>Ga0213876_10002791_pt1 | contig 10174 bp, 3 predicted proteins | sample BarmaccomBMRX_R9_FD_160113 | JGI IMG/M metagenome (GOLD analysis project Ga0213876, IMG submission 160113) | Root-associated microbial communities from Barbacenia macrantha in rupestrian grasslands, the National Park of Serra do Cipo, Brazil - RX_R9 | ecosystem: Host-associated > Plants > Roots...
ATCAGGTGGAGCCGCTCGTCGACCGAGAGCCGGCGGATCTCGTCGCTGGAGAGCTGCACACGGCCAGTCTAGCGCGCCAGTGTAGGTCCGACAACGCCCATTATGGGAACTAGAACGTCGGATCCCACCTCGCCGAAATCGGCAGCTTCGTCGCCCCTGTCGCGGGTCTTGCGACTGTCGGTAGTCCTCGCAACTCCGAAAACCAGGTTCCGCTACACTGCGGCTGTTCGCTCGATCCTGTCCGACGACATTAAGAGTTGCAGTGGCGACAAAAGTGCTTGCAGTGGCTGCCCGGCTGATCTCGCGGGCGTGCCCCTGCTGCACTCTCTGCTGTCCTCGCGGTCCCTCAGCGCAACATTTCGTGTCGTCCGCTGCAACGATTTCTGTCGCGAAAGTGGCGTCTGCCGAGTTCGAGGCCTCGCACTGCAATGCCTAATGTCGTTCGTCAACCCGCGTCCGCCGCCGAACTCGCGCCACGTACTGACGCGTGGTTGAGCGTGCCCGAGGCTGCACGTGTGCTTGGCCGCCATCGCACGCGTGTCTACGAGCTGGTTCGTTCTGGCGACCTGGTCGCCGAGCAGACACACGGCGGACTGCGCGTCGAGCGCTCCAGCCTCGAGCGCTGGCTGGTGGCGGGCGGCACGCCCGGCGGCCCGCTGAGCGCACCCAACGCCTGGGCCGTCATTGGCCTGGCCAGCGGCGACGTTTCTCTTTGCCAGCGCACGCTCGGCCTGCTGGCGCGCGCTGAGGATGCGTCCCGCGCCCGAGCCCGGTCGGCGAGCCAGACCCTGCTCGAGCTGGCGCCGCGGCTGCGGCGCCGCGCCACGCTGCATGTGCAGCACGTGCCGCCGGACGTGCTGACCACGCTCGAGCGGGACGCCAGCCTGGTGCGCAGCGGGGCGAGCGCCGCGGCGCCCTACGCCTGGGACGAGCTCGCGGCCGACATGCCCTGGACGCTGGATGCGTACGTCCAGGCCGAGTGGTTGCGTCGGCTGCAAACGACACTCGATCGAACGCGCGCTGTGCCCACGAGCAGGTCCATCCTGTTGCGCGTCGTCGACGGGCCGTGGCCGTTTCCGACGCACTGCCAGCTGGCCCCGCAGCTGCTGGCCGCGCTTGACCTGCTGGACTATCCCAACGCAGCCGCGCGGCGCCGCGGTCATGACGTGTTGCACGGCCTGGCCACCCTGGAGCCGTCCACGGTGGCGCGGCGGACCGCCAAGGCGCGCGCCCGGCTCGGGCCGCTGGTCGGAAAAACCCTCGGCGGCGGCGCCGATCGCCCGCCGCGTGCGGTGCTGGATGGCGATCCACGCACCGACACGCCGGCGGCCGCGGCCCACATCGTCGGCGTGCTGTGGGTCAGAGCCAGCCAGGGCGCCAGCGTCAAGGAGCTGCGGGCGGCCACCGGCATCACCCGTGAGCGCTTGGAGGCCGCCTACGCGTACCTGCTCGAGCATCCGCCGCTTGGCCTGCTGGTGCAGCGTCAGCGCGACGAGCTGCAGCTGGTCTCGGCGCCGGAAGTGAGCCGCTCGGTGGAGCGCGACCTGGGCCATCCGCGTCCGGTGCCACTCTCCAAGCCCGCCATGGAAGTACTGACCATTGTCGCCTACAAGCAGCCGATTGCGCGCGCCGGCATCGAGCACATCCGCGGCGCCAGCAGCGACAGCGCGCTCGACACGTTGCTCATCCACGGCCTGGTCGCCTTCGACCAGCACCACCTGCTCGTCACCACCCGCGCGTTCCTCGACTTCGCCTGTTTGCGCGAGCTGGCCGATCTGCCGCAGCCGGAGGATGTGGACGTGGAACAGATCCGTCAGGAGTTCGTCCAAGCCAGCTAGCAGCGACTCCTCGCGGCAGTTTGTCGAGCGGTTGCTGCTCCACGATGCTGCCGGCCCGGTTGTCACCTGCTGAAACGGTTGTGCGCGCATGCCATGCGCCGGATCCCGACGTTTGCAGTTGGAATCCGCCCCTCCCGCAACATGCACTCTCCGGCCGAAGAGGCCCTCCCTAGGGCTGGTCGCCGCGATCGAGCTGGTCGATGGGTCGGCCCTGGACCTGGTCGATGTTGGGCGTGCGCGGGTGCCCGAGCTCACTCGAGGGCCTCAGCCCCCGGCAGCGGCCCGTCACGCTGTCGGGTCCCGGTTCGACCGCTGATTTCCAACTGCCCCGTCCGTCGGATCGTCGCGGCGTGTGCAGGTCGTTGCCGGCCGTGATGAGGTTTGGGACGACCACGCCGAACCCGATGCGCGCGGTCTGGTGGCGGTGCTGTTCGTCGCGGGCCATCCCGCTGGTCACGACGGACCTGGTGCTTCGCCAGTTCGGCGTCGGCTGGATCGGCGATCTCCAGCAGCAGTTACTGGCCGCCGCCGGAGAGCGCGGGCTCGGTTCAAGCGAGGACCCGGCTCAGGAGTGATCCATAGCCCGTGCGTGGTATGCCCCGACGTGTGGAGCGTTTCTGTCCTGTTGCGAAACGGCTGAGCGTCGCGGACCCCTGTAGGTCCATCGGACCGGATCGTTGCCCAGCACACCAGGGGCGGTTCGTTGGCGTCCGTCTTGGGGAGATCCGGCTTGAGGCTCACCCCCGGCTGTGCAGCGGCTCGCTGGGGCGCACTATCACAGACGTGTTTGTTATGCGCGGTTCGAGGCAAGGACCTGCAGCTATGATCCGCTGGGCCAACCGCCTGGGCAAGGGGGCAGCGGGCACCCCGTGCAGGTGCTCGGCCCCGGAGGTTCGAGCACGCTGAGCGGCATCAGCGCGCAGGCAAAAAAAGCCTTCGTCCGCCCCTCATTTCACGCGCGTTCTGGGAACATCGTGTATAACCGCACGCCCAAACGGACTTGTGCCTGCCGGAGACCTGTACGCAAGGATGACATCCGGCCAGCCGACTGATCTATTGGAGGTTGCACTTGCACTTATCCCCGCGCGTCCTGCTGGCCAGCGATCGACCTTCGGTCCAGGCCTGCTTTTTTGGACAGAGTCGCCGGAGTAGATCCGGGCTGAAGCTTGTACGGGTGCCAATCGATGATGGCAGGCTTGACGCATGGGCCGACGAGGTAGCCCAGGCAATTGCCGTGATCGTCGATGTGGGCGCGGACCCAGACGGCGGCGTCCGCCTGTGTGTAGCGCTTCGGAAGAAACGGCCGGACTTACGAATACTGGCGATTGTGTGCTGTTCGAAGCCAACCCTGGCCTGGCACGTGCAGGAGCTCATAGAAAATGGCATAGACGAGGTCCTGGATGCGCAGGTAACTCCGGCTGAGATCGTTGCCGCACTCGAGGATAATGGCACTACCGCACGTACACGTATCCAGCTTCGAGGCAAGTATGCACTGGTTGAACCGGCCGCGCGCCTGCTCAACAAAAGGGATCGGAGACTACTCGAGCTGGTGGCTCTTGGCCGATCGGACGAACGAGCTTGGTGAGCATCTGAGTGTTTCAGCGCGGACAGTACGCGCCCGACTGGAGCGGCTGCGGGCACTCCTTGGCGTGAGCAGCCGCGAGGAAACCGCAGCCTGGGCCGGCGCCCACGGACTGTATCAACCTGCGCGCCCATCGACGCTCACTGGTTCCACGTTGCAGGCTCGGCGTTCCGTCGAGTAAATGAATGGTCGGGTCGGGAAGAAATATCTGCCTGATCTGACATTTTCATTCCGTAAGCCTGGCCCGAATCTTGTCGAGCGACAGCGTTCCCTGACAACGGTCTCGTTGTGAGAGGGCTGTCGTGCGTCAGATGAAATGTGCAAACCAATGTATGGGAGCGGCATGTACGCCAACTGCTGGAGCTAGTCGCTCGCGGATGCTCGGCGGCATGATGTCGGCGAGGAGCTGCGCGTGTCGACGCGGCATGTACGCGCAGACGCGATCACGTGCAGTGAACGAGTGCTCGGCTTTGTCCGTTGGCGGAGCGTGCGGCGTCGCCCGGTGCGGCATTTTCGCTACACCAGTCGGCGCGTGTGCCGGTTCCCACAATTAGCATCAGTTTCATCTGAATTTCACGACGTCCCAAGTACGAGCTTCCGGAACCGGAAGCAAAATCTGCCGGTTTTGACATTCCCCTCCGCCTCGCGGTTCGGGTACCGTCTCGCACGCCACAGTGGGAAGCGAGCCGTATTCGGGATCGACAGCGCCGCACCGCTACTCGCAACCCAAGCTGTTACGGGAGGGGAGATGCAGCGTTTCGTCGACGCGTTGTATAACTCGACTTTAGACAACGAACTGGCCCAGACGGGTGGAGGGTCTTCCGGTTAAGTGTGAAGTCTGTCAAGTCGGCGTGTGTTGGAAACCGATGCTTGGGAGAGGCTCCGCCACTTCCGTCAGGCGCTCTACGACGACCTGGGCCTGCGTCAGGATAGCTTGTTTGAACTGGTGGATGCGGCCTTGACAGCGGCCCACCGCAGCACGTTGGTGCGGCTCAGCTTGACAGCTGCGTTCCGCCGCCACTGGCCGAGTACGTGCGATGCTCCCTTCAGCGTGATCCGTGTCCAAGTCGAGCGACTGCCCAACAAGCAGCTCCCACCTCGGCCCCTGTGACTGGCCTGGATCGGTGGTCCCTTGCCAGCTGACCTGAGCGTCGTGTGGTGCTGGTACCTGCGCCGCTTCACAGTCGAGCACGCCTTCCGCTTCTTCAAACAGAACCTCGGCTGGACCACGGTTCGTCCGCGGCACCCCAATGCAGCCGACCGTTGGAGTTGGCTGATCGCCTGCGCCTGCTGGCAATTGTGGTTGGCCCGCCCCCTGGTCAGCGAGGTCCGTCTTCCGTGGGAGCGCCCGCGACCGGACGGGTTGGCCACCCCAGGTCAAGTTCACCGCCACTTCAGCGGAATTTTGCTCCGGGTGAGTACTCCAGCACGTGCACCTCGCAGACGCGGAAAATCACCGGGACGTCAGAAAGGATGCCGTTTGACTCCTCCACCGCACTACCAAGTCGCACGACGTGCTCCACCCAGAGCTGCCTAATCCGACAATTTCTCACAATTTCTTGTCCAAACTTCAAGTCATGTATAAGCTGGTCCACCGTTTTCGTTCCCATTCGCGCAAGAAGCACGGCAACGAAGCTCAACGTGTAACTCATTCGCTGCGCCGCACCGTTGCGGCTTTGACCCGATCGGTCGGCCCTTCAATCGCCAGGGTGTGGTTGACTCTCTCGCTGCTGTTGAGTTCCATGAGCGGAGCAGGTGCGGCCAAGACGTCGGTCAGCCCCGACAGCGGCACGTGGGAACAGACTGTCGGCTCGTTGGCAGGTGTGGTCAGGCCGTTGCAGGACCTGGGCGATCTGAATGTGCCATGGCTCGTGCGAGCGGCGGTCGCCACCGGCGCGGTTGTTTTTGCGTCCACGCCGCTGGCACCAGCTAACCCGCTGACCAGCGCTGCCTATGCCCAGCAGTCGATTCTGGTCGGCAATAACGGTACACCAACGGGAAATACCGCTGCCACCGGTCCGTACCGCCCGGGCGATGGGGCAACATTCCACGGCTCCGCGTTCACGGCGCAGGCGACGGGCACCGCGCGTACAGCCCACCTGTGGATCGACAGCAGCGCCTGCGGAACAAACTGTTCGGAGTACGCGACCACAGTATGGGTAGCGATTTACCAATTCACCAACCTGGCCGGTCCTGAGCCTTTTGTAGACAAGTGCGCCATCACGGGCATCATCAACCCGAGCAACCGGGAGTACACCTGTACTCTCAGCGGTGGCCAGACCCTCACCGCTGGAAATAGCTACTACATCTTGGGCTGGATTTGGGACCCAGGCTCAACTCCGATGGTTACAACATTCGGCACAACCTCGGGTGGTTCGTACGACTACAACGACAACCTGTGTCGAGTCAGCTTCGAGAGCGGCTGCTCGAACGCTGCTCAAGCAGAGGCCGCGGCGGACGGTAGCCCTCCCACAACAAGTCTCGACATTAACGGGAACAGAGCAGACCCGAGTGATGCTGATCTACTGCGCCTCAATGGCCAGACGCTCGTTACATGGGTAACCGCGGGGGGTGGGCTCGCGACCGATCCAAATGACCTCGTTGTCGCCAGCGATCCAGGCGAGGGCGCCCAGCTTATGGAAACGCCCGATCCGGTAAGCACTCTCAACGGCGACTATCAATACATCCATTCGGATCTCGCAATTGCGGGCAGGGGGCCGAGCCTGTCGATCGTCCGAGCCTACAATTCCAACGATCCGCGCTCGGGTGCCTACGGGCCTGGTTGGCGAGACAATTATGCGATCGAATTGCACGCGGTTGCAAACTCATCAGATGTCTATCTGATCACTTCAGAGGGGCGCGCCAACCGCTACATCAATGCTGGCTCTGGGGTGTACACAGCCCCAAGCGGAGTGTCTCGGCAGTTGGTTGCCAACGGGGACGGCAGCTACACCGCCACTGGTCCGGATCAGACGAAGTGGAATTTCAACTCAAGCGGGCAGCTGACCAACGTGGTGGATCGATATGGGAACGCGTCGTCGCTCACGTATAAGGGGAGTGGTCAATTGACGGCTGTATCGGATCCCGCGAACCGGGGCACGCTCACGTTTGCATACGATCCGACCAGCGGCCTCAGGACGAGTGTCACAGACTGGTCCGGGCGGGTGGTCAAGTACGGCTATGACAGCCAGGGCCGACTGCAGACTGTCACGGACCGCAACAACCAGATCACCACGTACGCCTACGACGGGACCACTTCCCACCTGACGAGCATCACCGATGCCAATGGGCACGTCGCGCTGACGATGACCTACGACAGCCAGGGTCGCGTGGCCACGCAGAAGGACGCTCAGGGCCTGAACACGGGTCAGCAGACCACCTTCAGCTACGGCGCGCCGGATGGCCAGGGGAACGTGACGACCACGGTTACCTATCCGACCACCAGCTTCGACGGCTTTGCGCCGCAGCAGGTCGACACGTACAACAGTGCGTCTCAAATCACGCAGCACGTCAGCAAGCCGAGCTCCACCGAGACGCTGACAGAGACCTATCAGTACAACGCTCAGGGCTTCCGGAATCAGGTCACCGACCCGCGCGGCAACACAACCGGCTTCTGCTACGACGTGGACTACACCGGGGCAGCCATTGCCGGCAGTCTTGGGAATCTGACGCGCACGATCTCGCCGCTGCCTGCCAGCGGCGCGAATCCCCTGGTCACGCTGGTCAAATACGACAGCAAGAACAATGTCGTCGAGACGGTGGCGCCGAAGGGTGTCGCCAACGGCGGCAGTGTGACGTGCTCGACCAACCTGACTGGCGCCGTCAACGGCAGTGGTCTGTACGTCACCGACATGACCTACGACACCACGCTGGGCACCGAACTCCTGACGGTCACGCGCAAGTACACCGATCCCGATGCGGGCCCGCAGACGGCGACGACGCACTTCGCGTATGCCGATGCTGCGAACCCCGGTCTGGTCACGACCGTCACCTCACCGCGTGGTGAAGCCACGACCCTGACCTACAACGCTTCGGGCAGCCAGGCGGGCCTGCTGGCGAGCGTCAAGGACCCGCTTAGCAACACCACCAGTTACGCGTACGATGCCGTCGGTCGGCGCACCAGCCTGACGGACCCATTGGGCAACGTATGGAACTTCGCCTACGACAGTGAGGACCGTCTCACTCAGGCCACCGCGCCGGCGCCGGTCGCTGGTGGGGCGACGCTCAGCACGAGTGCCGCCTTCGACGCGGTGGGCAACCGCCTGAGCCTGACCGATGCCAATGGCCAGATCACGCGCTACCAGTACGACCCGCGCGATAGCCTGGCCGAGGTCGATCAGAGCGCGACGGCCAGCGACCCGAATAGCGACTCGAGCAAGATCCGCACGCTGTACAGCTACGACGCTCTGGGCAACCTGGTGCGGGTGGATCGCGCCGCCGGCAGCTCATCCGAAGAGGTCGTCGACTACGCCTACGATGGACTCAATCGCGCACGCAAGGAAATCCAGTACCCACAGGGGAGCTGGCCGGCCACGCCGGATGGCTCGACGGGCAGCCAGACGCTGATCACGCTGACGAGTTACGACGCCAACAGCAACCGCCTGAGCGTGACCGACCCGCTCAATCAGCTGACCAGCTTTGGGTATGACGCGCTCAACCGGTTGACGTCGGTCAGCTACAGCAACGCGGCACCGGGCACGTCGACCACCCCCAACATCAACTACGCGTACGACACCAATGGCAATCGCACCAGCATGGGTGACAGCACCGGCACGACCAGCTACGGCTACGACGAGCTGGATCGCCTGCTGTCCGTCGCGGCGCCAGCCGGCACGGTGGGCTACCGCTATGACCTGGACGGCAACCGGACGAAGGTCATCTACCCCGACGGGTCGGCGGTCGCGTACACCTTCGATGCAGGCAGTCGGCTGCAATCGCTGAAAGACTGGGGCAATCGCACCACCGGCTACAGCTACTTCGCGGATGGTCTGCTGAACACCGTCACAAACGCAAACGGAACCACCAATCAGTTCAGTTACGACAATGCACGCCGACTGACCGAGGTGTGGAATCAGGCAGGTTCCAACACCATCAGCCAGCACAGCTACACGCTCGACAACGTGGGCAACCGCACCAGCGTGGCCGAGGTCCTGCCCCAGCTTGGTGCTCCAGGTCCAATCGGCGATGGATCCCTCGCCGATGCAGCGTCGGCAAGCGATTTCGGACCCGAGCAGCAGGTGGCGGCCGCCTTCAGCGTCCAGCCGCTGGCCCAGGTCGCGGCTTCGCCCACGTCCGCACCGAGCGCCAGTGCTGTCGCCACGCGTTCTGCCCAGACTCAGTCAACGGCGATTCCAGCGGCCAGCTCTTCGCCAACCGCTGCTTCGAGTGTGGCCGTCAGCGCGAGCGCCACGCCGACAGTGCCCGTCACTACCACGCCGCGGGCGGCAACGACGATCCCGACCCCTACATCGACGGTGACTGCGACGGCGGCAGTGAGCGCAACGGCCACGCAGACACCGGCGACTACCCCGACGATCGCTACCACACCAGGCACTCCGTCACCAACGGTCGGCGTGCCAGCCGCGGCGCGTGGTGTCCAGGATGGACCACCCCCCGATTTACTGGACCTGACACGTTCGCTGACGTTGACGCGCCGTCCTGACGGCGATCAGTTGCTCGTTCTGCTCCGTCCCACCGGGCTCCAACTGGTGCCCACCGGAGCAGCCGCCTACAGCGTCCGTGACGCAAAAGGGACCGAGCGGCTGCGCCTGAATGTGCCCGCAATTCAGGACGCACACGGCACAGCAGGAACGGTGTCGATGACGGTGTCTTCGGACAACACCACCGCCACGCTCCACTTCGATCCAGCCTTCCTGGCGAGCGCGGCCTATCCGCTCACCCTCAAGCCGTCCGTTGCGCGCCCCCAGGCGACAACTGCCGAGGTGCCTGAGGACGCGAACAGTGGCCAGGCAGACGACGAACTGACGATCGCTTCGGTACCGGGCTCCAGTCCGTCCGGCTGGGGCTACAACGTGTACGGACAGGTCGGCGATGGCACCACCACGTCGCGGTCGACACCAACTTCCCTTGTCAATCTAACTGGCGAAGTGGCATTGGCCGCTGGGATCTACAACAGCCTTGCCCTCAAGAATGACGGCACGGTGTGGACCTGGGGCGCCAACTGGGACGGTGAGCTCGGACGCACCACCACCGCGACGTGTTTCGACGGATCCGAGAACGCACCCTGTGACACCAGCCCGCAGCCGATCCCGAACCTGAATAGCGTGGTGGCGATCGCCGGTGGTGGCTACCACAGCCTCGCTCTGAAGAGTGACGGCACGGTGTGGGCCTGGGGCGGCAACTGGGATGGTGAGCTGGGCAATGGCAACACCACCAACCAGTCCAGTCCAGTCCAGGTTCAGGGTCTGAGCGGTGTCACCGCGATCGCCGCCGGTCGCTTCTTCAGCCTGGCGGTCAAGAATGACGGGACCGTATGGGCCTGGGGTGACAACGAGTCGGGCCAGCTGGGCAACGGCACGAATACGAACAGCCTGACCCCGGTGCAGGTCCAGGCCTTGACGGGCATCAGCCAGTTGAAGGCCGGCGAGTACTTCGCGCTTGCGCTCAAGCCTGACGGTAGCGTGTGGGCCTGGGGCGACAACCCATTTGGCCAACTCGGCCTCGGGACCAACAGTGGTGGCTTGAACACGCCCCAACACATCACGACACTGACGGGTGTCTCACTGATTGGTAC
>Ga0213876_10002792_pt1 | contig 10173 bp, 8 predicted proteins | sample BarmaccomBMRX_R9_FD_160113 | JGI IMG/M metagenome (GOLD analysis project Ga0213876, IMG submission 160113) | Root-associated microbial communities from Barbacenia macrantha in rupestrian grasslands, the National Park of Serra do Cipo, Brazil - RX_R9 | ecosystem: Host-associated > Plants > Roots...
TTAGTTGCTGGCTGGGGCGCTAGGATTCGAACCTAGGAATGGCGGTACCAAAAACCGCTGCCTTACCACTTGGCGACGCCCCAAGGACCGCGGGAGTGTCTAGCCGCCACTTCCTGGATTGGCAATGCGTGAGGGCCAAGCGAAACCGCATCCTTCGGTGCGGACGCATCCAAGGGCGGCAATTGGTGCTTTCGTCGCGCTTGCTGCTTTTGGCGCTTTGCGGCAAGGACCTCGCATGGTGCTCCTTATCGTTCTCACGCTCGCTGGCGCGGCCACGCTGTCGGCGGGGCTGGTTGTCGCGCTCATGCCGCTTTTGCGCCGCTATGGGCTGGCGCGTCCCAATGCCCGCTCTAGCCATTTGACCCCGACACCTCAAGGCGCGGGCCTTGCGGTCGTGCTCGCCGCAGCCCTCGCGACCGCGATCGGGCTCGCGTTCGGCGGGGCGGCGGGCGAGGTCATGCGCGAAGCCGCCATGGTGCTTGCCGCCTCGCTCATTCTCGCCGCGACCGGCGCGATCGATGATCTTGCGCCGCTTGGCCCTGTCGCCAAACTCGTGCCGCAGGTCCTCGCGGTCACCCTCGTCGTTTTCTTCGCGGCGCCCGCCGATGCGCGGATTTTTCCCGTGCTGCCCCTAGCACTGGAACGCGCCTTGGCGGTTCTCGCGGGCGTCTGGTTCGTCAATCTCGTGAATTTCATGGATGGAATCGATTGGATCACGGTCGCAGGTTGTGGTGTGCCGCTCGCGGCGCTTGCGATCCTCGGCGGCGCGACGCTGTCGCAAGGGGTAGCGGCTCCTGTCCTCGCGGCCGCGCTTTGCGGGGCGCTCATTGGCTTTTCACCTTTCAACAAGCCGGTCGCGCGCGTTTTCCTCGGCGATGTTGGAAGCCTGCCGATCGGCTTGATCCTCGGCTACGGCCTTTATCGTCTGGCACTTTCAGGCCATCTCGCCGCCGCGTTGATCTTGCCGCTTTATTACCTATGGGATTCCGGCACGACCCTTCTTCGGCGCTTGTCGCGGCGGGAAACCGTCTGGGAGGCCCATCGAAGCCATGTCTATCAGCGAGCCACGGATGCGGGATGGAGCGTCGGCGCCGTGGTTGGGCAGATCTTCGCCCTCGATGTGGCGCTCGGTGCGATCGCCCTGATCAGCGTCTGGCAGGATTCCATGCTTATATCGGCGCTGATGCTGATCCTCGCCATGGTCCTCGTGGCGCTGAGCGCCGCAAGGCTCGTTTCGGGGCCTTCCGCGATGCGAGAGACCTCCGCGTGAAGCGAATTCTCGTCACCGGTGCTTCCGGTTTCATCGGGCGGGCGCTCGTTCCTTATCTCACCAAGTGCGGTTATGCGGTGCGCGCCGCGAGCCGAAGACCTCAGCGGGCAGGGGAAGGCGTGGAGCCTGTCAGGTCTCCCGATCTCGCCGGAAGCGTGCATTGGACGCCGCTCCTCGAAGGCATCGATGCGGTTGTCCACGCGGCCGCGATCGCGCACACCACCGGAATAGACGAGGCGACCCAGGATATGGTCAATCACCGCGCGGTCGCGGCGCTCGCCGAGGCCGCGCAGGGGAGGGTGGAGCGCCTGATCTTCCTCTCCTCGATCCGGGCGCAGAGCGGGGGAAGCGCCGCCGGCGTCTTGACGGAGGGGCAAGAGCCCCGCCCGACGAATGCTTACGGGCGCGCCAAGCTCGCGGGCGAGAGGGCGCTTGCGCGAAAGGATGTGCCTTTCGTCGTCCTGAGGCCAGTTTTGGTGGCCGGTAGCTCGCCGAGTGGGAACCTAGCTCACTTGCTTCGCCTCGCCCGCTTACCCGTGCCGTTGCCGGTCGCCGGGGTCGCCGCCAGGCGCTCGCTCATCGATCGCGACGATCTGTGCGCCGCCATCGCCCATGTTCTCGATGAAGGCGCCCATCTCCGAGAGACCTACATCGTCGCTCATCCAGAACCGATCGAGATTGCCGAAATGATCGCGGCGCTGCGACGCGGACTTGGCCGAGCGCCGGGCCTTTTCGCCATCCCGTCCTTTCTGACGAGGGGAGCGCTCTCCCTTTCTTTCTTGGGCGAGGTCAGGGAAAAGCTTTTCGGCGACCTTGTCGCGTCGCCAGACAAGCTGATGAAGACGGGCTGGACGCCGAAGCTTTCGCCCGAGGCAGCGCTTGCGCATATCGGGGCCGCAGCTCTCGAGCCGACGGAGCTCAGTGATTTGGCAAGCTGATCTTGAACCGGGCGCCGTAAACGCTGTCGACGAGGCTGATTTCGCCGTCATGGGCGCGAAGGATATCGGCCGCGATCGCAAGACCGAGACCGCTTCCACGCCGGGTGGACGAGAGCGAGAAGGGTTCGAACAATTTCTGACGCGCCGCCTGCGAAACGCCCGGACCATTGTCCTGAACCCAGATCACTGTGGTGTCTGCCTCGCACTTGGCCGAGACCGTGATCTGCGCTTCGCTTTTGGCTTCTTGCCCGGGCGGGGGGGCGATCGCCTGTAATGAATTGCGCATGAGATTTAGGAAGACGCGCGAGATCTGGTCGCGATCAGCCCGGATTTCGAGCTCGGCCGGCACCTCGTTGACGAGGCTCGAGGGCATTCGGTTCACCGACTGCGCAAGATCCCAGCATTCGGCGAGCATGGGCGCGATGCGAAAGCAGGAAGGCTTCAGCGCCGCTTTCTGGTCCGCGCCGTAGGCAAGAGTTCCCTCGCACAGGTCGATCGCACGGCGCAGCGAATCGACGAGGCGTGGGGCGAGACGTTTCACGCTCGGGTTTTTCAGCTCGGCAATACGCTCCGAGAAGAGCTGCGCGCCGGAAAGGACGTTGCGCAGATCGTGGCTGATCTTGGCGATCATCAGACCGAGCGAGGCGAGCTTTTTGCTGCGGCGCAGCTCCTCGGCAAGCTTGGTCTCGAGCCTCGCAAGCGAGCGCTCCGCAAAGCCGATTTCATCGTCGCGTTCGCTCGTGGCGATGACACGCGCGTCATTCTCCGGGTCACGCTCGAAGCTCGCCATATTCTCGGAAAGCCGTTTGATCGGACGCACGATCATGTGAATGAGCGACAGATAGACGAGGCCCGCGGTGATCAACGAGATTAAGAGCGAGAGCAAGAGAATGTTGCGCGCGAAGCCCCACATGGCGGCACGAAGCAAATCCTCCTCGAGCGTCATGTTGATCTCGACGCCCATGCCGAGTGCCGTGACGCGCAAGATCCGGCCGCGCGGCGCGGCCAATGTTCCCAGGGCCTCGGCAATCTGGAAAATGGGATTCGTGTCGCGCAGATCGGTCGTCACGTCGACTTGCGGAGGATTGTCGACGCTCGCGACCAGCATGCGCGAATCGGCGCGCTTTGCCCAGATGGTGAGCGCCCCCACCTGCCTCAGCAATTCCTTGCCGAGCTCAGGCGGTACCATCCCCGAAGGGGCGGCGTCGAACACGAGGGCTCCCGTCGCCGCAGCGGAAATCTTGTTCGTCAGCCAGGTGCGCCTGAAGTTCGCGACAGAGGGGATGAAGATCAGCACCTCGGCCAGCATCACGAAGGCGATGGTGAGGATAAGGAGCTTTCCGGAAAGCCCGGGCTTCGTGCGAACGAGCGCGACAATGTCAGTCATCGGGAAAGTGGCGTCGCGCTTGGTGACGTCATCCATGACGGTCGCTATCCGAATCTGCGCAGCACACCCAACAGGCGGCGCATGAACGGGCGTCGCGCCAAGGGCGTATAGAATTCGAGCGCGGCGCGCCGGGAAGCCTCGCTCAGCGTCGGATAAGGCGTCACGAGAGCCGCGATCTTCGATAGCTTCATCTTCTCCTGGAGAGCGAGCGTCCAGAGTGGGATCATCTCGGCAGCCGCCTTGCCGCAAATGGCAGCCCCGAGCAGGCGCCCATTTGGCGCCGCGACGAGCTTGACCAGCCCCTCCCGCTCGCCTTCGGCCCGCGCCCGGTCTGTTTCACCAAGGGGAAAACGGCAAATGCGGATGGCCCCATGCCTTTTTCGGGCATCGTCTTCGGAAAGACCGACCGAGGCCACTTCAGGATCGGTGAAGGTCACGCGCGGCACGAGCAACGGGTCGAACCGAGCAGGAAGCCGAAAAAAAGCGCTGCGGATCACGAGGCCCGCCTGGAGAGAAGCGGCATGCGTAAACCGCCAGCCGGCGAAGACGCCGCCGATGCAATCTCCGATGGCAAAAACGCGCGGATTGCTAGTTCGCATACCATGGTCGACAATTATACCGCTTTTATCGTATTTGATCCAGCCGTTCTCCAGTCCGAGCCCCTGCGTCCTCGGGGTTCGCCCTGCCGCGATCAGAAGGTGCGTGCCCGTTTCCTGACGCGGCGCCGAAGTTTGGTCCGAGTAATGCAAGCGCACGCCATTAGATGGTGCAGCAACTGCCGCAAGTCTAATTCCTTCGTGCAAACCTATCCCGTCGCGTTTGAGCGCGCCCCGGATCACGCCCGCAACCTCGGGGTCCTCGTGCGCTAACAATCGTTCCTGCTCGAATAGCGTGACCTCGCTGCCGAGACGCCTGAAGGCTTGGCCGAGCTCCGCGCCCACCGATCCCGCCCCGATCACGAGAAGGTGTCGCGGCCTTTCCGAAAGCGCAAACACCGTCTCGTTGGTGAGGTAGGAAACGGCATCGAGCCCGGCGATTTCGGGAATGGAAGGTTGGGATCCCGAAGCGATGACGAAGCGGCGCGCCCTGATCAGCTTCTCGCCAGCCTTGACGGTCGTTCGATCCACGAATTCGGCTCGAGCATTGAGCACTTCGATGCCGAGTGCCGTGTACCGCGCACTCGAGTCGGCGGGCGCGATCTCGGCAATCACGTTTTGCACATGGGCCAGCACGCGCTCGTGGTCGAGCACCGGCGGAACGAGCTCACGGGCCACAAAGGGTGCGAGGCTCGGCCATTTCGCCACGTGGGCAGCCGCGAGCAAGGCCTTCGAGGGAATGCAGGCGGTATGGAGGCATTCCCCTCCCATCTCGCCTTCCTCGATCAGGACTGTGCGCACACCGAAAGCGGCGGCTGAGGCGGCGACCGAGAGCCCGGCGGCGCCTGCGCCGATGATGCACAAATCCGGGTGTAGTGCCTCGTCCGTCAAGGCTCACCGCCGCTTGTCGCGCCACGGCGTGCCGCGCGAAGCCATCCTCTTCGCTCGCAAAATCGGGCAAGCTGCGGGACGCGCTTCATCGCAACGGGAATCAGCGCAAGGCTCGCAAGGACGAGGAGGGCAATAAAAAGCACCGGATCGATGAGGTCGACAGGTTCGATGTGCAGGTTGCAAACTTGGGAGCCTTGCGCCACGCAGTCGCGATAGAGGGCCGCCTGCCGCTCCAAGATGCCGCCGAGCGCCTCGCCCGCGGTTGCGAAGGCAAAACCAGCCGGCATTACGCCGAAGAATGTCGTCCAAAGAAAGGTGGTGAGCCGCACCCGTGCGACCGCGGCAGCGAGATTGATGAGCCAAAACGGGAAAACAGGCGTCAAGCGCAAGAACATGAGGTAGGAGGTGGCATCCTGTTCGAGAGCGCCTATCATGCGCGAGAGGTCGAACCCGCCGAGCATGCGAGACCAGGAGCCGCTTAGCGTGCGCGCGGCGAGGAAGGCGCAGAGCCCGCCGAGCGTCGCGCTGAAAGCGGCGGCCGTTGCGCCCAGGAAGGCACCGAAGAAGAAGCCCCCCGTCAGAGTAAGAAGGACGGCGCTCGGGAAGGAGGCGGCGGTGCAAGCAACATAAATGGTGATGTAGATGACAAGGGCGAATACACGATTCTCGTCCACCAGATGCGCGAATCTCGCTAGGTGATCCTTGAGGAAGAAAAGAATTGCGGATTCGAACAAGGGCGCCGTCACCAGCAGACAGAGCCCGAGGCCCAACAGCAAAAGGGCAAGCCACCACCAACGAGATTTCATGTCCCCTCGCCCACTCTCGAGGGAGAAACTCAAGCCACAAGCCGCCCCTGTGCGTCAACACGGCCGATAGTCGAATGAGAACACGATTACTTGACTGGGATGCCCCCCAGAGCGGGCGGAAAGCTCGCGATTTTCGAGGTTCATGGGTCCGCGCGCTCCCGTGCGGCACCCAGCGCCTGTGAGATCGCGCGCGGCAGCCTCACGGGCCGTCCGTCCGACAGGGAGGCGACGTTCACCTCGCCGCGCGCGAGAACTTCATCCACGCGCAGTGCGCGCTGCGCCAGCGTGAGACTTGCGCCGCGCGCTTCGAGAAGATCCGTCTCGATCGTGAGCACGTCGTCCATATGCGCGGGCCGCAGATACGCGATTGTGAGCCGGGCGACCACGAAGGAAAGGGGGGGCTTTGCCGCGAAGGCGGCGCGTTGATCGAAGCCCGCGCTCCGCAGCCATTCGGTTCGTCCCCTCTCGAAAAACCGAAGATAGCTCGCGTGGTAGACGGCGCCTGAGAAGTCGGTGTCCTCGTAGTAGACGCGCAGCGTGTATCGGTGCAAAGCCGTTTGCCGCTCAGCCATCGCTTTCGCCATTGCCGAACAGGCCGAATTGAGCAACCTCTCGTCCAGATGGCTCATCGAGGCCGAGATGGCGAAAAGCGTGCGGCGTCAATAAGCGCCCGCGCGGAGTGCGTTGCAGGAAGCCTTGCTGAATGAGGTAGGGCTCGATGATGTCCTCGATGGCGTCGCGCGGCTCGGAAAGCGCGGCGGCGATCGTCTCGACGCCGACTGGGCCGCCGCCGAAGCCCTCGGCGATCACCGTGAGGTAGCGCCTGTCCATTTGATCGAGGCCTCGCGCATCGACCTCGAGGAGCGAAAGCGCGCTTGCCGCGAGTTCGCGCGTGACGCTATCGGCCTTGTCCACCACGGCGAAATCGCGCACGCGACGCAGCAGCCTTCCGGCGACGCGCGGTGTGCCGCGGGCGCGCTTGGCGATCTCGTTGGCGCCATCTTCCGACATGGAGAAGCCCATGACGCGCGCGCCCCGCTTCACGATGAATTCGAGCTCCTCGACCGTATAGAAGTTGAGTCGCACCGGGATGCCGAAGCGATCGCGAAGCGGGGTCGTCAGAAGGCCGGCGCGCGTCGTCGCGCCGATGAGCGTGAATTTCGAAAGATCGATCTTGACCGAGCGCGCCGCAGGACCCTCGCCGATCACGAGATCGAGCTGAAAATCTTCCATCGCCGGGTAGAGGATTTCCTCGACCGCCGGGTTGAGACGGTGAATCTCGTCGATGAAGAGCACGTCGCGCTCCTCGAGATTGGTGAGGATCGCCGCAAGGTCGCCCGCCTTGGCGATGACAGGCCCCGAGGTCGCGCGAAATCCAACCCCCATCTCGCGCGAGACGATCTGGGCAAGCGTCGTTTTGCCGAGGCCGGGCGGCCCCACGAAGAGCACGTGATCGAGCGCCTCGCCACGCGTCCGCGCGCTGTCGATGAACACCTTGAGGTTCGCGCGCGCCTGTTCCTGACCGACGAATTCGGAAAGGGTCTGCGGCCGGATCGAGGCCTCGAGCCCGTCATCCTCGCGGCGTTCGGGCGTGATCAGGCGAGTAGGTGGGTTCATGGCGATTCGATCATAAGGCACGAAGCGGGCGATGTCGCTTTCTGTTGAAAGACGCTATTCGCTCACCGATGCCTGCAGCTCTGGCACGCTTGTCCATGCGAGGAAAAGCCCGCAGGGTGGGTGAGGCATGACAGACGCGCGACAAGCTGGCATTTTGGCGAATGCGGCGGCGCTTCGCCGCGCGCCAGAGTGATTCGATGGATCCGCGACCGTCCGTTACCGCCGCCGCCAGCCTGCTGCTCATCCTCGCGCTCTCTTTCGTCTTGACCGCGGCGGTCGCCGCCCTTGGCGATGGGCGCGATGCGGTGCTGTTTCTCGTCTGCGCCGGGGCGGCCGCTTTCCTCGGGATCGGGCTTCGGCTCGTCGCGCGATCGGACAGGGAAGATGCGGCGCTCACCGCCCGCGAATTGCCGCTCTTCGCAACCGGAACCGCGTTGCTGCTTGTCGTCTTCGCCGCAATCCCGTTTGCGCTCGGCTCGAGCCATATGCCGGTCGCCGCCGCTGTCTTCGAGGCGTCCTCGGGCCTCACCACGAACGGGGCGAGCGCCTTTCCTTCGCTCGACACCGCTGGAACCGGGCTGTTGTTCTGGCGAGCGCTCCTGCAATTCCTTGGAGGCGGGCTCTTCCTCGCCCTGATGATCTGCCTTTTGCCGCACGGGCAAGGACAGGCCGACGGTTTCTGGATGCCCGACGGGCCGAACTGGGAGGCGTCGCGGCTTCGCCGCATCGCGCCGCGCGTGCTCGGCGTCTACGCGGCGCTCACCTTGCTGTGCGCCGTCGCGTATTTCGCCGGCGGCATGTCGAGCTTCGATGCGGTGGCGCACGCCTTCACCACCCTCTCGACGGGCGGCTTCTCCACGCATGCGGCCTCGTTCAATTTCTTCCGGCGCACCAGCCTGCAATGGATCGCCATCATCTTCATGCTGCTTGCGGCCTTGCCGCTCGGAACCGTCGCGATGTTGCTCAGGGGTGAGTTGCAGCCGCTCTTGAGGCATCGCGAGGTCCAGCTTTTTCTCGGTGTCGCGGCCATCATCGCCGCGCTCGCCTGGTGTCATCTCGCGCTCGCCGGGCTCGAAAGCGGCTGGGTCGGTCTGCGCCACGCAATATTCGACACGGTTAGCCGCATCTCGACGACGGGATTTGAAGCCGGCGAGCCCGGAAGACGGGGGGATTTTCATGTGCTCCTATTGATCGTCGCCGCCCTCATCGGCGGCTGCGCGGGTTCGACAGCGGGCGGCTTGCGCCCGATCCGGCTCGCCGTGCTCATCCAGGGCATGCGCCGTTCGTTCATCCGCTTCGTGCATCCACACGCGGCTGTCCCCTTCACGCATGGCGGAAGGCGTCTTCGCGAGGAGGCAGTGACCACGGTCTTCGCCTTTGCGGCCATTTATGTCGCGGCCTTCGTGGTTTTGAGCCTCGCGCTCGTGCTCGCCGGGCTTGGAGCGGGGGGCGCCCTCACGGCGGCCGTGATGGTGTTGACCAAGGCAGGACCGGCGTTCGGTCCGGGGCTCAAGGCCGTCGATTACGCGAGTTTGCCGGCCGCGGCACATTGGATACTCGCGGGCGGCATGATCGTCGGGCGCCTCGAGGTGATCATGGCGGTTGTGCTTTTCCTGCCGGGTTATTGGCGGCGCTAGACGTTCCGGAAGGAGAGACGATGGCAAGCGACAGGAGCGTGGGGCGCAAGGAGGTGATCGCGATCTTGGAGCGTCTCGTCTCCTTCGACACCGAGAGCTCGCGCTCGAACCTCGATCTCATCGGTTATGTCGAGGCCTATCTTCGCGATCTCGGGATCGCGAGCGTGAGGATGCCCAATGCGACGGGCGACAAGTCGAGCTTGTTTGCCACCGTAGGCCCAGTCGATCGCGGCGGCATCTGCCTCTCGGGACACACCGATGTCGTGCCGGTCGCGGGTCAGAGCTGGACGAGCGACCCGTTCAAGCTTCGCCTCGCCGACGGCAAGGCTTACGGCCGCGGCTCCGCGGACATGAAGGGATTTTGCGCCTTGGCCCTCTCCCATGTGCCGCTCTTCCAGAAAAGCGGACTGAAGACGCCGATCCACCTCATCTTCTCCTACGACGAGGAAACGACCTGCTTGGGTGTCGAGGAGCCGATCGCGCGCATGGGCACGGATCTTCCACGGCCGCGTGCGGTGATCGTGGGCGAGCCGACCTCGATGCAACCGGCCGATGCGCATAAGAGCGTCGTCACTTTCAACACCTATGTGCACGGATTCGAGGCGCATTCCTCGAAGCCCGATCTCGGCGTGAGCGCGATCAAGGGCGCTGTGATGCTCATGGCCGAGCTCGATCGCATCGGCGAGGAGCTGATCGCGCGTGGCGAGCCGACCGGGCGTTTCGATCCGCCTTACACGAGCGTGCATATCGGAGAGGTGCATGGCGGCACGGCGCGCAACATCATGGCGAAGCTGTGCAGCTTCTACTGGGAGTTTCGCGGCGTGCCGGGGCTCGATCCCGCCGAGATCCCGGCGCGGCTCGAGCATTATGCGCAAGAGGTCGTCCTGCCGCGCCTCACCGCGCACGGCAAACCCGCACGCGTGGAGACGATCAACGAGGTGGCGGTGCCGGGCCTTTCGCCCGATCCGGGCTCGGTCGCGGAGACCTTGGCGCTAAAGCTGACCGGGCGCAACCGTCCGGTCACCGTTGCC
>Ga0213876_10002793_pt1 | contig 10169 bp, 10 predicted proteins | sample BarmaccomBMRX_R9_FD_160113 | JGI IMG/M metagenome (GOLD analysis project Ga0213876, IMG submission 160113) | Root-associated microbial communities from Barbacenia macrantha in rupestrian grasslands, the National Park of Serra do Cipo, Brazil - RX_R9 | ecosystem: Host-associated > Plants > Roots...
ACATCTGAACCCTTTCGTTGGAAGAGCTAGCTGGCGGCCCCGGCGATTCCCGAGATCAGTTCGAGCCAGTCCAGGACGAGCAAAGCGTATCGTCGCTGGCCGGGATCGACCAGGCCCATTGCCGGAAAAGCCATGTTCGGGGAAAAGCCATGTTGCCGCCTCCCGCGCTTTCGAGACCGGCGGCCGGACCGGGCCAGCGGCACGCGCGCCTCGGAGGCTAGCGGGCGGCAGGCACCATCGCCAGTTGACGCGCCTGCACGATCAGGCGCCCCTGGCTGTCGACCACGATGTGGTCCTCGTCGAACCAGTCCTGCCCGATCTCGGTGCAGGTGGCGACGATCCGTAGCCAGCCGTCGGCGGGCAGCGCGCGCAGCAGCGCGGTCAGCTGGACGGTGGGCGCCCAGCCGGTGCGGTCCACCGCAAAGGTCACCGGCGCCGACAAATCTCCACACATCAGCGCGAACAGGGTGTCCGGGGCGGCGCCCCGTGGTCGCGCCCACATCTGGATCACCGGCGGCCCCCCGTCAGGCGGCGGTCCCAGTGTCGAGAGCAGCGGCCGGACGTCGCAACCCTCACCCAGGTGCACCAGACCGGCCAGCGGGTGGCCCGGCCCGATCGGTGCCACGTCGTCGGGCGGCTCGGGTGCCATCAGATCCAGCACCGGGTTCGCCGACAACAACGGCGCGTGCTGGTGTTCCGGCTCGCCCAGGGTGACCACGGCATGCACCGCGGCCCGATCGCCCTGCAAAAGCTCGACATCGACCACGCTGATCCGGCGGCCACGCTTGCGGATCGAGGTGATCAACCGCATCACACCAGGATCGGGCGCCGACAGGAAGTTCGTCGATACGGCGACCGGTTCCAGGACGGGTTGCCGCCCGGGCGCCGCGCTGGCGGCGCGGGCGGCGTTGGCACACAGCGCCACCATCGCACCGCCGTGCACCTTGGGCCCGATGGTCCAATGATTATTCAGCTCTGCCTCGAATACCGCACCGCCGGAACGGGTTTCGACCTCACGCAGCGACATCGCGGTGGTAAATGGCGCGTCCATGGTCCCCATAGTTCAGCGCAGCAGGTGGGTGCGGGCGAACTGCAGCGACTCGACCAGCATGGCCTCACGCTCGGTGGCCGAGCGGGCGCTCGAGGTGGAGACCTCCAAGATGACGTGTCCGGCGAAGTCGCCGGCGGCCAACATCTGGCACACCTCGGCGGTGGGCTGCGTGCCGCGCCCGGGCACCAGATGTTCGTCGGCGGGCAGGCCGCTGCCGTCGCACAGGTGCAGGTGCACCAGCCCAGGGCCCATCCGTCGCGCCATCTGCAACGAATCGCTGCCCGCGGTGGCAGTATGCGACAGGTCCAGCGTGTAGTGCTCGTGGTTGCCGTCCAGTGGGTCGTAGGACGGCGAGAACGCCGAGATTGCCGGGCCCGGGCCGCCACCACGCCGACGCATCCGTTCCCGCGATTGATCGACCCCGAAAAACCGGTCCGCGCGGAACGGGAACATGTTTTCCACCGCCACGGTCACGTCGCTGGACGCCTCCAGGGCGGAAACCTGCTCACTAAAGCCCTCCGCATAGCGCCGCTGCCACCGGAACGGTGGATGCACCACCACCGTTTGCGCACCCAACTGCTCGGCGGCCCGCACGCTGCGGTCCAGCTTGGAAATCGGGTTTGACCCCCACACCCGCTGCGAGATCAGCAGACAGGGAGCGTGCACCGACAACACCGGCATGTGGTAGCGCAGGGACAACTTCTGGACGGCATCGATGTCCTGACTGACCGACTCGCTCCACACCATCAGCTCGACCCCGTCGTAGCCGAGCCTGGCCGCGTAGTCGAACGCGGCCTCGGCCCGCAACGGGTACACCGAGGCCGTCGACAGGCCGACTTTGATGGATGGGCGCACAGTCGCAGTTGATGCCTAGCCCGTTTGCAACGACAGCGCCAAAGGTCCCAGGGTGATCAGCGCCCCTACCGCCACCGCGATCAGCGTGCTGGCGATGTCCTCGGTCTTGCGGACCACCCGCACCCCGACCACCAGCCCGAGGATGACCAGCACCGACAGCACCAGCGCCACAACGGGGTTCCAGCGCCACAGCTGGTCGAAGGCGATGAACAGCCCGGCACCGAAGGCCACCGCCAAAATCGACTGCAGCACGACCAGGATGCCGCGCCACACTGCCGAAAGCACGCCCGTCGAGCGGCGCGGCTGCTTGGCTTTGGCGGCCCGGTCGGCGTCGGGTTGCGCCTCGTGGAGCGCCGGCGGGGCCGGCTCGCTGCGGCGCCGAGCCACCTCGTCCGCGAGGGTATCCCCGCCGAACAGCGTGTCTTCCGAAGCCTGCAGGTAGGAGCGCACGTAGGCGGAATCCTCTGCCGGCGGTTCGGCCTCACGCACCTCGGTGTCCATCACGTCGACGGGCTCGTGGGCGTAGTCGTCCATCGGGTCCGGGCTCATGTGCTCGGCGCCGCTCTGGTCGGTCTCACGCTCGGTTTGGCGCAAGGGCCGCGGGTACTCGCTGCGCTCGGGCCCCGACGGACGCCGCACCTGTGGAGCGGATTTGGGCCAGCGCGGCTCGGGTGCCGACCAGTAGGCGGCCTGGTATCCGGCCTGACCCTGCGCTTCGCCGGCGTCTTTGGCCTCCGGGGCGGGCGTTGGCTCGGGCGCCACTTCCGGTTCGGCGGGTTCGGCCACCTGGCTTTCGGCGTCGGCCGCGGGGGCTTCCGGGGTGGGCTCCGCGGACTCGGCATGGTCTTGGTGGTCTTTGTGTCGTTGGTGGTCCTCGTCACGGTAAACCGGAATCTCACCGGTCAGTTCGGCGACGGTGACCGAATCGGCGTCGCCGCGCCGGCGGCGACGGCGCCGGGTGACGGCCGGGGCGCCGATGGTGCCATTTCTGGCCAGCAGCTCAGCTACCGAGATCGGCCGGGAGCTAGGGCTCTCAGAGCTCCCCGTGTCGGTTCCAGTCATGGTTTGTCGCCTCTCGATCGGTTCGCCGCGTTCCGATCAACTACCTGGCCTCTAGCATCTCGCACCGAGGTCTCAACGAGGGCGGTTCCGTCGGCTTCGCTGTCGAGTTTGCGCAAGATGAGACCTTCCCGTAATGCCCACGGGCAGATATCCACGGTATCTATCGACAGCGCTCGCATGCTTGCCTCCGCCACCAGAGCACCAGCCACGATTTGCGGCGCTCGCTCGGCGCTCACCCCTTCCAGTTCGGCACGGTCAACCGCCGTCATCCTAGAGATAAATGCGATGAGCTGCCGCAAGCCGTTGGCCGTCAGGGTCCTTTTCACCATGGGTCCGGCGGCGGACGGCGCCGCGCCGGTCAGCCGAGCCAGCGAGCGAAAGGTCTTCGACGTCGCCACGGCGAGGTCGGGGGCGCCGGCGTCCAGGAGCGTCTCGCTGGCGTCGGCGAGCTCGGCGTCCAGCCAATCCCGCACCACCGTCACCCGGCGCCGCCCTGGCGGGTCGTCGGGCAGCCATTCGCGGGTCAACCGCCCGGCGCCCAGCGGCAGCGACAACGCCACGTCGGGCTCCTCGTCCACGCCACTGGACAGTTCCAGCGAGCCGCCGCCGATGTCGAGGTTGATGATGCGCCCCGCACTCCACCCGTACCACCGCCGGACCGCCAAGAAGGTCAGCCGCGACTCGTCGACGCCGGTCAGCACCTGCAGCTCCACACCGGCCTCCTTGCGGATCCGGGCCAGCACGTCGTCGGAATTCTCGGCATCGCGGACCGCGGAGGTGGCGAAGGCCATCAGCTCGGAGCAGCCGGAGCTGACCGCGATCTTGGCGAATTCGTCGATGGTGGAAACCAGCTTGTCGGCGCCGCGCCTGGTGAGCTTGCCCGAGCTGTCGGTCGCTTCGGCCAGCCGCAGGGTGGCTTTCGTCGAACTCATCGGCGTCGGATGCCCGCCGCGGTGGGCGTCAACCACCAGCAGATGGACCGTGTTGCTGCCCACGTCGAGCACGCCTAATCGCACGAAAATAAACTACCGGGCGACCGCGGGGACATAGCGCGACCCGGCGCCGTGCGTGGTTTAACGTTGTTTTCGTGGCAAATTCGCGCCCCGAGGCGGCGCAACAGCCTGGCGAACAGCCAGGAAGAGAAGTCGAATTGGATTTCGCCCGCGAGTGGGTGGAGTTCTACGACCCGGACAATCCCGAACACCTGATCGCAGCCGACCTGACCTGGTTGTTGTCGCGGTGGACGTGCGTCTTCGGCACACCGGCCTGCCAGGGCACCGTGGCCGGCCGGCCGGACGACGGTTGTTGCTCGCACGGCGCATTCCTGTCTGACGACGACGACCGGGCCCGGCTCGACGACTCGGTGCAAAAGCTCACCGACAAGGACTGGCAGTTCCGCGAAAAAGGCCTGGGCCGCAAGGGTTATCTGGAGCTCGATGAATACGACGGCCAACCCCAGTACCGCACCCGCAAGCACAAGGACGCGTGCATCTTCTTGAACCGGCCCGGGTTCGCCGCGGGCGCCGGCTGCGCGCTGCACAGCAAAGCCCTCAAGCTGGGTGTGCCGCCGCTGACGATGAAGCCCGACGTGTGCTGGCAGCTGCCCATCCGGCGCAGCCAGGAATGGGTCACGCGCCCCGACGGCTCCGAGATCCTCAAGACCACCCTCACCGAATACGATCGCCGCGGCTGGGGTTCTGGTGGCGCCGACCTGCACTGGTACTGCACCGGCGACCCGGCCGCCCACACCGGCGCCAAGCAGGTCTGGGAGAGCCTCGCCGACGAACTGAGCGAGCTGCTGGGCGAGAAGGCCTACGGTGAGCTGGCGGCAATGTGCAAGCGCCGCAGTCGATTAGGGCTCGTCGCGGTTCACCCCGCGACCAGGGCCGCCAAGTAACCGTTCGTAGGAAAGAACCATCCGCAGCGCGCTGGCCCGCAGATAGGCCTCGACGGCCGTGGCGGCCGCTACCGCGTCGCGCGCCAGTACGGCCTCGGTGATCGACCGCAGGTCCGCCAGCACCGCATCCGCGTCGTCGTAGGCGCCGGTGAGCTCGTGCTCGCGACCGCCGAAGGCGTGCTCGACCCAGCGATACAGCAATCCCAGGGCGCGGTTGCGGGTGCTGTGGATGAGCACCCGGAAGTAGACGAGGTCGGCAGCTTGGCGCGCCGCGGATGAGTCCGCCCGCCGCACCGCCGCCAGCGCGGCATTTAGCGCTTCGGCATCCGCGGGCGTGTGCCGGTCGGCCGCCAGTCCCCCGATCAGCGGGCCCAGCGCCGCGCGGATCTCCAGCAACTCGACCAGGAATTCCGGGCCAAGTTTGCGGACCAGCGCCTCGACCACCGCGGGATGGGTGAGGCCCTCGGGGTCGCGGACCACGTTGCCGCTGCCGTGCCGGGCCTCGATCAGGCCCATTTGCTGCAGCCGGGCCAAACCCTGCCGCAACGAGGTGCGGTTGACGCCGAGCTGCCCGGCCAGCTCCCGCTCGGGCGGCAGCGTCGAGCCCGGCGGAAACGCGCCGTCGAGGATCGCGTCGGCAATCGAGGCGGCGATCTGTTCGTCCACCCGGTGACGCTCGTGCGGCTCGATCACACTTGACTGGTTCATTGGCTCAACCAATATAGTGGACGGGATGGCCTACGCGGCTCCACGGCACGGCGTATCGGGCGTCGACCCTGCGCGCAGGGCGAAAAACGGCGCGATTTGGCGCCCTCTACGCAGGCTCGACGCCATGAGCGCAGGCTCGAGCGGGGAGGAACACGAAGTGGACGACGAAATGCGCTCGGCCGCGGCCCCGCGCTGGCGGGGCAAGGCCGGGCGGCTGGAAGTCTGGTACGCCACCCTGTCGGATCCGGTGACCCGCGCCGGGCTGTGGATCCACTGCGAGACGGTGGCGCCGAGCCGGGGCCCGGCCTACGCCCACGGCTGGACGACGTGGTTTCCCGCCGAAGGACCGCCGCGCACCGAGCGGTTCGGCCCGCAACCCGTCCAGCCCACGCAGGCTGCCGACGGCACGGCCTGGTTTGACGCCGCCGGCGTCCACGTGCGCCACCAACAGCTGACGGGGCGCGCCGGGTCGCTGGCTTGGGAGCTGTCCTGGACAGACACCTCCGCCCCGCTGTGGACGTTTCCGCGCGTCGCGTGGGAACGCGAGTTGCTGCCCGGCGCCCAGGTGGTGCTCGCCCCCACCGCCGCCTTCACCGGATCGCTGAGGATCGACAATGCCACCCACCGCGTCGAGGGCTGGCGCGGGAACATCGCCCACATCTACGGCCACGGCAACGCCAAGCGCTGGGGGTGGATCCACGCCGATCTCGGCGACGGCAACGTCGTGGAAGCGGTCACCGCGGTGTCCCACAAGCCCGGACTCCGCCGACTGGCGCCGCTGGCCTTCATTCGTTTCCGGATCGATGGAAAGGATTGGCCCACAAGCATTTTGCCGTCACTGCGGATCCGTACGACCTTGGGTCTGCGGCACTGGCAGCTGGAGGGCCGCGTCGGCGGCCGCGACGTACTCATCCGGGTGGACCAGCCGCCTCAGCGGTGCGTGAGCCTGCAGTACATCGACCCCGACGGCGGCAGAGCGGTCTGCACCAACACCGAGCAGGCCGACATCCACGTCGAGGTCGATGACCGACAGTGGTCGGTGCTGGGCGCCGGTCATGCCGAAGTCGGCCTGCGCGGAACCCAGGCACCCGCCGTCAACGAAAGGACGCCCGCATGAGCTTTCTCCTGGACCCACCGCTGCTGTTCGTCGCCGGACTGCTGATCGAGCGCAGCCTGCCCGCCGAACAACGGGATACCGCCGAGGCCGCCACCCTGGGCGTGTTCTTCGGTGGTTCGTTCGGGCTGTACAACAACGTGCCCGGCCTCGGGCTGCTGTGGCGCCCGTTCCGCTCCCGCAACGGCCGCGACTTCATGTGGAACAGCGGGGTTTTCAGAGTGCAGACCGAACAGGCGAACTGGCCACTGCACGCCGCGGCGGCCGGCATCTTCGCCACCTATCCCTTTTTCCTCAAATTCGGCCGCAAGCTGGGCCGCGGCCTCGGAAGCCGGGCATGAGCCTACTGGCCTCGTTCGGCGCCGCGCTATTACCTGAGGAGCACGGCGGCCCGACGCCGGCCCAGCTCGTCGACCGCGTCGACCGATTTGTCACGCGAATGCCCTCGACGACGCGGTTGGCGCTGCGGGCCGGGCTGCTGTCCCTGGCCGCGGCGAGCTACCTCACCACCGGGCGCTCGCTAACGCGCCTCGACCCCGGCCAGCGCGACCGGGTGCTGCGACGCGTCGCCGCGCTCAATCCCGACGCCGCGGCGGCCGTGGAGACCATGAAGGTGATAGTGCTGCTGGCCAACGGCGCCGAAACCTATGCGCCGGAACTGCTTTCGCGTGCCCAGCAGCACGACGTGGCGCGGCCCGACGCGGCGTTGCGGATCACCTCGTCGATGCACAGCCCGTCCGTCGTCACGGCCGACGCGGTGGTCGTCGGGTCGGGCGCGGGCGGTGCGATGGTGGCCCGCACCCTGGCGCGGGCCGGCCTGGACACCGTCGTGCTCGAGGAGGGACGACGCTGGACGGTCGAGGAGTTCCGCACCACCCACCCGCTGGACCGCTACGCCGGCCTGTATCGCGGCGCCGGGACCACCGTCGCGCTGGGGCGGCCGTCGGTGGTGCTGCCCATCGGCCGAGCGGTCGGCGGCACCACCGTCGTCAACTCCGGCACCTGCTATCGGCCGCCGCTGGCCGTACAACAACGCTGGCGCGACGAATTCGGTTTGGGCATCGCGGATCCCGCCCGGCTGACCGAGCACCTCGACGATGTCGAGCGCACGCTGCGGGTGGCGCCGGTGGCGCTGGACATCATGGGCCGCAATGGGCGTCTGCTGCTCGACGCAGCCGCCGAGCTGGGCTGGCGGGCGGCGCCGATTCCGCGCAACGCGCCGGGTTGCGGAGGCTGTTGCCAGTGCGCGATCGGCTGCCCGCGCAACGCCAAATTCGGCGTACACCTCAACGCACTGCCCCAGGCCTGCGCGGCCGGAGCGCACATCGTCGCCGATGCCCGCGTCGAACGGGTGCTGCACCGGCATGGGCGCGCCCGGGGCGTGCGGGCCCGCCGGCCCGACGGCACGGCGCTGGACGTGCTCGCCGACACGATCGTGATCGCGGCGGGGGCCACCGAGACGCCAATGTTGTTGCGGCGCAGCGGCCTTGGCGCCCATCCGCGGCTGGGCCGTAACCTCGCGCTGCATCCGGCGACTATTCTTGCCGGCCGCTTCGACCAGGACGTCGTCGCTTGGGAAGGCGTGCTGCAAAGCGCCGCCGTGCACGAGTTTCACGAGTCGGACGGCGTGCTGATCGAAGCGACCTCCACGCCCCCGGGCATGGGCTCGATGGTGTTCCCCGGCTACGGCGCCGAGCTGCTCGGCTGGCTCGAACGCGCCCCTCAGGTGGCGACATTCGGGGCGATGGTGGCCGACCGTGGGGTCGGCTCGGTGCTGCCGGTGCGCGGTGAGGCGCTGGTGCGCTACGACATCGACCGGGCCGACATCGCCAAGTTGGTGGTCGCGATCGAGGCGATGGGCCGGCTGCTGTTCGCCGCCGGTGCGGTCGAGGTGCTGACCGGTCTGCCCGGCGCGGGGACCGTGACGTCGTTGCCCGCACTGCGCGAGCAGCTGGGCCGGTGCAACCCGCGCAGCCTGCACCTGGCCGCCTTCCATCCGACGGGCACGGCGGCCGCCGGCGCCGACGAGCAGCGCTGCCCCGTCGATCCAACCGGCCGGCTGCGCGGCGTCGACGGCGTGTGGGTTGCCGACGCGTCGATCCTGCCCAGCTGCCCGGAGGTGAACCCGCAGCTCTCGATCATGGCCCTGGCGTTGGGCATAGCAGCTGAAATAACCCGTTCCCCGTAGGAGCCATCGTCACCTGAACGGCCCAGGCCACGCTTGCGGTTAACCCTCCAACTTGTAGCCCAGCCCGCGCACCGTCACCAGGTGCACCGGGTTGGCGGGATCGGCCTCGATCTTGGAGCGCAGGCGCTTGACGTGAACGTCGAGGGTTTTGGTGTCGCCAACGTAGTCGGCGCCCCAGACCCGATCGATCAGCTGTCCGCGGGTCAGCACCCGTCCGCTGTTGCGCATCAGGTACTCGAGCAGGTCAAATTCCTTGAGCGGCAATGTGATTGTGTCGCCGTTGACGGAGACGACGTGCCGCTCGACATCCATCCGGACGGGCCCGGACTCCAGCACCCCATCGCTGATTTCGGAGTCGTCGTCGCCGCCGCGGCGCAGCACCGCCCGGATCCGGGCGATCAACTCCCGCGCCGAATACGGCTTGGTGACGTAGTCGTCGGCGCCCAACTCCAGGCCGACCACCTTGTCGATCTCGCTGTCGCGTGCGGTCACCATGATCACCGGGACGCTGGACCGGGCACGCAGCTGCTTGCACACGTCGGTGCCAGACATCCCGGGCAGCATCAGGTCCAGCAGCACGATGTCGGCACCGGCCCGCTCGAACTCGGCAAGCGCCGACGGACCATCGGTCACCACCGTCGCCTCAAAGCCTTCCTTGCGCAGCAGGAAGGCCAGCGGATCGGCCAGCGATTCCTCGTCCTCCACGATCAGCACACTCGTCATTGGCGCCACTCCTCCTCATCGCCGCGCTCTGCATCGTCGTGCTCTGCACGGGTCATCGACTTAGCTCTTCCTCTCGTTGCGATCTGGTGGGCCGCACGTCGCGGCCCCGCGGAAGTTCAGTTTGCGTGCCGTCGTCGAAGCCCGTCGCCGCGGACGCCGGAATGGACAGGGTGAACGTCGACCCGGTGCCCGGCTTGCTCCACACGCCGATGCTGCCGTTGTGGTTAGCCGCGACGTGTTTGACGATGGCCAGCCCCAGCCCGCTGCCGCCGGTGGCCCGCGAGCGCGCCTTGTCGCCTCGGAAGAACCGCTCGAACACCCGCTCCTGGTCTTCCAGGGCGATCCCGATGCCCCGGTCCGTCACGGCTATCTCGACGTTGTCGCCCCGGCGCCGGCGGCTGATCGAGACCAGCGACCCCCGCGGCGAGTAGGCGATCGCGTTGGACACCAGGTTGGCCAGCGCCGTTACCAATAGGGTCTGGTCGCCGAGTACCCGCAGCTTGCTCGGCGCGTCGGTGCGCACCTGGATTTCGGCATTGTCGGCCGCGACTTTGTGGCGCGAAATCGCCTC
>Ga0213876_10002795_pt1 | contig 10168 bp, 8 predicted proteins | sample BarmaccomBMRX_R9_FD_160113 | JGI IMG/M metagenome (GOLD analysis project Ga0213876, IMG submission 160113) | Root-associated microbial communities from Barbacenia macrantha in rupestrian grasslands, the National Park of Serra do Cipo, Brazil - RX_R9 | ecosystem: Host-associated > Plants > Roots...
TATGCCAGCTTATTCAGCACAGCCACCGGCACCGGCTGGTTGTTGCCGATCAATGCTGTGGCCCCAGCCATACGGTAATATTTGGCGCTGACGGAAAGAAGCTTCCGCAATGCCTCATTGGCTGCCGGGGTTTTAAACGTCTTCAGCAAGCCGATCAATCCAAACAAGTTCGGCCGCGAGCCGTCGCTGTCCTGGCGGTACCCCGGCAGGATCGATCCTGTCAAGGCAATTGCATCCGACTGCAAAGCTGCCGAAGGCTTAAGGTAACCGCTGTCGAGCAAAGTTTTTGCCGTATTGGCGAGATCGATTCCCACGGCAGTGTCTTTCAGGAACGCAGCAAGCCCGGGCCAGACAGAAGCGGTAAGAGCAAGGCTGTCCGACAGGTTTGCGGTCAGCCGGTATGATCGCATTTCTGCAGGTACCGACAGTTCCATCAAACGCACAAGCGTTTCATAGCTGTGACGGGTTTTGATACCGCTCAGCATTTGCAGCGCCAGCGCTTTTTTATGCTCAGCCTTATCGACAGCAAAACGCCTGTACCGGGATGCGATAAAATCCGCCAGCTGGTCCGGAGCCTCATGCGCTACAGCCCTTGCCAGATCGCCGCTGATATCACCATACGTGTCCGGCTCATTCAGGTACATACTTTGAAAGTCGTCGAAAAGCCGTTCGAAGACCAGGGCGGTGTCGGCCACCGGAAAGCGCGCCTCCTTTACAAAGTTGCCCGCTTTGTACCGCTGCGTGGAATCCGAACTGGCCAGATCATCCAGCAATATTTTTGTTTTCGATACCGTTACAACAGGCGGCTTCGGATCGATAAGCCGGAAACTATTGAAGAACTGCTGTGATTCCGGATCGTATACAGCGGATCTTTCGCTGGACAGTACAAGTTTATAAACAATATTACCGGACAACAGCAGGCGCATCCTTTGGTAGAATTTGGTGCCGGGAGTATGCACTACCAGCTCGTAACCCTTTAGCGGACCATTGGATACCTGCTCTTCCGATACCAGCGACTTTTCGCCTTCATATGTTTTCAGGTATTTTTTCCAGAAATCATCTTCGGTTTTGCTCCAGCGATACTTGCTGAGTGTGTCCGGTGCTACCGTATAAGATGTAGCTGTAAGCGTATCGTAGGCAATTTCATTTTCACCGTCTTCCCCCAAATTCACCAGCTGGAAAGGAGCGGGTGCTCGGGCACTGAATGATCCGCCTCTGGCGGTCTCCTGCCGCCAGGCCCGTACGCCGGGCTCGATAAAATGAAATGACCGGAATATACCATCTAGCGAGGGGTGACCGAGACTGGTAGAATCGGCCGCAGTGAGCAGCAGGATATTCCGGTTGAACCTGACGATGGAATAACCGCGCATTTTTACGTTTGGCTGCTTCAGCGAAGTAGCAACGAATTCTTTCAGGGAAATACCATCGATCTCCCGATCTCTTACCTGCCAGTTAGCATATTCATTCTTGAACAGTTTGAAAGTTTCGGTATGGATCAGGCTGTCGTTCGTAATGTAATACCCTGGCCGCACTTCCTTTGAAAATATCATGATATAGGCGCCAATATTATTGTCGGCCCCGGTATAAGAAGAGATCAGCCAGTTTTTGTCTGTGACCGTACTCAGCTTAGCGTTGAAGTCCAGCTTTGCCGGCGAACTGAAACGCACACCCATTACCGAGTCCTGGAAAACGAATGCCTTATCGGTGCCGCCGCCCGCATTTTCCATTATTTCAAAGGAGTTCATGAAATGAAGCAGGTCTGCAGTTGAGCTGGTAGCCCGCGGTGTGCCGGCACTCATTACCATATAAACCGTTTTGTCGTGGAGGAAAAGCCGCAGGCGCAATTTGGCATCGCCGGATGAGTCTGTGTATTCTCTGCCCTCCACACCATTCACCATGACCTTTTTACCCGCAGTCCCTTTTTTTCCCTTGAACATTCCCCTCGCCATCGAGCTATATATGCTGTCTGCCGGGCGGTTGCCGTATACCACCGGCGCCGCCATCGACCAATAGGCAGTGAGATTGAAGATGTCGAAATAAAAACGCAGGTTTATCAGTCCCATTATCTTGATCGTAGCAGGATTGGCCGGGAAAGCTATCTTATAAGCGCCGGCACTATCGGTGTACTGCGTCCAGGGTAACTGCACTTCTTTTACCGTATAGCTGGAAGGGTCCAGTTTCCGGGCGGATATCACCGGTTCCACCGTAAATCCGCGCTGGCGAAGCAGGGCGATAACGCCGCTATCGCCGGGCAGATGGGCCGCGCCCACCGCAAAGAACATGGAACGGAATGCACTGAGGCTATCCATCCGCCTCGCCATCTTGTAATTCCGTTTGATCAGCAGATTATCCTTTTCGTTTTTGGAAAGGTTAGTCACCTGATCGATGGCGTCCAGGTCTTCCGCAGCATAAATATGTATCATCATTTCCATCATGCTGTCCGGCGAGCCGCCCCGGTCGCTGATGATGTTGACTACATCCGACTTATCAACCAGATCCTCCATTGCATTGAACTGGTCGCTGATATCCTCGATACCGCCCAGCCATTTCCCCTGCTTTCTTGCCAGGTTATACAGGTAAGCATCAACAAAGGTGGGCATCTCTCCTTTTTCCATGTACTCGGATACCCATTTATTCTTTTCACGGAGTATATCGCTGGCGTTGATATCTGCTGCAGGCTTGTTCAGTTTTTTTGCAACGGCGGCATTGTATTTCTGGTAGTCTTCCCTGCCAAGCAATTCGCGAAGGCTCTTCGACTTCTCGGTCTGGCCCTCAAAAAAACCGTTCATGAAATAAGCGCCCAGTTCATCAGGATTTAATTCGATGGCCAGTCCGCTGGTATGTTCGATGGCCGCGTACACAGAATCTGAAAAATGGAACAAACGTTTGTCGTTGAGATGCAGGGTACCGAACAGATAAGAGGGCGACTGCATTCCCTTACCGCTGATCCGCCACAATAAAGTATGTGGGATAGAAGATTGGGTAAAAGCGATATCCGCAGTCAGCAAACCGATAATCATCCAGACACAAAACACCCGGCGGTTCATAACAGTTAGTTTATGTAGAAAAAAATACCGGTAATAAAAGGGGGCGGCTACAATATACTGCGTTTTGTCATACGCTTCGTGTTCGTTCTACATGATCGATCTCGACGTATAAACATCCGGAAACATGTTTTTTTCACCCTATTTTTCAGAACTGGCGCTGACTGGCATAGTTTTCGAATCTTTATGGGAAATAATAGCCGATGACAAGGCCTTCTCCCCCCGTACAGCAGGCTCTGCAACTGCTTCATAGCATTAAGCCGATAACGCGTCCGATGGAAGCGTTCATGTCTGCCCATCTGCAGGTCCGTTCCTTTCAGCCGAATGAATTTATTCTGCGCAACGGAGAAACCTGCGATCACCTGAATTTTGTTGCAGAAGGATTGGTGCAGATATTTTCAGATGCGCCGGCCAAACCTGAATTACTCAGCAAGGAGATCTGCAACTGGTTCCTGATGGAGGGCGATCTCGTAATGTCGGTAGAAAGTTTTTTTGGTCGCACCCCAACCGACGAATATATCCAGGCCATAGAACCCACCACGCTTGTCAGCATCCGCTACGACGACCTGCAGGATGTGTATGCGGCTTTCCCGGAATTCAATTATCATGGCCGCATTCTTACACAGACCTACTACATCAAAGCCATCCGCCAGCTAAAAGCATTACGCTACAAACGTGCAGCCGATAGCTACCGGTACCTGCAGGTGCATTGCCCCAACCTGCTGCAGCGCGTGCCCGCCCGCCATCTCGCCGGCTACCTTGGCGTAGACGAAACCTATGTACGGGCATTGCATGCGAAACGCGAAACAGAGCGGATCAAACTGCAGCAATAATATTCAGTTCAGAAAAGGATTAATGGACTCCATCAGCGATTGCGCGCTCACCACGCCGCTCTGGCGCCATTTGATATTGCCCTCCCTGAACAGCAGCAGCGTGGGAACGCCTTGTATGTGGTAGGAATTTGCGGTTTGCGGACTCTTGTCAATATCGATCTTAATGATCGTGATCTTCTCGCCAAGCAACCGTTTTACCTGTTCGAGCACCGGTGCCATCATTTTACAGGGTCCGCACCAGGTAGCCGTGAAATCAACAAGCACGGGCTTGCCGGAACCGATCAGTTGCTCAAATGCGTTCATGGCAGATGTTTAATCGATCCACAAAAAATCCATACCGCCGCTCAGGACTTTTTATATTTCAGCGAGAGGATAACGATAATGATGTTCAGTATCAGCGATACGGCATTGGCGATGATGATGATAAGATCCGATTTCAGGATGCCGTATACGATCCATAGCGCTACTCCTGCAAACAGGATCCCGAGCATGGGCATGGACAGATCATCCGCTTTTTTTTCCTTCGCTATTTTGATGAGCTGCGGCAGCAACGAAGTAGCCGTACAGGCGCTGGCGGCAATACCTACGATATGGATCAGGTCTATCATAAAAAGGAAAGGTGTACTCCTTGCGGAACACACCTTTTTTGAATGCTTATCTCTTCACGTTTTTTAGGAAGATTTCCGCTAGGAAAGTTCGCTAAATTGTTAATAGAGAATCACCATTCTCTGTACTTATATAACTACGAATACTGTGCCAGCTTAATACTGCTGCAAAACAATTATCCTGATCGCTGCGATAGAGGGAAATGTGGAGCCAAATGGACAAACTACACAAAAGTATACGGCTCGCGGTCAACATGATGCGTACTCACCTGCAGGGTTTTCAGGAACTCGTCCATCACGGTACCGGTGAAATGAAGCTGCGCATCTAATGCGGTCTTATCGGCAGGATCGATCTTTTTGGCCAGCATGATCGTTCCATTGTGCACAATACAGAGATGCGCGAACAGCTCCGTTACTTTTTTTTCGGGGATAGGCGTTGCATAGCCGGTGATGCCGATACCGTAATGGCTGGTGAACAGCCGGCACACTTCGGTAGCCATTTGCACCGATACCTTTTCTGAAACGCAGTCGCAGTCGAGCGCATGGATCGGTTCAACGCAGAGGTGCCGGCATTTCTGCCCGAGATTGTAAGCCGTAATGCCCCCCTGGAAAAAAAGTGCCGCATCCGTGGCATTCGAAAAAGCAGCCTGCAATAATCCGGAAGTGACGCTTTCCGCTACCGCTACCGTCTGCTTGCGTTCCACCAGGATATCGCGGATCTGATCGAGTGTCTGTTTTGGAAATATCATCAGTGGCACAACAAAAAAAACTATGCCTGTGAACCGCCAACGCAATCGCTTACGCCATATACCTTTGCATGGCTATGTATAAAAAGAAGCCCGGTATAGATGTGATCGGAAAAATACTGGACGCGCTGTATGCCCATAACCCGGATGCCCTTTTTGTGATGAGCCTGATGCACCAGTACGAAGATCGTGGCAGTCTGAGTAAAAAGCAATTGCAGGGGCTGTACCAGAAAGCGCAGAAAGTAAAATCCATTCCTCCCAACTGGCTCGGCACACTCGAAGCGATCATTTTAAAAATGCCTACCAGGTACAAGTCCGAGGAACCGGTGATCGCGCAGCAGCAATCCGCCAAAGCCGAAAATACCGGGCGGCTGATCGGCGCCATACTCGAAAAATACCCGCAGCATAAAAGAGTGCTTTTTCTGAAAGCCAAATATGAGAATGGAGAGCCGTTGTCAATTCTAGAAACCGACGAACTGAAAAGGTTTTCAAAATTGCCCGGCGTAGCTGCCGTCGACGATCGCCCGGATCAGGATTGAAGCCCCGCCTCGCCACTATGGTAAGCCACCATCATGCGGATCTCTTTGTAACTGTAGTAGTTTGGAAGATTATCCTTCAGCAGCCTCAGGCTCAGCATCCCGAATTTCTCCATCGCCTTACGTATCATGATCTGTTTGTCTTTGGATACAAACTCATCCAGATCAAGTTCGCCGCTGGCTACATAAAAGCTGAGATGCCCCTCTACCGTAGTAACCGAAAGCGACCGCATAGCTGCTATCTCATCTATGGAATTACCCGCTTTGTAAAGCTCAAAGCTGGCCTGCCGGGTTTCACTGCTGCCTGTACGCGGTTTGCTTTCACGCTTTGTTTTTTTTACCTGCTTTTGTTCGATCTGTGTGGCCAGGCCGCGCTCATTGCAATAATCCTGCACCGGTTCCAGGAATGCATTCCCATAACGCTCGATCTTGAAAGCGCCGAAGCCGGAGATTCTGGAGAGCGCGGCTTTTGTGAGGGGCAGATAAGTGGCCAGGTCCAGCAGGCTGCTGTCGCTGAGGATCAGGTAAGCAGGCACATTTTCCTCGTGCGCCACCCGGTTGCGGATCTTTTTCAACTGCTCGAACAGTTCTTTCTCGTAGGCCAGCGGCTGATACACCACCGGTTCTTTTGCGATGACCGTCTGTACCGGAGCAGATAAATAAACTTTCTCGCCCCTGAACAAGACCGGCTCTGCTTTTTCAGTCAGCTGTAATATCGGGTAATCCCCACTTTGCTGCAGGTATCCGGCATGCAGCAGTTCGCGCACATAGTGCATCCATTCTTCCTTGGAACTGTCTTTACCGATACCATACACCGAGAGGTTTTTATGTGCGTCGCGGATCTTCTCACTGTTGCTTCCTTTGAGAATATCAACTACATAACGCATCCCGAATCCCTGCTTAAGCCGGTACACCGCGCTCAGGATCTTCTGGGCTACGATCGTGCTGTCCTGCAGTTCGGGCTTTTCGATGCAGGTATCGCAACTGCCGCAATAGTTACCCGCTTTCTCGCCGAAATAATTCAGGAGGTACTGGCGCCTGCAGGACCGGGTTTCACAGAACTTCACCATCTGGTCGAGTTTCTTCAGCAGTATCCGCGTCTGTTCGGGATTGTCTTCTACCTGTGCAAAATTGCGCAGCTTCATCACATCGCCCGCGCCGTAAAACAGTATGGCATCACTGGGCAACCCGTCCCGGCCTGCGCGGCCCGTTTCCTGGTAATACCCTTCGATATTTTTCGGCAGATCGGCATGCACCACAAAACGCACATTACTTTTATTGATGCCCATGCCGAAAGCGATGGTGGCTACCATGATCCGGATATCGTCTTTCAGGAACAGGTCCTGGCGCTCGTCGCGCACCGATTTTTCAAGACCGGCATGATAGGCTTCAGCGCTGAATCCATCCGAACGCAGATCTTCCGCCAGCGCTTCGGTGGCAGCCCTGCTTAAGCAGTAAATGATACCGCTGTCCTCGCCGTGTGTGCGGAGATAATCGACCAGCACCTCATAATAATTCCGCTTCTGCTTTACGTAGTAGAAGATATTGGGGCGATTGAAACTATTCTCGAACTGGCGACAGTCTTTGATATGGAGTTGCTCAATGATATCATTCCTCGTCACCGCATCCGCCGTAGCTGTAAGTGCAATAACAGGAACATTCGGGAATAATGATTTCAGTTGGCTCAGTACCCGGTAGTCTTTCCTGAAATCATGTCCCCACTGGCTGATGCAATGCGCTTCGTCTATCGCGAACAATGAAACGTTCAGCTCAGACAGGAAACGAAGAAATGGCAGTTCTCCACCCACCAGCCGCTCGGGCGCCACATACAACAGTTTCAGTTGGTTTTTGCGAAGCCGGTCGAAAATGGATTGCTGTTCCTGCGGGTGCTGGGTGCTGTTCAGGAATGCAGCGCTGATACCGTTCAGCACCAGTGCGTCTACCTGGTCTTTCATCAGGGCAATGAGCGGACTCACCACAATGGTAACCCCGGGCAGGCAAAGTGCCGGCACCTGGTAGCAAAGACTTTTACCGCCGCCGGTAGGCATCAGCACCATGGCATCTTTACCCTGGAGTAAGGTATGAATGATCTCCTCCTGGTTATGCCGGAAGCCGGAGTAACCGAAAACAGATTGCAGGATTTCATGCGGAGCAGCGATAGAAGCCATGGGTCCGCAAGATAAGCCGTCGGCGATTCATGCTAGCCGTATTTATACCCGAAAAACCGGGAATTTCCCCGTAAAAATGCCAGGGTTTTTATGTTCTTTAGCGGCACCAATCACCAACAACACTGCTTATGAGTATCGCCACCAAAAAAGGCCGGGGATGGCTTAAGGACATTCCTGACTTCCGGGACCAGAGCCCGCTTTCAACAGAAGTAACCGAAAAACAACACAGCAAAGGCATTTCCACACCGGTAAAGGAGATCCTGAAAAAAGTAGGGATGCCCAAGTCAGCTGCGAAGCCAAAAGCCGATGCCGGCAGCAGGGTAGACCTGCGTCAATGGTGTTCTCCGGTAGAAGACCAGGGGCAACTCGGCTCCTGCACCGCCCATGCAGCAATCGGTCTGTACGAGTATTACGAACGAAGGGCTTTCGGTAAGCATATAGACGGATCGCGGTTATTCCAGTATAAGGCAACGCGCAATCTTATTAAAAAGACCGGCGACGATGGCGCTTACCTGCGAACGGCAATGGCCGCACTGGCGCTGTTCGGCGTGGTGCCTGAGAAATACTGGCCATACGATGAAACCAAAGTATTTGAAGAGCCTTCTGCTTTCCTGTATTCCTATGCCAAGAATTTTAAAGCAATCAGTTATTATCGCCTGGATTGTTTCGGCGTAACCAAGCCCGATCTGCTGGTGTCTATCAAGGACCATCTTCGGCGCGGGCTGCCGCTGATCTTTGGTTTTACCTGCTACACGTCTCTCGACGATGCCGACCATGGCAAGATCCCTTTTCCCGATAAAAAAGAAGACACCGATGGCGGCCATGCAGTGATGGCAGTTGGTTATGACGATAAAATGAAAATTATCAATCCCAACAATAAAGACATAGTCACCACCGGCGCCGTGCTTATCCGCAATTCCTGGGGCGATGGCTGGGGCGAAAAAGGCTATGGATGGCTCCCCTACGATTACATCCTCAAAGGCATCGCCGAAGACTGGTGGGCGATGACCAAGGCAGAGTGGATAGATACGAATCAGTTTGGATTGCCGAAAGGCTAACCCCCCAACCCCCTGAAGGGGGAGTTAAAAATTCTTCCTTTAAAGACAGTCATAAATAAGAATGACTGTCTTTTTTATTAAGGCATATTGGCTCCCCCTTCAGGGGGCTGGGGGTTGGGGGATGGATTATAGTTCCCTCACCCAGATATTCCGGTAACTCATCGGGTTACCTCCATCCAGGCCGTGGTCCTGTAATACCAGTGGTTCTTTGTCGCCATGCTTATGGTATTCGGGTTTACCGATCCATTCGGTGTGGCCTTTGATCTCTACATTGTTCTGCACCAGTATGCCATTGTGCAGTACGGTGATCCTGGCAGGTGACTGTACTTTTCCGTCGGCGTAAAACCTCGGCGCGGTGAAGATCACATCGTAGCTCTGCCATTCGCCGGGTTTGCGGGAAGCGTTTACGAGCGGGATATGCTGTTTGTAGATACTGCCGGCCTGGCCATTTACATAAGTGGGATTATCGTAAGAATCCAGTACCTGCAGTTCGTACTGACCCATGAAAAAAATACCGCTGTTGCCGCGGGTCTGGCTTTTACCCGCGATCTTGGCGGGCTCGCGCCATTCGATATGCAACTGGCAATCGCCAAAAGCCTGCTTTGTTTTGATGTTGCCCGATCCTTTCACCACCGTTAATGCCCCGTCCTTATCGATGACCCAGCCGGGTGCTGAACCGTCTTTTTCTTTAACCCAGCTGCCTGTGCTTTTGCCATCGTACAGAACAATAGCATCCGAAGGCGCATTGCCGGGGTTCTTTCCGGGAGTTACCATTTTCGGTACCGGCTCCCAGATCTCGGTTTTGGCTGACTCTCGTACCAGGCTGTCCTGGTTCTGTCCAAAAGAAAAATGACTGATAGATAACAGCAGGATCGCTGTTGCAAGATTTTTTTTCATGTGATTGCTCGTTATAGAATAAAGTTAGTGGAAGCGGAACAATTTCAGCGTGTGCGGGATACGCTTTGCGAACTTTGCGGTCCTTTGTGTTCTCTGCGTTACCCTAAAAAGCTATTAGTAACGCAGAGAACGCAAAGGAGCGCAGGGAACGCAGAGATTTTTACGCTGTTTTCTTGATCGGCATCCGCACCGTTCTGCCGCGCATGGGCGAATCCGTTCCTTCGGGGAGGTCTTCAGCCTGGAGTTCTATGCGGCGGGTGATATCGGTGAGGGAGGTAAGA
>Ga0213876_10002796_pt1 | contig 10164 bp, 7 predicted proteins | sample BarmaccomBMRX_R9_FD_160113 | JGI IMG/M metagenome (GOLD analysis project Ga0213876, IMG submission 160113) | Root-associated microbial communities from Barbacenia macrantha in rupestrian grasslands, the National Park of Serra do Cipo, Brazil - RX_R9 | ecosystem: Host-associated > Plants > Roots...
TTCGTCGCCCAAGGTGGCCGCCGGGACCAGCCCGTCGCCGCCCAGTTCCTCGACCGTGGCGAAGAAGCCGAAGGGCTGCACGCCGGTGATCCGGCAGCGGACGAGCGCGCCGACCTGGTCGGCGAGATAGGCGGCGACGTAGCGGTCCATCGTCTCGCGCTCGGCGATCATCGCCCGCCGCTCGTAATTGGAGATCAATTCCCCGATCACGTCCATCGAAGCGGCCTCCTCGGCGGTGAGGCCACCCTCGCCGAGGCCGTAGGCGCGGACCAGGGCGCGGTGGACGAGCAGATCCGCGTAGCGACGGATCGGCGAGGTGAAATGGGCGTAGGAGCCGAGCGCCAGGCCGAAATGGCCGTGATTCTCCGGGCCGTAATAGGCCTGGGTCTGCGTGCGCAGGATCTGCTCCATCACCTGCGGCCGGAAGTCCGCCTCGCCGAGCCGCTCGATGATCCGGTTGAACGTCTCCGGTTTCACCACCTGGCCGAGCGCGAATTCGATGCCGAAGGTCTTGAGATAATCCTTCAGCGCCACGAGCTTCTCGCGGCTCGGCGGCTCGTGCACACGGTACATGACCGGCGCGCGCTTCGCCTCCAGCGCCTTGGCCGCGGCGACATTGGCGGCGATCATATAATCCTCGATGAGCTTGTGCGCGTCGAGCCGCTCGCGCGGCGCCACCGAGAGGATGCGGCCCTTCTCGTCGAGCATTACGCGGCGCTCCGGCAGATCGAGCTCGAGCGGCGCCCGCTTCGCCCGCGCCGCGTGGAGCGCGCGCCAGCAGGCCCAGAGCGGCCGGAGGGTCGATTCGACCAGGTCGCAGGGTACCGGCGAAAGCTCCGGCATCGAGCAGGGCGAGGAGGCGAGCTCGACCTTGTCCTCGCCGTCGATCGCCGCCTGCGCATCCTCATAGGCGATGTTCGCGGCGATCCGCACCCGCGCCCGGCTGAACCGCCAGGATTTGAGCGCGCCCGCCTTGGTCACCTGGAGATGGCAGACCAAAGCGGCGCGGTCCTCCCCTTCCTTCAGCGAGCAGATGTCGGCCGAGAGCGTCTCGGGCAGCATCGGCACCACCCGGTCGGGGAAATAGACGCTGTTGCCGCGCTTGCGCGCTTCCTTGTCCAGCGCGGAGCCGGGGCGGACGTAGAAGCTGACGTCGGCGATCGCGACGATCGCCTTCCAGCCGCCGGGATTGGCCGGATCGTCGTCCCGCGCCGCCCAGACCGCATCGTCATGATCGCGCGCGTCCGCCGGGTCGATCGCGACGATCGGGATGTGGGTGAGGTCTTCTCTTTCAGCTCCTCCCCTTTGAGGGGAGGTGTCAGGCGCAGCCTGACGGAGGGGTGTCAGCGCCTGCGATCCATTCTCGGCCGCTGCTACCCCTCCACCGCGCTTCGCGCGGTCCGAAGTCGGGTCGATCGCTCCCCCGGAGCGATCTTGGGCTGCCGGGGGCAGCCCAACCCGACTTCCCCCTTTCAGGGGAGGACCTAGCGGGAAGCGCGCGACCCGTTCCGCCTCTTCGATCACGCTCTCCGGAAACTGGTGCGGGATGCCGTATTTGTGGATCGCGATCAGGCTGAAGCTGCGCGGCGCGAACGGATCGCCGAGGATCGTATCGACCCGCGCCGCCAGCCGCGGCGGGCGGCCGATCTTCTCGGCGAGCACGAGATCGCCCGGCTGCGCGCCGCCCAAATCCTGGATCGGCAGCTCGCGGCGTTCCTTCTTCTCCACCGGCCGCAGCCAGTGCCCTTCCCCTTCCTTGTGGACCACGCCCAGGACGAGCTCGCTGCCCTTCAGCAATTTCTTCATCGGATGCGCGATCAGGCCGTCGCGTCCTTCCTCGGTCCGCGACAGGATTCGGTCGCCGACGCCGAGCGCCGCCCCCCTGCCCTTGCGCTCCATCACCCGAAGGCGCGGCGGCGGCGCTTCCGCCTCCCAGCGCTCCGGCACCGCCCAGGCGCGGCCACTGTCGTCGACGTCGACGACGCGAAGCACCGTCACCTTCGGCACGCCGCTCATCCGGTGGAAGGCGCGGCCGGGCGCGGCATCGATCAGCCCCTCGTCCGCCATGTCGCGCAGCAAGGCCTTCAGCGCGATCTTCTCATTCCCCTTCAGGTGAAAGGCCTTGGCGATCTCGCGCTTGCCGGTCGGCACGTCGGACGACTGAATGAAGTCGAGGATCTGCTGCCGGCTGGGGAGGCCGCCCCTGGAGGGTTTCTTCGCCATCTAACCCTCAACCCCGTCACCCCGGACTTGATCCGGGGTCCACCTTCTTCTTTCGGCGGCAGCAAGAAAGAAAAAGAAGAAGACCCTCACCCTGCCCTCTCCCGCAAGCGGGAGAGGGAAAAAGAAGGTGGATGCCGGATCAGGTCCGGCATGACGGCCTGGCTCATGGTCGTGCCGCGGGCGGCGGCGGCACGTAGGGCACGAAGGCGCCGCCCGGCACCGCGGAAGCGACCGGGCTTTCCGAGCCGTCTGCCGCGACCGCGGAGACGCCGAACACCCAATCGTCGACGCGGAGATGGGGGAGGACGGCCTGATAATGTGTGGATCCGCTTCGGCCCCCAGATGGAGTACGTGTTGAAACAGCGCTCGTCGCCATCGCGGCCCGGCGATCCACATGCTCCCACTGGCTCGCGTCAGTTCTGCGCCAGTAGACCACGAACGACGATGCGCCTGGCGGCCCCCACCATGATAAAGTGGTATCGGTCGAGACTGCTCCCTCCACCTCCGGCGCCGGCGGCATCGGCGCGCGGGCGAGCGCGGCGACGGCGGCGACGTTCAGCTGCGTCACCCGGCGCAGATAGGGAAAGTCCATATGGTCGATCGTGTCGCCATAGGCCTTGCCGTTCTCGGTGCGCAGGTCCTGGTGCTGCCAATCGTAATTCTCGATCGCGACGGAGAAGCGCACCGCCGGATAGCCGAGCTGCTGAAAGGGAATGTGATCGCCGCCGCGGCCGAAGCGGTCGGTGCGCCAGATCTGGCGGACGTCGAGGCCGAGCCGGAGCTGGTCGGCAAGGCCGTCGATGAAGCGGGAGAGATTGCGCGACGGCGCATCGTTCTCGCCGCCGAGGCTGCGCTGCTGGGCGACCAGCTCCGGCGTCGCATCGCGCCGCACACCCTCCGACAGGACGCGGACATGGGCGGCGTCGCAAATCCCGTCCGAGCCGCAGCTGTTGCCGATGATGTCGTTGTTGAGGTCGGCCTCGACGTGCAAGCCTTGCGCGCGGGCATAATTGGCGAGGATTTCGCTGCCGTTCAGGCCCTGCTCCTCGCCGGAGACCACGCCGTAGACGATCGTCGCCGGGAAGCGATAATGCGAGAGTATCCGCGCCGCCTCCAGCACCGCCGCCGTCCCCGAGCCGTCGTCGTTCGCGCCGGGCGCGTCGGACGTGGCGTTCATAATGTCGGTGACGCGGCTGTCGATATGGCCGGTGATCACGATCACGCGGTCCGGCTCGGTGGTGCCGCGCTGGATCGCCACCACGTCCTCAACGATCGTCGGCGTCGGGATCCGCCTGTTGGTCACCCGGTCCGAGGGCCGCACGATCGTCAGGCAGCCGCCGCAGCCCTGCGAGATGCGCCGGAACTCGCCTTCCGTCCAGTTCAGGGCCGCGCCGATCCCGCGCGTCGGATTGTCGCGCACGGAGAGGGTGTGGCGGGTGCCGAAGGCGACCAGCCGCTCGACGGTGGCGCGCAGCGCCTGCTGCGAGACCTGGTCGGCGATGGCGCGGAGCGGCGGGTGGGCGGGCGAAGCGGCGGCGGGAGCGCCTGCGAGCAAGGAGCCGGCGATCGAGAGCAGCTTGATCATGGGCGCCCCGTTGGACCCGTTGCCGCCCGTCTGGCAAGCGGGAGAAGCACTTGATCGAGCGGCGGCGGGCCTTGGTCGAACTTCCGGTGCGAAACGAACCACGCCCCCTAGCTGTCTGCGCAGATCGATGAAGGACCCCGCATGATCCGCTTCGCTTTGGCTGCGCTGACCGCCCGGCGGCCGCGCGGAGCGCCCAGCAGAATGTCGACGCACTGCTCGCCGCCGACCGCGCCTTCTCGGCAGCGGCGGCGCATGCGCCGAGCGCCGCCGATGGGCTCGCCGCGATGTTCGACGCGGAGATCGTCGCCCCCTTTCCCGGTCGCGGCCTCGTCGTCGGGCGCGACAACGTGGTCGCGGCGTTCCGCGCTGCGCCGGGCTTTGCCGAGCCCGGCATTTCCTGGACGCCGGTCCGCGGCGGCATCTCCGCGGACGGCAGCCAGGGCTTTACCTTCGGCTTCCTGACCATGGCGGGCGGCGAGCCGGCGCGACGCAACCGCAAATATCTCGCTTACTGGGTGCACCGGCCGCAGGGCTGGCGGGTCGTCGCCTATCGGGCGATCCCGCGCCAGCCGGGCGAGGTCTCGACCGCGCTGCTGGCCCCTTCCCTGCCGAGCTTCTCGGCCCGCGAACGGCGCGACGCGCATCTGCTCGAGGCGCAGCGCGCCAGCTTGGCCGCGGCCGAGCATGATTTCTCCGACCGCGCCCAGCAGGTCGGCCTGCGCGGCGCCTTCCGCGAGTTCGGCCGCGCCGACGCGATGAACATGTATCGCGGCGCCGGCTTCGACCTCGGCCTCGATGCGGTCACCGCCAATTTCGACGCCAACGAGATTGTAAGCCCGGTCAGCTGGGGCACCGAGCATGCCTTCGTCGCCTCCTCGGGCGACCTCGGCGTCAGCATCGGCACGATCCGCCAGAACCATCCCGGCGCCACCGGCCGGCCGGACAGCTTTCCATTCTTCACCGTGTGGCGGCGCGACGGGCCGAACGCGCCGTGGCGCTATATCGCGGAGTGAGTTGCAAATCCTCCCCCGAGGGGGGAACCGCCGCCGAAGGCGGTGGTGGACGGGTGTCAGCGTTGGAGGACTGTTCTCGGACGCTGATACCCCACCACCACGCCGCTGCGCGGCGTGGTCCCCCTCCCCTTGCAGGGGAGGACTTGGCCTAAGCCGAAACCACCTCCTGCTCGATCGCGCCGAAGATCGAATGGCCGGCCGCCTCCTCCATCCAGATGCGGACCCGATCGCCGGCCTTGAGGAAGGGCGTCGCCGGCTTGCCGTCGAGGATCGTCTCCACCGTCCGCACCTCGGCGAGGCAGGAATAGCCGCGGCCGCCGCGGTCGACCGGCGCGCCGGGACCGCCGTCGGCGCCCTTGTTGGAGACGGTGCCCGAGCCGACGATCGAGCCGGCGCCGAGATTGCGGGTCTTCGCGAGGTGCGCGACCAGGGTGCCGAAGTCGAAAGTCATGTCCTCGCCGGCGTCCGGCCGGCCGAAAGGCGCCCCGTTGAGATCGACCTTGAGCACGCCGTGCAGCTTGCCGTCGCGCCACGCCTCGCCGAGCGCATCCGGGGTGACGAAGACCGGCGACAAGGCCGAGGCCGGCTTGGACTGGAGGAAGCCGAAGCCCTTGCCAAGCTCGGCGGGGATCAGATTGCGCAGCGAGACGTCGTTGACCAGCCCGATCAGCTTGATGTGCTCCAGCGCTTCTTCCCGCGAGACGCCGCGCGGCACGTCGTCGGTGACCACCACGATCTCGGCCTCGAGGTCGCAGCCCCAGGCCTCGTCGGCCAGCGGGATCGGGTCGCGGGGGGCCAGCATCTCGTCGGAGCCGCCCTGATACATGAGCGGATCGGTCCAGAAGCTCGTGGGCATCTCGGCGCCCCGCGCCTTCCGCACCAATTCGACATGGTTCACATAGGCCGAGCCGTCCGCCCATTGATAGGCACGCGGCAGCGGCGCGTCCGCCTCGCGCTCGTGGAAGCGCTCGCGCGGGATCGCCTCATGGGCGAGATCGGTGGCGAGCAGCCGGAGCTGCGGCTCGACCTGTGCCCAATCGTCGAGCGCCGCCTGCAGCGTCGGCGCGATGTGGCCGGCCGGCGCGCACCAGGCGAGATCGTCGCTCACCACCACCAGCCGCCCGTCGCGTCCGCCTTTGAGGGAACCAAGCTTCATTCCGTACCTCGCTCTTTCCTCACTCCCGCGAAGGCGGGAGTCCAGACGGACTCATCATCCGGCACCAACACCGTCTGGATTCCCGCTTTCGCGGGAATGACGCGCTAGGGCAAGCGCCTGCGGCTGGCATTTCCCGCCCTCTTTGGCTAGTTCGTTGACCGCGATTTCCGAGTCGTCAGATGTTCCATCTGACTAGAAATCGCTCTAGGGCCGCCCGCATCCCGGATCATCCGAGTCACGAGGCAAATATGCGTAAGATCGATCATTTCGTCGCGGGCGCGTCCTACGCGTCCGGCGAGCGGCAGGGCGACGTCTTCGACCCGAACAATGGCGGCGTGCAGGCCAAGGTGGGCCTGGGCACCGCCGCCGATCTCGGCCGCGCCGTCGCGGCCGCGCGCGAGGCCTTCCCGGCCTGGGCGGCGACCAACCCGCAGCGCCGGGCGCGGGTGATGTTCCGGTTCAAGGAGCTGGTCGAGGCGAACATGGACGACCTCGCTTTGCTGCTCGCCTCCGAGCACGGCAAGGTGGTCGCCGACGCGCGCGGCGACGTGCAGCGCGGCCTCGAGGTGATCGAATTCGCCTGCGGCATCCCGCACGCGCTGAAGGGGGAATATACGCAGGGCGCCGGCCCCGGCATCGACGTCTATTCGATGCGCCAGCCGCTTGGGATCGTCGCCGGCATCACCCCGTTCAACTTCCCCGCGATGATCCCGATGTGGATGTTCGGCGTCGCCATCGCCTGCGGCAACGCCTTCATCCTGAAGCCCTCCGAGCGCGACCCATCGGTGCCGGTGCGTCTCGCCGAATTGATGAAGGAAGCGGGCCTGCCCGACGGCATCCTGAACGTCGTCCATGGCGACAAGGAGATGGTCGACGCGATCCTCGACCATGAGGAGATCAAGGCGATCAGCTTCGTCGGCTCCTCGGACATCGCCCAATATATCTACAGCCGCGGTACCGCGAACGGGAAGCGCGTCCAGGGCTTCGGCGGCGCCAAGAATCACGGCATCGTCATGCCCGATGCCGATCTCGACATGGTGGTGAACGACCTTGCCGGCGCCGCCTTCGGCTCGGCCGGCGAGCGCTGCATGGCGCTGCCGGTCGTCGTCCCGGTCGGCGACAAGACCGCCGATGCGCTCCGCGAGAAGCTCATCCCGGCGATCCAGGGCCTGCGCGTCGGCGTCTCGACCGATGCCGAGGCCCATTACGGGCCGGTGGTGAGCGCCGCCCACAAGGCGCGAATCGAGAATTACATCCAGATGTGCGTCGACGAAGGCGGCGAGCTCGTGGTCGACGGCCGCGGCTTCAGCCTGCAGGGGCACGAGGAGGGCTTCTTCATCGGCCCGACCTTCTTCGATCATGTGAAGCCGAGCTTCCGCTCCTACAAGGAGGAGATTTTCGGGCCGGTGCTGCAGATGGTCCGGGCCGACAGCTTCGAGGAGGCGGTGCGCCTGCCCAGCGAGCACGAATATGGCAACGGCGTCGCCATCTTCACCCGCAACGGCCATGCCGCGCGGGAGTTCGCTGCACGGGTCAACGTCGGCATGGTCGGGATCAACGTGCCGATCCCGGTGCCGGTCGCCTACCACACGTTCGGCGGCTGGAAGCGCTCGGGCTTCGGCGACATCGACCAGCATGGCTTGGAAGGCGTCCGCTTCTGGACCAAGAACAAGAAGATCACCCAGCGCTGGCCCGACGGCTCGGCCACCGGCGAGAATGCTTTCGTCATCCCGACGATGGGGTAAAAGGCGGGGATGATCCTCCCCGCCGCCTTCCTGCTCGCCGCAATGCAGCCGGCCGAGCAGGTCTATTCGGGGCCGATCCTGGTCTGCGGCGAGGCGTTCGCTTTGCGCCTCGCCGCCGGCGAGCGCCTGACCCGCCGCGATCCCGGCATCGACTTCCTGCTTTACTACGTCGAGGCTGCGGACGGCCCCTTCCTCATCTACGAGGGCAATGCGCCGCAGCCACATGACGAGGAGATCGCGACCGGCCTCTCCTTTCCGAACGTGATCGCAATCCACGACAATCGCAGCGCGGCCGCGAAGACGCGCAGCCGCATCCGCGACCGGCTCCTGACCGGCGCGGCGCGCGCCGCCCAATGTCCAGCCGGCGGCGGCCGGCGATGAACGCGATGGGGGAAGCATGAAGCTCTATTACGCGGTCGGCGCCTGCTCCCAGGCCCCGCACATCATCCTCAACGAGACCGGCCTCCCCTATGAGCGGGTACGCGTCGACCTCGCCACCAAGCTGACCGAGACCGGCGGCGACCTGTTCGCGGTCACGCCCAAGGGCGCGGTGCCGGTCCTGGAGCTGGACGACGGCGAGATCCTCACCGAGAATGCGGTGATCCTCCAATATATCGCCGACCAGGCGCCCGGCTGGCACCTGATCCCGCAATTCGGCACGATGGAACGCTACCGGGTGCTCGAATGGCTGAACTATATCGCAACCGAGCTGCACAAGGGCTTCGGGCCGCTCTTCCACCCGGTCGGCGAGCCACGCCAGCATGCGATGGACGCGATCGCGGCGAAGTTCGACTATGTGCAGGGCCAGCTCGGCGCCGGCCCCTATCTCTGCGGCGAGGAGTTCGGCGTCGCCGACGCCTATCTGTTCGTCGTGCTTGGCTGGGCGCGGGTCTTCCATTTCGATTTCGGCCGCTGGCCGGCGCTGAAAGCGTTCCGCGAGCGCGTCGCCGAACGGCCGGCGGTCCGCGCCGCGCTCCAGGCCGAGGGCCTGCTGCGATGAGCTTCGCCCGCCTGCTGCTCGCCATCGCCGCCTGCCTCGCGCTGGCCGCGCCGGCCGCCGCGCAGAAGCGCATCGCGCTCTCCTTCGACGACGTGCCGCGCGCGCCCGGCACGTTCATGACCCCGCAGCAGCGGACCGACCGGCTGATCGCCGCCCTGCGACGCGCACGCGTCCGCCAGGTCGCCTTCTTCGTCAATCCGGGCAATTTGCAGCAGCCGTGGGGCGCCGGCCGCGAGGGCCAGATCGCGGCTTATGTCCACTCCGGTCATGTCATCGCCAACCACACCTTCAACCATCCGCACCTCAGCCAGATCGGCGCGGCCGCCTTCATCGCCAATCTCGACCAAGCGGCGGCGTGGCTGCAGGGCCGCCCCGGCTATCGCCCCTGGTTCCGCTTCCCCTTCCTGGACGAGGCGGAGAACGATCCGGCGACCCGCGATGCGGTCCGCGCCGCCTTGCGCGAGCGCCACCTGCGCAACGGCTACGTCACCCTGGACTCGATGGACTGGCTGCTCGATCAGCTGGTCAGCCAGGCGCACACTGAGAGCCGCACGATCGACATGAACGCGCTGCAGGACCTCTATGTCCGCATCCTCGTCGAATGCGCCGACTTCTCAGACCGGCTCGCCCGCGACGCGCTGCATCGGGAGCCGATCCAGGTGGTGCTGATGCACGAGACCGACATCGAGGCCTTGTTCCTCCCCGCCGCGGTCGCCGCCCTGCGCGCGCATGGCTGGCAGATCGTGCCGATCGACCGCGCCTATCGCGACCCGATCGCCGCCGCCGAGCCCGACAGCACCAATCTGTTCAGCCGCGTCGCCGCGCTCGCCAGCCTGCCCGGTATGCCGGCACGGCGGCTCAGCCCGGAGCTGAACCGCATGGATGTCGTCACGGAGGCCTTCAATCGTGAAGTCCTGCATCTGCCGACTGCCGCGCCGGCGCCGGTGCAATGACTCCGCTACTCGTCGCCCTGCTCCTCATGGACGCGCCACCACCGCCGGCGACGCATGCACGATACGGCCCGCTCACTCAATGTCTGAGCGGTTATGCCTTGACGGCCACAGCGACCGAGGGAATTCTGGCAACGGATGGCGCCATCGCTCTAAATAACGAAACGGATGGTCTAGCCATCAGCATCGACCAAGGCGATCCTTATCGATCGCCGAAGCAGGCGACCGAATTGGAGGTACCGAACCTTGGTCATCTGCTCCGGTTCCAGCGCGATGAGGGCGATCGGCCTCACCTCACCACCACCTATCTCATCCCTTCAGCCGATGGACGTCCTGCACTGTTGGTGAGATCCAGGCATTTTGACGGGACGGAGCACGATCTCAACATTCTCGCGCGTATCTCGCGAATCGAAGACGAGCATGACTGCGGAAGTTTTCGCGCACCCGCATACCCCGGCGACACTCCGGAAGCCTTGCTTTGGCACCCTTCTT
>Ga0213876_10002797_pt1 | contig 10161 bp, 9 predicted proteins | sample BarmaccomBMRX_R9_FD_160113 | JGI IMG/M metagenome (GOLD analysis project Ga0213876, IMG submission 160113) | Root-associated microbial communities from Barbacenia macrantha in rupestrian grasslands, the National Park of Serra do Cipo, Brazil - RX_R9 | ecosystem: Host-associated > Plants > Roots...
CAATCCGATCCTCACCAGGCTGGCGGTGCCGGCGTTGCGGGAACGAAACGCTTTGGTGCTGCCGTTCGCATCCGGCCGGACCTCACCGATCGCCGCCAGCGACGTCGCCCGCGTGGTCTGCGCGGTCCTGCTGGATCCGGCGGACCGCATCGGCGCCGTGTACGAGTTGACCGGCCCGACGAGTCTCGACATCGACGGATTGGCCGCCGAATATGCGCGCGGACTGCACCGGCCGATTGCCGGCGCCGACATCGCGCTGCACGCCTGGGTCGGGGAGGTGCTCAAGCCGCTCGGGCTGCCCCCGCATGTGGAACAACACCTCGCAACCATGGCCAGACTGCACGGCGAGGGTCGCTACGATCGGTCCACCGATGACGTCGAGCGGATAACGGGCCGGCAGGCATTGAGCGTCGGGGAGTACGTCGCGGCAAACCCGCAGCTGTTCTCCTAGGTCTCAGCACTGCACCGCGCTCCGGGGCCCGGGTACGGTAGCCAGCGTGAAGGGTTCCATCCGGACCAGCTCGGCCGCCGTCGAGGTGCACCAGCTCGGCAGCATCGACTATCGCGCCGCCTGGCAGCTGCAGCGCGACCTGGCCGACGCCCGGGTCGCCGGCGGCCCGGACACGCTGTTGCTGCTCGAGCACCCGGCCGTCTACACCGCGGGACGCCGCACCCAGCCGCACGAACGTCCGGTCGATGGCACCCCCGTGATAGAAACCGACCGCGGCGGCAAGATCACCTGGCATGGGCCGGGACAGTTGGTCGGCTACCCGATCATCGGACTGGCCGAACCGCTCGATGTAGTCAATTACGTTCGGCGCCTAGAGGAATCGTTGATCAAGGTGTGCGCCGACCTGGGCCTGGATGCGGGCCGGGTGGACGGCCGGTCCGGGGTGTGGGTGCCCGGGCGGCCCGCGCGCAAGATCGCCGCCATCGGCGTGCGGGTGTCGCGGGCGACCACGCTGCACGGGTTCGCGCTGAACTGCGACTGCGATTTGGCGGCCTACACCACGATCGTGCCGTGCGGTATCAACGATGCCGGGGTGACGTCGCTGTCGGCCGAACTCGGTCGCGCGGTCGCGGTCGACGAGGTCCGCCCGGCCGTCGCCGAGGCCGTCTGCGACGCCCTGGACGGCGTGCTGCCGGTGGGTGAGCACCCCGCCGCCCGCGTGGTGTCGGCTTAAACTGGTCCGCGTGACTGTCGCTCCGGAAGGCCGCAGACTGCTGCGCCTCGAGGTGCGCAACGCGCAAACCCCCATCGAACGCAAGCCGCCGTGGATCAAGGCGCGGGTCCGGATGGGACCGGAGTACACAGAACTCAAGAGCCTGGTCCGGCGCGAAGGTCTGCACACGGTCTGCGAGGAGGCCGGCTGTCCGAACATCTTCGAATGCTGGGAGGACCGCGAAGCCACCTTCCTGATCGGCGGCGACCAGTGCACCCGCCGCTGCGACTTCTGCCAGATCGACACCGGGAAGCCCGCCGCGCTGGACCGTGACGAGCCTCGGCGGGTCGCCCAGAGCGTGCAGACCATGGGGCTGCGCTATGCCACCGTCACCGGTGTCGCGCGCGACGACCTGCCCGACGGCGGCGCCTGGCTGTACGCCGAGACGGTGCGCGCCATCAAGAACCTCAACCCCTCCACGGGTGTCGAACTGCTGATCCCCGACTTCAACGGCCGGCCCGAGCGCCTCGCGGAAGTATTCGACGCGCGCCCAGAAGTGTTGGCGCACAACGTCGAAACCGTGCCGCGCATCTTCAAGCGGATCAGGCCCGCATTCACCTACGAACGCAGCCTGGGCGTGCTGACGTCGGCGCGCGACTGCGGGCTGGTCACCAAGAGCAACCTCATCCTGGGCATGGGCGAGACGCCTGACGAGGTGCGCGTCGCGCTGGCCGACCTGCGCGACGCCGGCTGTGACATCGTCACCATCACCCAATATCTTCGCCCGTCACCGCGGCACCACCCGGTGGAGCGCTGGGTGACACCCGAGGAGTTCGACGGATTCGCCCAGCACGCCGAACGGCTGGGCTTCGCGGGCGTATTGGCCGGACCGCTGGTGCGGTCGTCGTACCGGGCCGGCCGGCTGTATCAGCAGGCTCGCCTCACCCGGTGACTGCGTATTCTTGATGACCATGGCTAAACCCCGAACCGCCGCTCAGAACAAGGCCGCCAAGGCGCAGGCGAAGGCCACCGCCAAGGCCGCGGCCAAAGAGCGCCGCGCCCAGCTGTGGCAGGCGTTCAACATGCAGCGCAAGCAGGACAAGCGACTGTTGCCGTACATGATCGGCGCGTTCGTGTTAATCGTCGGCATCTCGGTCGGGGTGGCGCTCTGGGCCGGCGGCCTGACCCGATTCACCATGATTCCGCTCGGCGTGCTGCTCGGTGGGCTGGTGGCGTTCATCATCTTCGGTCGCCGCGCCCAGCGCAGCGTCTATCGCCAGGCCGAGGGCCAAACCGGCGCGGCGGCGTGGGTACTGGACAACCTGCGCGGCAAGTGGCGGGTGACCGCCGGTGTGGCCGCCACCGGCCATTTCGACGCCGTGCACCGGGTGATCGGCCGGCCGGGCGTCATCTTCGTCGCCGAGGGATCACCGAATCGGGTCAAACCGCTGCTGGCCCAGGAGAAGAAGCGCACCGCACGGCTGGTCGGCGACATCCCGATCTACGACGTCGTCGTCGGCAACGCTGAGGGCGAGGTTCCGCTGGCCAAATTGGAGCGCCACCTCACCCGTCTGCCGGCCAACATCAGTGTCAAGCAGATGGACACGCTGGAGTCGCGGCTAGCCGCGTTGGGCTCGCGGGCCGGGACTAGCGTGCTGCCGAAGGGACCGCTGCCCAGCAATGCCAAGATGCGCGGCGTGCAGCGCACCGTCCGCCGCAAATAGCACCGCCCTTCTATCGCCGAGCGTGCCCAGAATGCCGGCCGCCACGGCGTGTCGCTGTACAGACGCGCACGCTCGCGGGGTTGCGACAGCGCTCAGCGGCGCACCACTGCGGTGCCGGTCAGCTGGTCCTGCAGGCCGCGCCCGTCCGCGTCGGTGAACAGCGGCGGCACCACCAGGAAGATCAGCAGGCCCCGCGCCACCAGCCGGCCGATTCCCACCGTCCGGCGGCCGTCGACCGCGACCACCGCCAAGCCCAGCGCCAATTGACCTGGTGTGAAACCGAACAGCCGCACCGACACTGCGCCGAGCACGAGCCAAATGAGCGACTCGGTCGTCGCCAGGAACGCCTCGGAGACTCCGCCGAACGCCTGGGCCAGCAGCGCCAGCCCGGCGGCGATCAGCCAATCGATAAGCAACGCGCCGATCCGGCGGCCCATCGGGGCCAGCGAAGCGGGCCCGGTCTGCGGAAAACCGAGTGTCTCGCCCGGGTAACCGTGGGGTGATCTGCCCGTCATGGACGGCGTCCGCCGGCCCGACTCCACTTCCCCGCACGCGCCGATGGCGGACCAGATACGATCTTGCGGGCCATGGCTTCACAATAGGGCGCAGGTACAACCCAACCTCTTTTGCGGGCTCGTGGTCGCGTAACCTCTGCGCAACACGGGGTTGACTGGCGGGCAATAACAGCTCCCTAGCGTCGGCCGCGAATCACAAGTAAAGGAGTTCCTGTGACGGAAAAGTCGCCCGACGACGTATTCAAACTCGCCAAGGACGAGAGCGTCGAGTTTGTCGACGTCCGGTTCTGCGACCTGCCCGGCGTCATGCAGCATTTCACGATTCCGATTTCGTTCTTCGACGAGAGCGTCTTCGAGGACGGCCTGGCGTTTGACGGCTCCTCGATCCGCGGGTTCCAGTCGATCCACGAGTCCGACATGCTGCTGCTGCCCGATTCCGACACCGCGAAAATCGACCAGTTCCGCGAAGCCAAGACGCTGAACCTGAACTTCTTCGTGCACGACCCGTTCACTCTCGAGCCCTACTCCCGCGACCCCCGCAACGTCGCGCGCAAGGCCGAGAACTACCTGATCAGCACCGGCATCGCCGACACCGCCTACTTCGGCGCCGAGGCCGAGTTCTACATCTTCGACTCGGTGGCTTTCGACTCGCGCACCAACGGCTCGTTCTACGAAGTCGACGCGATCTCGGGTTGGTGGAACACCGGCTCGCCGAACGAGGCCGACGGCAGCGCCAACCGCGGTTACAAGGTCCGCCCCAAGGGCGGTTACTTCCCGGTCGCCCCGGTCGACCACTACGTGGACCTGCGGGACAAGATGCTGACCAACCTGATCAACGCCGGCTTCAGCCTGGAGAAGGGCCACCACGAGGTGGGCACCGGCGGGCAGGCCGAGATCAACTACAAGTTCAACACGCTGCTGCACGCCGCCGACGACATGATGCTGTACAAGTACATCGTCAAGAACACCGCGTGGGCCCACGGCAAGACGGTCACATTCATGCCCAAGCCGCTGTTCGGCGACAACGGCTCCGGCATGCACACCCACCAGTCGCTGTGGAAGGACGGCAGCCCGCTGATGTACGACGAGACCGGCTACGCCGGCCTGTCGGACACCGCCCGCCACTACATCGGTGGCCTGCTGCACCACGCGCCCTCGCTGCTGGCGTTCACCAACCCCACGGTCAACTCCTACAAGCGCCTGGTTCCCGGCTATGAGGCCCCGATCAACCTGGTCTACAGCCAGCGCAACCGCTCGGCGTGCGTGCGGATCCCGATCACCGGCAGCAATCCTAAGGCCAAGCGGCTGGAGTTCCGCTGCCCCGACTCCTCGGGCAACCCGTACCTGGCGTTCGCGGCCATGTTGATGGCCGGCCTGGACGGCATCAAGAACAAGATCGAGCCGCAGGCGCCGGTCGACAAGGACCTCTACGAACTGCCGCCCGAAGAGGCCGCCAACATCCCGCAGGCTCCCACCCAGCTGTCCGCGGTGATCGACCGGCTGGAAGACGACCACGAATACCTCACGGAGGGCGGCGTTTTCACGCCCGACCTGATCGACACGTGGATCACCTTCAAGCGCGAGAACGAGATTCTGCCGGTCCAGATCCGGCCGCACCCCTACGAGTTCGCGCTGTACTACGACGTTTAACGACGTCTAAGACGTCTAAAGACGTCCGGACACAACAGTGCGGGGACCCCTGCGGGGCCCCGCACTGTTTGTTTTCCGCTAGCTCGACGTGACGTACTGCGGGCAGTAGGCCGACGCGGCGTCGACGGCGAAGGTCTTGGAGGCCTTGGCGCTCAGACCCGTGGTCTGGGCCACCGCGCTGTAGACGGCCTGGGGCGAGGCGCCCTGGTCGAGGGCCGTGCAGACTCCGTGCGCCTCGCCGATGGCGCTCGCGGCGCTCGGCGGCGTGATCCCGTCCGCCTGAATCTGAGCGAGGAACGCGTTGTCGGTCGAGGTTGCGCCGGCGGTGCCGGCGAGGCCGAGCGCGGCCAGGCCGAGCGCACCGGCGGCCAGGGCGGTTCCGGTGAAGGAAGCGGTGAAACGACGTGTGAACATTGGACTCTCCCGGTGATCTGTGTGACGGACGCTTTTTGCGTTGACACCAGAATCGACACCGGCCCTTTATGGTTTCTTGATAAATCCTTGGCGAATTCTCAGGTGGCCCCGGACGCGCTGCGCGGCGGCCTGCTCAGGTGCGAGGCCTGTGCCCGACGATCACGCGCGTCATCTTGACGGACTGCCCCTCCGCCATCTGGACGACCTCGAGCCAGGCCCCCGGCGCCACAATGTGCAGGTCGACGTCGTCGCGCTTCATATGGATCATCAGCACGCCCGCATCGGTGATCTCGAAGCTGTCGGATGCACCGTAATCCCGCGCTTCCCCGTTTGCGAAGACCACCGTAAAAGCCATGCGTGGAGTATGGCGGGTCAGCCGCTACGCGTCGAGCGCCAGGTCCTTGCGGAAGCGCCGCATGCCGTCGATCTTGTCGGCCACGCTGGCGTTGGCCCCGGCGTAGAACATCCACGGCATGGTGATGATGCCGGTGATGCCGGCTTCCTCCGCGCGTCGGTAGTCGGCGACGGTGAAGGCGTCGGTGAGCGGCGTCAAGACGGTGAAATCGTCCAGCGCCAAACCGTTTTCACGACGCAGCTCCCGCAGCCGCCCGACGGCCTCGATGGCGCGGTCGGTCTTGATCAGGTCGCCGATCCAGCCGTCGTGGCGGGCGGCGCGGCGCAGCGCGACGTCACTGAGGCCACCCACGTACACAGGTATGTGCGGTGGCGTGGGCTGCATCTCCAGCCGCGGCGCGCGGTAGAACTCGCCGTCGAATTGCGACCAGCCCGGTTCCCACAGCGTGCGCATCAACTGCAGCATCTCGTCGGTGCGTTTGCCGCGAGCGGCGAACTGTTCGCCCATCAGGTCGAACTCCTCTGCACACCAGCCGACACCGATGCCGAGTTCCACCCGGCCGGAGGCCAGGACCGATGCGGTGCCAATGGCTTTCGCCGCGTGATAGGGATTGCGCATCCCCGGGACGTAGACGGTGGTGACGAACCGTAGCCGCGTGGTGACCTGCGCCAGCGCGCCGACGAGAACCCACGGGTCGGGCCAGTCGGTGAACGGCTGCCACCGTCGCTGACCGTCTTTGGTGTACGGGTACGGCGTGGCCAGCGTCTCCAGGTTGACGACGTGGTCGGGGATCCCGAGGCCGTCGTAGCCGAGTTCGTCGGCGGCCCTGGCGATCTCGATGATCTCCGCGGTGTCCAAAAAGGCGCTGCTGATGTAGAACTTCATTCGGCTTCCCGCGCCCACGCCGGCTGAATGAACACACCGTGCGCCTCCACCGTGATCCCCGTAGCATCCGAAATATGGCCTCGTGCAAAGGTTTTGACGCCTTCAGTCCGGTCGATGGACGCCTCGGCGCGCAGCGGGCCCAGGGGCGTGCCGCGCAGGTACTTCACGGTCAGGGTTCCGGTGAAGCGCGGCTTGGTCATGCCCTGGCTGGCCGCCTCACCGAGGATGTGGTCGAGCACCAGGGCGCTGACACCCCCGTGCACCAGGCGCGGCGGGCCCTCGTAGGCCGAGCCGAGGATAAAGTCGCTCCAGCACCGCCCGTCGGCCTCGTGGTGAACGACCATCGGCGGGGCGATCGGATTGCACAGACCGATCGCGGCGTTTCCCAGCGGTAATGGATGACCGTCGACGACGTAGCTCATGCCGGCCGGACGGGTCTTCTGCCGCAGCGACTGGGTCAGCGCCTCGATCGCGGTCCGAGCGCCTTCGACGACGTCGTCGTCGGCCTGGGTCCAGATGGTGGCCTCGATCAGCGCCCGAACCGCCTCCGTCAAGGGCGCGTAGCGGGTCTTCACTCGATCGAGTTCGTCCGCGCTGAGTACCTCGAAAGTGGCGCCGAAGCCTGCCGTGTGCTGACTCAACTCCCAAACACCTTGAGCACGACCCCTTTTGCCCGGCGAGTCACCCGCAGATAGTTGTCCAAGAATTCGCCTCCGTCGTCGCTGGCCCAGCCCGCTGCAACCGCGACCGCGTTGAGCTGGCGTCCGGGCCCCGGTAACTGGTCGGTGGGTTTGCCGCGGACCAGCGTCAGCGCGTTGCGGGCCCCGGTCACGGTCAACCAGGCTTGGCGGAGCAGGTCCGCGTCCTCGTCGTCGATCAGCTTCTCCGCGGCGATGACGTCCAGGCTTTCCAGCGTCGAGGTGTTGTGCAGGGCCGGGATCTCATGCGCGTGTCGCAGCTGCAGCAACTGCACGGTCCATTCGATGTCGGCCAGTCCCCCGCGGCCCAACTTGGTGTGGGTCTTGGGGTCGGCGCCGCGCGGCAGCCGCTCGGCGTCAACGCGCGCCTTGATGCGCCGGATTTCCAGGACCGCCTCCGCCGATACCCCACCCTGGGGATAGCGCGTCGTGTCCACCATGTGCAGGAAGCGCTCCCCCAACGCCGGGTCACCCGCCACCCAGCTGGCCCGCAACAGCGCCTGGATCTCCCACGGCTGCGCCCACTGCGCGTAGTACGCCTCGTAGGAGGCCAGGGTGCGGACCAGCGGACCGTTGCGGCCTTCGGGCCGCAGGTTGGTGTCGATCTCGATCGCCGGGTCGACGCTGGGCGTGCCGAGCAGCTTGCGGACCTGCTCTGCGACCAGGATTGACCAGCGCACGGCGTGCGCGTCGTCGGCGCCGTTGGCGGGCTCACACACGAACATGACGTCAGCGTCGGACGCGTAGCTCAGCTCCCGGCCACCCAGCCGGCCCATCCCGATCACCGATAAGGTGGCCGGCACGCTGCCGTCCGCGCGGACGTTGGCCCGGATCACCGCGTCCAGCGCGGCCTGCAGCACCGCCACGCGCACCGAGGTGAGCGCCTTGCACACGTCCCAGACGTCGAGCATGCCAAGCAGATCGGCCGACGCGATCCGGGCCAGCTCCGCCCGGCGCACGTTGAGCGTGGTGGCGACGGCGCGCGCGGGGTCGGGGTGCCGCGCCGCCACCGCGATCAGGGCACGGGCCACCGCGGCGGGTTCGACTTCGAGCAGCTTGGGGCCCGACGGTCCGTCGCCGTACCGCTGAACGACGTCGGGCGAACGCATCAGCAGGTCCGCCACATACGCCGAGGTGCCCAGCACATGCATCAGCCGCTTGGCCACCGCGGGCTTGTCGCGGAGCGTCGATAGGTACCAGCTCTGCGCGGCCAGCGCCTCACTGAGCTTCCGGTACCACAACAACCCCGCATCGGGGTCCGGGGTGTCCGACATCCAGTCCAGCAACCTGGGCAACAGCACCGACTGCACCCGTCCACGCCGGCCGCTTTGGTTCACCAGGGCCGACATGTGCTTCAACGCGGTCTGCGGACCCTCGTAGCCCAGCGCGGCGAGCTGACGCTCGGCCGCCTCCGGGGTCATGCCGCCCGCGATTTCGAGTCCGGCCGGACCGATCGATTCCAGCAGCGGCTGATAGAAGAGCTTGGCGTGCAATTTCGACACCCGAACGTTCTGATGCTTGAGCTCCTCGCGCAGCACGCCCGCCGAATCGCGTCGGCCGTCGGGCCGGATATGCGCCGCGCGCGCCAGCCAGCGCACCGCCTCCTCGTCGTCGGGGTCGGGCAGCAGATGGGTGCGCTTGAGCCGCTGCAGCTGCAGGCGGTGCTCGAGCAGCCGCAAGAATTCGTAGGACGCGGTCAGGTTGGCCGCGTCCTCGCGGCCCACGTAGCCGCCCTCACCCAACGCCGCCAGCGCGTCGACCGTTGAGGCCACGTGCAGCGACTCGTCGCCGCGGCCGTGCACCAGCTGCAGCAGCTGCACCGCGAACTCGACGTCCCGCAATCCGCCACTGCCGAGCTTGATCTCACGGCCGCGGATATCGGCCGGCACCAAGTGCTCCACCCTGCGCCGCATGGCCTGCACCTCGACCACGAAGTCCGACCGTTCGCAGGCCGTCCACACCATCGGGCGAAGCGCGGTCAGATAGCGCTCGGCGAGTTCCGCATCGCCGACGGCCGCGCGGGCCTTCAGCAACGCCTGGAACTCCCAGGTCTTCGCCCACCGCTGGTAGTAGGCGACGTGCGACTCGACCGTGCGGACCAGCTCGCCGCTGCGCCCCTCCGGTCGCAGCCCGGCATCGACCTCGAAGAACGCCGACGAGGCCACCCGCATCATTTCGCTGGCCACGCGGGCGCTGAGTCCGTCGGCGCGCTCGACGACGAAGATGACATCGACGTCACTGACGTAATTCAGTTCGCGGGCACCACATTTGCCCATCGCGATGACCGCGAGCCGCGGCGGCGTACGGTCACCGCACACGGTCGCTTCGGCCACCCGCAACGCGGCCCCCATCGCTGCGTCGGCCAGATCCGCCAGCTGGGTGACCACCACCTTGTACGGCAGCACGGGTTCGTCCTCGACGGTGGCCGCCAGATCGAGCGCGGCCAGCACCATCAGCTGGTCGCGGTAGAGGGCACGCAATCGGGGGACGGCCGCAGCCGGCGCATCCAACGATTCGTCGACGCACTTGTCGAACGCCTCACGCAACTGGTCGGGGGTGGACGATCTAGAGCTGCCGCGCAACAGTTTCCACGACTGCGGGCGGGCGGCCAGGTGATCGCCAAAGGCCAGCGAGGAGCCCAGCAAGGAGAACAACCGCCCGCGCAAGGCGCGGTCGGTGAGCAGGGCGGCGTCCAGCTCGTCCCACCGGGTGTCGGGATTTTCCGACAGCCGAACCAACGCGCGCAGTGCGGCATCG
>Ga0213876_10002798_pt1 | contig 10161 bp, 17 predicted proteins | sample BarmaccomBMRX_R9_FD_160113 | JGI IMG/M metagenome (GOLD analysis project Ga0213876, IMG submission 160113) | Root-associated microbial communities from Barbacenia macrantha in rupestrian grasslands, the National Park of Serra do Cipo, Brazil - RX_R9 | ecosystem: Host-associated > Plants > Roots...
GATGTCGCCCAGATGTTTCCCCGGCCAGCACTGCTGGATGGCGCGCTCCAGACACTCCTCGGCGACGCGGATGAGCTTGAGGCGGTCTTCGTCCACCCTGCCGACGGGGACGGTCGTCGCCGTGTCGCCGACGAAGCCGCCGAGCGTCACCCCGCAGTCGAGCGAGAAGATGTCGCCCTCCTTCAGCGCGTAGGCCGAGGGGAAGCCGTGGACGACCTGCTCGTTGACCGACGCGCAGATCGAGAAGGGGAAGCCGTGGTAGCCCTTGAAGGTCGGGAGGGCGCCGGCGTCGCGGATCATCTGCTCGGCCGCCATGTCGAGTTCGAGCGTGGTCACGCCCGGCTGAACCATGCGCCGCACCGCCTCGCGCACCTCGGCCACGAGCCGCCCGGCGGCCCGCATCTTCTCAAGTTCCCTTCTGGACTTACCGATAATCAACTATTCACCACTTACTGCTTTTTGAACGTCCGCGTAAATCGCCTCGACGTCGCGGGCGCCGTCCACGCGGCGGAGGCGGCCGGACTTCTCGTAGTATTCGAGGAGCGGACGCGTGTCGCGCTCGAAGGTCGCGACGCGATCCTTCGCCGTCTCGGCGTTGTCGTCGGCGCGCCGGACGAGCCTGACCTCGGGGTGGAGGTCGCAGACCTCGTCGCGCGCGGGCGGCTTGAAGTAGACGTTGTAAATCTCGCCGCAGACCGGGCAGTTGCGCCGCCCCGTCATCCGCTTCTCAAGGATGTCGTACGGCACGTCCACCAGCACCGCGAGGAGCGCGTGCCCCTGCTCGGCGGCCAGCCCTTCGAGCATCCCGGCCTGCGCCGTCGTGCGCGGGAAGCCGTCGAGGATGTAGCCCGCGCGGCAGTCCGGCTGCGCGGTGCGCTCGCGGACGACCCGCATCGTCAGCTCGTCGGGGACGAGCCTGCCCAGCGTGAGCAGCGGGCGCAGTTCCTCGGCGAGCGGCGTCTCCGTCTTGACGATGGCGCGGAACATGTCGCCCGTCGAAATCTGCGGCAGGCTCAGACGCTCCTGAAGCAGGCGCGCCTGCGTCCCCTTCCCCGCGCCCGGCGCACCCATGAGGACGATGATCTTCGACATAGAGGGAGATGTTAGATGTTAGATGCTAGTGGGCGTTTTTACTGACATCCGGCATCCGGCATCTGACACCTGCTTTAACTCCTGCGGCCGCGCAGGCGGCTGCCCGGGCCGAAGAAGCCTTCGTAGTTGCGCATGACGAGCTGCGACTCGACCTGCGCGACGGTGTCCATGGCGACGCCCACGAGAATCAGGAGCGACGTGCCGCCGAAGTAGAACTGGTAGCCCATGCCGTGCGGAATCCACCCGAGGCCCGGCGTGCCCGTCACGAACTCCTCGATGCGCCCGCCGAAGAAGGGCAGGCGGCCGACGTTGAAGCCCGAGAGCATCAACTGCGGGATGAAGGCGACGAGCGCGAGGTAGAGCGCGCCGACCGTCGTCAGCCTCGTCAAAATCGTGTTCAGGAACTCGGCCGTGTTCCGGCCCGGCCGGATGCCCGGGATGAAGCCGCCGTGCTTGCGCAGGTTGTCCGACACCTCTTCGACGTTGAAGATGATCGTGATGTAGAAGAAGGTGAACAGGACGATGAGCGACAGGTAGAACAGCTCGTAGTACGGGTCGCCGCCGTGGAAGCCCGTGAAGAAGTTGTGCAGCTTGAAGCGCCAGTCCTGCACGTTCGGGTCGAAGCTGACGAACTGCAAGACGGTCTGCGGGATGGCGAGCACCGACGAGGCGAAGATGACGGGGATGACGCCGCCCATGTTGAGCTTGATGGGCATGTGCGTCTGCTGGCCGCCGACGAGCTGGCGGCCGACGTGCCGCTTGGCGTAGGAGATCGGCACCTTACGCCGGGCGGATTCGACGAAGACGATGAAGGCGATGAGCCCGACGAGCGCCGCGGCCATGGCGATGACGCCGACGACGGCGAAGGTGTCGCCGCTGCGCAGGCGCTCGACCACCTGCGGGACGCCGCGCGTGGGCAGGCCGATGACGATGCCGGCGAAGATGAGCAGCGAGACGCCGTTGCCGATACCGCGCTCGGTGATCTGCTCGCCGAGCCACATGACGAAGATGGTGCCCGTCGTCAGCGTGATCATCGTCGTGATGATGAAGCCCGGCCCCGCCGCGCCGACGTTGTTGGCCTGGAGCCAGCGGGCGACGATGAAGGTCTGGAACATGCAGAGGATGACCGTCAGGTAGCGGTTGTACTGGTTGAGCTTCTGGCGGCCCGCCTCGCCCTCCTCCTGCAAGCGCTTGAGCGAGGGGAAGACGGTCGTCATCAACTGCGTGATGATGGTCGCGGTGATGTAGGGCGTCACGCCGAGGGCAAAGATCGAGATGGTCTGGAAGTTCCCGCCCGAGAAGAGGTCAAGCACGCCGAGCAGCGTGGAGCCGACCTCCTGCCAGACGCGGCGGAGCTGGTCGCGGTCGATGCCGGGCGCGGTGATGTGCGCGCCCAGGCGGTAGACGGCCAGCAGCCCGAGCGTAAAGAAGATGCGCTTACGCAGGTCGGGCACGCTGAACATGTTGCGGACGGCGGCGAAGAACTTTTCCATGGCTTTCTGGCTTTCGTCGGTCGGCGAACGGCTTTCGTCAGTCCTCTCGGTTCGGGCGGTCGGGCTCCCAGATATTAACAAAGCCGGCCGCCGAATGCTGAGCGCCGACGGCTGCTTTTAGCAAAACAACGCTGAAGACGCTTCGGGAGGGCGTTCGGCCCCCTGCGGCGTCCTCAGCGTCTGCTTTCCGTCGGCCTGCGTCGGGCGGCCCGGGGCCGGCCTACTCGGAGACGGGCACGAGGGCGTCGGGCTTGTGGTGCGGCGTGATGACGTTGACGGTGCCGCCCGCGGCCTCGATCTTCTGGCGCGCGCCCTTCGTGAAGCGGTGCGCCGAGACGGTGAGCGCCTTCGACAGCTCGCCGGTGCCGAGCACGACGATGTCGCGCTTGCCCTTGGCGATGACGCCGCGGCTGTGCATCGTCTCGGGCGTGATCTCGTCGCCCGCGGCGAACGACTGTTCGAGCGTGGCGAGCGTGACCTCGATCCACTGCTTCTTGAAGATGTTGGTGAAGCCGCGCTTCGGCAGGCGGCGCTGGAGGGGCATCTGGCCGCCCTCGAAGCCGACCTTGCCCGAGTAGCCCGAGCGTGACTTCTGACCCTTGTTGCCGCGCCCGGCCGTCTTGCCGAGCCCGGAGCCCGGGCCGCGCCCGACGCGCTTCTTCTTGTGCGTCGAGCCCGCGGCCGGCTTCAAATTGTTCAGACCGATAGCCATTGTGAACTCCGATTTTTGATTTTCGATTTTTGATTTTTGATTGAAAGACGCCTCGCCCTTCAAATCGCAAGTCAAAAATCGAAAATCGCAAACTACTCGATTATCCGAATCAGGTGCGGGACTTTCTGCACGACGCCGCGCATCGAGGGCGTGTCGGGGCGCTCAAAAATCTGATTGAGTTTCGTGAACCCGACGCTGCGCACGATCTCTTTCTGCGTCTTCGGGAAGCCGATGGCGCTCCGGTAGTACTGGATGCGAATCTTCCCGCCGCCTTCCTGCTGCTTATTCTCTTCAGCCATTTCTCAAACCTCTTACAGTTCTTCCACCTGCTTGCCGCGCAGGCGCGCCACCTCGAACGGGTCTTTCATGTTGAGGAGGCCGTCGAAGGTCGCGCGGACGACGTTGTGCGGGTTCCCCGACCCGAGCACTTTCGTCCGCACGTCGTGGACGCCCGCGGCCTGCATCACCGCGCGGACGGCGCCGCCCGCGATGACGCCCGTGCCCTCGCTCGCCGGCTTCATCAGGACGCGGCCCGCGCCGAACTCGCCGACGATGGGGTGCGGCAGCGTGTTCTTGATGAGCGGCACGCGGATGAGGTTCTTCTTGGCCGCCTCGATGGCCTTCTTGATGGCGACGGGGACTTCGCGCGCCTTGCCCGTGCCGAAGCCGACGTGCCCCGCGCCGTCGCCGATGACGACGAGCGCGGCGAACGAGAGGTTCTTGCCGCCCTTGACGACCTTCGTCACGCGGTTGATCGAGATGACCTGGTCGGTCAGGTCAAGCCCCTGCGCTTGGATTCTCTGTCTCGGTTGTCGCATTGCTCACCTTTCGGAAACTGCCTTTAGGCCGCGGCCTCCGCGCCGCCCTCTGCCGCCTCTTCTCCCTCGGGCCGTTCGTTCTTGTTGAGGCCCGCCTCGCGCGCCGCGTCCGTCAGGGCCTTGATGCGCCCGTGGAAGCGGAAGCCGCCGCGGTCGAAGACGACCTGTTCGACGCCCGCGGCAATCGCGCGCTCGGCAATCGCCCGGCCGACGCGCTGCGCCGCCTCGACGTTGCCGCCCGACGCGCCGCGCAAGTCCTTCTCGACCGTCGAGGCCGAGGCGATGGTCACGGCGCGCTCGTCGTCGATGACCTGCGCGTAGATGTGGTTGAGGCTGCGGAAGATCGCCAGGCGCGGGCGCTCTTGCGTGCCGCGCACGCGGCGGCGGATGCGCGTGTGCACCGCCCTCCTGACCGCTGCTTTGTCTTTCTTTGCCATTTCCTTTTCGCTCCTTTAGCCGCCGCGCATGCCGACGCGAACCATTCGCGAGGGGTGATTCCGTAGAGGAACCGCGACGCTAAACTTGAAAACTACTTCCCGGTCTTGCCGGGCTTGAGCTTGAGCTGCACGTCGGCGTAGCGGACGCCCTTGCCCTTGTACGGGTCGGGCTTGCGCAGGCCGTGCATCTCGGCGGCGACCTGCCCGAGCTTCTGCTTGTCGATGCCCGAGAGGGTCAGCGTCAGCTGGTACTGCTGGATGCTGGCCTTGGCCGCGATGCGCTCGCCCTTCGCCTCGATGCCCTCGGGCAGGGGGAACTCGATGGGGTGCGAGTAGCCCAAGCTGAAGACGATCTTGCGCGCCTGCACGTCGGCCTTGTAGCCGACGCCGACCACGTCCATCTGCTTCGTGAAGCCCTCGGTCACGCCGACGACGGCGTTGTTGGCGAGCGCGCGGGCCAGGCCGTGGTTGGCGCGGAAGTCGTCCGACGCCCGCTCGGCCTGCAACTGCCCGTCTTCGAGCTTGAACGAGACGCCCTCGGGAATCGGCGTCCGCAGCGTCCCCTTCGGCCCCTTCACCTCGAGCTCGCGCGCGGCCTCGTTGATCGTCACCGTGACGGCCTTCGGCAGCGCGATAACTTTCTTACCAATGCGAGACATAACAAACCCTCGATTGATTAACCGCCGTCATTGACTCGACGAGGCGGCGAATAAATGGATTAATAAATCTCGGCCAACACTTCGCCGCCGACGTTCTCGCGGCGGGCGCGCTTGCCCGACATGAGGCCGCGCGAGGTCGAGACGATGTTGACGCCGTAGCCGCCGAGCACCTTCGGGATTTCGGTCGCGCCCATGTAGACGCGCCGGCCGGGCGTCGAGACGCGCGAGAGGTGCGTGATCGAGCTGGCGCCGCGCGCGTCGTAGCGGAGGAAGATGCGGATGGTGCGCTTGACGCCCTCGCCCTTCACGACGAAATTGTTGATGTAGCCCTCTTCCTTCAGGATGCGGGCGATCTCCAGCTTCAGCTTCGACGCCGGGATGTCCACGCGCGAGTGCTTCGCCGCGATGGCGTTCCGCATCCGCGTCAGCATGTCGGCAATAGGATCGGTCATTACTCTTTCAACTCCACTTTAACTCGGCAGGTTTCGCCCCACGCCCCACGCGCCGGCCGACTACTGTCGATGAACCTCTACGGACTACCAGCTCGACTTGACGACGCCGGGGATTTGCCCCTGGAGCGCCAGCTCGCGGAAGCAGATGCGGCACAGCTTGAACTTGCGCAGGTAGCCGCGGGGGCGGCCGCAGCGCTCGCAGCGCGTGTAGGCGCGCGACGAGAACTTCGGCGTCCGCTTCGCCTTCGCGATCATGGATTTCTTCGCCATCTCTTTTCTCTTCTCTCCTGACTTACGGCCTTACTGGCGGAAGGGCATGCCGAGCGCCTTGAGGAGCGCCCGGGCCTGCTCGTCGTCGCGCGCGGTGGTGACGATGGAGATGTTCAGCCCCCGCGTCTTGTCCACCTTGTTGAAATCGATCTCGGGGAAGATGAGCTGGTCGCGGACGCCGAGCGTGTAGTTGCCGCGCCCGTCGAACGCCTTCGGGCTCACGCCGCGGAAGTCGCGCACGCGCGGGAGCGCCACGCTCACCAGACGGTCGAGGAACTCGTACATCCGGTCGCCGCGCAGCGTGACCATCGTCCCGATGGGCATGCCCTGGCGCAGCTTGAAGGACGCGATGGACTTCTTGGCGCGCGTCGTGACGGGCTTCTGCCCCGTGATGGCGCGAATCTCGTCCGCGCCCGTGTCCACGATCTTGGCGTTGGCGATGGCCTCGCCGAGCCCCATGTTGATGACGATCTTCTCCAGGCGCGGGATCGCCATCGGGTTCGAGATGCCGAACTCCTTGGCAATCGCGGGAGCGATCTCCTTCTGGTAACGCTCTTTCAGTCTGGCTGCCATTCTCTTAAAAACCTCCCCGCATCTCGTGTCCCGGGTCTCAGCTTCTAAAAGCTGTTTCCGGGGGTGCGGTCTTCCTTAAACCTTATTCCTTGTCGAGCGCCTGCCCGCTGCCCGAGGCGACCCGCGTCTTCGAGCCGTCGGCGGCCACCTCGTAGCGCACGCGCGTCGGGGTGCCGTCGGCCGGGTCGATGAGCTGGACGTTCGAGATGTCCACGTACGCCTCGCGCTCGATGATGCCGCCCGCGCGGTTGGCGCCGGGGTTGGGGCGCTGGTGGCGCTTGACGACGCCGACGCCCTCGACCTTGACCTTGCCCTCGGCGGGCTTCACGTCGAGCACGCGCCCGCGCTTGCCCTTGTCGCGGCCGGCCATGACGACGACCTGGTCGCCCTTCCTCACCTTCGCCCGCTTGGTTCCCGTCTGTGCCATAACTCAAATCACCTCCGGCGCGAGCGAGACTATCTTCATGAAGTTGCGGTCGCGCAGCTCGCGCGCCACGGGGCCGAAGACGCGCGTCCCGATGGGGGTGTCGTCCGGCTTGATGAGCACGCACGCGTTCTGGTCGAAGCGGATGTAGGTGCCGTCCTTGCGGCGGACTTCCTTGACCGTGCGGACGACGACGGCGTTGTGCACCGTCCCCTTCTTGACCGCCCCGTCCGGGCTCGCTTCCTTGACCGTGACTTTAATCTTGTCGCCCAGGGAAGCCCGCGTCGCCTTCGTCGAGCCGCCGATGGCCTGGATCATCTCGACGCGCCGCGCGCCCGAGTTGTCCGCCACGTCCAGCGACGTCTGCATCTGGATTGCCATAGCTCACTCCGTTCGCAGTTTTTAAGTTTTCAGTTTTTAGTTTTCAGTAAGAATCATGTCCCTGCTGAAAACTGAAAACTGAAAACTGAAAACTACTTCTCTGCCTTCTGAATGATCTCGACGACGCGCCAGCGCTTGTGCGCGGAGATGGGGCGGGTCTCGACGATGCGCACCTTGTCGCCGACGGTCGCGCCCTTCTCGTTGTGCGCCATGAACTTCGACGTGCGGCGGACGTAGCGGCGGTACTTCGGGTGCTTGATCAGACGGTCAACGCGCACGACGCACGTCTTCTCCATCTTGTCCGACGCCACGACGCCGATCTTCTCGGCGCGGCGGCCGCGGTTCGGGGCCTCGTTGCCCGTCGCGTTCCCGGCCTGCGCGTCCACGCCCGCGCCGACGGCCTGCGCCAGGGTCTGCCCCGACTCGGTCGCCGCGGCCGCCGTTTCGGGCGCGTCGGTCGTCACTGCTTCTTTGCTATTCTCTTCTGCCATCTCGAACCTCGTTCCTACTTCGCCGCCTGCTCCTGCTCGCGCGCGCGCATCAAGGTCTGGACGCGGGCGAGCGTCTTCTTCTCGCGGCGGACGGTCTTGACGGCGTCCACCTCGCCGAGCGCGAGCTTGAAGTTGAGGCGGAAGAGCGACTCCTTGAGCCGCGCGGCCTCGGCCTTCAACTGCTCGTCAGACATGTTCTGGAGGCTCTCCAGTTCTTCGTGTCTTCTCATGGCTTAAACCGCGCCCCCTTCCTGCTCGGCCCTTGAGACGAACTTGCACTTGAGCGGCAGCTTCTGCGCCGCCAGGCGCATCGCCTCGCGCGCCATCTCCTCCGACACGCCCTCGATCTCGTAGAGGATGCGGCCGGGCTTGACGACGGCGACCCAGTGGTCGGGCGCGCCCTTGCCCTTGCCCATGCGCGTCTCGGCGGGCTTCTTGGTGATGGGCTTGTCGGGGAACATCCGAATCCAGATTTTGCCGCCGCGCTTGACGTGGCGCGTCATCGCGATACGCGCGGCCTCGATCTGCCTGTCCGTAATCCAGCCCGGCTCCAAAGTCTTCAGGCCGTACTCGCCGAAGCTGATCTCGGCGCCGCGCTGGGCCGTGCCCGTCATGCGCCCCTTCATCTGCTTCCGGTGCTTTACCTTCTTCGGCATCAACATGGTGTTTCGCTCCGCTCAACTGCGTGAACCGTGAACCGTGAACCGTGACGAGTGAAAAGCTTTAGATTCCTGTCACGGTTTACGGTTTACCGTTTACGGTCTTTTATCTTCTACCGCCGCCGCCGGGGCCGCGTCCGCGCCCGCCGCCGGGGCCGCCCGGCCCGCGCCCGCCGCCGTCCCTGTCACCGCGGCCGCGCGGGCGGTCGCCGTCCTCGCGGTCGCGGCGCGGGCGGCGCCCGTCGCCGCGCTCGGGGCGCGGCTCGTTGATGGGGTCGGGCTGTGTGCCGCGCGCCATCGCCGCCTTCGGGTCGAGAATCTCGCCGCGGTAAATCCAGCACTTGACGCCGATGACGCCGAAGGTCGTGTGGGCCTCGGCGAAGCCGTAGTCCACATCGGCGCGCAGCGTGTGCAAAGGCAGACGCCCTTGCAGGTGCCACTCGGTGCGCGCGATCTCGGCGCCGTTCAAACGGCCCGCGACCCTGACCTTGATGCCCTGCCCGCCGAAGCGCAGCGTCTCCTCGACGGTCTTGCGCATGGCGCGGCGGAAGGCGATGCGCTTCTCAAGCTGCGCGGCCATCTTCTCGGCCTGGAGCTGCGCGTTCAGCTCGGGCTTGTGAATCTCCTGGATGGAGACGAGCACTTCCTTGCCCGTGCGCGCGGCGATGTCGGCCTTGAGCTTGTCGATCTCGGCGCCCTTGCGGCCGATGATGATGCCCGGGCGCGAGGTGTAGATGATGAGCTTGAGGCGGTTGGCCGCGCGCTCGACGTCCACGTGCGAGACGCCCGCGCCGGCGAAGCGGCCCTTCATCTGCGCCTTGAGCTTGAGGTCTTCGAGGAGGTAGTCGCCGAACTGCTTCTTCGCGAACCAGTGCGAGTGCCAGTCCTTGTTGTAGCCGAGGCGAAAGCCGTACGGATGAACTTTCTGACCCACAATCTTCTCCTAAGCTTCTATTCCTGAGTCGCGGACTCGTCCGCCGTTGTCGCTTCGGCCGGAGCCGCCTTCTTCGAAGCACGCTTCGAAGCGGTCTTCTTCTCCGCGGCGTCGCCGCCTGCGGCGGCCTTCTTCGCGCCGCCCTTCTTGCTCGCGCCCTTGGCCGCGGGCTTCGGGGAAGCCTCCGCCACGGCCTTCGCGCTCTTCCTGCCCTTGCCCTTCGCGGGCGTCTCCTCCTGCCCGGTCGAGACCTCGACGGTCACGTGGCAGAAGTGGCGCTGCTCGCGGTAGGCGCGCCCCTGCGGGGCGGGGCGGACGCGGCGGCGGTGTTTGGTCGGCCCCATGTCCACGAAGGCCGTCTTGACGAAGAGGTCGTCCGGATCGACGGCGACGTTCTGCCGCTCGGCCTTCTCGGTCGCGTTAGCGATGGCCGAGCGCAGGCACTTCTCGATGTGGCCGGCGGCGCGCTTGTTGGTGAACCGGAGTATGGCGAGCGCCTCGCCCACGCGCTTGCCGCGAATCATGTCAACCACGAGCCGCGCCTTCTGCGCCGACCCGCGGAGGTATTTTGCACTCGCTATCGCTTCCATCTCTCAACCTCAGCACTTAACTTCAAGTACTTATCTACCCGCCGGCTTCGAAGACTTCTCCGCCTTCGTGCCCGCGTGCCCCTTGAAGGTGCGCGTCGGGGCGAACTCGCCGAGCTTGTGGCCGACCATGTTCTCCGTCACGTAGACGGGGATGTGGCGCTTGCCGTTGTGGACGC
>Ga0213876_10002799_pt1 | contig 10160 bp, 3 predicted proteins | sample BarmaccomBMRX_R9_FD_160113 | JGI IMG/M metagenome (GOLD analysis project Ga0213876, IMG submission 160113) | Root-associated microbial communities from Barbacenia macrantha in rupestrian grasslands, the National Park of Serra do Cipo, Brazil - RX_R9 | ecosystem: Host-associated > Plants > Roots...
GTAGGAACAGCCCTTCGAAATACCGCCGACGCCGCAACACCGGATGCTCCGCGCGAAACGCGATCAGCCCGCGCGTGAACTCCAGTAGCTCTTTCTGCTGTGCATTGAGATTCCAGTCGAACCAGCTGAGCTCATTGTCCTGACAGTACGCGTTGTTGTTGCCTTGTTGGCTCCGGCTGATCTCGTCTCCGCCCAACAACATCGGAACGCCCTGTGAAAGAAACAGCGTTGCGAGAAACGAGCGCTGGCGGCGCGCTCGCAAGTCCGCGATGCCTGGATCTTCGGATGGACCTTCGACGCCGCTGTTCCACGAATTGTTGTCGTTGGCACCATCCTGGTTGTTCTCACCATTGGCCTCGTTATGTTTGTCGTTGAAGGTCACCAGGTCCCGCAGCGTAAACCCATCGTGCGCCGTCAAGAAGTTGATGCTGCCCGTCGGGCCGCGACCACTCAACCGATACAGGTCGCTGCTGCCGCTCAATCGGTACGCAAGCTCGGCAATTTGACCGGGATCACCCTTCCAGAAACGACGCACGTTGTCGCGATACTTGCCGTTCCATTCGCTCCACAACACCGGCAGATTGCCCACCTGATAACCGAACTCGCCCACGTCCCACGGTTCACCAATCAGTTTGACGCGAGCAAGCACCGGATCCTGGTGGACTATATCGAAAAACGCCGCGCCGGGATCGTACGCCGCCGGCTCCCTCCCCAATACCGGGACGAGATCGAAGCGAAAGCCGTCGACGTGCATCTCCTGGACCCAGTAGCGGAGGCTGTCGGCGATCAATTTCAGCGTTTGTGGGTGACTCACGTTCAGCGAGTTGCCGGTGCCGGTAAAGTCGCGGTAGTAACGCGGGTTGTCGGGCATGAGCGTGTAGTAGCTCGGATTATCGAGACCGCGAAACTCCAGGGTTGGTCCCAGGTGATTGCCCTCGGCGCTGTGGTTGTAAACCACGTCCAGAAAAACTTCCAAGCCGGCTTCGTGGAGTCGCTTGACCATCTGCTTGAATTCCGTCACCTGCTGGCCCCGGTCTGTGCTGGCGTAGCGAGCAGCAGGGGCGAAATAGCCGATCGTGCTGTAGCCCCAGTAATTTCTCAGGTCTCTGTCCAGCAGAAATTTGTCGTCGTCGAAATGGTGAACGGGTAACAATTCCACCGCGGTGACACCCAGCGAGCGGAGGTGCTCCACGACTGGCTCGCTTGCCAGTCCGAGATAGGTTCCGCGCAGCTGCTCCGGCACGTCCGGATGGGACATGCTGATGCCCTTGACGTGTGTCTCGTAGATAACGGTTTCGCTCCAGGGCACCTCCGGTGGATGGTCGTCGCCCCAGTCGAAGTGGGTATCAATGACCACGGACTTCGGCATGCCGCGGGCGGAGTTGTGGACATCGCGCGTGAGGTCTTCGGTTCGGCTGCCGACGCGATAGCCGAAAATTGGCGCGCGCCAGTCGATCGCTCCAGCAATAGCGCGTGCGTACGGGTCGATCAACAGCTTGTTGGGATTGAAGCGAATGCCTTCGCGTGGCGCGTAGCGTCCCTGGACCCGATAGCCGTACAGCTGGCCCGGCCCGATGCCGTTGAGGTAGACGTGCCAGACATTCCGGGTTTGCTCGGGTAATGCGATACGGGCAGACTCTTTGCCAAAGACATCGTCGAACAGGCACAGCTCCACACGGAGCGCGTGCTGCGAGAACACGGCGAAGTTGGTGCCATGGCCGTCCCAGCTCGCTCCAAGCGGGTCAGGCCGCCCGGGCCAGACTGTCAGTGGCGCCATTCTTCAGAGAGTAACCGAACCCGACGGGGACTATGCTGTCTCGTGCGTGGTGGTGCAAATCACGAGTCGGCACTGAACGCTGCCAACGGGATTGGCAGCCAGTCCGGGCGGTTGTTCAGCTCGTACATGACCTCATAGGCTGCTTTTTCAAGCTCTAAGGCGGCAAGTGCAGGAGCGCAATCCGCTGGAAGGAGGGTGCGAGCCTTCGGCAGGTACGCGCTGAGGAACGCTTCACGCGCGGCCGCGTACCACGCAGTAGCGCGAGCCACGCCTCCAGGGTTGGAAGCACTTGAGGAGCGGGCCGCGGTGGTGCGCGCGTAATCCAGCGAGCGCAGCAAGCCGGCAACATCGCGCAGCGGCGACCGCTTCTCACGACGTTGTGCGAGCGGCCGCGAGGGCTCGCCTTCGAAGTCGATAATGACGAAGGAGCCGTCATCGCGCTCCAGCACCTGCCCCAGGTGATAATCACCATGGTGGCGCGTCTTCAGCGTGCCTTCGAGAGCGCGCACGCCCCTGGCGCGCCGGAGGAGCGCAGCCTCGTCGACGTCCGTGCCGCGCTGGCGCAGCGCATTCGCGGTTGCGCGAACATCATCCTCGATAGCGCGCAGCCACTGGTCGACGTCCGTGGGCGCAACTGGTTCGGGCGCAAATGCGCTGTCGCCAGTGTTGGTCGCCAACGCGAGGTGGAGCTCCGCGGTTGTGGCCCCCAATCGTCGGACGGCCTCGAGGCTTGCGGCGGCATCTGCGCCGTCCAGCACCGCTCGGAGTCGTTCCAGCGTGGTCGTCCAGGCGTCGCCGCGGTTGCGTTCGAAGCGCTGGAGCAGCGCGAGTGAAGCCTCACACCCCTCGGGGTTCACGTACGAGAGACTGCCAGCCACCGGTGGCGTGCCGCGAAACCGCGTGTGCTCGGTGAGGAACCAGCCGATTTCCACATCGGGATTCGGTCCGAACTGGAGGCGGCGGAACAACTTGAGGATCAATGCGTCCCCGAACCGAATTGAGGTGTTGCTCTGTTCGCCGCTCATCGGGCGGACTGGCTCCAGCTCGCGTTGCGGGATTGCGTTCAGTACATGTGTGGGACGAAACTCCAGGCGTCCACCACGATCGGTGCGCACCGTCGTGCCACGGAACTGCGCAAGTAGTGCACCTGCAACCGCGGGCTCCTCGAGGCGTTCCGCCAGGACGTAGGTATCGGGTGGACCGGTGGTATAGGTGACCTCCACCAGGAACAGCGAAGAATCAGGGATCCAGCGCGCGGAATCAACGATGCGAGTGTCCGCAATGGTTCGGCTTTTTCCGCCGAACCAGCGCGCCTGGCGTAGGTTTTCAGCCGTTAGCACGCTCGACCCGCAGGATGTGCGCGGGTCTGACCGACGGATCCAACCGCACCCAGTTCCAGTTGCCGCGCCAGGTGTAGCGCTCGTCGGACAGCAAATCGTGCACGACGTATGGTTGGTCGGCCGGCATGCCCCACTGGTGCGTCGGCACCTCCACCCACCCAGATTGTGGCCAGTGCGGATCAAGATTCACCACGCAGACAATCACGTTCGTGCCGTCACGACTGGCCTTGTTGTAGACAAGCAGCTGGTCGTTATCGGAGGCTGAAAAACGCAGGTTATCGTACAGGTGGAGCGCCGGATTATCGCGCCGGATGCGATTGATCCGCGCCACATCTTCGACGATGTTGCCAGGCCGGTCCCAGTCCCAGACCTTGTGCTGGTACATCTCGGAATCCTGGTAGTACTCCTGTACGCCGGGCACGCCGCGCGGCGTGTTTTCACACAATTCGAAGCCGTTGTAAATGCCATAAACGGACGACAATGTGGCCGCCAGAACGAGTCGCATGCGGAACGCAGGCCGCCCGCCTAGCTGAAGGATTGGTGGGAGTATATCGGGTGTATTGGCAAAGAAGTTACCGCGGTAATACTCCTTCATCGGACCCTGCGTGAGCTCGATGAGATAGTCCTGCAACTCCGACCTGGTATTGCGCCATGTGAAATACGTGTAGCTCTGGCTGAAGCCAACTTTGGCCAGCGCGCGCATCATTTTCGGTCGCGTGAATGCTTCGGCGAGAAAGATGACGTCGGGATACGCGTCCTGGACCTCGCGGATCATCCACTCCCAGAACGCCAGCGGCTTGGTGTGGGGATTGTCGACGCGGAACACACGTACACCGCGCTCGGCCCACAACAAGATGATGTCCCGCCAGGCGGCCCACAGGTTCTTCCAGTCTGGCGAGCGGAAGTTGAGTGGATAGATGTCTTCGTATTTCTTGGGCGGATTCTCCGCGAACTTAATCGACCCATCGGGGCGGTGATAGAACCACTGCGGATGTTCTTTCACCCAGGGATGATCCGGCGAAACCTGGATCGCGAAGTCGAGCACCAGCTCCAGACCATGCTCTTTCGCCGTTTGCTGGAAGTGGAGAAAGTCCTCCAGGGTCCCCAACTCGGGCGCGACGGCTTCGTGTCCGCCGACTGCGCTGCCAGTCGCGTATGGACTGCCGGGATCGTGCGGTCCGGCCACAAGTGTGTTGTTGGGGCCTTTGCGGTTCGTCGTGCCGATGGGGTGAATGGGCGTCATGTACAACGTGTCGAAGCCCATGGCAGCGATCGCCGGCAGGCGTGCTTCGGCCTCGCGGAAGGTCGCGCTGCGATTGGGATCGGTGCCCTGCGAACGCGGAAAGATCTCGTACCACGCTGCAAAACGAGCGGCCGGCCGGTCCACGATCAACTGCAGCTCATGGCGATACCGCGTCGCATCGCCGCGATCTGGCCATCGATCCACGATGGCGCCGAGTTCCTGAGAGATGGCCAACTCGGCCTGGTCACGGTACGTGCTTGCGCGCCATCGTCGGGCGTACGCTTCCAGTCGACCGCGGTCGTCGGGATCGGTGCAGCGGCTGGCTGCCTGGTCGAGGAGACGCAGGCCTTCCAATAGCTCGGACGTGACGTCCTGCGCGGCCGCGAGGCGTTTTTGCAGGTCAGCGCGCCAGGAACCGTACACGTCGGTGAACGCCAGCACGCTGTACACGTGGCGCGTATTGCGGTCCACGCGAAACGCACCGACCCAACGATCGTTATCGGTCGGCTGCATCGGCTCTTCACGCCAGTCCGGCTCGTCCAGCGCCCGAAAGACGACCCGTGCCTGGAGCAAATCGTGACCTTCTTTGAAGATGTCAGCCGAGACCTGGATCTCGTCGCCGACCACGCGTTTGATCGGCCAGTGGCCGCCATCGATCTCGGGCTGGACGTCCTCGATCGCGATGGCAGGGTAGGTTTCCAACGAAGGCAAGGCTGAGCGCGTCGTTGGCATCGCTTGGGTGGCTCGCGAGGGCCTGCGCGCGGTGGTCACACGCAGAGCAGTTGCGCCCGCTTTGCCAGTGCGCTGGCCGTTGGCTCCGTTCGGCGCCTGGGTAGGACTCGTGTTAGCTTTTCGAGTACGACCGCGAAAGCTGCTGCCGTTCGAAGGTGTCGAATCCATCAGTTTTCTCAACCCAACTCAACTCAACTCGATAAGACCTTAGGCCGGCACGGAGCGTGCCAGGAACTGGATAGAGACACAGGATAATCAATGACACAGGCCCCCACCCGTCCCCCAGAAACGCGAACAAGCCTGTTAACAGATTTCGACCTCTACCTCTTTAACGAGGGTACGCACGTGCGCATCTACGAAAAGCTCGGAGCGCACGTCACCAGCGTTGATGGCACTACCGGCGTGGTGTTTTCTGTTTGGGCGCCAAACGCCGAGGCAGTCAGTGTCATCGGCGATTTCAATCACTGGGACTTCAACGCCACACCGCTACACGCGCGCGGGTCGTCTGGTATCTGGGAGGGCTTCGTCCCCGAACTCGGCCAGGGCACCGTATACAAGTACAGCATCAAGCCGCGGTTTTCGTGGCAGCGCGTCGAAAAAGCTGATCCGTACGGCTTCTTTGCCGAACAGCGACCGCGGACGGCGTCTGTCGTTTGGGATCTGTCCAGGTACGAGTGGCACGACCAGGAGTGGACCGATCACCGCCGCGAGCATCAGGCTTTCGATGCCCCCATCAGCATCTACGAGGTGCACCTCGGGTCATGGAAACGCGTGCCCGAGACGAATGGGTTCCTGACGTATCGCGATCTTGGCCGACAGCTCGCCGAGTACTGCCAGATGATGGGTTACACCCACGTGGAGCTGCTGCCAATCTCGGAGCACCCGCTAGATGCCTCGTGGGGCTATCAGACTGTCGGTTATTTCGCACCGACCAGCCGTTTCGGCACGCCGGACGACTTCCGCGCGTTCGTGGACACGCTGCACCAGGCTGGTATCGGCGTGCTGCTCGACTGGGTGCCGGCGCACTTTCCGCGTGATGCGCACGGCTTGGCAAATTTCGATGGCACCGCGCTGTACGAGCACGCCGATCCGCGCCAGGGCGAGCATCCCGACTGGGGCACCAAGATCTTCAACTACGGCCGCACCGAGGTGCGCAGCTTCCTGATCTCGAACGCGGTGTACTGGGTGGAGCAGTTCCACATTGATGGCCTGCGTGTGGACGCGGTCGCCTCGATGCTGTACCTGGACTACTCGCGCGAGGCGGGACAGTGGATCCCGAATCAGTACGGAGGGCGCGAGAACCTCGAAGCCATCTCGTTCCTGCAGCGCATGAACGAGGTTGTTCACACGGAGTGCCCGGGCGTGCTGACCATCGCCGAGGAATCCACGGCCTGGCCACAGGTAACGCGGCCGCCGTACATGGGCGGCCTCGGCTTCTCGTTGAAGTGGAACATGGGGTGGATGCACGACACCCTCCAGTACGTCTCTCAGAACCCGATCCACCGCCGCTGGCACCACAACGAGCTGACCTTCAGCTTGCTGTACGCCTTCCACGAGAACTTCGTGCTGCCGCTGTCGCACGACGAAGTCGTGCACGGCAAGAGCAGCATGCTCGGGAAAGTTCCCGGAGATGGCTGGCAGAAGTTCGCCACACTGCGCTTGCTGTACGCGTACATGTGGGGCCACCCGGGCAAGAAGCTGCTGTTCCAGGGGCTCGACTTTGGCCAGGGCGACGAGTGGACCGAGACCCACAGCGTCGACTGGCACCTCCTGCAGTTCCCCTATCAGAGTGGCCTGCAGCGCTGCCTGGCTGACTTGCAGCGGATCTACCGCGCGCATCCGGCCCTGTACGAAGTCGACTTCGACTGGCAGGGCTTCGAGTGGCTCGAGTCACACGACAACGAAAACAGCGTCTTCGCGTTCCTTCGGCGAGGGCGCAATCCTTCGGACGTCGTGGTGGTGGTGTCCAACTTCACGCCTGTTCCGCGTGAGGCCTACCGCGTTGGCGTGCCTACCGGTGGACCGTGGCGGGAAATTCTCAATACGGACTCGTCTTTGTACGCCGGCGGCAATATCGGCAACGGCGGCGAAGTCTGGGCCTCAGACGAACCCTGGTCAGGCCAGCCGCACAGCCTCAGCCTGACCATCCCGCCGCTCGGCGCGGTCTACCTTCGCCCTGGCGGGTAAGCGTTATGCGGCGTCGCGCAGGAACTCTGGTCCGGCCTTCGACCGGCCGTCCAGAAGTTCCGCCGCGGCGTTCGCCGACAGCGGCCGCGAGAAGTAGTATCCCTGGCCCCGCTCACAGGCAAGTGCGCTGAGGCGCGCCAGTTGTTCGCCAGTTTCGATGCCCTCGGCGGTGATTTCCATATCCAGTGCGTGCGCGAGCGCGACGATCGCTTCGACGATTGCATGATCTTGCCGCTCTCGGCCCAGGCGACTCACGAATGACCGATCGATCTTCAGCACGTCGCACGGAAAGCGGTGGAGATAGCTGAGCGATGAATAGCCCGTACCAAAGTCGTCGATGGCCACGCCCACGCCAAGTAGCTTGAGATTGGTGAGTATCGCGGCCGCCGCGGCGGCATCGCGCATCGCCAGGGACTCGGTAATCTCGATCGTCAGGCAGTGCGGCGGAAGCTGCGTGAGTTCCAGCACCCGCGCCACATCGGCCACGAGGCTGGGCTGTTGAAACTGGCGCGCCGAAATATTCACACTCATCGAGAGATCGGCCCTGCCGAAACGCTTGTGCCAACTCTTGAGCTGCCAGCACGCGGTCTCGAGCACCCAGTGCCCTATGGGGATGATCAATCCGCTTTCCTCGGCTACCGAGATAAATCGATCAGGCGGCACGAGACCGTCACGCGGGTGACGCCAACGAATCAAGGCCTCGAAGCCGTGAACGCGTATCGTATCCAGGTCGACGATGGGCTGATAGTGAAGCTCGAGCTCGCCCTGTTCGAGTGCTCCGCGCAGGTCAGTTTCGAGTTCCAGCCGTTCCACGGCTGTTGCATCGAGCCCATGGTCGAAGACAACTGCTCGCCCTCGGCCGGTCGATTTCGCGCGATACATCGCGACATCGGCGTTTCGCAGTAAATCGCTGGCCGACTCCACTCCCGGCGTGCTCACTGCGATCCCGATGCTCAACGAGGCGAACACGTCGCGATCGGCGACCATGAACGGCGACTGCATAGCCAAACGCAAGCGCTCAGCGATGGCGTCTGGTTGATCCACGTTCGACACTTCATTGAGGAGTACGGTGAACTCGTCACCGCCAAAACGCGCAAGCGTTGCACCGGCCTTCAGACACTCCGCTAGGCGCCCGGCGATATTGACCAGCAACTGATCGCCGATGGCGTGCCCGAGACTGTCGTTGACAACTTTGAAATTGTCGAGATCGATGAACAGGACGCCAATGGCTTGGCCGCGCCCGTTTGCGACCGTCAGGGCATGTTCGATGCGATCCATGAACAGTGCCCGGTTCGGAAGGCCCGTCAACGGATCGTGAAACGCCATGTGCCGCAACTGCTCTTCGAACGCGCGCCGTTCGCTGACGTCGCGCACGACGGCGATGAAGCGCGTCGGATCTGTCTGACGAACGCTGGTGATCGCAACCTCAACGGGCAGGTTCTCGCCGCCGACGCGTACGCAGCTGACTTCTCGCTTGACCACGTGCTCGGCATCGGCGCCGTGCGACGCGAGCCGATTCAGTGATCCGACAAGATCCGGTAGCAGCGCTCCAATTGGCTGCCCGACCAGTTCCAGTGCCGGACGACCAAAAATGCGCTCGGCAGCAGGATTGGCGCTGGTCACCAGACCTTCCAGATCGAAGGTCAACAAACCGTCCGCGACGTTCTGCATAACCGCCTGGATGCGCCCTTCGCGTTCCTCGGCCTCCTTGCGGCCACTCACCGCTTCATCGAACAGACGAGTTGTCTCGAGGGCAACCGCCGCATAATCGGCGAGGGTTTCAAGGAGCAGAACCTCACCAGGCGTAAATGCCTCAACCGACGACGCGCTTCTCCAGGCAACGAGTGCCGCGCGTGCAGCTGCGTCACCCACCGCGCAGCCTAGAGCGGCCGCGGCCACGGCACGACCAGTGTTCTGAACGTCGATCCAGCCGACCGGTATTGCCCCGGGACCGACGAGGTGGACGCGTGACTCGCCGCCGGCTATGCGTTCCACGAGCCCCGCGCAGAGCATAGGTTGGTCGCGTTCAGCGGCGACACGGGGCTGAAACCCCGACTCATGCGAGACGGGCAGCAGCGCAAGGCCATCGAGGCGCAGCGCCTCGCGTACGTCAATCGCCGTGATGGCCTCGAAAGCTTGATCGAGACTGAGCGTGCCAGCTACAGCGCGGCCAACGGTATTCGTGAGAGCAAGGTTGCGCGCCTGAGTGGCAGCACGTTCGATTGCTCGCTTGGCCAGGAACAAAATCACCGCGGGGAATATGAGGGTGGGTGCAAAGGCCGGAGCCGCGAGCAGGAGCGCAGCGAAGGCGGCGCCAGCAAGCCCGAATCCGATTTCGACAAGCGTGTTGCGGCCGATCTTGCCGCGCACAATGCGCCAAAAGGAGCGCCGCTGGTCAATAGCAACAACTCCTGCTATCAGTAGCACCGAGATCAGGTCGTATACGGCGCACGCCAGGATCGCGACTATCGGGCCACGAATGCCTGACTCGAGCAGTATCTGGCTGCCACCGACGAGCGTGATGACGAGCGATGCCGCCGTGGCGGCCAGCATTGTCGTAGCGGAGTTGAACGCGGCCTTGCCGAGCGGTTTACCCCGCCGAAACTCGTAGATCAAGACGCTCAGGCCCGCGACTGCCCCCGCGACACCGGGCGGCAACAGCAGCGCGGCCGCCATGTGCGGTGCCGTGCCGGCATGCGTGGACCAGCCGCTCTGGATCTGAAAGGTGACCTGCTCGCCGACGACGCACAGGACAAGAAGCACTACCACCAAGACCGGCTGCCAATCCGAGCTCGCCGCTGGCCGGCACTGTGCCCACGCAACGACGGCTAGTGCGGCCAATATCACCGCACCGACGTACGCGCGCAGAAGGGGACGCATG
>Ga0213876_10002800_pt1 | contig 10154 bp, 6 predicted proteins | sample BarmaccomBMRX_R9_FD_160113 | JGI IMG/M metagenome (GOLD analysis project Ga0213876, IMG submission 160113) | Root-associated microbial communities from Barbacenia macrantha in rupestrian grasslands, the National Park of Serra do Cipo, Brazil - RX_R9 | ecosystem: Host-associated > Plants > Roots...
CACGCGCCAGCGCCGTTTCGCGATCCTTGTCCCGCACCTCATGGCGCTTCCGTTCCGCCATCCGATCTGCGGCGCGGTGCAGGCGCTGTTCGGCTTCGATCATCTCGCGCGTGGTGAAGCGATCTTCGCCGTGAGCGTCCTTGCCGAGTTCGACCAGATCGGGCGACTTGCGCATCGCGCCCATGACTTCGTTGAACTGGTCGATCCCGTCGCTATTCCGATGCGCGAACTTCGCCATGTCGCGGCGCGTGAAGGTCGATTGCTGCTGGGTGATCGCCTCCAATGCAAGCGACGGATCGGCGATGATCCGCATGCCATTGCCGCGCGCGATCTCGCGGTGCAGTTCGGCGCGGTCGGCGGCGGTCCCTTCGCCCGCGATGCCCCGATCCTCGATGCGCTTGGCGGGCGCCCCGATCTGGCTTTGCGGCTCGAGCGCGATGCCCTGAGCTTCGAGGCTGCGATGGTCGATACGCGCGTCGATGTCGAGTTCGGCTAGCCGCTCATTGGCAAGCTCGGCCCAGCGTCTGCGCCAGCGCTCCACCATCTCGGTGCGGTTCCAGTCCCGCACCTTCTGACCAAAACCGTTCTCGTCCACCGCGCGCATGGTCAGCATGACATGTGCATGGGGTTTGGCCATGCCGTCCTCGGCCATGTCCCAATGCACATTGAGATCGGCGATCATGCCCCGATCGACGAACTCGGCCTGTACGAAGTCGCGGGACAGCTCGATGCCCTGTGCCTCACTCATCTCGCGCGGAAGGGCAAATTCAACCTCGCGGGCAAGCTGGGCATCTTTGCGGATCTCGAACGCTTCGACATCGTTCCAGAGCCGTTCGCGGTCGCTCCATGTCTCCGGAGCATTCTCCGGCAGCATCACCTGGGAATGGACGACGCCGCGCTTTCCGGAAAAATCGTGGCTGCGATCAAGCCGCTCGTCGCGCACCCGCGAACCCGAACGGTAGGCGGCCGACGCCACCGCGCTACTTCCGGCCTTGCGGCCAATGACCTTGACGTGAAGATGATAGATCGCCATCGCGATCGGATCATTGACACGGCGAAGCGCACGTCGGCACGACGTATAAGCGCGCCCTCCCTCGAAAAAATCTCGGGAGGGACCAGGCCGTCTCGGCTAGTCCCGGTGACCTTACAGCATTGCGGCGGGCGCTGGACTATGATTTCCCATAAACGCATATGGAGAAGATGATGCGCAAGCCTCGGGATTTTGATGCCGAACTGAAGGCGCTTGGAGACAAGGCGCGTGACCTCAAAAGTCGCAAAGTTCAGCAGCTCGGCGAACTGGTCATCGCCACCGGGGCTGATACACTGACCACTAACGAATTGGCGGGGGCGCTGATAGTGCTGGCCGAGACAAAAGAGGCCGGAAAGAGGGAGGCATGGGCCAGGCGCGGGGTCGCGTTCTTTCAAAGCCGGTCGCGGCGAAATTCACCAACAACTGACCGCGACACGGACAGCGCTCCTGCGCAACCGGGTGGCGCGCAACCGGCATCAGGCCGCAAGAGCGCGACATGACATGCGCACGTGGCAAGTCGACCGCCGCAAGCGGACGCGGCACCTCATCGAACTCGGCGGCCTCATCGTCAAAGCCGGTATCGTGGAACTGACCCGCGATGATCGCGCCACTATCTACGGCGCGCTGCTCTGGATGGCTGATAAGCTACAAAGCGATCAGGGCGCACATGCTCGCGAGCTATGGATCGCGAGGGGAAAGCGAGCGTTCGAGGCGGACTCGGCGACACACAAGGGGACAGATCGAAGTGCTCCAGCAACTCGTCGTTGATGCACGATAATCGCGTGTCAGCCGAGCGATTACATGCCCGGAGCTGCGCTGGACAACGCGATGGCGCTGGAAGCGGCGGCGGCCGAGTTCGCGGTGCGCCGAATTCATCAGCACCTAGCGAGGAGCTCATGCAATTCCGGCGCACGTCGATTGTTCACCACTGCATCGGTCACCGACGGCCGCATCATCGTGCGCTCATTGCAAACAGCGCGTCCGGGCAGCGACGCGGATGACAATAGGGCGGCATACTGCGGTCGCCCACCGCACAATTTGCTGAGTAAGGCATGTCGGTTTCACCCCCGATCTTCATTCAATTGCGGAAGTACAGGCGACATTGCTGAACTTCGTGTTCGTGCCGCGACCGGACTTCTAAGTTTACCAAGGACCGGGTGCGACAGCTTCACTACATATGCTGGCGTTCGGGCCCAAGTTCACTGTCGACGGTAGGCCCGCACGCCCCCAGAAAATCCCTTGCCAACGACTTTCCGACCCCGCTCAGAGTATGCTACGCATCGTGCAACCCGAGCGCGCAATGCCCCAATCACATCAGGGATGTTCCTCAGGACTGTTGGCCCCAAGCGGCGAGCTTGTGGCAAGGCTGATGGCGCTCCGGCCCGGCGGGGCCGTGACTATTGTTGGTCTTCGGCAGGCTCAGCTTATTGAGGTCTTGTCTGGCACGTCATTCGCCCTCCGGATGCTGCGGCTTGACTTGGTCGGCGTCGCCACGACGGCCCTTGCGCTGGACCGGATTCTTAACGATCTAGCGGACCTCGCTGCCGCCCTGTGGCCCGATTGGGAAGGCGCCGAGTCGCCGAAGCTGTTGCCGCGATTGCTACCAGCGTGGCGTAGGGCAGCGACGCGCCTTGCATCGGCAGGCGGTCGTCCTCGACTTAAGAGACTTGCGCAAGAAACGGAATTTCCCCACCTGCTGTCCGTGCTTCCGGGTCTTGTACTTCTCGCTGAGGTGGACTCGCTACGTAGCGAGCGAGCAGCACCAATCATCACGGCGCTTGATTGGTGTCGTCGCCACGGCGCGGCTGTCGTGGCATTGCTTGACGAGGAGCCTGCGCCCGAGGCGCCTTGGGACCTCTTGCTTTATGACGCGCTCATCGTCGATCAATTTCCCGTCGAGCCGGCGGCGCACCGGCTGATCCTGCCGCCCTCCGATACGGTGCCACGGGGAAGCGCCATCGAGCGACGAATGCGCGAAGCGTTGCAGGCCACGCCCGACCTTGCCGGCCTGTTCGAGGACGAGGTTACCCTGCAGCTGGGCGCGCTTGGGCCGACGCCGCGCGTCGATCTGCTTTGGCGTGACGGCAAGGTGGTGGTGGAACTCGACGGATCCGAGCACGAGCGCGATCCAAACTATGGTGCCGACCGTCACCGCGACTACGAACTCCTCGTGGCAGGATACCTGGTATTGCGGCTTACTAACGCCGAGGTGCAACTGGATCTCAGCCGTTCGCTGGAGAAAGTACGCCGCGTGGTCAATCTGAGGAGAGAACTGCCTTGAGGTACGATCCGACACCCACCCAAGCACTGCTGCTCTTCCGGCTCCTCGCCCGCCACGGCGCAAGCGCGCAAGCCGAACTGAAAACGAAGGTGCAGGTGCGGGACCGAGAAGCCCTGATCAAGGCGAAGATGATTACTGCCCCCAAAGTGGGTCGCGGGTTCAAGCTGAAGCTTGAGGACGCCGGTTGGGCCTGGACCGCGAAACACCTTACCGCGGAGCTGCCGCCGGCGCAGCAGACGCTCTCCGACTTCCTGGCTCGGCTCAGCGAACACTTGGCAAGGAGTGGCGAGACGCTGGCCAATTTCATCGGCAGCAAGCCGGAAGAGATTCCACCTCCGCAGCCTGCAAGAACGCACCGCAAACGCGACGGCAGCTCGGCCAAACCCAAGCGGCTCTCGGAAGCTGCACTGCGCAAGCGTATAGAGGCGGCCTATCTCGCGGTCACCGACGGCCGCAAGAACGAAACCGTGCGCTTGGCGCGCTTACGAGCCGAACTCCCCGACCTGGATCGTGCCACCGTTGATGCCGCACTCGGCCGTATTCTCAAAGGGGACAAGACGGCGTCGCTGATGCGCCACGACGATCCCCACCAACTCGATCAAGCCGACCACGACGCCGCGTTTAGCCCAGCAGGCGAGCCTTTCCATGTGATCTGGATAACGTCATGAGCCCCGAACTACAGGCCTTACAGGACGCAGATTTCGGCTGGGTGCGGTCGCTCGACAGCGTCTGGAGCGAAGAAGCCACGGACGCCGGCCCGAACGAGGACTTGGTTGATGGCACCATTGCTGAGCTTGCCCAACTAACGAAATCACCAAACCCTCCGGGCCGCGTGTTCCTCGGCCAGGCTGGCATCGGCAAGACGCACCTTGTTGGCGTGCTGCGCCGCAGGGCCTGGGCCGAGGGCTGCTGGTTCGTGATGCTTGATGTGGTTGGCATTACAGATTTCTGGAAGAGCGCTGCCCTCAGCTTTGTCACTTCGATGCTTCAAGAAATGCCAAATGGGCAGCATCAGCACGAAGCGGTGATCGGCGGCGTCGCCCGTCGCTTCAAGATCGAGAAGGAGGTGAACATTGTCTTCGCGAACCCGACGATCGAGTCGAAGCGGATCGTCGATTTGCTGGTAAAGGGCTTGCTAAAGAATGACTCCGCCAACGCGTTGAAGTACCAGGACGTATTCCGCGCGTTGGCGCTGTTGCGCTCGCACGATCTCGCGACGGTTGGCATCGCCCACGCATGGCTGCAGGGTTACGATGCCGATGAGGCTATGCGAAGAAGTCTTGGTTTCCTGACGCCCCCACCGTCGCCCGTCGAGATCGTGCGCGGACTCATGTGGGTTATGAGTCTGGCTGGTCCAACGCTGATCGCCGTCGATCAGATCGACGGCGTGCTCAGCGTTGGTGGTTCGGATTTCGGTGACGCGCCAGACTTCACCAAGCTGCTGACCGCGGGGCTGCTCGATCTCGCGGCCGTGATTGGTCGCGGCATCATTGTGGTCACGTGTTTGCTGAGCTCCTGGGAAATCATAAAGACCGAAGGACCGACCCCACTTACGCAACGGTTTACAGCGCCGGCTCCCTTGCGTCTTGCGCGGCGCGATACCTTTGTACGCAAGCTCATCGCCGACAGGCTCGCCCCTGCCTATGCCAAGGCGGGTATCGCGCCAAAGAGCCCGACACACCCCTTCACAGAAGCAGCTATCGACAGCGCTTCCGTCGGCATGACACCGCGCACCATCCTGATGCGCTGCGATGAGCACCGCAAGCGATGCTTGGCCGAGCGGAAAATCGTACCATGCGACGCTCTCGTAGAGAGCACTATCGTTGATAGTCCTTTAGAGCCGACGGACCGTAACGGATTCAACGCCAAATTTTCAGAAGCGGCTGCGGCGGCCGATCTCAATGGTCTTCTCGACGAGAAGGACGACAGCAAGCTCGGCATGCTGCTGCGCGACGCCTTCGATCTCTACGCCAAGCAAATCGCGCCGCACGACGATTACGAGGTCGTTCCCAAGATCGACCCAGGGCAGAAGACGCCGCCCCTCCATGTCCGGCTTACCTTCGTTGACCACCGCTCCAACGACCGCGAGCAGCACTTTTGTTTTCGAGCGCTCCAGCACAGCAATGCCGTGGCGCTGTGCTCCCGCTTTCGCGCGGCGCTGACCGCCTCGGGCGTCTCCGCCAAGATCGCCGAACGCAAGCTGATCATCGTCCGGCGTGGACCGCCGCCGAGCGGCCCGAAGACATGGGAGCTTTTCGACGCGTTTCGTGCCGCCGGCGGACTCGAGATCAACCCGAGCGACGATGACCTGCGCAGCATTGTAGCCCTGCGCCAGATGCGCGATGCCGCACTGGCCACCAGCGACTTTGACGCCTTCGAGCGCTGGCTTATCGAACGCAAACCGCTATGCGAGACAACTTTCTTCAAAGCAGCAGGCTTGTGCCCGCCGCCGTTGCCGCCTTGGGACGGAGCATCGCGCGAGGCTCGCAGCGCCGGAGCCGCGCATGACTTCTTGCGGCGAAAGGATCGCGCAGGTGCGGGCGTGGGCCCGCAAGCCAGTGAGCCCGAAGGCGAGCGCTGGCCTGCTCGCCGCGAAGAAAAGCAGGATGCCTCGAATTTATCCCCGGAGGCGCTTGTCAGCGTTCCGACCGCGCCCGGAAGCACGGAATTCCAAGGGGTTCCGGTCAATGCACCACTCGCGGCCGCAATCCCCGTAGGCCGTCGCGTGGCGGGTGGCGACACCGTGGAGCTGGCTACGGCTTCGTTGCCGCGGCACACGGCGATCATCGCCGGCGCAGGATCGGGCAAAACGGTGCTCCTGCGGCGCATCGTCGAGGAGGCGGCGCTGGCCGGCATTCCGGCCATCGTGATCGACCCCAATAACGATCTGTCGCGTCTGGGCGATGCTTGGCCGGAGCCGCCAGCTGCCTTCACCGATGAGGATGAAGCCAAGGCTACACGCTACGCCGCCACTGTCGAGGTCGTGGTGTGGACGCCGGGGGTCCATGCCGGCAATCCACTGTTCCTTTCCGTGCTGCCAGACTTCGTCGCTGTCGGCGACGATCCCGATGAGCGCGCACAGGCGGTAATCATGGCCGCCGACACACTGGGGCCGCTGGCGGGTGTGAAAACCAATCTGCAGAAGGGCGTACTCGCCGACGCGCTCCGAGCGTTCGCGAGCGGGGGTGGCGGCGACCTCAAGGCGATTACGGCGTTGCTCGCCGACTTACCTGAGGACGTCAGTGACATCGGAAACGCGGATAAGATTGCAGCCAAAATGGCCGACGAACTCAAGGCCTCCGTCGCCACTAACCCGCTGCTCAAGGCAACCGGGCCCGTGCTCGAGCCCAAACTCTTGTTCTTCGGGAAAAGCTCATCGAAGACACGCATCTCAGTTATCAATCTTTCCGGCTTGGCGTCGGACCAAGCCAAGGAGGACTTCGTCAATCGGCTGCAAATGACGCTGTTTGGCTGGGTCAAGAAAAATCCCTCGCCGCGCGGGCTGCTTTACGTGATCGACGAGGCGCAGTTGTTTATCCCTTCGGGAGCCGGCGCCCTCTCGAAGACAAGCGGAGTGCAGCTCGTTGCGCAGGCGCGCAAGTACGGGCTCGGCATGATCGCAGTGACCCAGGCGCCTAAGGGAATCGACAACAAGGTGGTCTCTAACTGCACCACTCAGTTTCTGGGCAAGCAGAACTCTCCAACGGATCAGCAGTCTGTAAAAAGCATGATCGTCGCGACCGGGGGAGCGGCCGACGACGTCGGCAAGCTCGCGGCGGGTGAGTTCTACTTCAAGACGGAGAAAAGCGGCAAACCGTTCAAGCTGAAGACGCCGATCTGCCTCTCCTTCCACCCTCCGAACCCTCCAACACCGGAAGAGGTCATTGCACGCGCAAGAAGGTCTGCCGCGGCCATTTGACGACACCGAGCATTAAACGAATTTTGGTACTTGCGAAAAACGAGAGTTTCTCAGCGCCGTTTAGTGCTTGATCGGTGCAGAACTACGGTGCCAATTTCGATCAACCGCCGTAGGATCGGTCATCGCCCTCTCGATCAAGTTGTCGATGATTCACATGTAGGAAGATTCCTCATCGTCCTCGTTCGCAGCACTGCCAAGCGCAACCCATGTTCAACTGAACGCGTCCGACAACGATCTTTTCGGCGCGGTAATCGCGCCGCATATCAGTGACAGAAAGATCAATCCTGTCCGTCCATCGAGGGGTGGTTTGTAGCGCCTACCGTGCTGACGGCGGATCTAATCCAAGGCCAGAGGTGCCGAATTTTCGCCTCGGCATCTTGCTTGAGTATTTTCCTGGCAATCCCGGCAAAGACACCGACTGTCCGCTCATGCTCGTTGGATCGCCCTACGACGTAAAACGTTCTTTCAGCACTTGGTCTCGGTAGTGGGACGACGGCTATTCGTGGCGCGTGCGTCCTGCCTTGTAGCAGGCAGAGCGGCGTAGTAATGGCCCAGCCAGCGCCATCTGCTACCATTGCAAGAAGAGCCTCCGAGCTGTCGATTTCCAAAGTGCGTACAGCATTAACGCGAAGTCGGCGAAGATGCCGTTCGATCTGGAGAAATGCGTCATTTAAAGCCGGCGCTGACCCCGACTCGACCTGAACACGCACCGCTGCTCCCATCAGCTGCTTCACAAAGGCGGCGCCGGCGTTCGCTGCAAAGGTATCCATCAGGCCAACACGGACCTCTGGCAAACGTTGGTTCGCTGCTTGATGAAGCGCTGCCGGAATGGCCTCGATTTGGTCGAGGATCGAGTCCGACCGAAGCTGAAGTGCAATCCCCGCAGGCGTGAGGACCAGCGGACGCTGCGATCGCTGGACCAGCTGGATCTCAAGCCTCTTTTCAAGTTGCTTTAGCGCTTGGGAAACCGCCGCTTGCGTCATGCCGAGCCTACCGGCTGCAACGGTCATGTTGCCTGTCGATGCAACCATTTGAAAAATATACAGTTCTCGAAATTCGATGGGTGGTCGGTGCATAGTGGTTACGAGCCTTGTCCTCGCAGGAGAACATAACTCTCCGCTTATGATAAGCACAAAACTTAGTTGTTGCTGCAGGTTTTGTTTTTTTCGGACGGCCGGCTGTAGCAGGTTAGCGGCACCCGAAACAATGGTGACCGTTAGAAAAGGGGAATGAGGTGAAGCACGCCCGCGTGGCAGTGATCGGTGGAGGCGTCATTGGCGCAAGCATCCTCTATCATCTCGCAAAAGCGGGATGGAGTGATCTTGTAGTGCTTGAATGGTCGCGTCTGACTGCCGGGTCGACCTGGCATGCAGCAGCCAATGGCAACACGTTCAACGGCTCACCGCTGATCGCCTGGTCGATGAAGCGAACCTTCGAGCTTTGGTCGGAGTTGGAAGCAGAAACAGGACTCAATGTCGGTGCCCACCGCGTTGGCGGGATCATGATTGCCAGGACTGAGGCGAGGCTGGACGAACTCAATCGGCTTCGCGGAGTCGGCAAGCGGATCGGCGTCGACTACCAAATGCTATCACGCAAGGAACTGCTTGACTTCTGGCCCGTCCTCAATACCGAAACCGTCCTTGGCGCGATGTTTGATCCCTCGGGAGGCCATGCGGACCCCAACGGTTTGACAATGGCCTTCGCCAAAGGGGCAAGAATGCTTGGCGCCCGTATCCATGAAGGCTGGAAGGTCGAGAGCCTTACAGCTACCGAACATGGCGGCTGGCTTGTATCGGGACCGAACGGCACTATTCAAGCAGATATCATCATCAACGCTGCCGGCCTCTACGCAGACGAAATCGCACAGTTGACCGGGGCAAGGCTTCCGATGATCAACATGCGGCACCATTACCTCATAACGGAGCCGATCGCGGCGGTGCAAGGCATCCGCCGCGACCCTCCAGTCTTCCGTGATGTCGATGCAGGAGTATACGGGCGGCGCGAAGGTGGCGGTATCCTCTTTGGTATTTATGAAGCCGACACCAGGGATTTTGGCGTCGATAAAATGCCGGACGAGTTTTCTCAGCAGTTGTTCGAGCCGGACCTGGACCGATTGCTGCCGTCGTTAGAGCACGTTTTCGAGGCGATCCCCTGTATTGGCCAGACCGGAATCAAGTCCGTGGTCCATGGACCGTTCGTGTTCACCCCGGACCAGCGGCCTCTTCTCGGTTGGATGCCAGGTCAATCAAATCATTTCTGTGCAGCAGGATTCCTCGCCGGCATTTCGATGTCGGGCGGCTTCGGTCAGATGATCGCGGAGTGGATTGTCGAGGGAACGCCGCACCGCGACCTTTCCTCGTGCGACGTGCTCCGTTATGGCGATTGGGCGATCGGTCGCTATACTCATGCTCGCGCTCACGATGCCTATGCGAAACGGTACAAGATTCATTTTCCAAACGAGGAAGTTATCGCTGGGCGTCCAGTTCGTACGACGCCAATGCACGAGCGATATGAGGTTCTCGGAGCTTGTTTTGGCGTTGCAGATGGTTGGGAGCGTCCGAACTGGTTCGCAATCGACCGCCAACCGCCAGTCGAAACGGCGACGTTCCGGCGCTCCGAGGCACATCGGGCAGTGGCGGGAGAGTGCCTGCACGTGCGTGATGAAGCGGGCTACACTGATCTGATCAGTTTCGCCAACTATCTCGTCGAAGGCGAGCAAGCCGCAGACTTCCTGCGTCGCGCGCTTCCCGGTCGGCTCCCGGCGAAGGATGGCGGATTGACGCTGTCGCCGGTTGTCGATGTCAAAGGCGGGCTGCTCGGCGACATGACCATCCTGCGGCTTCAAAGCCATCGCTACATGCTTGTTGGATCCGGCTCGCACTCGAGGATACATCTCCGCCACCTTCTGCCGATCGCGGAAGACA
>Ga0213876_10002801_pt1 | contig 10150 bp, 4 predicted proteins | sample BarmaccomBMRX_R9_FD_160113 | JGI IMG/M metagenome (GOLD analysis project Ga0213876, IMG submission 160113) | Root-associated microbial communities from Barbacenia macrantha in rupestrian grasslands, the National Park of Serra do Cipo, Brazil - RX_R9 | ecosystem: Host-associated > Plants > Roots...
GTTCGCCGGCTTCAGCCTCCGCGACCCGGACGTGCTGGCCCAGCTCCGCGCCGTGCTCGCCCTCACCGAGGGCTCGGGGCCCGTCCACTACCTGTTGATCGAGGCGAGCGAGCGCAGCGCGGCCGAGCAGGCGGGGCTCCTCAAGGGCGACCACGTGCAGGTCGTGACGTTCGACGGGTTCGGCGCGCCGATGGTGCAGCGGCTCAACCAGATCGCCGACGCCGCGTTCCCCCCGGCCGACCCGGTCGCCGCCGCGCCGCTCGCCCCCGACCGCGCGGCGCTCGTGCGCGGCCTTCGCACGACGCTCGCCGGCCTCGTGCTGCCGCCGGCGACGGTCGCCGAGGCGTACGAGCAGAGCAAGCCGACGCTGTGGCCCCCGTTCCCCCGGTCGGGCGACGGCGTGGCGCTGCTCGACGCCGCGGTGCTGCGGCTGGCCGAGGGACAGCGGCAGAGCGACACCGGCGCCTTCCCGCTCGTCAGCTTCGCCGCGCAGCTTCGTGCGCACGTGCCTAACATGGCGCCGCTCGACGAGTGGATCGACCGCGCCGGGGGCGTGCTCGCGTCCGCGACCGACATCCGGCCGCCCGTGGCGCCGGTGCCGGACGCGCTCGTGCCGTACGTCCTCGTGCGCGTGCTCGAGTCGCCGGTGTCCGACGGCTGGAGCGCGCAGGCGTGGCTGTTCGCGGGCGACGACGTCCCCGAGCCGCTGTTCGAGGAGGAGCAGCACTACGCCCGCGGCGACTCCGCCACGCTCGTCGCCGACCTCACCGTGGAGCTGGAGGACCGCGACGTCGACGCGCGCGACGCCGTCGTCGCCTTCCTGGTGCCGCGGCGCGTGCTGTGCGAGCCGGTGGACGAGTGGCGGTCGAGCGGCCTGCACCGCGAGCCGGCGATCGGCACGCGGTGGGCGGTGACGGTCCGGTCGCTGGAGCGCGCGTCGCACCCCGACGGCCGGTTGGCCCGCCGGCGCGTGCAGCGGGCGTGGGGGCGGCTCAAGGCGGCCACCGAGCCGCTCGCCCCGCTCGTCGACCTGGCGGCGCTGGCGACCACCCCGGGCGCGTGGGCCGTGCGTCTCGACCCCGCCGACGCCCGCGACGACCGGCTCGTCGAGACGCTGCGCAAGTCGGGGGTGGGATGCGTGGTGCTCGCCGCGCCGCCGCCGGCCTGCCGGGGCGCCGCGGAGGACCTGCTCGACGCCGTGCTCCAGGCGGGCGTGCCGGTGGTCGTGTGGATGCGCGGCCCCGCCCCGGCCGATCTGCGCGCCGAGGTGGAGCGGCTGGTCAGCCAGGCGTCGGTCGTCCGGCTGCCGTACCGCATCCTCGACCATCGCAAGGGCACCGACCGCGGCGCGGGCCTGACGCTGCTCTTCGACGCGGCCGACTACGCGCCCCCCGACCAGGACGACGACAACCGGGCCGGGCTGGCCCAGGACTGAGAGGAGACCGAGGAGACCGATGTCCGAGACGCAAGACTGGATGATCTATCGCGGCGACGGCGTGCCGAAGACGGACTGGACGCTCCCCGATCCGCCGCCCTGGCGCGACTTCGAGCAGCTCGCCAAGCACCGGGCCGCGACGTTCCAGCCGCCGCCCAACGTGCCGGCGGCGGTGAACGCCGCGCTGTACCTGCGCCGGCCGCTCCTCGTCACCGGCGACCCGGGCACGGGCAAGTCGTCGCTCGCCTACTCGGTCGCGCGCGAGCTGTCGCTGGGCGACGTGCTGACGTGGAACATCAACTCGCGCTCGACGCTCGCCGAGGGGCTCTATCAGTACGACGCCCTCGCCCGGCTGCGCGACGCGAGCGTCGTCCGCGCCGGCGCGCGCGGGCGCGAGGAGGGCGAAGACGTGGAAGACGGCGACGCGCCGCGGTCCACGCCGGTGGACGACGAGGACATCGGCCGCTACCTCACGCTCGGCGCGTTAGGCACCGCGTTCGTCGCCAAGACGCGGCCGCGCGTGGTGCTCGTCGACGAGATCGACAAGAGCGACGTCGACCTGCCGAACGACCTGCTGCACGTGTTCGAGGACGGCCGCTTCGACATCCCCGAGCTGACGCGCATCGCCGAGCGGCGGCGGCAGGTGCGCGTCGCTACGAGCGACGTCGGCGCGTCCGTCGAGGTCGAGGCGGGGCGCGTGCAGTGCCGCGTCTTCCCGATCGTCGTCATCACGAGCAACGGAGAGCGCGACCTGCCGCCGGCCTTCCTGCGGCGATGCCTGCGCATCGACATCGCGGGGCCGAAGGGCGGGACGCTCGAGGAGATCGTGCGCGCCCATCTCGACGGCGGCGACGCGGCCACGCTGACGCAGCTCGTCGCGCGCTTCGACGCCGCCCGCGCGCGCGGTGAGATGCTGGCCACCGACCAGCTCCTCAACGCCTTCTACCTCGTCGGCCAGGGACGCGACATCTCCGACGAGAGCCGCGCCATGCTCGAGCAGCTGCTGCTTCGTCCACTCGACCGCGCCTGACGCCCGTGTCGCTCACGCTCGCCCGCCTGCTCGACGCGCTCACGCGCACGGGGCTCGACCTCGACGCCGAAGGCGCGTGCGACGCGGCGTGGCTGGCGGTGCGGATGACGCCGGCCGACGGCGGGGCGGCGAGTGGCGGGGGCGATGACGACGGCACGAGGGACGGCGGCACAGGCGGGGACGGGATGAGCGGCGGCGGGACGGGGAACGGCGGGGGCACGGCGGTGCCGCCCGTTCCGCCGCCGGCGCCACCCATGCCGCCAGCGCCCGGGCCGCGCAAGACCGATGTGCCTAACGCGCGGCGCCGGAGCGTTAGGCTGCCGACCGCGGCGGCGCTGCCGGAGGCGCGGGCGCTGGCGCGCGCGCTGCGGCCGCTCCGGCGCACCGTCGCGTCCCCTGCGGCGCACGAGGTCGACGTCGACGCGACGATCCGGCGCGCGGCCGAGGAGGACGTGTGGACGCCCGTGGTACGTCCGACGCGCGAGCGGTGGCTCGATCTCGTGCTCGTGGCCGACGCGGCGCCCTCCATGGCCGTGTGGCGCGACGCGGTGCGCGAGCTGCGGCGCGTGGTGCGCGCGTCGGGCGCCTTCCGCACGGTGCACGTGCGCTGGATGGCCACCGACGGCGACGCGCCCGCGCTCTATCGCACCGAGCGCGACCTGCGCCGGCGCGAGCGGCCCATGGATCCGCGCGGGCTCGGCGGCAGCGCGCGCCGCGGGCTCGTCGTCGTGCTCACCGACTGCGTGTCGGCGCGCTGGTACGACGGCGCGGTGCCTGACGCGCTCCGCCGCTGGGCACCGCACGTGCCGGTCGCCATCGCGCAGGTGCTGCCGCCGCACTTCTGGGCCCGCACGGCGCTCGCCCGCACGCGCCCCGTACGTCTGTCCGCGGGCGCGCCGGCCCAGCCCAACGCCCGCCTGCGCCGCGCCGAGGACGCCCCGTCGCTCGGCGATCTCGAGCTGGATGCGTTAGGCGCTGCACGCGCCGCCGCGGGGCGCGTCGCGTTCCCCATCGTCACGCTGGAGCCGCAGGCGGTGCAGCGGCTCGCCGCCCTCGCCGCGGGCGTCGAGCGCGGCACCGTGGCAGGCGTGCTGTTCGACCCGGCCGCCGACGCGGCGGAGCACGAGGCGCGGCGCGCCGCTCCGTCGCGCCCGACGCGCCCGATGCCGCCGGCCGAGCGGGTGAAGCGCTTCCGCAGCGTCGCCTCGGCCAGCGCGGTGCGGCTCGCCGCCGCCCTCGCCGCCGCGCCGACGACGAGCGCCGCGATGCTCCGCCTGCTGCGGCGCGAGCTGCTCCCGGCCGGCCGCCAGCTCCACGAAGCCGAGGTGCTGTTAGGCGGCCTGCTCCGCGTGCGCGCCGACGCGGAGGCCGCGGACGACGCGGACCTGCCGCTCGAGTTCGTGGACGGCGTGCGTGCGCTGCTGCTCGACACGGTGACGGCGAGCGACGCGCTCGCCGCGCTCCGGCACGCCGCCGCCGCGACGTTAGGCACGGCGTCGGCGCGCACGTTCCAGTCGTATCTCGCCGATCCCGCCGGTGCCGCCGAGGGGCTCGACGCGGACGCGGCGGCGTTCCGCGCCTCCGCATCGGAGATCCTGGACCGCGTGGGCGGCGCATACGCCGTCGGCACGACGCCGGAGCCGAGCGTCGACACCTCGGTCGCCGAGACGGTCGCCGAGACGGTCGCCGAGACGGTCGCCGAGACGGTCGCCGAGGAAGCGCCACGCGTCTGGACGCGCGACCTCGGTCGCCTCGCGTCGGCCGACGGGCACTTCGTGGGACGACAGCGGGAGCTGGCCCACCTCGCCGAGTGGTGGGGGGCGGCGCGGATGCCTAACATGGTGGTCCTCGGCCAGGCCGGCATCGGCAAGTCGGCGCTCGCGGCGCGGTTCGCGCGGGACGTCCTGTCGTCCGATCGCCTCACGGGCGGCGCCTTCGTGCACACGTTCGCCGCCCCGGTGGACGACACGTTAGGCGCCTTCCGCCACGCGCTCCATCACTACTTCACCGGCCAGGCCCCCGGCGACGAGACGACGTTCCGCGCCGGCCTGCGCGCCGCCGTGTCCACCGGCGAGCGGCACCTGCTCGTGCTCGACGACGTCTCGGCGAGCGGCATGGCCGGGCACTTCGCGAGCGACTCGTCGGCGCTCGACTACGTCTACGCGCTGCTCGACGAGCTGCGCGCCGCCGGCGACGTCCGCGTCCTGCTGCTCGGCCGCGAGTTCCCCCTCCCCACCGACGTCGACCGGATCCACCTCGAAGGTCTAACGCTCGAGGAGTCCGTCGACCTGCTGCGCACGCTTGGCAGAAGAGTGCCTAACGATGGCGGCGGACGCATCGCCGAGTGGGCGCGGGGCGTGCCGGGCGCGCTCGTCGCACTCGGCGAATATCTACGCCTGCCCGGCGAGCACCGCGTGGCGGAGGTGCTGGACTTCGTCGCCCAGCACGAGCCGTACGACGCCGAGGCGCTGCACGCGTTCATCGCCCAGGGCCGCAGGCAGGCGATCGGCGACCAGATCGCGTGGGAGCGCCAGGACCTCGAGCGGCGCGCCACCGCGGCGGAGAACGAGGGCCGGTTCGACGAGGCGATCGCGCTGCACCGGCAGCGGCTCGACGAGCTGGCGTCGTCGCCCGAGCACGTCGACCAGCGGCTCGACGCGCTCCGCCGGCTCGCGATCCTCGAGCGCGACGGGCACCACGCGCCCGAGAGCGAGTCGCACTACCGCGCCGCCATCGAGCTCGCGCAGTCGATCGGCGACCCCGTCATGCGTGCCCGCGAGGTACGCCACACCGCGGACCTGGCGCGCGCGCTGGGCGACAACCATGGCGCCGACGAGCTGTATCGCCGCGCACTCGACGACTTCACGCGCACCGGTGAGACGCAGGAGTCCATCGGCACGCTCAACGACCTCGCCGCGCTGGCCGAGTCGCGGGGCGACGAGGCGGGCGCCGCGGCCATGCGCGACGCCGCACGCCGGCTCGACCCGTCCGCCGCGGCGGATGATCGGCCCGTCGTCTTCGTGCGCTACCATCATCACGAGCGCAGGTGGCTGGACCGCCTTCGCTCGGCGTTAGGCACACTGGAGCGCGCGGGCACGGTGCGCGTGCGCGGCGACTGGGACATCGAGGAGGGCACTAGCTGGCGCGACGCGCTCGAGGCCATGGAGCGCGAGGCGCGCATCGTCGTGCTCCTCGTCTCGCCGGCGTTCCTCAGCAGCACCGCCGTCCAGGAGAGCGAGCTGCCCGCGCTGCACGCGCGCTGGGAGCGTGGCGAGGTGCGCATCGTGCCGCTCCTCGTGGCGCCGTGCGACCTGAACGCGATCCCGCCCTGGCTCCGGACGATCCGGTTCATGCCTGACGGATTCCGGCCGCTGTCCGCGCTGTCGCGGAGGCAGGCCGACGGGGAGCTCCGCCAGATCGCCGACGCCATCGGCCAGCGGACGAGCGGCGCGCCCGAGCCCGGCGAGACGCTGCGACTCGGCGCACGCGGCCCACGCGCCCGGCAGCTCCAGGAGCGCCTCCGCATGCTCGGCGCGCAGCTCGGCGCCGACGGCACGTTCGGCCCGCTCACCGCCGCCGCCGTGCGCGACTTCCAGCGGCGCGTCGGGCTGCGCGACACGGGCGAGGTGGACGACGCGACGTGGAACTCGCTCGACGCGGCCGTCGCCGGGCTCGTCGCGCCACCGCCCGTGACGCCGTCGGACGCGGTGCCTAACGCGCCGCCTGACGCGCCGTTCAGCGGGCCGCCTGACGTGTCGGCTGCGTCCGACGAGCCGCACAATACCGCCTTCTACGAGAAGCAGCTGGGCATTGCGCGTGAGCGCGGGGACCGCCGCAACGAGGCCGACGCGCTCGGCAATCTGGGGACGGCCTACGCGAGCCTCGGCCAGACCAAGCGAGCCATCGATCTGTACGAGCGGCGGCTGGTCATCGTACGCGACATCGGCGACCACCGCGGCGAGGGCCTGACACTCTGCAATCTCGGGACGGCCTACGCGCGCGAAGGCGAACCGACGCGAGCGACCTCGTTCCTCCAACAGGCTCTGGACATCGGGCACAGGATCGAGGACCCCAGCCTGATCTCGGCGGCCGAGCAGGCGCTGGCCGCGATGCAACCCAGGTAGACGGGCCGCCGCCCCACCGCCCGTCCCCCCCGCGAACGCGGGGGTCCAGTGGCTTTGGCGAACGACGCTGGATCCCCGCGTGCGCGGGGATGACGGCCAAGGCAACGACGTTGGGCCCCGGCTTCCGCCGGGGCGACGGTCGACGGGTTTCCTCTGCGCCCTCTGCGCCCTCTGCGGTTCCGACGCCGAGCCGGTGCACTGCAGTCGCGCCCCGCTTGACGTGGACGGGATTGAAACCAACCTTCCCCTTCCACCGTCAGTGGAGCCACGATGCCCGACTCGCCCAACCCGCCGCTCGACCTCCTCCCCGGCTCCGCCGACATCCTCGTCCTCCAGGCGCTCGCCTGGGGACCGGCCCACGGCTACGCCGTCGCCGGCCGCATCCGCGACCGCACCGACGGCGTCCTCGCGCTCGAGGACGCGCCGCTCTACAAGTCGCTCCACCGCCTGGAGCGGCAGGGGCACGTCGTCGCCGAGTGGGGGCTGTCGGAGAACAACCGCCGCGCGCGCTACTACGACCTCACGCCGACCGGGCGCGGCCGCCTGCGCACCGAAGCCGCGACGTGGCGGCAGTACGCCGAGGCGCTGTTCAAGGTGCTCGACCCCGCCGCCACCTGAGGGCAATCCCGTGCGCCGCATCCCCGGGCTCCGCCGCCTCTTCCGCCTGCCGCATCGTACGCCGCGCACCCTCGACGCCGACGTCGACGACGAGCTGCGCTTCCACCTCGACATGCGGGCCGCCGAGCTGACGGCGCGGCGCGGGCTCGCTCCCGCGGACGCGCGCGCCGAGGCGCTGCGGCAGTTCGGCGACGTCGAGGACGCCCGCCGGTACATGCGCGGCGAGGACGCGCGCACCGAGACCACCACCCGGAGACGCGAGCTGATGGCCGACCTGCGGCAGGACCTCATGCACGCCCTGCGCGCCCTGCGCCGGAGCCCCGGCTTCACCGCCGTCGTCGTGCTCGCGCTGGCGTTCGGCATCGGCGCGACGACGGCCATCTTCACGCTCGTCGACGCGATGCTCCTCCGGCCGCTGCCGGTGCCCGCCCCGAACCAGCTCGTCGGCTTCGGCGACCAGGCGCAGGTCGGCGTGACCAACACCGGGCCGCCGAGCACGGCCAACTTCTCGTACGAGCTGTACCGCGACCTGCGCGACCACACGCGGCTCGTGTCGGGGCTCTTCGCGACCGGCTACAGCAGCCGGCTCGAGGTCGTCGTCCCCGACGGCGCCGGCGGGACGGCATCCGGTCGCGGCGACGCGGCGGGCGACGCGGAGCCGGAGCGTGCGCGCGGGCGCCTCGTGTCGGGCAACTACTTCCCCGTGCTCGGCGTGCGCGCCGAGGCCGGTCGCACGCTGCTGCCGGCCGACGACCGCGCGCCCGGTGCGGGGCCCGTCGCCGTCATCAGCCACGACTACTGGGAGCGCCGGTTCGCGCGTGACCCGCGCATCGTCGGCCGCACCATCCTCGTCAACCGCACGCCGATCACGATCGTCGGCGTGGCGGCGGCGGGCTTCTTCGGCGAGGTCGCCGGCAGCCGCATGGATCTGTGGATCCCGCTCACCATGCAGCCGCTCCTCATGCCCAACCAGGACTGGCTGCACGGCCGCGGCACGAGCTGGCTGCTGCTCATGGGCCGCCTGGCGCCGGGCGCCACGCGCGCCGCCGCCGCCGCGGAGCTGACGATGCTCGCCCGCCGCGCGATCGCCGACGGGGGCGGCGCGCCTAACGACACCGCGAGCGCCCGCGTCGAGTCGTACGACGGACGGCGCGGCATCTTCGGCGCGCCGAAGGAGATCCGTCCGGTGCTCGCGACGCTGCTCGCGCTGGCCCTCGTCGTCCTGCTGGTCGTGAGCGCGAACGTCGCCAACCTGCTGCTCGCCCGCGCCGTCGCGCGGCGCACGGAGATCGGCGTGCGGCTCGCCATGGGCGCCGGCCGGCTGCGCATCATGCGGCACCTGCTGACGGAGAGCGTGGTGTTGGGCGCGTCGGCCGGGGTGCTCGCCGTGCTCGTGGTCCAGGGCGCGACCGCAGCGCTCGTCCACCAGCTCGGCGCCGACGGGCCGCCGCTCCCGATCGACGGCGCGCTCGGCGGACGCGTGCTGGCCTTCGCCGCGGGGCTGTCGCTCCTCACCGCGGTCGTCCTCGGCCTCGTCCCGGCCACCCAGGGCACGCGCGTCGACCTCGCCGGCGCGCTGCGCACCCAGGGACGCGGCGTCTCCGGCGGCCCGCTCGGCGCCTCGGGGCGCGGGCTGGGGCTCGGCCAGTGGCTCGTCGTCGGACAGGTGGCGCTGTCGCTCGTGCTGCTCGCCGGCGCCGGGCTGCTCGTGCGGACCGCCGAGAACCTGCAGGCGGTCGACGCGGGGCTCGCGCGCGACGAGCTGCTCGTCGTCTCGGTCGACGCGAACAGCGCCGGCTACGCGGGGGAGCGCGTCCAGGCGCTCTACCGGCAGCTCGGCGACCGGCTGCAGCGGCTGCCCGGCGTGCGCGGCGTGACGTGGTCGCAGAACGGCCTGTTCAGCGGCATCGAGTCGTCGGCGACGCTGCAGGTCGACGGCTTCGTCGCCCGCTCGGCGGACGACACGAGCGCGTTCACCGACCAGGTGGGGCCGGGCTACTTCCACACGATCGGCGCCCGCATCGTCCGCGGCCGCGACATCGAGCCGCGCGACGACACGCACGGCGCCCGCGTCGCCGTCGTCAACGCCACGATGGCGCGGTTCTACTTCGGCAACCGCGACCCGATCGGCCAGTCGTTCCACATCGACACGACGCGCTACACCGTCGTCGGCGTCGCCGCGGACGTGACCGGGCGCAGCCTCGGCGCGGGGCCGATACGCCGGCCGTACACGGCCATCGCGCAGGGCGGCGGGCCGTCGCTGGTCGTGTTCGCGATCCGCACGACCGGCGATCCCGCGCGCCTCGCCGACGCGGCGCGGCGCGAGGTCCTCGCCACCGACGCGTCGCTCCGCGTGCGCGCCGCGACGCCGCTCGCCGCCCTGATGCGCGAGTCGATCGCGCCGCAGCGCATCGTCGCCTACCTGGCCGGCGTGGCCGGCGCCCTCGCGCTCGCCCTCACGGCGCTCGGTCTCTACGGCGTGATGACCTACACCATCGCCCGCCGCACGAGCGAGTTCGGCCTCCGCATGGCGCTCGGCGCCCGCCCGTGGGACGTGACGCGCATGGTGCTGCGCGAGACGATGGGGCTCGTCGTCGTCGGCGCGGCGGTCGGGATACCGGCGGCCCTCGGCGTGGCGCGACTGCTTCGCCACCAGCTCGTCGGCGTGGGACTCGTCGATCCGCCCACCCTCGCCGCGACGCTGGCCGTGCTGGCGACGGTGGCCGCGGTGGCCGGCTACCGGCCCGCGAGCCGCGCGGCACAGGCGTCGCCCCAGAGCGCGCTGCACGAGCGCTGACGCCAGGGCGACGGAACGAGAGGGAACCGCGGAGGACGCAGAGGAACGCCGAGGACTGCCTAACAGCCAGGTCGTCATCCCGCGGTTCACGAACGTCGGCTGGCGTGCGCCCGGCTTTCGACAGGTCGCACGGATGCGAGCGCGCT
>Ga0213876_10002802_pt1 | contig 10149 bp, 4 predicted proteins | sample BarmaccomBMRX_R9_FD_160113 | JGI IMG/M metagenome (GOLD analysis project Ga0213876, IMG submission 160113) | Root-associated microbial communities from Barbacenia macrantha in rupestrian grasslands, the National Park of Serra do Cipo, Brazil - RX_R9 | ecosystem: Host-associated > Plants > Roots...
CCGGCGGGGATGAGGTCGATCACCTTCTTCGCCGAATCGACGCTCATCACCTTCCAACGCCGGCCGGCGAAGATGAGGAACGAGCCCGTGCCGATCGGCGTCAGGATCGGCAACGTGCCGAGGCTCGAGCCGGCGGCGACGAGACGGTATTCGTCGGGCGAGATGAACGCCGTGTAGAAGTCGTACTTGTTCACGAGCCGCTCGCCGAGCGCGCCGAGGTGCAGGTCGCCGTTGCGTTGCTGCTCGACCAATTCGCGTGACTGCAACGCGCGCAAGAGGCCCATGTACATCGTCTTCGTCACGCCGCCGAATGGGCCGCTGTCGCAAAGCATTGCGTACGCGTCGGCAGGCGTGACTCCGCCGTACTGCGCGATGAGCGACAGCAATTGCTGCACGAACGTCGAGCCGTGCAGGATGTCGGACGGCGGCGGCTCGCTCCACTTGCGCAGCAGGAGGTTGATCATCGCCACGGTCTCGACCAGCCGCACGCGCATCGCATCCTGCGCCGAGCTCTTCTCCGTCACCTCCGACTCTTCGATGTACACGCGGAGGATCGCCGGATCGCCGCGGCGGCCGGAGCGCCCGAGGCGCTGGCGCAGGGAGGCGACGGAGGGCGGCGGGCCGATCTGCGCGACGCTCGTCACGGCGCCGATGTCGATGCCCATCTCCAGCGTGCTCGTACAGATCACCGTCAGCGGCCGATCGCCGCGTTTGAGCTGATCCTCGACGTCGAAACGCAGCTCCCGCGAGAGGCTGCCGTGATGGGCCATGAACTCCTGCGGCAACGACATCGCCTCGCACATGCGCGCCAGCATGTCCGCGTACAGCTCGACCGTCGCGCGCCGATTCGCGAAGACGAGATTGTTCGCGCCGCGCAGGTTCCGGAAGAGATGCTGGCCGATCGCCGGATCGTCGCCGCGGAATCCGAAAATGCGCAGCTTCACGCCGCTGCCGCCTTCACTCGACTCGACGATCGCCGGTACCGATGCGCGTCGATTCGGTGGACGCAGAAAATCGGCAGCGATGTTGATGTCGCCGAGTGTCGCGGAGAGTCCGATGCGCCGAACGGTGCGATGGAGCACGCGTTCGAGGCGATGCAGCAGCGATTGCAGCTGCATGCCGCGCTCATTGCCGATGAACGCATGCAGCTCGTCGATCACGACGAAACGCAACGCCGCGAAGATGCGCGCCACGTCGCTCCCCCGCCGCACGAACATTGCCTCCAGCGACTCCGGCGTGATCAGCAGGATGCCGTTCGGCTCGCGGATCAGCTTCTGCCGCGCCGACGCCGTGACATCGCCATGCCAGCGATGCACCGCGATGTCGAGCGACTCACACAAGCCATCGAGGCGCCGCCACTGATCGTTGATCAACGCCTTCAGCGGCCCGATGTACAACGTCTGCACGCCGGCCGCATCGGCATCCACCATCGTCGAGCAAATCGGCAGAAACGCAGCTTCGGTCTTCCCGGCCGCGGTCGCGGCGGTGATGATCGCATCGCCGTCGCCGCGAAGAATCGTGCGGATCGCCGCCTCCTGCACGTCGCGCAGCTCGGACCAGTGCTGGTCCCAAATCCAGCGCCGCACGCGTTCGTGCAGGAGATCGAACGACGCCGAGTCAGATGCGGAAGGTTGCGAGCTCGTCATCGGACGGATCGTCTTCGATCTCGCCATCGAGATCGGGATTGCGTTCGGCCTGGATCGTCACGGCACCGAGCAGCTCGCGCCAATTCGCCTGCGCGTTCTGTTCGAGCACAGACAGCAGGCTGACGAACGCCGTCACGGTGTTGCGCGGCGTACGGAAGTAGGCGTCGCCGATGCGCGTCGAACAGTGATGCATGAACGCCTCGAGCGCATCGTCCGGAATGAGATGCTTGGCCGGATCGCCGAGCGCGTACACGCTGCGGATGTTGCTGAGCAGGACGAAGAGATCTTCGCGCGTGAGCTGCGAGAGCGACAGCACCGGTCCGCTGAAATCCACCAGCCCGCCGGTCGCGAACTGATTCTGCGCAAGACGCGATTGCAATGCCGCGTAGCTGTACAAACCGCGGCGTGTGTCGAGCAAAAACTCCGGCGTGCCGCCGAGCAGAAACCCCATCCCCTCGGCCGTCCCCTGCAGCACGTCGTTGAGCACGCGCAGGATCTGTTCGTAGTTGCTGTTGCGCGCCTGCGAGCTCGCGAGCTTGTAGAGATTCACCAGCTCGTCGAGCACGATGAGAAGCCCGCCATATCCGGCCAGGCGGACGAAGCGCGCGAAGAGCTTCAGCTGATCGTAGACGTTTGCGTCGCCGACGATCGTCCGGACGCCGAGGTGCGTGCGCGCGTCGGTCTTGCTCGTGAACTCGCCGCGCAGCCAGCGCAGCGCCGATTCCTTCAAGTCTTCGTTGCCCGTGTCGTGCGCCCGCCAATACGCCTCGACGACGTGCGCGAAGTCGTAGCCACCGACGAGCTCCTGCAGCGACGCGAGCCGCGTGCGGATCACCTCCTCCACCGCCACGCCGCCACTGCGGGCTTCCGCGAGCGCGCTGCTCACGAACTTCTCGACGATGCTCGCCAATGCGCCGCCGTCCGGCTTCGACCGCGTGGCGATGTTGCGCATCAACTCCGCGTATAACGAACGCGCCTGGCCGCCGGTCGCGTGCAGGCGCCGATCGGGCGAGAGGTCGGCGTTCATCGCGACGAGATTGCGCTCCAGCGCAATGGAGCGGATGAGATTGAGGAAGAACGTCTTGCCCGAGCCGTACTCGCCGATGACGAAGCGGATCGAGGCGCCACCATCCGCGATGCGATCGATGTCGGCGACGAGCGCCTTCACTTCGTCATGCCGGCCAACCTGAATGTGTTGCTGCCCCGCCCGCGGCACGACGCCTGCGCGCAGCGACTGGATGATGCTCTCCCGATGCTTCGGCTTGATCTGGGTCTGGGTCATGCGATGAGCTCCTGCGCCACCTTCGAATGGATCGAGATCGGATCGTCGTCTTCCCACAGCGGCTCGCCGGCGATCTCATACGCGTAGTCGTTGATCGCCTCCAACGCGCCGTCGGTCATCAGCGAAAGCTCGTCGGCGAGTTGCTCGACCTCGCTGCGCGACCAGCTCTCGCGCGCGGCGAGCTTGCGCAGAAGCGACGCATGCGCGGCGTCGAGCGGACCGAGCGCGCCTTCTGGCGCCACTGCCGGCGGCGCGACTTCCTCGACGAAGATGCGTCCGAGGAGCGCGGAGACTTCGCGCGTCTCGGCCATCTTCAACTCGATGCGTTTGCGATCGAGACCGGCGATTGGCTGCGGCGGAACGCGATAGCTCTTCGGCGCCGACGTCTGCACATCGACCGTGACCGGCTCGTCGTCGGTCGACGCCGCATTCACCTCGCGGTAGAGATCGTTCGGATCGAGACCGAGCAGCGCGTAGAGCTTCTCCAGCACCTTCATTTCCCGCGGATCGAGCACGCCGTCGGTCGTGGCGATGCTGACGAGAAAGCGGCCGATGTGCAGGCGCGCGTCGCGCGAAAGCTGCGCGAGACGTTTCTTCATGCCGCCGGTGCCAGGCCGCGCTTCGAGCAGCCAGGCGAGATGCGCGCCTAGGCGTTGTCGTTCACCGGCGGAGAGGCGGAGCTTCTCGCCGATGTGCGCCTCGATGATGCCGCGTTCGGCAGCAGAAACATCGTCGTCCGCGGCGCTCACGAGCGCGCCGAGACGCATGCAGATGGTCGCGGTCGCGTATTCGTCGGACGCCGCGCAAGGACAATCCGCCAAACGGCGGAAGACGACGAGGTGTCCTTCGCCTTCGAGCACCGGCCCGCCGAGGCGGACGTCTGGCTCGAGGCCGTACCCGAGCTTCTCCAGCGACTGCGCGAGCAGCAGCGCCTCGGCCTTCGCGACCTTCTCCGGCCGCGCGACGCGGACGTAATGCAGCAGCTCGCCCGCACCGAGGTGCGCGCGGCCATGCTCGTCGAGACGCGAAGCCACGAGATCCGCGAGCGCGCTCGCATCAGCGGAATGCGTCCCTTCGACGAGCTCGGGGGGCAACAGCGCAAACGCCGAGAGCGAACCGCGACCGTTGGGATTCTTGCCGAGGAAACGGCTGTAGGAGTCGAGCGCATCGCTGCATTCGCGTGCGAGCTCGACGAGCTTCGTCGTCGGACGCGAGAGCGCTGTCACGTCCGGCAGATGCGGAGCCGTCACGCGCAGCGGCTCCAGCGCATCGCTCGCCGGCTGATAGTCGATCGTGATGAGCGTCTTGTTCGGCTTGACCGTCATCCCCTCGCCGAACTTCTGCGCGTAGCGGATGTGGAACAGCAGCTCGAGCTCCGCCGCGCATCGCGTGGCCGGCGTGTTCAGGAACTGCGTGGAGCGCAGCCAGTCGAGCGCGAGCGTCGCCGGAATTGGCTTCTCCGCCGCGGCGAGCTCGCCGAGCGCAATGCGCAGAAAGGCGGGCGCCTCGTAGCTCGGGCTGATCGGCGTGCGCGCCAACGGTCGCGCGCGCGGCTCGATGCATGCGAGCGCGTCGAGCAACCCGGACGAATACGACGCGAACGACGAGTTCCGTGCGTAGAGACTGCGCAGACGAACGATCTCCTGCGCGATGACGAGCATCTCGTCGGCGCTCGATCCGCGATCGTGAATGAACTCGTAGACGCGCCGTTCGAGGCCGTAGAAGAAGAGGAAGACGTAGCCGATGTAGGCCTGCGGATCCTTGCGTCCGCCGGCGAGCCATCGCAAATACGCGGTGCGGCTCGCGGCCGAGATCCCGCTGTACGACGGCCAGTACGGCATGCCGTCGCCGGCGTTGTTTGCATGGCCGGGATCCGCCGGAAGCTTCGGATCGATGAGCGCCGGCTCGATGGCATCCCAGTCGGCGAAGACGTTCAATCCGCTGCCGACATAGACGAAGTTGCCGATCGCGTAGCCGTGCACGGTCGCGTTGCTGCCGAGCGGCATCCACAAGCCGGCCGAATCTCTCCGCCGCACCGGCCGAGCTTCGGCGCGTTGCGCCTGCAGCTGTTCGAGCCGCGCCTTGCGATGGATCGAGGCCTGCAGCAGGCGTTCGAGATCGTTGGGCAACGTCCACCGCATCAGGAAGTTCGTCATTCCACGGAAAGACACCATCCCGCCGGAAAAGTGGCGTTCCGCCACGATCGCCGTCCTTTCGTGTCTTCCCTTCGATGCGACTTCTCGGCGACCGGGTCTTGCTCGCGACCAGCGACCTCACGACGCACGTCCGCTGCGAACACGCGACCTACCTCGAACGCGGCACGACGAGCGGCGAGATCGAGCCGCTCGCGAAACGGCCGCCGTCCGCGATGACCGAGGTGATCGTCGAGAAGGGCAAGGCGCACGAACGCGCGTACGTTGAAACGCTGCGCGCCGCCGGACACCGCGTCGTGGATCTCCAACACCCGGCGTGGACGATCGACGGCTTGCGCCGCGCCGAGGAAGAAACGCTCGCGGCAATGCGGAGCGGCGCCGATTTCATCTACCAGGCGTCGTTCTTCGACGGCCGTTGGCAGGGCTATCCCGACCTCCTCCGCCGCATCGAACGTCCCTCGAGCCTCGGCGGCTGGAGCTACGAGGTCCTCGACACGAAGTTCTCGCACTCCGTGAAGCCGCACTTTCTCCTGCAGCTCTCCGACTACAGCGCGCACGTCGCGCGGCTGCAGGATCTTCTTCCTGATGAAATGCACGTCATCCTCGGCACGAACCACACGGTCTCGTTCCCGGTCGATGCCTTCGGCGCGTACTACCGGCACGTGCGGAAGTCGCTCGACGACTTTGCCGCGCGCGAGCAGCCGCCGATTGCGTATCCGGTCGAGTTCTGCGCGCTCTGCGAGTGGCTCGCGCACTGCCGCAGGCACTGGAACGAGATCGACCACCTGTCGCTCGTTGCGAACATCCGTCGCTCGCAGGTCACGCGCCTCGAACGCAACGAAATCCCGTCGCTCGCCGCTCTCGGCGACTCCGCACGGGATCGCCGCGTGCCGAAGTTGTCCGCGGAAAGCTTCGCCTCACTCCAACATCAGGCGCAGCTGCAACTGCAGCATCGGCGCACCGGCGTCCACACTTTCGAGCTACTACTGCCGGTAGAGAAGGGCCGCGGGTTTCTTCGCCTCCCGGAGCCGCACCCGGGCGACATCTTTCTCGACTTCGAAGGCGACCCATTTCTCGGCGACGGCCTCACGTTCCTGTTCGGCGCCGTCACGCGATCCGAGTATCGATGCGGCTGGGCGCACGATGCGGCGAGCGAGGCGATCGAGCTCGCAAAGCTGATGGACTTCCTCGTCGCCAGGGAGCCCGGCGCGCACATCTATCACTACGGCGCGCTCGAGGTCGCGACGCTCAAACGTCTGGCGATCCGCCATGGAACGCGGGAACGCGAGCTGGACGATCTGCTGCGCCAGGAAGCGTTCGTCGACCTCGCGGCCGTCGTGCGTCAGGCGATGCGGATCTCCCATTCCGGCTATGGGTTGAAGAAAGTCGAGACGTTCTACTTCAATCGAAAGGAAGAAGGCGTGGCAGACGCCGGCGGCGCCGTGCTCGCGTACGAAACGTGGCTCCAGACGCGCGACTCACAGCTCCTCGCGTCGCTCGCGAAGTACAACGAGGAAGACTGCCGCTCGATCGTCGGTATGCAGCAATGGCTCGCGTCGATTCGTCCCGAGGGCGTGGATTGGCGCGCGGCGCAGGAACCGGAGCCGCAGAAAGAAAGCCGCATCGAGGAAGACCAACGCAACGACGCGCTGCATCAGCAGCTACGCGCCGGTGGCGCCGAGGAGTTGCTGCTCGCGCAGCTGCTCTACTACCACCGGCGAGAGGAACGACCCGGCTGGTGGTGGTTCCACGAGCGGAAGAAAATGGGGCCGGACGAGCTTCGCGATGATGGCGAGGCGATCGCGGACCTGAAGCTGGATCCGAACCCGCCCGTTCCGGTCAAGAAGTCGAAGATCTTCACGTACACGTTCCCGGCGCAAGAGCATAAGTTCCGCGCAGGCGACGACGCCTTCGACGCCGCAAACGGCGAGAAGGTCGGCTCCATCGAGTCGATCGACGATGCGACCGGAACGCTGCTCCTGCGCCGCACGCCGGCGACGATGAACGGCGAACCGCAGGCGATCATCCCGAAGCCGAAAACGCGGACCGAAGTGCTACGCGACGCGGTCCGCCGCTTCGCCGAGGCCGCGTTAGAGAAGGGATTCGATGGGATGCCTTTCCGCGCCGGCGTCGACGTCCTCTTCAATCGCGCTCCGCGCGTGCTCGGTCTCGATCCCGGCGCACCGATCCAACCAGACAACGCCGATCTCACCCTCATCGCCGACATCATCCGGCGCCTCGACTCGTCGTACCTCTTCATCCAGGGACCGCCGGGATCGGGCAAAACGTACTTTGGCGCGCGCGTGATCGTGCAGCTGTTACGCGCCGGCAAGCGCGTCGGCGTGACGTCGAGCTCGCACGCCGCGATCCACAACCTGCTCGAGGAGATCGAGAAAGTCGCGCACGAGGAAGGCTTCTGGTTTCGCGGCCTGAAGAAGGCGAACGAGGAGTCGACGCGCTTCGTCTCGAAGCTCTCCCATCCGATGATCGAGTCGTCATCGGAGAAGAACGAGGCGTTCGCCGATCCCGCGGTTCCGTTGATTGCCGGCACGGCCTGGCTCTTCTCCGACGCCGCGCTCGAGCAGTCGGTCGACTATCTCTTCATCGACGAGGCCGGCCAAGTGCCGCTCGCGAATACGATCGCCATCTGCACCGCCACACGCAATCTCGTCCTCCTCGGCGATCCACTGCAGCTCGCGCAGGTATCGCAGGCGCCGCATCCCGACGGCGCCGGAGCCTCGGTGCTCGAACATCTTCTTGGGAAGCAATCCACCGTGCCGCGCGATCGCGGGATCTTCCTCGAGCACACGTGGCGCATGCATTCGGCGGTCTGCGGATTCGTCTCCGAGGTGATCTACGCTTCGCGATTGAGATCGGCCGAGGAATGCGAGAGACAGGCGGTGACCGTCGATGGTGTGGTCGAGACCGGACTGCACTTTCTCGCCGTCGAGCACGAAGGCAATTCGCAGTCGTCTGATGAGGAGGCGGAGTGCCTCGCGGCCGAGGTCCGACGGATGCTGCGCGGCACGTTCACCGATGCGAAAGGCAAAACGCGCAAGCTCGCGCCTTGCGATTTTCTGGTCGTCGCCGCATACAACGCACAGGTTCGCCATTTGCTCGCCGCGCTCCGCGCCGCCGGCCTGCACGACGTTCCGGTCGGCACCGTCGACAAGTTCCAGGGGAAGCAGGCGGCGGTCGTGTTCTTCAGCATGGCGACGTCGAGCGCGGCCGAGCTGCCGCGCGACATCGAGTTCCTCTTCAGCCGCAATCGCCTCAACGTGGCCGTCTCCCGCGCTCGCTGCGTCGCGACCGTGATCGCCAACCCGCGCCTGCTCGACGTCCCCTGCAAGTCGGTCGAACAGATGCGCCTCGTCAACGGCCTTTGCCGTTTTGTAGAGATGGCAACGCGCGGTTGAACCCGGAACGTCCGTTGCAAAAACGCCCTCTCGGAGGAATCCGAGATGGATCGCAATCAAGTCGAAGAACTGCTCTACCAGGCCCTCGAAACCGAGCTCGGCGGAGTGCAGGTTTACACCAACGCCGTTCGTTGCGCGCAGAACGACGAGCTGAAGGAAGAGTGGGAGAAGTACCTCGAGCAGACGAAGAACCACGTCCGCATCATGGAAGGCGTCTGCGAAGCCTTCGGCCTCGACCTCGGCAAGCAAACGACCGGGCGCAAGATCGTCAAGCTCAAAGGCGAGGCGCTCGTGCAAGCGATGCAGACGGCGCTCGCGGAAGGCGAGCCAGCCGCGGCGCAGCTCGTCGCCGCGGAGTGCGTCGTCGATGCCGAGACGAAGGACCACATGAATTGGGAGCTGATGGGCCAGGTCGCCGAGGAGCTCAAAGGCGATGAGAAGAAGGTCCTGAGCGAGGCGTGTGAGGAAGTCGAGGACGAAGAAGACGAGCACCTCTATCACACGATGGGTTGGACCCGAGAGCTGTGGATCGAATCCCTCGGCATGCCCGCGGTGCTGCCGCCGCCGGAAGAAGAGAAGGATGTGAAGACGGCGATCGGCGCGGCGCGGGCGAAGCAGTCGCGAGAGGAGCTGCTGAAGAAACATCCGCGCAAGAAGTCGGGAGAATAGCGATGGCGAGCAACGCGAAAACGACGCGCACGTCGGCGCGGCAGGCGAAGGTCCACGCGGAAGTGGATCAGCAGGACAAGAAGCAGGCCGCGAAGCCGAAACCGTCGAAGGAAAAGGCGACGCAAGCCGGGCAGCGCACCTATCCGCGCGAGTTCCCGAAAGAGCATCACAGCAAACCGGCGCTCGAAGCGGACCTCGAACAGAAGCCGATGTTCGAGGCGCCGGCGTATCGCGGCAGCGGAAAGCTCGACGGCATGAGCGCGCTGATCACCGGCGGCGATTCCGGCATCGGCCGCGCCGTCGCCGTGCTCTTCGCGCGCGAAGGCGCGGACGTCGCGATCGTCTATCTCGACGAGGAAGAGACGGACGCGAAGGAAACGAAGCGCCTGATCGCAAAGGAAGGCAAGCAGTGCCTGCTCCTCCCCGGCGACGTCACCGATCCCGACTTCTGCGAAGCGGCGGTGAAGAAGACGGTCAAACGCTTCGGCAAGCTCGACGTCCTCGTGAACAACTCCGCGTTCCAGGAGCACACCGCGAGCATCGAAGAGCTGACCGAGGAGCATTTCGATCTGACGATCCGGACGAATCTCTACGGGTACTTCCACATGGCGAAAGCCGCGGTGCCGCAGATGAAGAACGGCGCTTCGATCATCAACACCGGATCGGAGACCGGCATCTTCGGCCAGCCGCAGCTGCTCGACTATTCGGCGACGAAGGGCGCGATCCACATATTCACGAAATCGCTTGCGACGAACCTCGCCGAGAAAGGCATCCGCGTGAATTGCGTCGCGCCGGGGCCGGTGTGGACGCCGCTCAACCCATCGGATCAGCCGGCAGAGAAGGTCGCGAAGTTCGGCCAGAAGCAGGTGATGAAACGCGCCGCGCAACCGGAGGAGATCTCGCCCGCGTACGTGTTCCTCGCGGCGCCGTCTTGCGCGAGCTACATCACCGGCATCGTGCTGGAGGTGATGGGCGGAGGGCCG
>Ga0213876_10002803_pt1 | contig 10148 bp, 10 predicted proteins | sample BarmaccomBMRX_R9_FD_160113 | JGI IMG/M metagenome (GOLD analysis project Ga0213876, IMG submission 160113) | Root-associated microbial communities from Barbacenia macrantha in rupestrian grasslands, the National Park of Serra do Cipo, Brazil - RX_R9 | ecosystem: Host-associated > Plants > Roots...
GGACGGCATTCTAAACCCGACAGCCACCGCCTAGACCGGCCAGGACGGCGGCGCCACTGCTTGCGACCAAACCGGAAGCGGCTCTGGGCGTGGCCGTGTGTCACGGCGTCAGGGCTCACATCAGCGTCAGACAGAGCACGCCGCCGCACCTCACCGCACATCACGCTCTCTTTGGTTGGCGAGGGCTGAGCTGGAGGACCTCGTTGCGAATCCGCAACCTGTCCCAGAATCCGACCGCACTCGCGAATACACACTTCACGCCATGGAACGTCTGAGCGGCTCGCAAGAGACCAAGCAGAACGTGGTGGGTGTCCGCGTGGCTGCAACCGAGCACGAGAGCTTCTTGGAGGCTGCACTCGATCGCCATCTTGGCCGGACGCGACAACCAACCCGCTCCCTCCGCTCGTTCCTCATCCACGCCATCGACTTTTTCGAGTCGCGCCGCTACCTCTTCGGCCCGAAAGCCCAAATTCGCCAACGCAAGCGCAGCCACGCCGTCAGGTTCGGCGAGCACCGCGGTGAACAGGTGCCCGGTATCGACGTAGTCCGCTCCCGTAGCTGCCGCTCTATCGCGGGCGACCCCGAGTGCATGCCTGGTTCTCTCAGTCAGCAACACCGTGCCAAGAGCATCGCACCCCGTCTCTACCCTGTGGCCGCAGGCTGGTTGCCACGGTGCAAGCTCACGTGATCCGCGCGCTGCCGGACTGACTTGGCTAGGCTCTACTGCGGCTCGCCGCGGTCGTCCATCACCAGCAGTTCGGCGAGTGGCGGCAGGCTGGCGCTGTCGATCGGCGCGACGATCGAGAACTCGCCGAGTAGCGGCCGCTTCCGTACCAGCACGGGCCAGCCTGTCGTGGAGGTTGCTGTAACTTGATCAGGCGGACGCCTGAGCTGCTTAACCTCGGCCGCGACCGCCGTCGGAAAGTCCGCCGTGCTGCTCGTACAGGGCGACCTTCGTCAGCAGCACCACCTCGAAGATCACGCTTTCGATTGACCGCTAGCCGAAGCGAGGGCAAGCGATCGCCGCCGCCGCGTGATGCGTCATTTGGTCGATTCAGCACGTGGCGCCGGAACGCGACGTGCTCAGGAGAGTCGAGCGCAGTCGGAGACGCGAATGAGATCTTCATCGGCATCCTTTCTGTGACGCGACGACACCCTCTCCCTCTGAGTTCCCCTACAGCAGCCTGAGATAACCGCGCCTCTGCTCTCGCGTCGCCACGGCCTTGAGGATCACGCGATCGCCGTTTTGTGCGTGTCGTAGCAACCCTCCACCGTCGCGAGAGCCGGCACCGTTGCACTGCCACTCTGGTTCACGGCGGCAAGACATACCCGCGGCAGCGCGAACCCAAAGCTAGTCGCTCTTCGACCGCGAATCCTGCTCCTCACCGTCCTAAGACTAGGCAGGCCGCCCATACGGACATCTGGACGACGCGGTTCAAGCCGTCAACCCCGAGCTCGACCTTCGGAAGGTCGCCGAAGACGTCCTGTGTCATACGTCAGGAGGGCATAGCGGCTGGCGGCTTGCCGTCAAGCTGCGCGCTCGCCCCTGCGGGCCGCCCTGTGGGTGACGGTTGCGCCGGCCATCCGCTGAGTGGCGGCTCCGTCGGGCCGCGGGCCCGACGGATCGGGGATGGTGACAGTGATGTGTTGGTGTAGCTGTGTGTGTCGCCCCGGGTCATATGGCGTGCCGGTCTGCCAGCAGCGCCAAAGGATCCGGCACAGCGCTCGGCCGAGGGTGCGCAGGGCGCGCCGATGGCTGTGGCCGCGAGCGCGGGCGTATAAGTCAGCCGCCCACGGGTTCCAGCGGCAGCTACTTTGGGCGAGGGTGGCCAGGGCGTTGCGCAGCCGCTTCTTGCAGGCCCAGCGGAAGCGGGCGTTCTTGCGCTTGCCTGATTCCACGGCGACGGGGGCTTGTCCGCCGTCAGCGGCGATCGCGTCTCGGTGCCGGTAGCGAGCTCGGCAGTCACCGATCTCGGCCAACAGCGTCGCGGGGCAGATCACCGACTCGCGCTTGAGAAAGAAGCTGCGGAAGATCTGCCGTCGGGATGATCCTCAAGCGCTCCGGCGATCCTGCGCTCCAACTCGGCGATCTGCGCCACGATCGACTGAAGCGCGTCGACCAGACCCTGCACGATCGCGCGCCGGGCCAGCGTCTCGAGCCCGCCGGCACGCCCGGCCGCGGCCGAGCGCAGCCGCTCCGACAGCTGCTTTGCGGTCTTGCGGTTGTTATAGCGATGCGCTTTCAGGAACGCGGCCATGCGCTTCTCACCCAGCCCGCGAGCGTCCTGGGGGCTGGGGTAGCGGGCCAGGAAGGCCAGCGAGATCGGACTGTCCAAATCAAAGAACAAGCCGATCGTTGCCGGCCAGAAGGTCTCCAGCTCGGCTCGCAGCTGGTTGGCCAGCGCCACCCGGGCCCCGACCAGATCCTCCCGCGCGCGCGTCAGCGCTCTGATCGCCTTGGTCTGATCCAAGTCAGGCTCAAGGATCCGGAAGCGGTGACTGTCAGTTCGCGCCAGCTCGCACAGCACGAAGCGGTCAAACCGATCAGACTTCCCACCCGACGCGCGGAACCGATCGCGCGCCGCCTTGACCTGATTGGGGTGCAGTGCCAACACACGCACCCCCGGCTCCAACAGCCGGTCCACCAGCAGCCCGTCCGGCCGCTCGACCGCTACGACCTCCAGCTCAAAGCACGACAGCGCTGCGCACAACGCGCTCACGCCGTCCTCGTCATCGCGGAACGTCGCCGTCAACAGCTCCTGACCAGCCGGTCCTCAATCAGCACGTCGTGCTTCTCCGAGGCCCAATCGATCCCCGCGCAATTGCCCATCGCCCCTCCAGTCACACCGACATTCGACAGCGCCCCAACCCGGAGGTACCGTTGCGGGTGCTCATAGACAAGGCCCACAAGTGGGGCTACGTCCTGTCGCCGCTCGCGGCACCTCACCACCGTCGAGAGAGGCGGGTCTTCGGCGGACCCTCGGCAAAGGGCAAGCGCAAGAGGCCCTCTCCCGGCGGCGGTCGAGGCTCGCCCCTACTTTGACCTATGAGCGCTCGTCGAGGATCGCATCGTCGGGATGCTCGAAGCACTCGTCAGCGCCGAGCTCGGTCAGTCGTCACTCAACGTTTGATCACCTCGCAGCAGAGCGAGGTTCACCTCGCGGACGAACCGCACGTGGTTGAAGACCTCGGCGAGCGTGATCGCGAACTCGTTCTGCATCAGGGCGAACATGACAGGGTGCCTCCGCCATACTTCGTAGTCGCCCCGCTTATCGGGGTTGAGGTGAGCGAGTCCTCCGTAGAGGAAGACGTCGACGAGGCGGCGACGCGTGATCCGCTCGCCGTTGATCTCGCACATGGTCGCGCCGTCGAGAAACTCATTGACGGCCTGCCGAGCCCAGCGGTAGTCATCCCGCAGAGCTGCCGGGACGCACGGAGCATCATAGATCTCGGCCATCTCTCGGAATGAGATCCCGTCGCGGTCCCGGAAGAACATCCGGAACGTGAGCGCGAACGCGCGGATGGCGTCGTCGTCGGGCCCTTTCACCTTAGCCTCCAGCGAACCGCCCTCCTCCCACGAAAACGTCACGCCTGTGACGGACCCGAACATCGCCGCCGCGAATCTGGAGCCGAGGAGAATCTCGGCCTGCTCGTTGAACAGCGCTAATTGGCGCTGGTGCTCGCTGGGGATTGGGTGTGCAGCGCCCATACGCGAGATGGAAGCAACCGTCGCAGTCGTGCGAGCCGAGTCGCTTGCGCACAGCCCGTCGCGATCGCGAGCTTCGCAGCTGCCGGCAGACGAATGCAGTCGGTCAGCGACGGCCTTGCCACGCGCCCGCTTGACGCCTGCAGCAGTCACGCTGGCGCGACTTCCCGGTAGCGTGGGGAGCGGAAGGATGAGCGATGTGCCGCGGTGGCGACGATCCTGAAGCATGGATACGGGATGGATACCGCAGCGGAAGCGCTAGGAGTCCGCTCGCTGAGTTCGAGCCCGCTAAGGCTTGTCGTGGAACGGCACCTGGTCTTGCTTGCACCTCGTCCGGGCGGGCGGTAGCGCCTTGTCGATCAGGTAGCGGCTCATGTACCGGCTCGCGCAGGCGCTCGAGCCACCCACGCCATGGCCGTAGCCGTCCACCGTCAGCAGGCGGGCTCGGGCCAACTGCCGGGCCATCGCCACCGCCGATTGGTAGGGGCTGGAGGGATCGTGGGTGGTGTTCATGACCAGTATTGGGTTTGCCGTGCGCCGGTTCCACGGTCCCGCGTAGCGATCGGCCGCGGCCACTCGCCAGCTCCCGCAAGCCAGGCTCTGCCAGGACCACCACGGACCGAGTGGTCCGGAGCGGCGGTAGGCGAAGGTATCCACGGACCTGAACGCCGCGAACCCTGGGTTCGGGCTCTCTGAGCAGCGGATCGCGAATATCTGCCCGAATGCGTGTGCCGTGCTGATGAGGGGCCTGGCGGCGCCCGTTGTCCACAAATCCTGCAGCCTGGTGGCCAACGACGGCCACGCCGGCGGGCTGTAAAGCGCGTTCCCGGTGGCCGACACCACCTCGGCGTAGGTCATGTCCGCGCTTCGCGGATGGCTCCGGAGCCGCCGCAGCAGGACCGCGAACTTCCCGCGTGTCGCCGCAGGCTTGCCGGCGGAAAAGGCGCAATGGGTGGTACCGGCGCTCCCGCACAGGTCGAGGAAGGCGTTCAGCGTGCTGGCCGCACTCAGATCGGCATGCTCGCGAAGGTCGGTGGTCAGAAACCGACCGCCGTTTGCCCTGATCTGCGGGCGCACATAAGCGCTCGGATCGAGGTTGCCGTCGAGCACCATCGCCCGGACGCGGGCGGGGAACAGATTGGCGTAGGTGGCGCCCAAGAAAGTGCCGTAGGACACCCCGTAGTAGCTGAGCTGCCGGTCGCCGACAGCGCGGCGCAGCAGGTCCAGATCACGGGCGGTGTCGGCAGTCGAGACGTGTCGCAGCAGGCTCCCGCCATGCCGCTGGCAGTGGCGATCAAAGGCGCGGTAGCGCCTGATCCAGGCGCTCATCTGCGCGCGGCCCACCGGAAACGAGCTCCCGATCACCATTCCGCCGAGAAAATCGCTTTCGGCCTTCGCTGAGGCAAAGCACTCAACCCGCGTGCTCTGACCAACCCCGCGTGGGTCCCAACTGACGATGTCAAAGCGGGCCTGCACCGCAGCCGGGAACACGCTGATGACCGCGGGCAGCAGGGCTGTGCCAGCCCCTCCCGGGCCGCCGGGATTGAAGAACAGCGTCCCGATCCGGTGGGCCGGGTCGGTGGCGCGGCGGCGGATCACCGCCAGGGAGATCGTGTGCCCACGCGGGTAGCGGTAATCCAGCGGCACCCCGCGCGCAGTCGCGCACTGAAACCCCTTCTGCGCCCGGTGGGCGCAGGGCTCCCAGGACAGCTTCGGGGCGGCGACCGCGAAGGCGCTGGCCGGGGCGAGGCCGGCGATCGCAACGAGCACGGCGGCGAGCGCGAGGCCGCGCCCCGGCCCGATCGCGTGACGCACATATCTCACGTTGTCACCCTCGCGCATCACCGAATCCTGCCCCGCTGCCGCATCCGATACAGAACACTGCCGACCCCTGAACCGGCGCCCGACCCTACCACGCGAACGGCCCACCTCGAAGAGCGTGGACGCCGCGGCACGCCGCGCGACTTCTGAAATCATGAAACAGGGGCAGCCAGGCGCCGGTCGGCGGTATCGGTTTGAGACTTCTGCTCACGGACAAGACCGGCCACGCGCTCGTCATTGGCCGGCATGGCTGCCCTCCGCTGATCGGGGTCGTGCGGCTGGAGAGGCTCTGCGTCCAGATCGGCGCCTCGGACCTCGTCGTCTTGCCTCGCCACCGGGGCTATCGCTTTCGCCTCGTGAGGCGCCGGGTAGCGCGCGATCGCATCGGCGACGTGCGACGCGAGGTCGCACGCAACGAGTGAACTATCGGATTGGAGATCGACGGATGTGAGTTGAGCGGTAGTTCCAGGTCCGTGCTCGAGGGCCTGTCCCCACCTCGGCGTGCGCTGTCCGGCTCTTGGTCGGCGGGGTGCGGAGCCCGAGGCGTGAGCCCAAGGGCGGCCCGTTCCATCCGGGCGGCCACAGGCTGGGGAAGATCGGACGGGCGAATGGCTTGAACCCTCGTTGATGCCTCGTTATGCGCAGGCCCCGCGCGATGGGATGCTGGAGCGGGGTGCAGGGACTGGCCGCTGTGAAGCGGCAGATGCCGGCCGGGAGTCGCCATCGGTCGGGATGAGCACCGTTGTCCTCGGGGTATAGAGGGCGCCCACCCCGGTCGCAGCTCGGGCGTGCGGAACGTGGAAACCCTGTCGGGGTCCGGACCCAGGTTCGGTAAGCCGACCGTGAGGAGGGCCCAACTCCTCGGCAGGCGAAGGATGACCGAGAAGCGAATGCCGGTGGCCGAAAGGCAGCGGGAAACCGCGACCCGGATGCCAGTCCTCCAGCTGGCGGGTGGCGGATAACCGGCCGGATACCGGGCCTCGTGCCCGGCCGCGAGAGCGGGCTGACGCGGTCAGGTGAGCCTGTGAAGAGAAAGATGAACGTGATCCCAGAGCCCGAGGACAAGCTAGACGCCGCGGCGCAGGTCGTGGTGAGCGGACCAGAGGACGGACTGCCTGCCTGGCGTCAGATTGACTGGCGCCAAGCCGAGGAGAACGTACGGCGGTTGCGGCAGCGGATCTTCACGGCATCGAAGGCGGGGGACCTACCCAGGGTCCGCCGGTTGCAGGCGTTGATGCTGCGGTCCCGGTCGAACACGCTGTTGAGCGTGCGGCGGGTGACCGAGCGCAACGCGGGTCGTCTGACCGCAGGAGTGGACGGCGAGGTGGTGCTCACCCCGACAGCCAAGACAGAGCTGGCCAACAGGGTGCAGGATTCCCGTGAGCCGTTCAAGGCGCTGCCGGTCAGGCGGGTGTTCATTCCCAAGCCGGGCGCCAAGCAGCGACCCCTCGGGATTCCCGTGATCCTCGACCGCGTGCACCAAGCGCGGGTGCGGAACGCGTTGGAGCCCGAGTGGGAGGCGCGGTTTGAGCCGAAGTCCTACGGGTTTCGGCCTGGCCGTGGCTGCCATGACGCGATCGAGGCGATCTTCCAGGCTGCCAAGCAGAACCCTAGGCGCCTGTGGGCGCTCGACGCGGACCTGGCCGGGGCGTTTGACCGGATCGGCCATGGCCACCTGATGACGATGCTCGGAACGTTCCCCGCGAGGGGAATGATCCGCGCGTGGTTGAAGGCGGGCGTGGTCGAGAAGGGCAGATTGTCACGCACCGAGGAGGGAACTCCTCAGGGCGGGGTGATCAGCCCGGTGCTGCTCAACATCGCCCTGCACGGGATGGAGACGGCCGCGGGAGCCAGCTACAAGGCGGATGGCCACGCCAAGAAGGGCTCCCCAATCCTGATCAGGTACGCGGACGACTTCGTCGTGCACTGCCACAGCAGGCAGGAAGCGCTCGAGGTCAAAGCACGGCTTGCCACGTGGCTGACGCCGAGAGGCCTGGCGTTCAATGACGATAAGACCAGAGTCGCGTCGCTCAGCGAGGGCTATGACTTTCTCGGGTTCAACGTCCGCCGCTATAACGGCAAGCTGCTGATCAAACCCAGCAAGATGGCCGTCAGACGAATCCGGAGAAGGCTCCGCGATGAGCTGCGCTCCCTGCACGGGAGCAACGCCTCCGCGGTGCTGAAGAGGCTCAATCCGATTATCCGCGGGTGGGCCGCCTACTACCGGACACAGGTATCCGCCGAGGCCTTCGGCAAGCTGGACTCCTACCTGTGGCATCTCACATGGAAGTGGGCCAAACGCAGCCACTCGACCAAGCCGGCGCACTGGGTGTTCGCCCGGTACTTCGGCAAGTTCAACAAGACCAGGCAAGACCGGTGGGTATTCGGCGACCGCACCAGCGGCAGCTACCTCCACCGCTTCGCCTGGACCAACATCGTCCGACACCAAATCGTCAAGCACCGAGCGTCACTCGATGACCCCGAGCTTGCCGACTACTGGGCCTGGCGACGACGCAAAGCGCCCTTGCCGATCAACCGCACCGCCCTCTCGCTCTACCGCGAGCAGAACGGGTGCTGCGCGATCTGCAAGACCACGCTCCTCGCCGCCTCAGAACGCCCACAAACTCCACGCGATTGGGAGCAATGGCTGGCCACCACTCGCAAGACGATCGATGTCGTCTGGAACACAGCCACCTCGGACGCCGCTGCACGCCACCTCATCCACCTCGACTGCAACCACCACCCGCCAGCCACGAGGGCTTGCTTGAGCCGGATGCACGGAAACGGGCACGTCCGGTTCTGAGGGGGATCCGGCGCCGCAAGGCGCCGGATCTACCCGACGACGCAGCGATAGCCGGGATTCCGATTGCTCCGCCTGTCGGCGGCGCCGGGCCCCCGCGCTGACGCGTAGGTCCTGCGCACCGTCCGGCTCATGTTGCCAACCTGACGACGTACGAAGTTGCTGCGAAGGCGGAGAGAAGAAGCGTCAAGGCCGTAAAGCTGAAGGCGCGGTTTATCCAGATGTATTTCCCCCGTACGATTCTGCCGAGCCGCCAGACCTGGCGCAGGAGCGCCTCCGTCTCCACCGCACCGTCCACTCCAGACGCGGCTTTAGGAACGCGGACTCCTCGATCTTCAGGATCATCTCGTAGTACCAGAGGTCGGCTGCCTCAGCCTTCCGCGAGGTCGCTTTTGGGGGGCGTGGGACTCGCCTTGAGATCCTGAAACAAAAGCCGTGCATAGGACGTGTCATCTGTCGTGTGCCGGGACATTAGGCAAAGTAGACAGCTGAGCAACGAGAGCACGAGGGAGACCAGCGCCGCTCCTAGCAGGACCCACGTCTCTGGGCCGAAGGTCGAAACCGTCCGCGATAGCTCGGACGCTTTCGAAGCAAGCGACGTGCTGGCGAAAGTGACGAATACGCCGTCAAGGGTGAGCACAAGTTGTGCCTTGCGGTCAGCGCTCTCATACCAGTCGAGAACGTTGCCGTAGAGGCGACGCGAATATTCGAGAGCCTCATCAGGCGCCGGCGTCGTGGTGGTCATCTGTGGCAGGTTCGGCACCACAACCAGCCTCCCTACTCAAGGTGGCGCTCAATGCACGCGGGTTGGCCGCAAACCGCTACTCAGGTTCGGGCTGCCCGGCCATCAACCAACCTCCTGGGGTGTGGTGCATCAGGAGCTGCAGGCCACTGACGAGCGTGGCCTCCTTCACCTGGGTTACTTCCGCCTCCGTCGGGATAAACAACACGACCTCGAACTCAGGGGCATACGGCCGCGGCCTGCTCGCCCAGCCCCATGCGTCCAGATCCACGTGAGGCCAGGCCGCGGCGAACTGCTCCAGTTCGGTCTGCGCGAACGCTGACCACAGCGAGGAGCGTGAGTCAACCTCGGCAAGCTGAGCCGCGATCGCGTTGAGATCGCGTCCCGCAATAGTAGGATCAGAGGCGTTGGCGAGGACCCAGTCGCGGGCCCTCGATGCGCGATACTCGGGATCGGTCAGGCGCCACGCTGCGGCGTAGTCGCGGGCCCCAAGAACGGCTTCAAGCCACGCCGTCGCCGCAACGACGGGACCCTCCGCACCGAAATGGGCCTGAAGCTCCGCTTCGCTCTGCTCGCCGATGCCGCGGTCTTCTGGCTCCATGGAACAAAGATAACCCGTAGTCGGACGCTCTCCGCGCAAACTCAAACGTCTCTTGGGACGATCGCTTTGACCTGTCAAGCGTCGTCTCCCCCGGCGATCGCAGTGGCGACGACGCGACAGCGTCGGGTCTGACGGCCGCGGCGGACGCAATGGCGATTCTGCAGGGCGCCCGCGTTCTAGGGTCAATCGACCGGCCGACGCGCTCTTGCTCATCCGATTCATCGCTCCGCTGCGCGCGTTTGAGCGCTCGCGGGGTGATGTCGGGGGGCAACGGCGCCGCGCGTTTACTCACAACGACGAGCCTCGCCGGTCGGAACCGCGATGTGCGGGGAGCGCGTGAGGCTTCTCGATTCGCGCCGCTCCAACCGTGGCAGACGCTGCGGGTGATCGCGCGCTGAGCCGCGTTCGACCGCGTGTTGACGTACGGGCCGCAGGCCACCGGCCGGCCGGAGCGGCTCTGCTCAACGCAGGTGGTGGA
>Ga0213876_10002804_pt1 | contig 10143 bp, 5 predicted proteins | sample BarmaccomBMRX_R9_FD_160113 | JGI IMG/M metagenome (GOLD analysis project Ga0213876, IMG submission 160113) | Root-associated microbial communities from Barbacenia macrantha in rupestrian grasslands, the National Park of Serra do Cipo, Brazil - RX_R9 | ecosystem: Host-associated > Plants > Roots...
GGCCAGGGCGGGCCAGGCCGCGAGCCAGCGCTCGCGGACGCGGCCCGGCAGGCGCGCCTCGGCCCGCTGCAGCAGCCGCCGCACCGGCCCCGGCCCCGGCACCACGTAGGGCCGCACGTTGTCGCCCGCGACGGCCAGGCCGGCCCCGGCGCCCGCCAGGCCCGGCCGACCGAGAACCACGAAGTCGACCTCGGGCGCCTGCGCGGCCAGCGCCTCGACCAGGCGCACCGCCAGCGACGCCGCGCCCGCGCCCAGGTCCGCGGCGGGGCCGTCGGGGGCGCGGGCCGCGCGCTCGGGCCCGAGCGCCGTGAGGTCGACGGCGATGCACGGCCGCGGGTGCGCGGCGCCGGGCAGCCGACTGCCGTGCCGCGCATCCGCCTGAGCCTGCATGCCGCCCGTACTATGCCCTACCGCCCAGGGCGCGCACCATCGCCCGCCTGCCCACGCCGCCGCCCCGGCCGCCCGCTCGCCCGGCCACGCCGCCACCGCCTTGGCCGGCCGCGCGCTGGCCCGGGCGCGGTCAGCAGCCGCTGGGTGGGCCGGCGGCTGGGGCTGGGGCTGGGGCCGCGTCGGCCGCGGGGGTGTACAGCCAGCGGCCGGCGCGGATCTCTGAGAACTGCATCCGCGCCCGCAGGGCGCGCATGATGCGCGGCGGCCACCACGGCTGGCCGTGCCAGCTGAACTCCGAGAGCGGCTCGATCGGGATGGCCAGCACCAGCAGCGGCACCTGGCCGGCGCAGATGCGGCGGACCAACGGCGCCGGGTCCCAGCGGCCCTGGCCGTCCAGGATGGCGAAGATGACCGGCTCCAGGTACACCGGCCGCCGGGCGAGGGCGACCACGTCGAGCGGATCGGCCAGCACCGGCCCGTCCTGGCGGCGCACGAGGTCGACGAGGCCGGCGAACTCGGCGTCGCTGGTTGGCGCCTGGCCGGTCAGCGTGGCCGCGCCGCTCAGCCCACTCGCCTCGGCCTCGACCGACAGCGACGCCAGGTAGCCCAGGTTGGCGGCGAACAGCCACACCAGCGCCGCCGCCAGGCGCGGCCACTGCTGCCGCAGCCAGCGGTCGGCGCTGGCCAGGCTGAACGCGGCCAGCACGGCGGTCATCGCCGCGAACTCGATCCAGTAGTTGTGGATCGCCCCGAACTTGACCAGCCCGAGCAACTGGATGGTCGAGGCGGCCCAGTAGACGATCAGCAGCCGGCTGCGCGGTGCCCGCCACGGCCGGGTCCGTACCAGCCACACGCCGACGGCCAGCAGCGGCAGCCCCAGCGTCTCGGCCAGCAGCACCAGCAGCGCCAGGAGCTCGTCGAGGTTCAGCGGGTTGACGTTGGCCAGCACGGTGTTGGCCACGAAGGCGCCCGTGGTGAGCTCTTGGGCCAGGCACACCGCCAGCGCCAGGGCCACGGCCGTCGCGCCGTACAGCAGCGCCCGCGGCCGGCCGCTGCTCCACAGCCACAGCGTGCCGGCCAGCGCGGCGGCCAGGTAGCTCTGCTTGGTCAGGATGGCCAGGCCGGCCAGCAGGCCGCCGAGCAGCACGTGGCGGACACTGGTGCCGTGGCTGAGCACGACGATGGCGCCGAGCGAGAGCGCCTCGGCGACCAGGTCGACGCGGTACAGGGCGAACCACGGCACCGTGCCCGGAAAGCCGAGGCCGACGAACAGCACCCCAGCGAGCAGGCCGCTGCCGAGCGAGCCGCCGCTGCGGGCGGCCAGCCAGACCAGGCCGAGCGCGCTCAGCAGCCCGGCCGCGTACGACAGGCCGCGGCCGGGGCCGAAGCCGGGGCCGACCGTGAGCTGCAACTCGGCGGCGAGCTTGTAGTACAGCGGGGTGTAGGCGGCGACGGTGAACGGCGGCCGGTCGAGCGGCTGGTACAGCGGCTCGCCGTCCGGGATGCGGGCGGCCTGGCTATAGATGATCGGCTCACCGTAGTCGAGCTGCTGCGGCTCGCCGATGGCCTTGAGGCCGATGGCCAGGCGGCCACAGGCGAGCAGCCCGAGCAGCACCCCGGCCACCAGCAGCGGGATCGTCCAGCCCCACGCCGCGCGGCCGCGTCCCAGTAGCATGCCGCACCTAGTGTCGGGCCAGCCGACCCGGCTGCCGCCGCGCCGCCCGCGTCCGTTCATTCATGCGCTCAGCGTACGCAGCAAGCGTCACGCGAACCGTCACGGGAAGACCGCAAAGCGTCACGGGAACCGTCACGCGGATTACAGAAGTGTTAAATCTGCGTCGTGACGGCCCGTACGAGCATGGGCGCGCCCGGGCAGCGGCGGGGTGGCACGGGGATGATACGGCTGTGCTCGCCGCCGCGCAGTGAATTGCGGCGCCGCCGGGCGGCGGTCTGGCGGCGGGCGGCCGGCGTGGCGACCGGGGAGCGGGTAGCCGGTCACGCGGTCGGGCGGCGGTCCGACAGGCAGGCGGTCGGGCGGTGGTCCGACAGGCAGGCGGTCGGGCGGCGGGCGGCTGGTGGCCGGTGCGCGGGTGTGGTGGCGGCGGGGCGGACGGCCGGCGGCCGGGCCGGCAGGCGTGGCGTACTATGCCCTACTGCCTCGATGCGCGCACGCCTGAGTCCGTCACCCGCGCCAGCCGTGGCGGGCCTGGCCGCGGCCGGCACGCACCGTTGGCTGGCCCGCTGGCGCGCGACCCCCGTCTGGGCGGCCGAGACGCTGCTGGTCGGCCTGGCCTGTCTGGCCGTGCTGTGCCTGTTCTACCGCGAGGTGATCTTCGCCCATCGCACGTTCCTGCCGTTCGGCTCCCCGGCCGAGGTCATGGGCCCGGCCCCGCCCTGGCAGTTCGACGGGACGGTCCGCCCGAACCCGTACCGGCTGGACGCGGGCGGCTCGGCCTGGCAGCTCGAGCCGTGGGCGGCCCTGGTCGCCGCCAGCTACGCCAGCGGCCAGCTGCCGTTGTGGAACCCGCACCAGTTCTTCGGCACGCCGCTGGCCGCCGACGCCCAGCCGGGCGCCTTCGACCTGCTGCGGCTGCCGGCACTCCTGACGACCCACGCCCGCGGCTGGGACGTGTACTACCTGTCGCAGTCGGCGCTCGGGCTGGTGCTGACCTACGTCTTCGGCCGCGCGGTCGGGCTGCGGCCGGTGGCGGCGTTCGTGGCCGGCGTGGCCTACGCCTTCAGCGGCTTCACCTTCATCCGCGGCAACATGCACTACGCGGCGGCGTACCACCTGCTGCCCGGGCTGCTGTGGGGGACCGAGCTGCTGGTGCGCGGTGCGCTGCGGCGCGGGCTGCTGGTCCTGGGGCTGGGCGTGGCGTTGAGCATCCTCGTCGGCATGCCCGAGGTGACGCTGCTGGTCTTCCTGTACGCCGCCTCGTATGGCGCCTTCCGGGCGGTCTGGGAGAGCACCCGCGAGCGATCGTGGCCGCGGCTCGGCCAGCGGGCGGCGGCGCTCGGGATCGCCTGGATCGCCGGCATCGGCCTGTCGGCGCCGCTGCTTGGGCCACTCGTCGAGTACGTCGGCCTGTCGTTCAACATTCATCCGCCCGAGCGCGGGCTCGGGCTGCTGTACCTGCCGCTGCGCGGGCTGGCCTACGTGGGCGTGCCGTACATCGAGGGCCTGCCAACCCAGGGGCTCGGGCCGGGCGGGCTGACGGCGGTCGACGACTACTCGGGCGCGGCGGTGCTGGTGGTGGCGCTCCTGGGCGCCCTGGCCTGGCGCCGCCTGGGCGGGCCGCTCCAGTCGGTGACCGTCTTTGCGTTCGGCTCGGCGCTCATTTGGGGCGCCAAGCTGTACGGCTTGCCAGGTCTGAACCTGCTGGGCGGGCTGCCGTTGCTGCAGCAGACGCTGATCTACATCTTTGGCACGCCGCTGCTGTCGGTGTCGCTGGCGCTGCTGGCCGGCGCCGGGCTGCACGCCATGGCGAGCGGACGCCTCGCTTGGCCCGAGACGCTGCTGGCCGGCGGGCTGTTCGTCGGCTACCTCGCCGTGGCGGTCGGGCTGAACTGGTCGACGGTGCAGACGGCCGGCGCGCGCCACGTGCTGGGGACAGTCGGCTTGGCGCTGGCGGCCGGCGGCGCGGCCTGGCTGTGCGTCGCGCTCGGTCGCGCGCGCGGGCACGGTGGCGCGCTCGACAGAACAGGATCGCGCCGTGTCGCGCTCGGCCGCCGCCGCTCGCGCGACTGGGCGGTGCTGGCCGCTGGCGGCGTGGTCGTTGCTGAGCTGGCTGCCCTGGCGCCGCACGACGTCTACTCGGACCGCTACGACTCGCTGGCCGAGCCGCCATACGTGCGCTGGCTCCAGCAGCAGCAAGCCAGCGGCCAGCCGTTCCGCGTGTTCAGCAACGACGGCCTGCTGTACCCCGACTACGCCTCGGCCTTCGGGCTGGATGACGTGCGCGACGTCGACGCGCTCTACCCGCGCCGGACGTGGGACTTCGTGCACCTGTTCCTGTCGCCGTCGACGAGCGATCGCTACGTGGGCGGCTTCGGCCACCCCGAGTTGCCGACCGACGTGTTCGCCAACAAGTGGCTCGATCTGAGCAACGTGCGTTATCTGCTGCGGCCGGCCGACCAGCGCCCGTCGGATGCCTCGCTGGCCGAGACGATCGTGGCCGCCAACTACCCGCCGACCGCGGCGCTGCACGTGGCCCAGCTCAGCATCGACGGCCAACGCCGCGAAGTGCTCGACCAGCGCACGCCCGGCGAGGTCGTCTGGCATCTGCGAGCCTCGGACACCCAGCCGGCACTGACGTTCTCTGTTGGCCTCAATCCGCAGGGACCGCCAACCCAGGCGGCGCAGTTCACGCTGGTCGCCGTACAGCGCGACGGCACGCGGCAGGTGGTCTATCAGCGCACGCTGGACGCGGCCCACGAGAGCGACCGCCACTGGACGGCCGGCAGCGTCGATCTACGTCCGTTCACTGACCAGCCGATCGACCTGGTCTTCCTAACCCAGAGTCAGTCGCCGGATGGCGCGGTGGCCTACGCCGCCTGGGGTGACCTGCAACTGAGCCCGCCGCCCGATCCGAGCCAATTCAAGCACGTGTACGCCGGCGACGCCGGCGACGCGGGCGCCGGCGAGGTGAGCATTTGGGAGAACACCCACGCCCTGTCACGAGCGTTCCTGGTCGGCCAGACGGTGGCGGCCAGCGGCCCAGCCGAGGCGATCGCGCGCATGGAGGTGCCGGAGTTCGATCCGCGCACGACGGCGGTGGTCGAGGGCGCGGCGGGGCTGCCTGGCGGTGTGGTCGCGAGCGCGACGGGACGGTCTGGCACCACGGGCACCACAGGCGCAACGGGCGCGAAAGACGAAACGGATGCACCAGCCGCGACGGACGCAACGGTCACCACAGACGCAACGGGCGCGACAGACGCGACGGGCGCGAAAGACGCGGCGGACACGACCAGTGCGGCGCCAGCGGCGGGCGAGGCACGTATCACCGATGCGACGGCGGCGGCGGGGGAGGCGCAGATCACGAGCTACGGCCAGCAGCGCGTGGAGGTGGCCGTCGAGGCGGCGCGGCCGGCGCTGCTGGTGCTGACCGATAGCTTCTACCCGGGCTGGACGGCCCAGGTCGACGGGGCCGAGGCACCGATTGTGCCCACCGATCTCGCCTTCCGCGGTGTCGTGCTGCCGGCCGGCGCGCACCAGGTGACGTTCGAGTACGCACCCGCCTCGTTCCGCCTCGGCCTCGCCGTCGCCGCCGCCGCTGCGCTGGCGCTGCTCGGCGTGGCTATCATGTGCCGACCGCTCCGCCTGCGGATGGGCGGTCCCTTCTGACCACGATGCACGTGACCGCGACCGACGCCGAGGCCTCGGCCGCCGCCATTGGCCTCGGACAGGCCGCGCCCGTTGTCGGCCGGCCTGTCCGGCCGCGTGCGACGCGGCCGGCGCTGCTGCTGGCGGTCTTCTTCGCCTCGCTGTACCTGCTGACCATGGGCGGCCACCTCGATTCGCCCGACGAGGAGCTGATGTTCCAGGTCACCCGCAGCCTGGCCGAGCGCGGCAGCCTCGACATCGGCTCCACCGCCTCGCCCGAGCACCTGGCCCTGGCGGGCTTGGACGGGCGGACGTACACGCCGTACGGCCCGGTCTCGTCGGTGCTCAGCGTGCCGTTCTATGCGCTCGGCCAGGGCATGGCGGCGCTGCTGCCGCACCGCTACAGCGAAGTCGTGCTGCGCTTCGCCATTGGGCTGCGCGACCCGCTGGTCTCGGCGCTCGAGTGCGTCCTGGTGTACGTGCTGGCGCTCGAGCTCGGCTTCGGCCTGTCCGTCGCGGCGCTGGTGAGCCTGGCGTTCGGCGCCTCGACGCTGGTCTGGCCGTTCGCCAAGTATTCGTGGAGCGAGCCAGTCACCGGCGCCTGCTTGCTGCTGTCGGTCATCGCCGCGCGGCGCGCGGTGCGCTCGGAGGGGCTGGGCTGGTCGGCGCTCAGCGGCCTGGCCGTTGGCCTGGCGATCGGCTCGAAGATCGCGACCGGCGTCGTACTGCCGGCGCTGCTGCTGTACCTGGTGGGCGCCGGCCACGGCACGCTCGGCCAACGGCTGCGGCGGGCGGTGCCGTTCGGAGCGATCCTGCTGCTGCCGATGCTGGGGCTGGCGCTGCTGAACCTGGCCCGCTTCGGCAACCCGCTGGAGACGGGCTATCACCTCGACGCGGTCATCGACCTCGGGCGGCCGATCGGCATGGCCGGCCTGCTGTTGAGCCCGGACAAGAGCGTCTTTCTCTACGCGCCGATCGCGGTGCTGGGCGTGGTTGGCCTGGGCGTGCTGGCCCGCCGCTGGCCGTGGGAGGCGGGCCTGTTCGTGCTGCTGGTCGCCAGCCACGTGCTGGTCTACGGGACGCTGGCGATCTGGCACGGCGATGCCGCCTGGGGGCCGCGCTACCTGGTGCCGGTCGTGCCCTATCTCGTCGTGCCGGCCGGAGCGGCGCTGGCCTGGACGCATGGCCAGACCCGACGGCTGGCGTGGCGCAGCGGTGCGGTGCTGGTCGCCCTGGGGGTGCTGGTCAACCTGGGCGGGGTGCTCGTCGACCAGCGGGTCTCGTTCGTCACCCTACTGAACGCGGCCGGTGGCAACCTCGCGGTGATGGATGCCCAACGCTGGCGGCCCGACCTGTCGGCGGTGGTGATCCAGTGGGCTGAGTTCGGCCAGCGCTGGTCGGCGTTCGTCGCCTCGCTCGGCGAGCCGGCCAGCCTCGAGTCGGGGACCTACGCCAAGGAGGGGGTCGAGCCGGTCGATGCGCCGGTCGCCGACCAGAGCCCGCTGTGGCCACGCTGGACGTCTGGCGACGCCATCCTGCAGGTACGCACCCACGGCCAGCCAACGCAGTTGCGCCTGGCGTACACCGACAACCGACCGGCGGCCATCGGCGAGGCCGACGTGCAGATCGTCGTCGATGGCGTGCCGTTGCCGGCGCGCGCCGTGCGGCACTCCGAGGCGAGTCAGCCGTTGCCGGACGGGCGCTGGCCGCTGGTCGTGGAGGCCGACCTCGACGCCGCCAGCAACGGCCGCGGCCCGGATGCGCTCACCGTCGAGATCCGATCGCAGCCCTGGCAGCCGGCGCGGGATGCGCCGCCCAGCACCGACATCCGCCAGCTCGGGGTCCTGATCTGGGACCTGGGCGTGCGCTCGAACGGCCAGGAGCTGCCGATCCGCGCGGCTGTCCTTGGCCGCATGCCGGTCAGCGACGGCCAGCCGTGGAGCTTCGAGCTGATGAGCTGGTTCTACACGCAGCCGCACGTGGCCGACGTCTGGCTGTGGTACCTGTACGTGTCGGGCCTGCCGCGCTGGCTCATGCTGCTGGGCCTCATCCCACTGGCCGGGCTCGGCTGGTCGGGTGTGCGCCTGTGGTCGCTGCTGGCTCGACGCGAGCCGCGCGTGAGCTGACACGCGCTCACGTGCCGGCGCGCGTACACCTCGCGGCGACAAGCGCGCGGGGGCGGCTGGATATACTGGTGCTTCGGTGCTGACAAGATCGCACACGGGCGGGGTGGGCTCGCCATTTGCGCATCTCGACGCAGCGTGGGTGGCCGAGACGACCTGTGAGGTCAGTGTCGTCTTCCCGTGTTTGAACGAGGCAGCCGCCGTGGGCGAGTGCGTCACCAACGCGCTCGCGTGCCTCGAAGAGGCGGGCATCGTCGGCGAGGTGATCGTGTGCGACAACGGCTCGAGCGATGGCTCGGAGCTCGTGGCCCGGCTGGCCGGGGCGCGCGTCGTTCACGAGGCGGACCGTGGCTACGGCGCGGCCTTGCGGACGGGCATTCGGGCCGCCCAGGGTGAGTACATCATCATGCTCGACGCCGATGGCAGCTACGGTCTGGACGCCATCGGGGCGCTGATCGTCGCGCTGCGGGCCGGCGCTGATCTCGTCATGGGCAACCGCTTCGCCGGCCGGCTGGCGGCCGGGGCGATGCCGTGGCTGCATCGCTACGTCGGCAGCCCGCTGCTGTCCGGCCTGCTCAACCTGTTCTTCGGCTCGAGCGTCGGCGACGTCCACTGCGGGATGCGCGCGTTCACCCGCGAGGCGTACCACCGCCTGGCGCTCAAGACGACGGGCATGGAGTTCGCCAGCGAGATGGTCGCCCGGGCGGCGCGCATCAAGCTGCGCATCGCCGAGGTGCCCGTCGACTACCACCCACGCGCCGGGACCTCGAAGCTGAGACGCTACCGTGACGGGTGGCGCCACCTGCGCTTCCTGCTGATGTACAGCCCGACCTGGCTCTACATGATCCCGAGTATCGTCCTGTTCGGCGGCGGCTTCGGCCTGCTGGTCGGGCTGGCGTTTTCGCCGCTCACGTTCCTGGGCCGCCAGTGGGACATGCACCTGGCCGCCATCGCCAGCATGCTGTGCGTGCTGGGCGCCCAGGCCGCCTGGCTGGGCATCTCGGCCCGCACCGTCGCGGTCATCCACGGCTTCGACCCCGAAGATCAGTTCCTGAGCGCGTTCTACAAGCGCTTCACGCTCGAGCGCGGCCTGGTCCTGGCGGTCGCGTTCGTGCTGGCCGGCGCGGCGGTCAGTGGCTGGGTCGCCGTGCGCTGGGCGGCCCACGGCTTCCCACAACTGGACGAGATTCGCCCCCTGCTGCTCGGCGTCACGCTGGTCATCGTGGGCGTCCAGAGCTCGTTCAACGCGTTCTTCCTGAGCTTGCTCGGGATCGAGACGCGGGTTCTCAGCCGCGGCTAGCGCGTGGCCCGGCCGCGCGCCTCGGTGCTGATCCCGACCCACAATCCGGGCCCCAGCATCGAGCGCGTCCTCGGCGCGGTCTTCGCCCAGGAAGTCGACGTCGCCTTCGAGGTGATCGTCGTCGACTCGACCTCGGCGCCGGCCGACGTGGCGCGCATGCGGGCGTTTCCGGTCCGTTTCGAGCAGATCCCGCAGGCCCAGTTCGGCCATGGCCGGACGCGCAACCTGCTGGCCAGCCTGGCCAGCGGCGACGTGCTGCTGTACCTCAGTCAGGACGCCGAACCGGCCTCGACGACGTGGATGCAGCGGCTCCTCGAGCCGCTGGCCGAGCCGCGCGTGGCCGGCGCCTACGCCCGCCAGGTCCCGCGGCCGACGGCCGATCCGTTGATTCGCTTCTTCCTGTCCCATACGTACGGGCCGCAGCCGGCGCGGCGTCGCTTGCGAGCGGGCCAGCGGGTCCGCATCCAGGACATCTTCTTCAGCAACGTCAGCTCGGCCATCCGCCGCGAGGTGTGGCAGCGCATCCCGTTCCGCCAGGACGTGATCATGAGCGAAGACCAGTACTGGGCCCATGACGTGCTGCGGGCCGGCTACGAGGTCGTCTACCACCCGGCGGCCGAAGTGATTCATTCGCACAACTACTCGCTGCGGGCGCTGGCGCGTCGCAACTGGCAGAGTGGCGCCAGCCTGCGCGGGCTGATCGCCGACTCGCCGTCGGCCATCGCGCAGCGCGGGCTGCACTACGTTGGCGGCCAGGCGGCCTATCTGGTGCGGAGCGGGCGGCCGCACTGGCTGCCGTACATGCTGGTGTACGAATCCATCAAGGCGCTCGGGTTCAGCATGGGCATCCGCTTTGGCCAGCAACGCGCCTGAACGGCGGCGGGCCGTCTACGCCTCGGTCCTGTACTGGCAGGCCCACGAACTACCGTTGGTCGAGCGCTGCGTCGCGAGCCTGCTCGATCAGCACCTGGGCGAGACGGTCGCGCTGCACATCGTGGTGATCGACA
>Ga0213876_10002805_pt1 | contig 10139 bp, 7 predicted proteins | sample BarmaccomBMRX_R9_FD_160113 | JGI IMG/M metagenome (GOLD analysis project Ga0213876, IMG submission 160113) | Root-associated microbial communities from Barbacenia macrantha in rupestrian grasslands, the National Park of Serra do Cipo, Brazil - RX_R9 | ecosystem: Host-associated > Plants > Roots...
GTCGCGCAGCACGCGCAGGTGCTTCGACACCGCCGGCTGGTTCATGCCGAGCGCGTCGACGAGCTCGGTGACGGTGCGATCGTCGTCGCGGAGCAGGTCGAGCACGCGGCGGCGGCTGGGATCGGCGAGGACGTCGAAGAGCGCGGTCACGGGGCCGAATATGGCCGCGTCGTATATGCCTGTCAAGGCATATACAGAACCGGTGCCTCCAGACACGCGCGAGGCGCTAGCGTTCTGGGGTCGCTGGATCATCACCCAGACTCGAGACACACCACGACTCGCATGCAGACCACCACGCTCGGCACGCAGGGACTCGTCGTGTCCCGTCAGGGACTCGGCTGCATGGGCATGTCCGACTTCTACGGCTCGACCGACGACGCGGAGTCGATCGCGACGATTCACCGCGCCCTCGACCTCGGCGTCACGCTGCTCGACACGGCCGACATGTACGGCCCGTTCACCAACGAGCAGCTCGTCGGCCGCGCGATCGCGGGGCGGCGCGACGAGGTCGTGCTCGCGACCAAGTTCGGCATCCTCCGCGACCCGGACGAGCCGGCGCGGCGCGGCATCGACGGCAGCCCCGCCTACGTGAAGCGCGCCTGCGAGCGCTCGCTCCAGCGCCTCGGCGTCGACCACGTCGACCTCTACTACCTGCACCGCGTCGACCCGAAGACGCCGATCGAGGACACCGTCGGCGCGATGGCGGACCTCGTGCGCGAGGGGAAGGTCCGCTACCTCGGCCTCTCCGAGGCGTCGCCCGACACGATCCGCCGCGCGCACGCCGTGCACCCGCTCTCGGCGCTGCAGACCGAGTACTCGGTGTGGGCCCGCGAGCCGGAGGCGGAGATCCTGCCGACGCTCCGGTCGTTAGGCATCGGCTTCGTGCCCTACAGTCCGTTAGGCCGCGGCTTCCTCACCGGCGCCTTCCGCTCCGCCGCCGAGCTCGAGCCCGGGGACTTCCGCCGCTCGCAGCCGCGGCTCCAGGGCGAGAACCTCGACGCCAATCGCGCGATCGTCGAGCGCATCGAGGAGATCGCGCGCGAGAAGAACGCCACCGCGGCGCAGATCGCGCTCGCCTGGGTCCACGCGCAGGGCGACGACGTCGTGCCGATCCCCGGCACGAAGCGGCGCACGTACCTCGAGCAGAACGTCGCCGCCCTCGACGTCGCGCTGACCCCCGACGACCTCGCCCGCATCGAGGCCGCCGGCACGGCGGTCGGCGACCGCTACACGGACATGTCGAGCGTGAACCGGTAGCGAGGAGCGAGGAGCGAGGAGCGAGGAGAGCGTCCCGCCCTGGTCGTCATCCCGGCGAAAGCCGGGATCCATCGAAGCCGCTGGATCCCCGCTGTCGCGGGGATGACGACTGGAGCGGGAATGGATCCCGGCTTTCGCCGGGATGACGGGCGAGGTGGATGAGGGGACGGTTCGAGTCACGAGTCACGAGTCACGACGCTCCTCGCTCCCTCGCTCTTCGCTCCTCGCTCGCTCTCACCCCATCGATCCCGTCCGCAGCGCGACCGCCCAGTCGGGCCGCGCGCGCGCGTCGGCCATGCGCGCCGCAGCCTCCCAGTCGTATGCGACGCGCACGTGCTCCACGCGCCACGCATCGTCCACGCGCTTGAGCACCGCGTAGCGCGCGTGCGGCGAGCCGTTGGCCACGACGTGTGGCACGGGCTGGTCCCACTCGAACGCCTGCAGCCCCACGCTCCCCGGGTTCACGATCGTGCGCCCGTCGGGCAGGCGCACGACGCGCGGCAGGTGGCTGTGCCCGCACAGCACGAGCGACGCGGCGACGTCGCCGGCCCGCTCGGCGACCAGCGCATCGTCCGCGTCGCGCACCGTGCCGTCGGCGTCGACCGTCTGGAGGAAGTACGCCAGGTCGCTCGACGGCGTGCCGTGGCACACGAACACGTCGCTGCCTAACGATCGCGTCGGCGGCGGGCGGCGCATCCAGTCGCGGTGCACGTCGGTGATGCAGTCGTCCGCGTAGGCGTCGGAGGGGCCCATCGCGGCCCGCGGCACCTCGAGCAGCTGCCGCTCGTGGTTGCCGCGGATCGTCGGCCAGTCCAGCGCCATGAGACGGTCCGCGGTCTCGCGCGGCTGCAGCGGCCCGGAGAGACTGTCGCCGACGTTCACGATCGCGTCGACGCCGCGGCGCGCGACGTCGACGAGCACGGCCTCCAGCGCGAGCAGGTTGCCGTGGATGTCCGAGAGGGCGGCGAGGCGCATGCGGAAGTGTAGAGCGCAGAGCGCAGAGCGGGTTGAGCCTCTGCGCTCTGCGCTCGACGCTCTGCGCTACTGAATGGCCGCCGCCTTCAGCGCGAGCGGCTGCAGCCCCACGCGCCGCAGCTCGAGGTTGAACGGCGTCAGCTCCGTCGACAGCAGCCGCGCGAGGCGGTCGGTGTGGACCTTCAGCTCCGCCTTGAGATCGGTGAAGATCGGATAGGCCGCGGCGATCGGCTTCTCCTCGCTGTTGGCGACGACGCCGAGCAGCGATGCGATGCGGTTGTTGATCTTGATCGGGAAGTTGAGCGGATCCTGGCCGCTCTGGTTCTTCACCTGGTAGATGTCCTCCTCGATCGCGCTCAGGTGCGCGGCGAGCGTGTCGCCCTTCGCCTTGAGCGCCGCGTCGGTCGACTGCTTGGTGCGGTCGGTGATCTGCGACTTGAGGTCGCGGATCTGGATGACGGCGCCGTTCGCCTCGCTCACCTTGTCGCGGAGCTGGGTGGCGAGCGCGTACTGCGCGCGTAGGTCGGCGTCGGTGACGCCGGCGTACATCGGATTGCGCTTCACCGTGATCGGCTGCGTCGACGTCTTGCCGTCGGCCGTCAGGCGCACGGTGTACTTGCCCGGCGGCACCATCGGCCCGGTCGTCGAGCCGCCCCACAGCACCATGCCGGGGAACGACTTCGCCGGCTCGACGCGGAGGTCCCACGACACGCCATTGAGCCCCGCGCGCGTCGACGGCGCCTGCGACGGCGCGCCGCCGCGGCGTCCGCCGCCCGCCGGCGCGGCGGCCGAGTCGGTGCGCGTCGAGTCGTTAGGCCCGCGGCGCGCCGTGTCGGGGACGAAGGCGCGGACCACCTTCCCCTGCGGGTCGAGGATCTCCACGGTGACCTTCTGCGCCGGCGTCTTGAGCCAGTACTTGATCGCCGCCGGTCCGGCCGCGCGCACGGCGACGGCGGGCGCGAACAGCACGGCGTCTCTCGTCGCGGCCATCTTCGCGTCGTACTGGCGCAGCGGGCCGACGTCGTCGAGCACGTAGAAGCCGCGGCCCATCGTCGCGATGGCGAGCGCGTCGTCCTCCACCGAGAGATCCACCACCGGCAGGTCCGGCAGGTTCAGCGAGAACGGCTCCCAGTGGTCGCCGTCGTCGTACGAGATGTAGACGCCGTGCTGCGTGCCGGCGTACAGCAGCCCCTTGCGCGTCGGGTCCTCGCGCACGACGTGCACCCAGTCGGTCGGCCCGAGCCCGGTGGTTATCTTCGTCCACGTCTTCCCGAAGTCGTGCGTGCGGAAGACGTACGGCGCCCGGTCGTCGAGCAGCGGCCGCTTCACGGCGACGTACGCGCTCGCCGAGTCGAAGGCCGAGGCGTCGATGATGCTGACGCGGCCGAAGTCGGGCATGTCCTTCGGCGTGACGTTGGTCCACGACGTGCCGCCGTTGCGCGTGACGTGCACGAGCCCATCGTCGGAGCCCGTCCAGATGACCTGCTCCGTGCGCTTCGACGGCGCGAGCGCGAAGATGACCGCGTACACCTCGGGCCCGTTCATGTCGCGCGTGATCGGCCCGCCCGAGGGGCCCATCGTCTTCGGGTCGTGGCGCGTGAGGTCGGGGCTGATGCGCTGCCAGCTCTCACCGCCGTCGATCGTCTTCCACAGGTGCTGCGACGACGCGTAGAGCACGCGCGGGTTCACCGGCGAGAACTGGATCGGATACGTCCACTGCCAGCGCTCCTTGATGACCGCCGACTCCTCGCCCGAGAACATGCGCGGGTACGGGCTCACCTCGCGCGTCTGCCCCGTGCGCCGATCGAGCTTCGTGAGGAAGCCGCCGCCGTTCGCGTTGGTCCCCGAGTAGAACACGTCGGGTGCCAGCGGATCGGACGCGATGTAGCCGTCCTCCGAGCCGCCGGGGCTGTACACCTCCGCCGTCTGCTGCCGGCGCCCGAAGCCGCCGCCGCCGGCGGGCGGCGAGTACGGCACGCACTGCTCGTTCGCGTCCTGCTGCGAGCCGCAGACGTGGAACGGTACGTGGCTCGTCGTCAGCACGTGGTAGAACTGCCCCGTCGGATAGTCCTCGGCCGACCACGTGCGGCCGGCGTTGTAGCTCATCGCGCCGCCGCCGTCGTTGGCGAGGATCATGTGCTGCGGATCGTCCGGGTCGACCCACAGCTGGTGGTTGTCGCCGTGCGTGCCGCCGGCCGCCTGGCCGCCGCCCTGCTGCGCGCCGCCTAACGGCTGCAGCGTCTTGCCGCCGTCGGGCGAGCGGTAGGCGCTGACGTTGAGCAGATAGACGAGGTCCGCGTTCTTCGGATCGGCGGTGACGTGCGTGTAGTAGAACGCGCGCTGCCGGATGTTGCGGTCCGCGTTGACGAGCGTCCACGTCGCGCCCGCGTCGTCGGAGCGGAACAGGCCGCCCTTCTCGTTCTCGACGAGCGCGTAGACGCGGTTCGGGTTGGCCGGCGACACGTCGATGCCGATGCGCCCGTCGATCCCCGACGGCAGGCCGTTGTTGCGCGTGATCTCCGTCCAGTGCTCGCCGCCGTCGACCGACTTGTAGATGCCGCTCCCCGCGCCGCCGCTCGACATCGACCACTCGTTGCGGTACGCCTCCCACAGCGCGGCGTACAGCACGTTCGGGTGCTGCGGCTCCAGCGAGATGTCGACGGCGCCGCTGCGCGCGTCGCGGAACAGCGTGCGCTTCCACGTCTTCCCGCCGTCGGTGCTCTTGAACACCCCGCGCTCCTCGCTCGGCCCGCCATACTTGCCGAACGAGGCGACGTACACGACGTCCGGGTTCGTCGGATCGACGATGATGCGCGCGATCGCGTCGGAGTTGGAGAAGCCGACGTGCGTCCACGTCTTGCCCGCGTCGGTCGACTTGTAGACGCCGTCGCCCGGCATGATGTTGCCGCGGATGCACGACTCGCCCATGCCGATGTAGACGACGTCGGGGTTGCTCTCCGACACCGCCACCGCGCCGACCGACGCGCTCCCGATCTTGCCGTCGGTGACCGGCGTCCACGTCTCGCCGGCGTCGGTCGTCTTCCACAGGCCGCCGCCGGTGGCGCCGAAGTACGCCTCCTTCGGCCGCCCCTTCACGCCGCTCACGGCGATCGACCGGCCGCCGCGATCGGGGCCGATGCTGCGCCAGCGATACGACTTGAAGATCGCCGAGTCGACGGGCACCGCACGCGTTGCCTCGCGTGCCGATGCGCGCGACGGCGTGGGGCGTTCGGGGAGCGGGAGCGCGAGCGCCAGGGCCGCGCCGGCCAGCGCGAATCGCAGGGGACTGCCGATCATCAAGGGGCCTCCTCTCGGGAATTTCGGTGCGGCGGCGGGACGTCCGTACTATCGTTGGCTCGCAACAGAGCGGCGGTCCACAGATTACACAGATTACGCAGATTCGAGACACGGCCCAATCCGTGTAGTCTGCGGAATCCGTGGACGACTTTCGTTAGGCACTGCCACCCGCGAGGCGCCGTGAGCCAGCACGACATCACGCCGGCACTGACCCGGGCCGAATGGGCAGGGGTGCTCGCCAGACAGTCGCAGCTCGGCGAGCTGCGCGAGCAGTTCCTCGACACGCCCTTCTCGGGCCACGCCCTCGCCGCGCTGCTCCTCTACGGGGAGCCGTACGGGTTCTCGGCGCAGGACGTTGAGGACGAGACGGAGGTCGCCGCCTACTGCGCGAAGATGGCCGCCGAGCACGACGCCGCCGGCAACGCGGCCGTCGCGGCGACGTTCCGCCTGCTCGGCGAGCGGCACCGCGTGCGCGCCGTGAAGATCGCCGCGCTCCTGCCGCCGATGCCGGAAGGTTGAGTCCCGAGTCCTCACCATGAGCCTCCCGCCACGCCGCGGCGTGCCGACGCCGCTCCTCCTGACCGCGGTCGCCGTGGCCGCGGTCGCGATCTGGCTCGCCAACCGCCGGCTCGACCGGTGGATGTATCCGTGGGCCGACGCGCACGCGGGCCACGCGGTGCTCGTGGCACCTGGGTCGGCCAGCTCACGACCGGCGGGCGCCGGCCGCGCGTGGTGCTCATGGACGTCGCGCGCGAGCGGCCGGAGCCCGGCCACACCTCGGGGCGGTGCCGCGGCTGCGACGACGGCATCGAGGGGACGGCGCTCACCTGCGACGAGCGGGGGCGCGTGTGGCGCTACCGCTTCTCCGGCACCCCCGAGGACCGCGCCGCGACGCGCATCCCCGGCGGCTTCCAGCCGGTGGAGAACCCGCCGCCCGACGGGCTCTCGCTGAGCGGCTTCCACGGCGGCTGGAACGGCGCCGACGCGCTCGACCTCGAGGTGGAGTTCTACTGGCGCCGCGGCGCCTCGGCGATCTCCAGCACCGCCGACCCGGACACGAAGGGGTTCGTCCCGCTGCCGCTGCGGCGCGGCACGCATGGCGACTTCCAGGCCCGCTGCCAGCGCATTCGCGGCCCGGCCATCCCCGAAGTCGTGCCGTAGGGGCCTAGTCCCACAGATCGTCGTCGCCGCCGCCCTTCTTGCGCCGGTCGTAGTCGCGCGACCGGGAGCGGTCGCGCTTCTCCTTCGGCGACTTGCTGCGGGCGCGCGACCGCCCGACGGTGGCCGAATAGTCGGGGAAGTCGCGGAACTTCGCGGGGACCGCGGGATTGCGAGCGCTGTTGATCCCGAGGTCGCTCAGCATCGCGAGCGCGTCCCGGGCGATCATGGCGAGGCGCGCGCCCTGGGCCGTCGAGCACTTCGGGCAGTGCGGCTTGAGCACCGCCCCCGCCGGGAAGTCGATGTCGAGATGCTTGTACAGCCGCAGCATCACCGGCGTGTTGAGCGTCGTCGGCGGATAGTGGTCGGCGATGTAGCGCGTGCACGGAACGCGGGCGCCGCAGATGTGGCATCCGACCGCGATGCCGGCGGTCTGGACGTGCTCGCCCTGGCCGGGGAGCACGCCCCCGGAGGTGGCCCGGGTGGGCTGGAAGTCCCGCCAGCGGTCGCCGACGCCGAGCATCTCGCGCTGCCTCGCGGAGAGCGTGCCGACCGCCGGGAGGGCGGACGGCGCGGTGGCGTTGAGCGAGGCGACGTACGCCGCCTGGTCCGTGCTGCACGTCTGGCACGACGGCACCAGCCACGTATCCTCGTGGTCGGCCAGCCCGAAGTGGGTGCGGACCGAGTCCTTGAGGCCCCACGGCGGGATGTGGTCGCCGATCCACGGCTGGTCGACGTCGGTGGCGAGCGACGTGCCGCACTCGTGGCATCCGTGCGCCACGCCCTGGCCGTGTACGTAGTCGCGTTCGCTGGCGTCGGCGCCGGTGCGCACGTTCTGCGTGGCGCGGGCGATGCCGCCCCAGCCATCCGACTCGGTGAGCTCTTCGAGGATGCGGTCGCGCAGCTCGCGCTGGGCGCGCGAGAGCATGCGCTCGGGGGCGACGGATCCGGCCATGGGCACCATCCTGGATGACGGGACGACCGCGTACGCGCGCCGTCGTCGGCCCGTTCGCGCGACGCTACGTTGCAGCATGGCGCTGCACGGCGCCAGCGCGCGCCAGCCTTCCCCATCCCGTTAGGCCCCGTTAGGCATGTCCCCCTCGTCCACTCCGCGCGTCCGTCTGGCGACGCACGACGACCTGCCGGCGCTGCGCGCGCTCATCGACCGCTCGGTGCGCGGCCTCAGCGCCGACGTGTACGACGCGCGCCAGATCGACAGCGCGCTCGTTCACGTGTTCGGCCCCGACACGCGCCTCATCGACGATGGCACCTACTACGTCATCGTCGACGACGGCGGCGCGCTGCTCGCCGGCGGCGGCTGGAGCCGGCGCCGCACGCTCTTCGGCGGCGATCAGATGAAGGGCGTCGAGGACCCGCTGCTCGACCCGGCCACCGAGCCGGCGCGCATCCGCGCCTTCTTCGTCGACCCGTCGGCCGCCCGCCGCGGACTCGGCCGGCGCCTCCTCGAGACCTGCCGCGATGCCGCGGCCGCCGCCGGCTTCCGCTCCCTCGCCCTCGCCGCCACGCTCCCCGGCGTGCCGCTCTACGCCGCGCTCGGCTTCGTGGAGGTCGAGCGGTTCGTGCAGGTCATGCCGGACGGCGTGGGGCTGCCCTTGGTGCGCATGACGCGTGGGATCGCCTGAGGAGCGTGAGACGTGGCTGATGGGACGCGGCTGGTGGGGCGCGGCCCATCAGCCCCCGCCCCGGTAGTCGCCCGTCACTCCCCCCGGGTGGCCCGCCAGATCACCTCCACTGGCACCTTCGGCGTCCGATCCATCGCCACCAGCCCGTTCGCCTCCTGGTACGTGTCGGTGAACTGCGTGTAGCAGAACCCCGAGAACAGCGCCACGCGGTTCACGGCGTCGAGCAGCGCGGTGTAGCGGTCGGCCAGCTCCTCCGGGGTCTCGGTGCGCGAGTAGCCCCAGGTGCGCGTCGGGTCGGGGTGATACGCGATGCCGCCGAACTCGGTGAGCATCACCGGCATGTTCGTGTGCTCGGCGTGCCCCTCCACCACGAGCCGCCGCCCGCCCGGCCGCTCGCGCTCGAGGATGCGCGGCAGGTCCTCGTCCGAGTGGTAGCGGCGCGCGATGCGGTCCGGCCGGTGGTCGTAGTCGTGGATCGCCATGATGTCCGTCGCCACGCTCTCCCAGCCGTCGTTGCCCACCACCGGCCGCAGCGCGTCGAGCGTGTTCGTGAGATGGTAGAGCGCCGCCACCCAGTGCCGCTGCTCCGGGATGCTCGGCAGGTCGGGCACGCCCCAGCTCTCGTTGAACGGCACCCACGCCACGATGCACGGATGGCTCGCGTCGCGCGCGATCGCCTCCATCCACTGCTTCGTCAGCCGCTCCACCGACGCCTTCGTGAACCGGTACGCGCTCGGCATCTCCTCCCACACGAGGAGACCGAGCTTGTCCGCCCAGTACAGGAAGCGCGGGTCCTCGATCTTCTGGTGCTTGCGCACGCCGTTGAAGCCGAGCCGCTTCGCCAGCTCGACGTCGTACCGCAGCGCGGCGTCGCTCGGCGGCGTCAGCCCCGTCTCCGGCCAGTAGCCCTGGTCGAGCACGAGGCGCAGGTAGTAGGGCCGCGCGTTGAGCAGGAACCGGTCGCCCTGCACCCCCACCTGGCGGATGGCGGTGTAGCTCGTGACGCGGTCGAGCCGCTCGCCGCGCCCGCCCCACAGCTCCAGCTCCGCGTCGATCAGCGTCGGCCGGTCGGGGGTCCAGAGCAGCGCGTTGCGGTAGTCGTCGATCCCCGGGTCGGAGAGCGCGATGCGGCGGTGCACCTCGCCGGCCACGAGCTGATACGTGTCGTCGGCGATGACCTGCCCGTTGGCGTGCAGGCGCACCTTCACGCGCAGCCCGTCGCGCGGCGCGCCGTCGACGCGCAGGTCGAGCCCGATCTCCCACCGCTCGAGGCTCGACGTCCACCGCAGCTCGGCGATGCTCGTCGCCGGCACGCGCTCCATCCACACCGTCTGCCAGATCCCCGACGTGCGCGGGTACCAGATCGAGTGCGGCTCGAGCTGCCAGTCCTGCTTGCCGCGCGGCTTCGCCAGGTCGTGCGGGTCGTCCTCGGCGCGCACGACGATCGTCTGCGGCCCGTCGTGCAGCGCGTCGGTGACGTCCACGCGGAACGGCGTGTACCCCCCTTCGTGCCGGCCGAGGAGGACGCCGTTCACCCACACCGTCGCGCAGTAGTCGACGGCGCCGAAGTGGATGATGAGCCGGTCGCCCACGTCCAGCCGCGGCGCGTCGAACGTCCGCCGGTACCACGACGCGAGGAAGAACCCCGTGAAGCCGATGCCGCTGGCCGGCGTCTCCGGCGAGAACGGCACGGCGATCGTCCGGTCGTACGCCACCTGGCCGGGGCTCCCCCACCGGCCGTCGGGGTCGAGCGCGAAGTCCCACGGCCCGTTGAGCGACCACCATTCGGGGCGGGCGAGCTGTGGCCGG
>Ga0213876_10002806_pt1 | contig 10136 bp, 6 predicted proteins | sample BarmaccomBMRX_R9_FD_160113 | JGI IMG/M metagenome (GOLD analysis project Ga0213876, IMG submission 160113) | Root-associated microbial communities from Barbacenia macrantha in rupestrian grasslands, the National Park of Serra do Cipo, Brazil - RX_R9 | ecosystem: Host-associated > Plants > Roots...
CGACCAGCCTGTTCTTCAAGCGCCTCGAATTGGTCAGGCGGCCGAGTACCGGCAGCTCGTGAAGTGCCCGCCGAGGCACGACGGGGTTGGACGAACCGCGGCGCCAGCCGGCTCGCGTGAAATGCGTGGTATCGAGTGCCATGCGAGCGATCGCGGCCCGAATGCTCTCGTAGTTACCTCCGCACGGACGGAGTCCGAGTGCGCGTAGAACCGTCGCCGTACTGCGCGCGGACGCCACCGCTGCGCGCATGGCTTCGTCGCTCCACGTGCGCTTCCTACCTGGCATGGCGGCTCCCCTGAGACCCAAGACGCGAACGCGGGGCCGGTGACTGCTCACCGGCCCCGCGTTCGCGTCCAATCCAGAGCGGGAAACGGGACTCGAACCCGCGACCCCAACCTTGGCAAGGTTGTGCTCTACCAACTGAGCTATTCCCGCGCGCCGCGTAGTATAGCCGGGGCAAACACCCGCGGCAAGCGTACGGGACGGCGCCTCCGCCGCCGCTCAGGGCTCGACGCCGAGCACGTGGACGGCGTACCACACCGTGTACGCGACGAGTCCCGAGAGCGATGCGTCGCCGCCGTTGCCGACTGCGCGGCCGCCCGCCTCGATCACCTCCGCGGCGACGCCGTTGTCGAGCGGGGCGCGACGCAGCCACTGCAGCACCTGCGGCGCATCGGGACCGAGCAGCCGCGCGCACTGCTGCGCGAGCGACGTCGGGACGGCACCGAGCCCCTTGGCCGTGCGGCGGTACGTCGAGTCGGTACGCTCGACCGCTTCGTAGAGCGGCAGCCAGAGCGCCGAAGCGAGCGGATCGTCCTCGAGCGCACGCGCTCCCTTGAGATCCACCGCGGCCGCCAGCGCCGGCTTGCCGTCGCGTTCCGCCGCGAAGTGGCGGAGCAGCGCGGCACGTACCGCTTCGGGGTCCTGCACCTCCCGGGCGCTCTCCTCGTCGAGCGTGCGGCGGAAGACCTCGAGCGCCTGCGCGACGACCGCGTTCCCGTGGAGCGTGTACGGGTGGGCGACGTTGGCGCCCGACACGCTCACCTCCGTGCTGTAGAGCGGCACGTTCTCGTCGCGCCGGCCGGCGATGTCGTCGCTCGACAGGTAGAGCGTGTCCGCCACCGCGGGCTCGTCGACGATCTGGTCGTCGCCGGTCTCGCGGATGTAGCGGTCCGTCGCGATCGCGTAGGCGGCGGCGCCCTCGAGCGAGAAGCCGGGCTCGAACAGCGTGCCGTCGAGGTAGTGGACGCCCTGCCCCGGCGCGAAGCCGTGCAGCTCGCACGCGCGCAGCAGCAGCTCGCGGGCGAGCGGCGCGTCGCCGAGCTGGATCGCGGGGAGCGTCCACATCAGCGCCTCCCAGTCGCGCACCGTCACGCCGCGGGCGTGCCAGGGCACGCGCGTGCGCACGAGGTAGTAGTGCGCGTCGTCGAGCGCGCGGCCGCAGCCGTAGAAATAGGCGAACAGCAGGTTGCGGTTGACGATGCGGTCGATGGCGTCGTTGCCCGTGACCTGCTCGAGCGCGCGCAGCGCCTCGCGCGTGGACGTGAGCAGGTCGCGCCATCCGCGCCGCCGCATCGCCGCCACGGTCGCCTCGGCGCCGTCGCGCTCGGGTCCGGCGGCGAAGTAGAACGCGACCTGCCGCGTCGTCCCCTGCTCCACCGTGACGCTGCGGCGCACGGCGAACGTCGGCGCGTCGCCGTCCGTCACCTGCACCGTCGCGTCGCCATCGGCGCCGAGGGCAATGGCGACCATCCCCGGCAGCGCTGCGCCTTCGAGCACGACGACGTCGTTCGCGCCCGTCGTCACGCGGTGCGCGTCGACGAAGGCGCGCGGCGAGCGCACGCGCATCTGTCGGTGCCCGAGCGCACCCTCCAGCGCGATGTCGATCGCGGCGGTCTCGGGGCCGCGGTTCTCGACCGAGATCGTGTAAACCGCACCCGAGAGATCGGTGTCGCGGCCGTGCGGCGCGAAGATCGTCCCGCGGACGACCAGCGCACCGCTCGTACAGGTGAACGTGGGCAGCCACTGCACCGCGCGCTCCCACGCGATCCCTTCGGTCGCGAGCTCGCGCAGCGCACCGTTCACGCGCAGCGTCGGCCGCAGCAGCGGCGCCCCGTTCCCTTCCACGAAGTCGGAGCTCCCCGCGAACTCCACGGCGGCACGCGCGCCGCGATGCAACACGCCGATGGCCCAGAGCGCACCGTCGGCGGGATGGATGCACGGCAGCGACAGCCAGTGGTTGCCCGTCACCTGCCAGGGAATGCGCGGCGGAGGAGTCGTGTTCACGAGTGCGTGCGGAGAAGTCGGAGCGGACGTCGAGGTCGCCCGTTCGTCGGTTGACGGGCCCTGACCACGCCGCTAATCTAGCGGGCTACCCCCCGGACCTGCCGGGTGTGGCGCACCGCATTGCGCTGCAAGCACTTAGACTCACCGCACGAGGACGAGCGATGGCGCGACGGCACGGACGGTCGGCTTTCCGCGCCGCAGCGCTCTCGTGGATCCTCCTCGGCCTCGCCGCAGCATCGGGGGGCGCACAGCCGGTGGTCGGCGGCTTCGGCGACGCGACGGTGCCCGAGCGCGGGAAAGCCCGCGTGCGCATCGCCGGCATCTTCGAGGGCACGAAGGATCAGACCGGCGGCGTCGCCGGCACCGAGGGCAGCAAGGTCGTCGGGCTCGGCGCGCCGATCTCCTTCGATTCGTTAGGCGCGGCGCAGCTTCCGTTTCTCACCGCGGCACAACGAGCGCTGCGCGACAGCATCGGCGTGTCGGTCGGGCTCACCGTCGGCTCGGTGACGACGAACGCGCGGCGATTCGTGGCGCGCGTGCCGATCCAGGCAGAGGTCGGGATCACGCGCCGGCTCTCGGTCGGCCTGACGGTGCCGTTCGTGAGCACGCGGCAGACCGTCAACCTGAGCGTGAACCCCGGTGGCACGACGGGGAACCTCGGGTTCAACCCGGCGAACCAGGCGCTCTCCAACAGCACGGCGTCCACGGCGGCGGCGCGGAACCAGCAGCTCCTGTTGGCGCTCCGGAAGGCCGCCGACAGCATCGTGGCGCTGGCCAACAGCTGCCCCGTGACCGCTGGCACGCCCGTGCGGGCGGGGTGCGAGGACGTGGTGAAGGACATCACGGGGGCCCGTGCGCTCGCCGCCGAGGCGCGCACCGTCGCGAACGGCATCGGCGCCGTGTACGGGACGAGCACCGCCGTCGGGTCGTTCCTCGTGCCGATCGCGGGCACCGATCTGGAGCGCGCCGTCGACGCGCGCATCCGCGGGCTGGCCCGGCGCTTCGTCGCGTTCCAGGTGAAGGACCTCGACTCGAACGCGACGCCGGCGGGTGCGTCGGCGCGGCTCGCCAATCGGGGGCTCAACCAGATCATCGCCGACCCGGCCTTCGGCTTCAACGCCGATTCGTTAGGCACCGTGCAGCGCGCCGGCATCGGCGACGTGGAAGCCGAGGCGAGCTACATGTGGCTCGACACGTTCGGCGCGACGGCGCGCCGCGCGGTGCCGGGTCTGCGACTGCGCAGCACGGTCGGCGTCGGCTACCGGTTCGCGACGGGCGCGGTGGACGTGCCGTACGACTTCTTCGACATCGGCACAGGGACGGGTGCCAACGCGCTGCTCCTCCGCTCGGCCACCGACGTGTCGTGGAGCCGGCGCTTCTGGGCCACGGTCGCGCTGCGCGCAGAGCAGCCGTTGGCCAGCTCGCAGACGCTGCGCGTGCCGACGACACCTGGCGCGCTGCTCGTCACGGAGGACCGCGAGGTGCTGGTCGATCGCACCGGCGGGCGTCAGCTCGTGATCGAGGCCACGCCACGTTGGGCGGCGTCCGAGTCGTTCGCGGTCGCGCTGCACTACTCGCTGCGCACGCGGCAGGCCGATGCGTCGACCACCACCGCGACCGACAGCGCCGGCGCGCCGATCGATGCGTCGGTGCTCGACGTCGGCACGGGCGGACGGGCGCAGGTCGTCGGCTTCGGGGTGACCTACTCGACGCTCGCGTCGTACGAGCGCGGCAACGGCTGGCTGCCGGCCGAGGTGAGCTTCCTGCGCACCAGCACCGTAGCAGGGAGCGGCGGCGTGATTCCGCGCACGAGCACGGCGCAGCTCACGGTGCGCGTCTACACGCGGCTCTTCGGCCACCACCCGCGCCCGCGCCCCTCGCTCCCCGGCGCGCGTTAGGCAGCGGCGCCGCCCGGCCCGCGCGTTAGGCCGCCGGCGCCGACCCGCGGCGGCCGCTGGACTTGGGGCGCGGCGCGTCGGCGCGCAGCTCGGCCGCGGCGCTGTCGAGGAGCTCGCGCGCATGCGCGCGACTCACCTCGCTCTCGGGGTCGCCGCCGAGCATGCGGGCCACCTCGCGCACGCGCTCGTCGCCCGCGAGCACGCGGACGTCCGCCGTCGTCACGCCGCCCTTCGCGCCCTTGGACACCATGATGTGGTGGTGGGCCCTCGCCGCGAGCTGCGGCAGGTGCGAGATGGCGAACACTTGATGCTGGCCGGCGACCCGACGCATCGTCTCGCCGACCATGAGCCCGACGCGCCCGCCGATGCCCGCGTCCACCTCGTCGAACACGAGCGTCGGGACGCCGTCGAGGCGCGCGAGGATCGTCTTCAGCGCGAGCATGACGCGCGACAGCTCGCCGCCCGATGCGGCGCGGGCCAGCGGCCGCGCCTCGTGGCCGACGTTCAGCGCGACGCGGAACTCCACGTCCTCCGCGCCGGTCGGCCCGGGCTCGGCGCGCGGCACGAGCGCGGCGTGGAAGCGCCCGTCGGCCATGCCGAGATCGGGGAACACGGCTTCGACGGCGCGCGCGAGCCGTTCGGCCGCCGCGCGTCGCAGCTCGGTGAGCGCGGCCGCTTCGGCGACGAGTCGCGCGCGGGCGGCCTCCTCGCGCTCCTCGAGCGCCTTCAGGTCGATCGCCGCCGAATCGACCAGGTCGAGCTCCTCGCGCGCCTTGCGGCCCGTCTCGATCACGTCCGCGAGCCCCGGCCCGTACTTCTTGCACAGCCGGAAGACGAGGTCGCGCCGACGGTGCACCTCCTCCAGCCGCTCGGGGTCGAGATCGACCGTGCGCTCGTACTCCACGAGCTCGCGCGACAGCTCCTCGAGCGCGTAGAACGAGCTGTCGTACAGCTCCTGCAGCCGCGCCAGCGACGGATCGATGCGCTCCAGCGAGCCTAACGCGCGGTGCAGCTGCGCCAGCCGCTGGAGCACGGCGTCCTCGCCGCCCTCGAGCAGCTCCGCGGCGCCGCTCGACAGCGTACGCAGCTCCTCGGCGTGCTCGAGCCGACGCGCCTCCTCCTCCAACCGCTCGTCCTCGCCAGCCGTCAGGTGCGCGGCGTCGATCTCCTTCACGACGTGGCGCAGATAGTCCGCGCGACGCTCGGCGTCGTCGCGCCGCCGCGCGAGCAGCCGCTTCTCCTCCCGCACCGCGCCTAACGCGTGCGACGCGTCGCGCGTGCGATCCGCCTGCGCGACGCCGCCGCCGAACGCGTCGAGGATATGCCGCTGCGACTCGCCGTCAAGCAGCGTCTGCGCCTCGTGCTGGCCGTGCAGGTTGACGAGGCGGCGGCCGACCTCGGCGAGCACGCCCGCGGTGACCGTCGTGCCGTTGATCCACGCGCGCGCGCGGCCGCCCGCCGCGATCTCGCGCTTGAGCACCACGGTCGGCTCGTCGACCTCGATGCCCCGCTCGTCGAGCAGGTCGGCGAGCTTCGCGGCCGAATCGACGTCGAACACGCCTTCCACTGATGCGCGGTCGGTGCCCGTGCGAATCAGGTCCGCGCTCGCCCGCTCGCCGAGCAGCAGCCCGAGCGCGCCGACGATGATCGACTTGCCCGCGCCCGTCTCGCCGGACAGCACGTTGAACCCACGCGCCAACGGCAGCGTGAGCGACTCGATGATGGCGAAGTTCCTGATGCGAAGCTCGGTCAGCATGCGCGCTCGAAGACGTTCGGGGCGATCCGCGTGATACCCTTCGGTGATGCTTGCGATCGCACCGTCACGCCGGCGTCACGCCGCCCGGCGTCACACCGCCCGACGGCGCGGTGCGCGTCGTTCCGTCGCCGACCTCGTCGCGCTCGGCGAGGCCGCCCCAGCCCAGCTTCCGGCGCAGCCGCGCGAAGAACGTCGTGCCCGGGAAGCGGACCACGAGCACCGGCCGCTCGGCCCGCTGCACGACGAGCATCTCCGCCGACGCGAAGCTGGTCCCGACCTGGCCGTCGACGGTGACGAGCAGCTCCTCCGGCCCGTCCTCGCCGCGCAGCCGCACGACCGCCGACGGCGGCAGCACGAGCGGCCGGATGCCTAACGTATGCGGCGACACCGGCGTCAGCACGATCGACTCGACCGTCGGCACGACCACGGGGCCGCCGGCCGACAGCGAGTACGCGGTGGATCCCGTCGGCGTCGAGACGACGACGCCGTCGGCCGCGTAGGTTGCGATCGGCTCGTCGTCGACCCAGACCGCGAAGCGCACGACGCGCGCGAAGCCGCCCTTGTGCAGCACCACGTCGTTGAGCGACCGCCACCGCATGCGCTCGCGCCCCGTGCCATCCACCGCCGTGGCCCGCAGCGCCATGCGCGGCTCGGCGTAGAAGTCGCCGCGCGCGAGCCGGCGCAGCGCCTCGTCGAGCTCGGTCGGGCCGCAGCTCGTGAGGAAGCCGAGCCGTCCGAGGTTGACGCCGAGGATCGGCACCTGGCGACCGGCCACGAGGCGCGCGCCGCGGAGCAGCGTGCCGTCGCCGCCGAGCGTGAGCAGGGCATCGACGCCGGTGTCGTTCGTCAGGCGCAGTGTGTCCGACGGCCCGAACTCCGCCAGCTCCTCCTCGAACGCGAGCTCGAGGTGCAGCTGCGGCGCGAGCGCGAGCAGGGTGCTCATGATCTCGCCGAGCCCCGGATAGCCGCGGTGCCCGACGACGCCGACGCGCAGCGGCGTGTCGCGCGTGGGCGCGTCGCGCACCGGGACGGGCGCGCCGCCGGCCGGGGTTCCGGTCACCGAACGCGCCGTCAGCCCGCGACGGCCTCGGTCTCGTGCAGCGCCCGCACGCGCGCGGCGATGCCGGCGGCGTCGAGTCCGCAGAGAGCGAGCTGACGGGCGCGCGACGCCGCGTAGATGATGCGGTCCGGAACGCCGTGCGCCGTGACGCGCACGCCGCCGTCCAGGCGCGCGACGACGCTCGCCATGTACGCGCCGAAGCCGTTCACCACCGTGCCCTCCTCGACGACGAGGAGCTGCCGGTGGTCGGCCAGCAGCGCGGCGAGGGTGACCTGGTCGTAGGGCTTGAGGAAGCGGCAGTTCACGACCGTGACGTCGAACCCTTCGAGCGCGAGCGCGTCGGCCGCGGCGAGCGACTGCCCGATCATCGTGCCCACCGCGAGGATCGCCATCTCGCGCCCGTGGCGCACGACCTCCCACGTGCCGTACGCCGTCGCCTCGATCTCGGCGATCGGCGGCACGACGTCCGGCGCCGCGTCGCGCGGATAGCGGATCGAGAACGGGCCCGCGTCGTGACGCATCGCCGCGCGCAGGAGCCCGAGCATCTCGCGGCCGTCCTTCGGCGCGGTGACGGTCATGTCGGGCACGGCGAGCATGTAGGCGATGTCGTAGAGGCCCATGTGCGTCTCGCCGTCCTCGCCCACGAGCCCCGCGCGATCCATCGCGAAGACGACCGGCAGGTGCTGGATCGCGACGTCGTGCACGACGTTGTCGTAGCCGCGCTGCAGGAACGTCGAGTAGATCGTGACGACCGGACGGATTCCCTGCGTCGCGAGGCCGGCCGCGAACGTCACCGCGTGCCCCTCGGCGATGCCGACGTCGAAGAAGCGCTGCGGGTGCGCCTTCGCGAACTCCTCGGTGCCGGTGCCGCTCGGCATGGCCGCGGTGATCGCGGCGATGCGGCGGTCCTCGGCGCCGAGCTCCGCGAGCCCGTGGCCGAAGACCTTCGTGTAGCCCGGGTTCGCGGTCGATGCCTTGAGCTGCTTGCCCGTCGCCGGATCGTGCCCGGCGGGGAGCGCGTGCCACTTCTCGCCGTGCTCGCCCGCGGGGAACCCGCGCCCCTTCTGTGTGATGACGTGCACGAGCCGCGGCGTCTTCATCTCGCGCACGGCGGTGAACGTGTCGACGAGCGCGTCGACGTCGTGTCCGTCGATCGGGCCGAAGTAGCGGAAGCCCAGCTCCTCGAAGAGCGCGCCGGGCGTGAAGAACGCCTTCGCGCTCTCCTCCCACTTCCGCAGCAGCGCGCCCGCGATGCCGGCCGAATCGGCCAGCTCGCCGATGCGCGACCGGACGCGGTTGTAGAGCGGGTTGCGCTGGATCGACGTGAGGTACTTGTGCATCGCGCCGACGTTGGGCGCGATCGACATCTCGTTGTCGTTCAGCACCACGACGATGTCGCACTCGGAGTGGCCGGCGTTGTTGAGCCCCTCGTACGCGAGTCCGCACGACAGCGCGCCGTCGCCGATGACCGCCGCGACCTTGAACGCCTCGCCCTTGATGTCGCGTGCCGCGGCGATGCCTAACGCGGCTGAGATCGACGTGGCGGCGTGTCCGGCGCCGAACGCGTCGTACTCGCTCTCCGTGCGCTTGAGGAAGCCGGAGACGCCCCCTTCCTGGCGCAGCGACTCGAGGCGTCCGTTCCGGCCGGTGAGGAGCTTGTGCGGGTACCCCTGGTGGCCGACGTCCCACACGAGCTGGTCGCGGGGCGTGTCGAAGGCGTAGTGCAGCGCGAGCGTGAGCTCCACGACCCCGAGGCCGGCGCCGATGTGGCCGCCCGTCCGCGAGCAGACCTCGATGAGCCGCTCGCGCATCTCGGCCGGGAGTGCGCGCAGCTCCTCCCGCGAGAGGTGCTTGAGGTCCGAGGGCGACTGGACGCGATCGAGAATTGACATGACCGAGAAGCGGTGACGGCGGCGCGGGACGATGTGCGGTGCGCCGGGCGACCACCTGGGGCGGCCGCCGCGCGCACGCGGAATCTACCCACCAGCCGTCCCAGCCGCAGCATCGCGGCCGATCGCGACCCTACGACCGCCTCGCGATGCTGAACCGGGCGAGGCGCTCGAGCGTCACGGTGAGCAGCCCGGACTGCGCGAGGGCGCTGCACCCCTCGTCCACCAGCGCCGCGGCCCGCTCCATCGCGCCGGCGACGCCCAGCAGTGCCGGGTACGTGCTCTTGCCCAGGGCGACGTCGCGCCCCGCCGTCTTTCCCAGCTCGTCGGTCGTCGCGGTCACGTCGAGGACGTCGTCGGCGATCTGGAAGGCGAGGCCGATCCGTCGCCCGTAGCGGTCCAGCGCCTCGACGGCGTTCGGGCCGGCGCCCGCGGCCAGCCCTCCGATGACCGCCGCGGCCGCGATGAGCGCGCCGGTCTTCGCGCCGTGGATCCGCTCCAGCCCCTGGAGCGACTGCCCGATCCCCTCGGCCTCCAGGTCGAGGAGCTGGCCGCCGATCATGCCGCCGCCGCCGGCGGCGTGCATCAGCTCCCGCACGATCCGCCCGACGTCGCCCGGCGCCAGGCCGAGGGCAGTGGCCGCGTCGCGCGCGGCCAGCGCGGCCAGCGGGACCATGGTCAGGCCGGCCGCCGTGGCCGCGGCGACGCCGTACACGCGATGCACCGTGGGCCGTCCCCGGCGCACGTCGTCGTCGTCCATGCACGGCAGGTCGTCGTGCACCAGCGAGTAGGCGTGCACGATCTCGACGGCCGCCGCCAGCTCGCTCGCGTCGCCACGGCCGCCGGCCGCGTCGTAGGCCGCGAGCACGAGCACCGGGCGCAGCCGCTTCCCCTCGCCGAGGAGGCTGTAGCGGATGGCCGCCGCGGTGGCCGGCTCGACCTCGTCGAGGTAGCGGCCGCAGAACGCCGCGAGCGCCGCATCGACGCGCGCTCGGGCGTCGGCGAGTGTGGGGGCGACATCGCCCCCGATGGCCGGAGCGGTCACGGCTCGAGCGGGGGCAGCTCGAACGCGCCGTCCGTGCGCTCGACGAGCAGCTTGACCTGCTGCTCGACGCGCGACAGCTCGCCCGACGCGGCCCGCAGCCGCTCGACGCCCTCCTCGAACAGCCGGAGCGCCATGTCGAGATCGAGGCCGTCGGCCTCCAGCGCGCCGACGATGTCTTCGAGCCGCGCGAGGTTCGTCTCA
>Ga0213876_10002808_pt1 | contig 10136 bp, 8 predicted proteins | sample BarmaccomBMRX_R9_FD_160113 | JGI IMG/M metagenome (GOLD analysis project Ga0213876, IMG submission 160113) | Root-associated microbial communities from Barbacenia macrantha in rupestrian grasslands, the National Park of Serra do Cipo, Brazil - RX_R9 | ecosystem: Host-associated > Plants > Roots...
GGGCGAGAACGCACCCCGCACCGCCGTCGGCACGCTGCACAGCCACCTGTCGCTGCTGCGCCGCGCGCTCGGCGACGCCGACCTGCTGCGACGGGACGGACCGGGCTACGTGCTCGACGTCCCGTCCGAGTCGGTCGACGCCGCCGCCTTCGAGCTGCTGACCGGGCAGGCCCGGGACGCGCTCGCCACCGACCCGGCGAAGGCGCACGACACCGCGGCCTGGGCGCTCACGCTCTGGCGCGGGCCCGCCTACGCGGACGTGGCCGACACGGAGTGGGGTCGCGCCGCCGCGGTGCACCTCGACGAGCTGCGGCTGGTGGCCATGCAGACGCGCTTCGACGCGACGCTCGCGCTGGGCCGGCACGCGGACGTGATCGCCGAGCTCGAGCGCGCCGTCGACGAGCACCCGATGCACGAGCGGTTCACCGCGCAGCTCATGGTGAGCCTGTACCGGTGCGGCCGACAGGTGGAGGCGTTGCGGACCTTCGACCGCACGCGCGAGCGGCTCGTCGAGGAGCTCGGACTCGAACCGGGGCCCGAGCTGCTGCGGCTGCAGTCGGACATCCTCGGTCACGCCGACTGGCTGGACGCGGTGCCCGAGCCGGAGGTCGTCGCGACGCCCGCTTCCGCGCCGGGTGCTGCTGCGGTGGTTGGCGACGCAGCAGAGGCGGCCCCGCCGGACGCCGGGCCGCCGCCCGCGTCGCCGGTGCGGCTGCCGGGCGCCGCGCAGCGTCACCGCGACCAACCCTTCGTCGGGCGCGAAGCCGAGCTCGACGCGCTGCGCGACGCGTGGAAGGCAGCCTGCTCGGGCCAGCGGGGGATGGTGATCCTCACCGGCGACGCCGGGGCCGGGAAGACGCGGCTCGTGAGCCGGTTCGTCGAGGAGGCCCACGGGTCCGGCGCGATCGTGATGTGGGGTCGGGCGACCAGCGAGGCGCTGGTCCCTTACGAGCCGATCGTCGAGGGGCTGCGCACGGTGCTCCGCTCGGTCTCACCCGAGGCGAGGCGGCGGGTGGTCGAAGGTCGCGACGCGCTGTCGCTGCTGCTGCCCGACATCGGAGAGATCGTCGGGGTCGACGTCGTCCGGCCGCAGGTGGGCACCGAGCGCTACGTGCTCTTCGAGACGGTCGCCGATCTGCTCGAAGCCGAGTCGGCCGAGTGGCCGTTCATCTTCGTGCTCGACGACCTCCACGTCACCGACGAGCTGTCGCTGCGGATGCTCGACCACGTGCTGCGCCACGAGCGGCCGGCCAAGCTGCTCCTCGTCGGCACGGCCCGCACCGGGCCCGACACGTCGAGCCCGCACCTGGAGGAGTTCTGCGCGACGCTCCACCGCGACGGCCTCCTGCGGCGGCTGCCTCTGGACGGCCTCTCGACCGAGGACGTCGGCGAGCTCCTCGTAGCGGGCGGCTGGCCCGACGGGCACCCGCGGGCACGCGCGATCCAGCGGGCGACGGGCGGCAACGCCTTCTTCGTCACCGAGCTCGCGCAGCACGGCACCGCGCCGAGCGACAACGAAGGGCTCCCCGACTCGATCCGCGGCGTGCTCGACACGCGGCTCGACCGCCTGGACGACCAGACCGCACGGCTGGTCGCGCTCGCTGCGGTCGCCGGTCCCGACGCCGCGATCCCGGTCCTCGCGCGGGCCGGCGGGTTCTCGGGCGACGAGGTGCTCGACTGCATCGACGACGCGATCGCCGAAGGCGTGCTCACCGAGGACGGGCCCACCGGGTCGGTCACGTTCCCCCACTCGCTCGTGCAGCAGGCGGTGCTCGAGCGCCTCAGCCGGTCCCGTCGTGGCGCGCTGCACCTGGCGGTCGCCGACGGCCTGGCCGAATCCGACGACGCGACCGCAGCCGAGCTGGCCCACCACCTCGTGAGCGCCGGACCGCTCGCGCCGCGCGACGCCGTCGTGCGCGCTGCGGTCGCGGCCGGGCGGCAGGCCCTCGACATGCTCGCCTACGAGGACGCGGACCGGTGGGCGCTGGAAGCCATCGACGCGGGTGGGCCCAACACGCCGCCCGAGCTCCGCTTCGAGGCGCTGCTGCTCCGCTCCGACGCGCAGCGCGCGCTCGGCGACCGCGTCGACGCGCGGGTCACGGCGACGGAGGCCGCCGACATCGCGCGCCGCGAGTCCGACCCGTTGCTGCTCGCCCGCGCCGCAGAGGCCCTTGCGCTGGCCCGGGCCGGCCTCGGCTTCGACTTCGGCACCGAGGATCCCGGTCTCGACGCGCTGCTCGAGGAGGCGCTGCGCGTGCTGCCCGCCGACGAGACGAGCCACAGGGCCCGCCTGCTGAGCGCCAGCATGACGAACGCAGCGGCCGATCGCGACATGGCGAAGATCGACCGGCTCGGTCTGCTCATCGAGCAGCTGCCCGACAGCACCCACCCCGTGCTCGTCGCCACGGCGCACCTCGCGAAGCGGATGGCGGAGTGGCGCATGCACACGCTCGACGCCCGCATCGCGGACGACCGCGGCGCGCTCGCAGCCGCGACGCAGGCGGGCAACGCGCCGCTCGAGCTCAACGCGCTGCTCTACGGCATCACGGACCTCACCGAGGCCGGTCTCGTCGACGAGGCAGCCAAGTGGTTCGAGCGGTTCCGGGCCCGTGCTGCGGACGTGCACCAGCCGGTGTACGACGCGTTCGTCCTCTTCATCGACGCGAGCCTGAACCTGCTGCAGGGCGAGTACGAGAAGGCGTCGCCGCTCGTCGATGCCGCGCTCGCGCTGGGCCGCAAGAGCCACGGTGTCAACGCCGAGCAGTCGTGGGCCGGGCACATGTTCGTGCACGCGTGGGACCAGGGCCGGCTGGCGTCCCTGCACTCGATGCTCGAGCACCTCGAGGGTCCGGGCGGCCTCCCGATCTGGGACATCGCCCGCGCCGCGACCGCCGTCGCAGCCGGCGACCGGGACTCGGCGCGCGCCACGCTCGTGCGACTCGTCGACACCGAGGTGCACGTGAACGACAACTCGCTCTGGACCACCTCGGTCGCGCTGCTCATCGAGATCGCACGGGCGCTGGGCGACGCCGAACGCTCCGAGGTGCTGCTGCACGCGTTCGCGCCCTACACGGACCGGCTCGTGATCAGCGGGCTCGGGCGGGTGAGCATCGGGCCGGTCGCCCGCTACGCCGCGGTCGCGTCGATGGTGCTCGGCCGCTACGAGGAGGCCGACCAGCTCTTCGACGTGGCCGCGCAGCGGTGTCGCGAGCTCGCAGCGATCCCGCAGCTGGCCCGCACCCACCACGACCACGCGATGGTGAAGGCTGCGCTCGGTGACGACGCCGCAGCCCAGCGCCTGTCGGACCGGGCCCGGGAGCTCGCCGACCGGGTCGGCGTCGTCCTTGGTGACCTGAGCATGACCGGAGCCGCCGCCCGTTGACGGGCCGGAGAGGACAGCAGGATGACGATCGCCGCACCCGATGAGATCGACCTCCGCGACGGAGCGGGCCCCGAGCACTTCGACGTGGTCGTGGTCGGCGCCGGCATCTCGGGGGTGGGCGCCGGGTACCGCCTGCAGACGGAGTGCCCGTCGAAGCGCTACGCCATCTTCGAGGCCCGTGGCGCGATCGGCGGCACGTGGGACCTGATGCGCTTCCCGGGTGTCCGGTCCGATTCGGACATGTACACGCTCGCCTACCCCTTCCGTCCGTGGCGCGACGCACGCTCGATCGTCGACGGCGAGTCGATCCGCAACTACGTCCGCGACACCGCGACCGAGCTCGGCGTGGATCGCCACATCCGATACCACCACCGCGTCGTGCGGGCCGAGTGGTCCTCGGTCGACGCCCGCTGGCGGCTCGAGGTGCAGATCGGCGACGACGCCGAACCGGTCCGCTACACGACCGACTTCCTCTACCTGTGCAGCGGCTACTACCGCTACGACGCCGGGTACCTGCCGGGCTTCCCCGGGCGCGAGCGGTTCGGCGGACCCGTCGTCCACCCCCAGCACTGGCCCGAGGATCTCGACTACGCCGGCAAGCGCGTCGTCGTGATCGGCAGCGGCGCGACTGCGGTCACGCTGATCCCGGCGATGGCCGAGAAGGCCGCACACGTCACGATGCTGCAGCGGTCGCCGAGCTACGTCGTGTCCGTGCCCGGCGCGAACGGGCTGCACGATCTGCTGGGACGGCTGCCCGAGCGCGTCTCCGCGCCGATCATCCGCTGGTTCAACGTCGTGCTGACGACGCTCATGTACCAGCTGTGCCGGCGCCGACCCGCGCTCGCCCGGAGGATGATCACGTCGGGTGCGGAGCGCCTGCTCCCCGCCGGCTTCCCCATCGATCCGCACTTCACGCCCACCTATGACCCATGGGACCAGCGCGTGTGCCTCGTGCCCGACGGCGACCTCTTCACCGCGCTCGGCTCGGGACGAGCTTCGGTCGTGACCGATCGCATCAGGTCGTTCACCGAGACCGGGATCGAGCTCGAGTCCGGCACCTCCCTCGACGCAGACATGATCGTCGCGGCGACCGGCCTCGAGATGCTCGCCTGGGGTGGGATCGAGGTGTCGGTCGACGGCGTCGCACGTGAGCCGGGGAAGTCGTTCTTCTACCGGGGCTTCATGATGAGCGACATCCCGAACATGGCCGTGTGCATCGGTTACACGAACGCGTCCTGGACGCTGCGGGCCGACCTCACGTCACGCTCGGTGTGCCGCCTGCTGAACCACATGGACCGCCGTGGCTACGTGAGCGTCGTCGCGCCGCTGGGCGACGCAGTCGCCGCCGGCCCGTCGTTCGCGCTCACCTCGGGCTACGTGCAGCGGGCGGCCGACCGGTTCCCGCGCGTGGCCACGACGTCGCCCTGGTACCTGCGCCAGAACTACGTGATCGACGTGTTCGCGACCCGCTTCGGCAACCTCACCAAGGGCCTCGAGTTCTCCCGCCGCAAACCCGCCCAGGCGCGCACCTGATCTCGACCCGAGCGGCTCGTGCCTGAGCTCGGTGCACTTGTCGTCGTCAGAGCCTCTTATCTGCTTCGAACTCCGGCCTCAGGGGTCGGTGGGGAGGTCGCAGTCGGCGAACCAGGGCTTCAGGTCGAGGACCGGGGTGCCGTCGAGGAGGTCGGTGCCGGCGACGGTCACGACGGTGCCGTCGACGCCGAGCTGGCGCACCAGGCTGAGGCCGATCGGGTTGGGACGCACCGGCGACCGCGACGCGAAGACGCCCTGCACCTCGCCCGTCGCCTCCGTGGCCCGCGGGACCAGCTGCAGCGGCCGGTCGGCGGGTTGGTCGTGCAGCCACGTCACCAGCCAGAGGTGCGGGTAGCGGTCGAGGCCGAGCAGACCGTCGAGGTACGCCTCGTCCACCACAACCAGGGCGATGCTCCTGCTCAAGGATGCCTGCGGGGGCGCCGAAGCGATCTCGGCGTAGTCGGTCTGGAGGTACCCGATGGGCTCGAACGTCGGAGCGGCCATCGACGTCGTCTATCAGACGATTGACGGAAACGATTGACAGATGAGGGGGAGTTCGGGCCGCTCCATCTAGGATAACTATCGTTATCCACAACCACCGAGAGAGGTTCCCCCTGCGATGACCCTGGTCAACACCGAGCTGCAGCCGTTCGAGGCGACCGCCTACCACGACGGCGCGTTCGTGGATCTGCGTGACGCCGACCTGCGCGGTCACTGGTCGATCGTGTTCTTCTACCCGGCCGATTTCACCTTCGTCTGCCCCACCGAGCTGGGCGACCTGGCCGACCTGTACGAGGACTTCAAGGCGCTCGACGTCGAGATCTACAGCGTCTCGACCGACACCCACTTCACCCACAAGGCCTGGCACGACACGTCGGCCACCATCGGCAAGGTCCAGTTCCCGATGGTCGGCGACCCGACCGGCAAGATCACCGAGAACTTCGGCGTGATGCGCGCCGGCCAGGGCCTCGCCGATCGCGCCACCTTCGTGATCGACCCCGACGGCGTGATCCAGGTGATGGAGATCACCGCCGAGGGCATCGGCCGCAACGCGACCGAGCTGCTCCGCAAGGTCAAGGCCGCCCGCTACGTCCGCGATCACCCGGGCGAGGTCTGCCCGGCGGCGTGGGAAGAAGGCGAAGAGACCCTCGCTCCCTCGCTCGATCTCGTCGGCAAGATCTGAGCCCTCGAAGGAGGCAGTGATGTTGGACGCCGGTCTCGCCGCGCAGCTGAAGACCCACCTCGAGAAGGTCACCCACCCGATCGAGCTCGTCGCGTCGCTCGACGACTCCCCCAAGTCGTCCGAGCTGCGCGAGCTGCTCGACGAGATCGCGTCCTTGTCACCGAAGATCACGGTGGACCGCCGGGACGACGACGCCCGGCGGCCGTCGTTCGCGATCGTCCGCACGGGCACCGACGTCTCGGTCCGGTTTGCCGGCATCCCGATGGGCCACGAGTTCACGTCGCTCGTGCTGGCGCTCCTCCAGGTCGGCGGCCACCCGTCGACCGCGTCGGAGGAGACGATCGAGCAGATCCGTGACCTCGACGGCACCTACGAGTTCGAGACCTACTTCTCGCTCTCGTGCCAGAACTGCCCGGACGTGGTGCAGGCGCTCAACCTGATGAGCGTCATCAACCCGAAGGTCCGCCACGTCGCCATCGACGGCGCGCTCTTCCGGGACGAAGTCGAGGACCGCAAGGTCAAGGCGGTCCCGTCGGTGTTCCTCGACGGGCAGCCCTTCGAGCAGGGACGCGTGACGCTCGAGCAGATCGTCGCCCGGCTCGACACCGGCTCCGAGGCTCGTCGGCGCGACGAGATCGACGCCAAGGAGCCGTTCGACGTCCTCGTCGTCGGCGCCGGTCCGGCCGGTGCCGCAGCGGCGATCTATGCGGCACGCAAGGGCATCCGCACCGGCATCGTCGCCGAACGCTTCGGCGGCCAGGTGCTCGACACGATGTCGATCGAGAACTTCGTGTCGATCCCGTACACCGAGGGTCCGAAGCTGGCGGCCGCGCTCGAGGCGCACGTCGACGAGTACGAGGTCGACGTGATGAAGCTGCAGCGCGCGCAGAAGCTCGTGCCCGCCGAGAGCGCCGAGGGCTTCGTCACCGTCGAGCTCGAGAGCGGCGCGGCGCTCGAAGCCCGGACCGTGGTGCTGTCGACCGGCGCCCGCTGGCGCTCGCTCGGTGTTCCCGGCGAAGAGGAGTACCGCAACAAGGGCGTGACCTACTGCCCGCACTGCGACGGCCCGCTGTTCAAGGGCAAGCGCGTCGCGGTGATCGGCGGCGGCAACTCCGGCGTCGAGGCGGCGATCGATCTGGCCGGCCTCGTCGCGCACGTCACGCTCATCGAGTTCGACGACGACCTGCGGGCCGACGACGTGCTGCAACGCAAGCTGCGGAGCCTGCGCAACGTCGACATCATCGTGAGCGGCGCGACCACCGAGATCCACGGTGACGGCGAGCAGGTCACCGGCCTCTCGTACCGGCACCGGGGCAGCGGCGACCTGCACCACGTCGACGTCGACGGCGTCTTCGTGCAGATCGGTTTGCTGCCCAACACCGAGTGGCTCGAGGGAGCCGTCGAGCTCGCGCCGACCAGGGAGGTCGTCATCGACGACCACGGCCTGACCTCGGTGCCGGGCGTGTTCGCGGCAGGTGACTGCACGACCGTTCCGTTCAAGCAGATCGTGGTCGCCGCCGGCGCCGGCTCGACGGCCGCGCTGAGCGCCTTCAACCACCTCGTCCGCACCTCGGCACCCGCCGGAGCAGACGAGTCGGCGGTGGCCTAGCGTCGACGGGCAGGGGGGCGCGCTCAACGGACGACGCATGAACCTTCGAGACCTGCAGTACCTCGTGGCCTTGGCCGACCACCGGCACTTCGGCCGGGCGGCGGAGGCGTGCTACGTCAGCCAGCCGACGCTGTCCACGCAGGTGAAGAAGCTCGAGGCCGAGCTCGGTGTCGACCTCGTGGAGCGCCACCCCCGCAACGTGCTCCTGACCGACGCAGGTGAGCAGATCGTCGAGCGGGCCCGGGTGATCCTCGCCGAGACCAAGACCATCGAGGGCATCGCCGCGCAGGCCCACGATCCCGAGTCGGGCACGCTGCGCATGGGGCTCTTCCCGACGCTCGCGCCGTACCTGCTCCCCCACGTCGTGCACCGGCTGCACGAGCGCTTCCCCCGCCTCGAGCTGCTGCTCGTCGAGGAGAAGACCGAGGTGATCCTCCAGCTGCTCGAGGAGGGGAAGCTCGATGCCGGCGTGCTGGCCCGGCCGGTGGCCCACGACCGGTTGCAGGAGGAGCTGCTGTTCGTGGAGGACTTCGTGCTCGCGGTGCCGACCGGTCATCCGTTGGCCGATGCGGACGAGCCGGTGCCCCTGTCGGTGCTCGCCACCCAGGAGGTGCTGCTGCTCGAGGAGGGCCACTGCCTCCGTGACCAGGCGCTCGACCTCTGCCGCGTCGCGGGCGCCAGCGAGCGGCGGGGTTTCCGCGCGACGAGCCTGGAGACGTTGCGTCAGATGGTCGCCGCCGGTGTCGGGATCACGCTCCTGCCCCAGCTCGCCTGCCAGCCGCCCGTCCCGCAGTCCGAGGACGTGAAGATCCTGCGCATCGGCGAACCCGTCCCCCGCCGCGAGATCGCCATGTACTCGCGGGCGAACAACGCCCGGCGCGAGCTCCTGCCGCAGATCACCGCCATCATGCGGGACCTTCCACCGGGCCTGGCGAGCGAAGCGCCGGCCTTGGTGAGCACCTCCGGCTGACCGGGCGGTCGTCGCCCGGGTCCTCAGCCGGTCACGGCATGCGGTACTCGTCGTCGGTGACGTGGTCGCCCCACGTGGTCTCGGGACCCTCCTGGTCGGGGTGGAGCCCTTCCCACATGGCGAGGTGGGTCATGAAGTGGTCGGGCGCGGCGCCGTGCCAGTGCCACTCGTCGGGCGAGCACCAGATGGTGTCGCCCCGCTGGATGACGACGACGTCGCCTCCGCGGACCTGGGTGAGCCCGATGCCTTCGGTGACGTGGAGGGTCTGGCCGTTGCAGTGCTTGTGCCAGGCGGTGCGGGCGCCGGGGGTGAAGTGGACCGATGCCGCCCGGGCCAGGGTGCGGCCGTCCTGCGGGATGACGATGTCGAGGTAGACGTCGCCGGTGAACCAGTCGGCCGGCCCCTTCACGGTGGCCGGGGTGGGAACGATCTCCATGGGCATGTCGACTCCTCAGACGGTCAGAGGAGTCTTGCTGGTTGCTGGCGTGCTCGGATCACTCCCAGGCGGAGTGGAACGTGCCCCGCACGCCGGCGTTGTGCACGACCCAGCGCACCCACTGCTCTGCCTCGCTGCGGGTCGCGGGCGAGCCGTCGGCCAGCGCGACGCTGATCTCCAGCCGTCCGTCGTCACCGTCCACCCACGCATGGGCGTGGGCCTCGCTCGCCAGCATCCGCGCGACCGCCATGAGCGGATTGGCCAGGTGCGCTTCGTCCACGTCGACCACCATGACCAGTCGGTCGTCAGGGGCGCGCAACGGACGGGGTGGCCGCGGCGGGGTGGGGTCCAGCGGACGGGTGTGCAGAGCGATGCTCACGTGCGATCCTCCTTCCTCCTCAAACGGGCTCGTGCTCGTGCCAACTGGACCCGCACCTCCGCGAGCTCCATCTCGAGCTCGAAGATCCGCCGGATGCCGATGAGCGTCATCCCCGCATCGGCCATCTCGGCGACCCGCCGCACCTGCTCGATGTCCGCTCGGCTGTAGCGGCGCTGCCCACCCGCAGAACGTGCGGGCTGCACCACCTCCTCGGTGTCGAGGCGCCGTACGAACGCGGGCTGGACATCGAGCATCTCGGCCACCTGCCCGACGGCGAAGCGCGGCGCGTCCACGTCGTCGAGCGGGTGCACGTCGATCAGACGCCTGCGCCGACCGGCTCCTGGGCCGTCGCGTCGATCGCCTGCTGGCCTTCGTCACCCGAGCTGATCTCGACCCGACGAGGCTTGGCCCGCTCAGCCACCGGCAGGCGCACCGTCAGGACGCCGTTCGCGTAGCTGGCATCGAGACGATCGGTGTCGAGCGTCTCACCCAGGAACAACTGGCGACTGAACGTGCCGTGAGGACGTTCCGCGATCAACAGCTCCGTGTCATCGCCGGCAGTCCGCTTGCGGTCCGCGTGGACCGTGAGCACGTTGCGCTCGACGGTCAGATCGATCGACGACACATCCACGCCGGGGAGGTCG
>Ga0213876_10002809_pt1 | contig 10135 bp, 7 predicted proteins | sample BarmaccomBMRX_R9_FD_160113 | JGI IMG/M metagenome (GOLD analysis project Ga0213876, IMG submission 160113) | Root-associated microbial communities from Barbacenia macrantha in rupestrian grasslands, the National Park of Serra do Cipo, Brazil - RX_R9 | ecosystem: Host-associated > Plants > Roots...
GGGCCAGGATCGCCGCCGCCTGGAGCGGATCGGCGTAGCCGAGCGGGTACCACGGGTCCATGACCGAGTCGTGGCCGATGCAGACGTTGACCCCGGCGTCGAGCAACTCTTTGATACGCGTGTGGCCGCGACGGATCGGATAGTGATCGAAGCGACCCTGGAGCACGGCGTTGTCCAGCGGGTTGGTGACCAGGTGCAGGCCGGCGCGGCGAACGTTGGCGATGAGTCTCGACGCGTAGGCCGCGTTGTACGAGTGCATGGCCGTCGTGTGACTGGCCGTCACGCGGCCGCTGAGGCCCAGACGCAGCGTCTCGGCGACCATCACCTCGAGGAAGCGCGAGTGCTCATCGTCGGTCTCGTCGCAGTGGATGTCGACGCGCGTGCCGGTCTCGGCGGCCAGGGCCATGGCCAGCTTGACCGATGCCACGCCATCCTCACGGGTGAGCTCGAAGTGGGGGATGGCGCCGACCACGTCGCAGCCCAGCGCGACCGCCTGGCGCAACAGGGCCGGCCCGTCCTCGAAGGCGAAGATCCCCTGCTGCGGAAAAGCGACCAACTGGAGGGTCATCTGGCCGGCCACCTCCTGGCGCAGCTCGAGCAGCGCCCGCAGCGCCACCAGGCGCGGGTCACACACGTCGACGTGGCTGCGCACGAACAGCACACCGTTGGCCAGTTGCCAGCGCAGCACCTGGCGGACGCGCCGCTTGACGTCCTCGACGCTCAGGTCACGCACCCGCTCGCCCCAGATGGCGATGCCCTCGAACAGCGAGCCGCTCGCATTGAAGCGCGGCTGACCGACCGTGAGGACCGCGTCGAGGTGGATGTGCGGCTCGACGAGGGCCGGGGTGACCAGCGCCCCGTCAGCCTCGAACACCTGGCTGGCCGCCTCATCTGGACTCGGCTCGACGATGCGGCCGTCGCGGATGGCGATGTCGCGACGCACGGTCGCGTCCGACCACGGCGGCCGGGCGCCGCGGATGAGCAGATCGAGCACGCCGCGGGACAGACGGGCGCTAGCGGGCGGCGGCGGTGGCCGCGGCCGTGGCGCGCCGACCGGCCAGGGCGAAGTAGACCAGCGCGGCGACGGCGAAGCCGACGATGAAGCTCAGGTCGCCCAGTTGGGGCAGTGCGTCGACGACCGGCCCGTGCCACAGCGTCTGGTTCCAGAACGGGATCGAGACGACGATGCCGGCCAGCATGGCCAGGGCGCCGGCCACGGTTGCGTGCCGCCGATCGAAGAACTCGCGCTCGTCGTACTGGCCGCGACGTAGCCAGTAATCGGTCAGAATGACGCCCAGGAACGGCGTGATCCAGTAGCCGATCAACAGCAGGAAGTTCTCGTACGAGTGCCCCGCGTCGACCTCCCCGGCGCGGGCGACCAGATAGCCGATGGCGCCGAAGACGACGGCCACGATGGCCCGCTGGCGATGCAAGCTGCCGATGCGCACGCCCAAGGCCAGAAACGACATTGCGCCGCTATAAATGTTGAGCACGTTGGCGCTGACCGCGCCGAGGGCGATGCCCAGCAGGGTCAGCCCAGCCAGGATGCCGGGCAGCGGCTTGACGAGTTGGTCGGTCGGGCTGTCGGTCGGCCCCCAGGCGGTGCCGGCCACCGTCGCCAAGGCCGCGCCGCCCACCTCGAGGATCGCGCACGGCACGAAGACGCCCAGCATGGCGCTCCAGAAGACGGCCCGGCTAGCGCTGCTCGGCGGCAGGTAGCGCGCGTAGTCCATCGAGTAGGGCGCCCAGCCGGCGCCGTAGGCGAAGGCGACGAAGATGGCCAGGATGAAGGCGCCCAGCGGGCCACCGAAGGCGACCGGCGCCTTGGGGTTGAAGCCCACGCCCGGGTTGCTCTGGACCAGGATGACCAGCGTCGCGATGGTGAAGACGATGGCCAGATAGGGGAAGGCGACCTTCTCGAACTGGTGGATGAAGTTGTGGCCGATGAAGGCCACGAACACCTGGACCAGCACAATGATGATCAAGGCGACCTGGAACGGCAGGTGGGCGAGCGTGCTCAGAGCGAAGGTGCCGCTGATGGTGTTGACGGCGAACCAGCCGATGCCGGCCGTGAGCGCGTTCAAGCCGGCCGGCAGGAAGTTGCCGAGGTAGCCGAAGGCGCCGCGCGACTGGACCAGTTGTGGCACGCCGAAGCGCGGCCCCCAGGTCGACAGGATGCCGACCGAGGCGGCGCCCAGGGCCGAGCCGATGACGACGGCCAGCACCGTCGGCCAGAAGCCGCCGCCGAAGACGGTGATGGGGATCACGCCCAGGAACATCGTGGCGAACTCCCAATTCGGGGAGTTCCAGGTCCAGAACAGCTTGAGCGGCGTGCCGTGGCGCTCGGCCAACGCGATGTACTCGATCCCACCCGGCTCGACGGCCATGACGCGGTCGCCGTAGTCGCCTTCACGGATGGGAACGTCGGCGCCGAACTCCTGGGCCCGCCCGACGGGCACCGACTCTGCAGCCATGGCCTGGAGCGTACCGCGTCCTGTCAACGCGCACGCTCGATCCGCCTGCCCAATGCCGGCAGTCAGGTAGTGTGCACTGTGCACAAACGATCCGCGGGCGCCCCTCAGGCGGTGCCGAAGCTGAGGCCGAGCCCGCGGAGCCACTGGCGGTAGGCGATGGCCAGGCGATCGCTGCGCAGGTGGAGCTCGGCTTGCAGGTCGAGCGGCAGGCGTTCGGGCCGCTGCGACTCGAGGATCGGCCGGTCCTGGGCGAAGATCCCGTCTTGCCAGGCCACCAGGCCGCCTGCATCGAGGTCGTGGCCGTAGTTCATGGCCAGCCACATCCAGGCTGTGCTGCGCACGGCCTCGTGGGGGCTGACCGCCAGCAGGATGGCGAAGCGCGGCCCAGCGGACGCCTTGGCCAGGTACGCCACCAGCGGCCGCGGCACGCGGTAGGTGTAGGTGACCACGTCGCCCTGGCCGGTCCCGTACGGATCGGGCTGGAAGACCCGCACGCCGTGGGCACTGACCCCGTCGGGGCCAATCTCGGCTGCGTAGTCATCGATCGCCGGCCGCTCGCGACTGCCGAGGATGCCCTCGTGGACGAATGGGAAGTGGCCGACGTCGAGGAAGTTCTCGACGATGCGCGGGCCGCTGGCCTGGACGGGGTACGGCCCGCAGGCGATGGTCCGATAGGCCGGGTCGGCCCACTCGGGGAAGCTGGGCGGCGGGCCGGCCGGCTGGCCCAGGCTGACCCACACCAGGCCGCACTGGACGGCGGCGCGGTAGGTCACGACACGGGCGCGGGCGGGTGGTGCCTGGTCCGGATGGGCCGGGATGCGCACACAGCGGCCGGCCGCATCATAGGTCCAGCCGTGGTAGGGGCACTCGAGCGTGCTGCCAGCCGGCGTGTCGTCGATGCGGCCGAGTGACAGGCGGGTGCCGCGGTGGACGCACAGGTCCTGCCAGGCCAGCACCGCACGGCCCGCCCGCCAGACGACCACATCCTCGCCCAGCAGCCGCACGGCGAGGGGCCGCTCGGCTGCCAGGTCGCGCTCGAAGGCGACCGGGTGCCAGTCGTCGCGCAGGACCGCATCGCCCAGCACGCCGGCCGATGGTACCAGCGGCCGGCGTGGCGTTCAGTCGCGGGCGTCGGCGGGGATGGTGCCGAGGCGGCCGCTGCGGTAGTCGGCGATCGCTTGGGCCAGTTCGGCGTGGGTGTTCATGACGAACGGGCCGTACCAGGCCACCGGCTCGCCGATCGGCTGGCCGCCCATGAGGTAGACGTCGAGGGCTGGCGTGCGGCTGTCCTGGCTCGGGCTGGCCGCGAGGCGGATCGCGTCGCCGGCCCCGAGGACCGCCAGTTGGCCGAGGCTGATCGGCCGCCGCTCGGGGCCGACGAAGCCGTTGCCGCTCAGGCCGTAGACGAGGGCGTTGAAGTCGCGCCGCCAGGGGATATCGACCTGGGCGCCAGGCTGCAGCGTGGCGTGGACGATCGAGATGGGTGTATACGTCACGCCCGGTCCGCGATGGCCGTCGAGTTCACCGGCGATGACGCGCACCAGCGCGCCGCCGTCGGGCGAGGCGAGCAGGGCCACGGCGGCGCCACGGATGTCCTGGTAGCGCGGGGCGACGAACTTGTCGCGGCTGGGCAGGTTGACCCACAGTTGCAGGCCGTGGAACAGGCCGCCGCTGGTCACCAGCCACTCGGGCGGCCGCTCGATGTGCAGGATGCCGGCACCGGCCGTCATCCACTGCGTGTCGCCGTTGGTGATGACCCCGCCGCCACCCTGCGAGTCGCGGTGCTCAAAGACGCCGTCGAGCATGTAGGTGACCGTCTCGAAGCCGCGGTGCGGATGCCAGGACGTGCCCTTGGCCTCGCCGGGGGCGTACTCGACCTCGCCCATCTGGTCGAGGTGGATGAACGGATCGAGCGCGGCGCTCGAGACACCGGCGAAGGCGCGGCGGACAGGGAAGCCCTCGCCCTCGAAGCCGCGCGGGGCGGTCGTCAGCGAGGTGACGGGACGGAAGGTGGCGCGGGCCGGATCGACGGCCGTGATGCGCGGCAGGGCGAGAACGTTGGGAGCAGTGACAGCAGGCATGCGGCTTCAGAAAACCTCAGTGTTTAGAACTGAACCATTGACCTGGGTATTCCGCGCGCCGCTGATACCCTCAGCCGGCCCGCACGATCTGGTTCTTGCCGACGACCACGATGCCGCAGCGCGAGACGGTGAAGCGGGCGCGGTCGGCCTCCGCGTCCAGCCCGAGGCGCGCGCCGTCCTCGACGACCACTCCTTTATCCAGGATGGCGTTGCGCACCAGCGCCCCGCGCCCGATGCGGACGTGATCCATGAGCACCGAGCCCTCGACCAGCGCGCCCGCGTCGGCCCGCACCGACGGCGAGAGCACCGAGCGGCGGATGGTCGCCCCGGCCACGATCACCCCGGCGCTGACCAGCGAATCCAGCGCCTGGCCCGGCTGCCGATCGTCGACCACGAACTTGGCCGGCGGCAGCGGCGGCTGCCAGGTGAAGATCGGCCACTCGCGGTTGTAGAGGTTGAAGGCCGGCACCGGCGAGACGAGGTCCATGTGCGCCTCGTAGTAGGCGTCGATCTCGCCCACGTCGCGCCAGTAGCCACAGTCGCTCTCGACGGCGCCGGGCACGTCGTTGGTGCTGAAGTCGTACCACGCCGCCTCGCCGTGCTCGACCATCAGCGGCACGATGCTGCCGCCCAGGTCGTGCTTGCTGGACTCCTCCTCGGCGTCGCTGGTGACCGCGTCGATCAGCGCGCTGGCGGTGAAGATGTAGTTGCCCATCGAGGCCAGCACCTGGTCGGGCGCGTCCGGCAGGCCTTGGACGTCGCCCGTCGGCTTCTCACGGAAAGCGCCGATGCGGCCGCCCTGGCCGGTCTCGATGATGCCGAAGGCGCTGGCCTCGTGTTTGGGCACGCGCACGCCGGCCACCGTCAGCCCGGCGCCGCTCGTGATGTGGGCCGCGAGCATCTGGCGCGGGTCCATGCGGTAGATGTGGTCGGCGCCGAAGACCAGGATGTAGTCGGGCCGCTCGTCGTAGACCAGGTTGAGGTTCTGGAAGATGGCGTCGGCCGAGCCGGCGAACCAGTGCGGGCCGCGCCGCATCTGGGCCGGCACGCTGGCCACGTAGTTGCCGAGCAGGGCGTTGAGCCGCCACGTCTGGGCGATGTGGCGGTCGAGGCTGTGGCTCTTGTACTGGGTCAGGACGACGATCTTGAAGTAGCCGGCGTTGACCAGGTTGGACAGTACGAAGTCGATCAAGCGGTAGGTCCCGCCGAAGGGCACGGCCGGCTTGGCGCGGTCGGCGGTGAGCGGCATGAGGCGCTTGCCTTCGCCTCCAGCGAGCACCATCGCGAGCACGTGCATGAGTGTCCAGTCTCCTCGTCCGGCCCTGGTGGCGACTACCTCCTATGGTATCGGCCAACGTTTGCGGCGGCGGAACCGCAGCGCAACCGCCCGCCGGGTCGCGGGCTCCGGCGGGCGATGGCTAGTCGACGAGCTGGCGGATGGCGCGGCTGTGGCGCAGGCGGTCGATGACGTTGCGCTTGATGCGGTAGACCGTGGCCACGTCGGCGAAGCGGCGTGGGCAGCGCGCGCGGATCTCGCGCGGCGTCAGCCCGCGCACGAACGACAGCTGGGCGACCACGCGCTCGTCGTCGCTGCGCAGCTCGCGCTCGATGGCCTGCCACAGCTCGCCGCGGGCGACGCGGGCCAGGACCAGCGCCGACGGGTCGTCGCTCGGGGCCAGCTCGGGCGACAGCGCATCGAGCGAGGTGGTCGGCTGGCGCTTGCGGGCCCGCGCCTCGTCGAGCAGCACGCTGCCCAGGCACAGCTTGAGGTAGCTCAGGACGGCGGCCAGGTCGTCGAGCTCCTGGATGCGCCCGGCGCGGGCGGCCTGCCAGAAGCGCTGAAAGGCGCGGTCGACGCAGAAGCCGTCGTCCTCGGCGACCAGGTCGCGCACGGCGCGGCGGTTGGCCTGGGCCTGCAGCAGCGGCCGGTACAGGTCGACCAGCGCCGCCCAGGCGCCCCCGTCGCCGAGCACGATGGCCCGCCGGAACAGCTCGAGTGCCGCCGCCTGCTCGCTCGGCAGCCCACCCGCCCAGTTCTGCTCCTGGCGCCGCGCCTCGGCGCTCAGGACCCCGAGTGGTAGCTTGGTGACGTCACTTGGCATGCGCGCACCGTAGAGGGGCGCTGTTGCCACAGCGTGACCAGGCTGTTGCAGTGGCGCGCGCGCGTGCAACGCTGGCCTTGACAGTCGGGCCGACCGTGCTACAGTGGCGCGACCTCCACCGGCTCGGGCGGCAGCCGCAGCCGCAGCCAAGCCACACGCCCGCCGCGGCCGATCTTGACGACACGGGGAGGCGAGGGGGATGGATCTCGCCCTTCGCGACATCCAGGGCAACGTGGTCCCTGGCTTCAACAAAGACCATCAGGCGTTCCTGTTCGTCCGCTTTGGCGAGCTGGCCGGCGCCCGCCAGTGGCTGGCCAGCCTGCAGCCCGAGCTCGCCTCGGCCTACGAGGTCAACCTCTTCCGCCAGCTGTTCCAGTCGCTCCGCCAGCGGCGCGAACAGAGCGGCCGCGGGGCGACGGACGACGGTGACCCGACCAGCCAGGTGGCGCAGGACGCCGGTGCGCTGCAGGTCATCAGCGCCACGTGGCTCAACCTCGGCCTGTCGGCCAGCGGCCTCGGCCGGCTGCTCGGACCAGCCGCCGTCGCCCGCTTCGGCGGGCCGTTCGGCGCCAATCGCGTGCCGGGCGTGCCCCCGTCGGAGACGAACGCCGCCGACGCCCTGCTGATCGTGGCCGCCGACGAGGCCCTGAAGCTAGAGGCCGAGCTCGGCCGCCAGCGCCAGCGCCTGGCCGTCTGTGCCGTCGACGAGCTGGTCTGCTGGCGCGGCGACGCGCTGCCCGGCCCGCAGCGCGGCCACGAGCACCTGGGCTTCAAGGACGGCGTCTCACAGCCACGCCTGCAGCTCGCCGACGACACCTGGACTGGCCGTGGCCCGGCCGTCGCGCCCGGCGAGTTCGTCCTCGGCCTGCCAGACGCCGCCGGCCGGCCCAGTGGCGCCGGGCTGCCCGCGTGGGTCCAAAATGGCAGCTTCCTGGCGTTTGTCCAGATAGAGCAGCATGTCGGGACCTTCTGGGCGGCCATGCAGCAGCACGCGCCACGACTCGGCACCTCGGCCGAGACGCTGGCGGCCCAGATCGTCGGCCGCACGCGCAGCGGCGACCCGGTCGGCGGCGGCCCGAGCCAGCCGCCGGCCACGTTCTCGCACGTCGGCCGCGCCTACGCCCGCCAGCTTGGCGGCCAGGCGGCCCAGCACCGCATCCTGCGCCGTGGCCTCCCCTATGGGCCGCCCTGGCAGCCCGGTGACACCGACGACGGCTCGCGCGGCCTGCTCTTCGTGGCCTACCAGGCCGACCTCGGCCGCCAGTTCGAGCACGTCTGGGACACCTGGCTCAACAGCCCGACCTTCCCCGCCCCCGGCGCCGGCCGCGACGGCCTGGTCGGCCAGGCCCCAGCACCCGGCACACATGGCCCACTCACCAGCACCAGCCTGCTCACGCCCTGGACACCCACCGCAGATCGTCCGGCCGCCGTCGCCACCACCGCCACCGTCGGGCAGGGCGGCCAGAAGGGAGGACTCATCGCCCTCCGACTTCCCGTGTTCGTGACGCCGCGACGCGGCGCCTACTTCTTCGCGCCCTCGCTGTCGGGCCTGGCGTTCCTGTCGCAGACCCAGGCGCTGACACCGGCCACGCAGACGCGGACGCAGGTTGCGTCCTGGAGGACCAACGCACCGTGACTCCCAGAGTGATGCTGCCCAACGTCGAGGTCCCGCCAGTCCCGCTCCTCCGCGAGGCCGGCGTCGCGCGGGGCCAGATTCAGGTCGGCTACCAGCGCGTCGAGAGCTTTCACAAGCTCATCGTCGACCAGCTCCCGTATGGCCAGATCGATCCCACCGACCTGGTCCAGGGGCTCATCGAGTTCGACGGGCCCGACCAGGACCCGCCAAACAAGAAGGCGCCCTTGCAGTGGAACTTCGGCGGCGAGGCGTACGAGGTGCGCAAGGCGATCCGCGTCCAATACTCGTATCCGAAGTACCTGGACACCGGCCCCGGCAACGCGACCGGCTCGCTGTTCATCGGCTACGTGCCGGACGACCCGTGGCTGCTGAACGGGACGCTCAAGGCGGCCAGGGCAACCCTGAAGGACTTCGCCAAGCACGGTGGCGACCCGAGCCGGGCACAGCAGGCTATTGAGGCCCTGACCATCGAGCTCGACAATCACTGGTCGCACCACGCCGCGCGCGCGGCCCGGCAGGTGTACCGCAGCGCGGTCAGCGATACCTGGGCGCTCCTGCGCGACCTGCCTCAGACCGTCACCCCCGTGGCCTGCTACGTCGACACCGAGACGTTCGACGCGTTCGTCTATGCCGGCATCCCGAGCGTTGGGGCCAACCCTGGCGTATCGTCCGCGACGCTGACAGCCGCTGCACTCAAGCAGCTCGCCCAGAAGCAGCCACAGGCCCTGGCAGACGCCTTCATCAAGGCCCAACAGGGCGAAGCGCAGAAGGCGCGGATCGTGTCGATCTACTACGACGGTCCGGCCACGGACTACAACAGCCAACAGGCGTTCCCCTACACGGTGGACACCCTGTTCAACGAGCCCGACAAGTACAACCAGCTGCTGTGGTGGTACTTCGGCGGGCGAGCCTTCCACATCACCAAGGCGATGCTGTTGGCCTACGTCGCGGATGCCGGCTCCGGCCTGCTGCTGGTCGGCTATCAAGGACCGTCACCGCACTAAAGGTCAGCCGGCTGCTTCGGAATATCCAGGTGTCGGCCGAGGCGACGGAGGATGCCCCGCGCCTCGGCCGCGTACCCTGCGGCCCGCTCAGCCTGGGCCGGCGTGCCGACCAGGAGCTGGCCGAGGGCGCGCAAGATGATCGCCTGCTCATACGGCATGCGCGCTGCCACCGCCGTCTCGAGGGCGGCAACGAGCGAGCGCTCCGCTTGCGTGCGGTCCTCCTGCGCCTCGGCGCGGGCGACTTCGACCTGCGCCAGGCACTGCAGACGCAGTGCGCCCAGGCGTGTTGCATCGGCCAGCGCGGATCGGGCGCTGGAGAGACTGTCGGTGACCTGTGCGAGTGAGGTCTGCACGCTGGCGAGCGTAATCCGCGCCTCGATCCGATGTTCGATGGTCCGCGCCAAATCGAAGGCTTGCATGGCCAACCCGATGGCCGCGTCGAGATCGCCGCGCTGTTGATGGAGCTCCGCCGAGGCGAGCAAGGTTGGGGCGTATTCCAGCGTGTCGCGCATGATGCCGACATCGGCCACTGCGCGCTCGATGTCGGCCGCTGCGGCGGTGTCGTCTCCCTGCAGCAGTCGCAATCGACCGCGATGGCGTACGGCCAGGACGCGACATGGCGCGACGTCCATGCGCTCGGCGACGGTGACGGCGAGGCTGAACGCCTGCAGCGCAGGGCCCCACTCGCCGCGGTGCTGCCGAACGACGCCCAGCCCGACGCTGGATTCGACGATGCCACACGTATCCCCGGCCGACCTGCGCGCGGCGAGCGCGCGCTCGAAGCTCTGGGCTGCGGCGTCCCACTCCCCACGCAAACGCTGGATCTCGCCTAAGATAT
>Ga0213876_10002810_pt1 | contig 10134 bp, 9 predicted proteins | sample BarmaccomBMRX_R9_FD_160113 | JGI IMG/M metagenome (GOLD analysis project Ga0213876, IMG submission 160113) | Root-associated microbial communities from Barbacenia macrantha in rupestrian grasslands, the National Park of Serra do Cipo, Brazil - RX_R9 | ecosystem: Host-associated > Plants > Roots...
CGTTTGGTGCGGCGTTACCTGCCGAGCGCTCTGGTGCGCCGACGTCTGAACGACTTCGTGCTACCGGTCATGCGCTGGCCGATGCTGCTGAACAGCCACGAACTTGCGGGCCTGTCCGGCTTGCCGATTGGCGATGTGCAGTTGCCCGGGCTGGACCTGTCGGCTGCTCGTCAGCTTCCTGCACCAGCCGGTCTATCGAGGAGCGGCACGATCATCGCCGTCAGCAACTACGCCGGGATGACGGACCGACCTTTGGCGCTCGCCACCCGAGACATGCTCAGACATACATACGTGGTTGCGCCAACCGGTGCCGGAAAGTCGTGGCTGTTGTCCGGAATGATCTTGCAACAGGCCGAGGCCAACCGAGGCATCCTGGCGATTGACGTCAAAGGGGATCTCGTCGCGGACGTGCTGGCACGCATCCGGGATGTCGACGCCGAGCGCGTCATTGTGATCGACCCGAGTAAGCGGGACAAGCCGATCGGGTTGAACGTCCTCGCCGCCGGCCATCTCGATCGCGAGCTGGTCGTCGACAATGTCTTGCACACCCTCCGCGAGATCTGGTCGAGCTCATGGGGTCCGCGCACGGACTACGTCATCCGTAACGCACTGCTCACGCTGGTCTCGACCAAAGGCGCCCAGGGAGACGCCTTCACGATCTGCGAGGTCGTGCCCCTGCTGACGAACCAGAGGTTCCGAGCAGAACTCCTCCAGCGGAGCAAGGTTCCCGACAACCTGCGGACTTTCTGGCAGCGCTACGACGCCATGAGCCTCGCCGAGCAAACCCAGGTAATTGGACCGACGCTCAACAAGCTCGATGCCTTCACCAGCCGCTCAGCGATCCGTTTGATGCTCGGGCAGAGCACCGGCATCGACCTGTCGAGCGTGTTCTACAGCCGAAAGATCATCCTGATCTCCTTGGCGAAGGGACAGCTCGGCGCCGAGACCGCCAACCTGCTGGGCGCACTGCTGGTCAGCGCTTTGTGGCACGCGACCCTCGGCCGAGTATCTGTCCCGTCGGAGCAACGGCCGGCAACGTTCGCGTACCTCGATGAAGCCCAGGACATCGTCCGCCTGCCAGTCGACATGGCCGACATGCTGGCTCAGGCCAGAGGTCTGCGACTCGGCGTCGTGCTGGCGAATCAGTACGTCGCCCAACTCCCCGAGGCAGTCAAGAATGCGGTCCTCGGCACCGTCCGGACACAGATCGCCTTCCAGCTCGACCACGACGATGCTCGACTCCTTGAGCGCCGATTCGCACCGCTCAGTCAGCGCGACCTGATGGGCCTCCAGGAGTATGAGATCGCGATGCGACCATGCGTCAACGGTCGCACGCTCAGCCCAGTCACTGGTCGCACCTTGGCGCTCGAGCCGGCCGTGCGCAACCCAGACCTCCTCGCCGCTCGCAGTCGGGATCGGTACGGCGTTCCGGCTGCCGAAGTCGAACAGGCGATTGCCGATCGTCAGCAAGCGCCCCGCACAAGCACCAGGTTCGGCCGTGAAGATCTCGGGAGCGACTCGTGAAGGGTGTTGCCGCCGATGTTGTGTCCGATGTTGATATCGGGCGGGAGGTCACACCAGGGCTGACCTCGCCGTTTGGGTTGTTAAGCGAGGCGAATGGTGTGCCCTGCACAGAGGTCGCCTTATGAGTCCGCGCGAATCGCCCCGGCGCGTTCGTGACGCGGACGTCCGTGCCGTCCAGGACCGACTGAGTCTCCGAGACTGGTTGGTCGTTGAAACGGTTGCCAACGTCCGATTGGCCACCGGCCGCCAGCTTGATCAGCTCTGCTTTGCCAACCTCGCCGGTCGAAGCCAAGCCGTAGTACGAGGCCGAGTCATTCACCGACTCATCCGCTGGCGAGTGCTTCGCAGTCTTGATCGGTTCATCGGCGGTGCAAACGGCGGCTCGACCGAGTTGATCGTCGGGCTGGACTCGATCGGCGCGATTCTGGCCCAGCAGCGGGCCTTCGCGGCTGGCCGCAGCAGTCGTCAAGTCGGTCTGCCGGGTGAGCGATTCGTTCGTCACACCTTGGCGGTCACGCAGGTTCTGACCGACCTCTGCGCCCACGCAGCTGGGACATCACTTCGGGTCGAGACCTTCGAGATTGAGCCTCTCTCGTGGTGGCCCGACGGTCTCGGCGGACAACTCAAACCCGATGCCTACGTCGCGCTGATCGGCGATCAGCTCCGGAACCACTGGTGGATCGAGGTCGACCGTGCCACTGAGAGCTTGCCGACCTTGTCTCGAAAGCTGCGGCGATACGTCGACTTCGCTCGCCGAGGCCAATTCGGTCCGGGGCGTGTCGTACCTCGGGTTTTGGTCTCCGTGATCAGTGATCGGCGGCTGGAAGCCGTGCAGAGGCTGGCTGCTGGTCTGCCCGATCCGGCGCCCGAACAGCTCGTGATCGTTCGAGACCGTGACGCCGCGCACGCGCTGCTAGGCGGTCTTCGCGAGTGACAGCGACAAGCTCGAATCAAAGTAAGTGCGGCCGTTGGCCGCGGAAGGAAGGTGATGACAACAGCAGAAACCGAACCAAGACAAACACGCAACCGAGAGCTGGACTGGCAACGACTGATCGAGGTCGCTCTCGACTTACCGGGCAGCGTCGGCAACGTCTACAACCGGTTCTACGACTACTCGTTCTTGAACCAGATGTTCCTGCGCATGCAGGGAGTCGCCGAGCCAGTGGCCACCTACAAGCGGTGGCAAAGCCTGGGTCGGCAGGTCCTCAAAGGAAGCAAAGCGACCGCCATCGTCCGGCCGATCGTCATCGATCGGAAGAACGACGAGGGCGAAGTCGAGGGCCGCATGCTGCGGTTCAAGGTCGTCAACTGCCTCTTCACGGCCTCTCAGACCGGCGGAGACCCGCTGCCGGAAGTCGAGCTTCCGGGTTGGGACCTCGGCACGGCGCTGTGCAGGTTGGAGGTCAAGCGGCATCCGTTCGAGATGATCGACGGCAACACGCAGGGCTATTCCTGGGGCCGGAACTACGCGATCAACCCGGTGGCTGCGGATGCGACCCGAACGACTTTCCACGAGCTCGGGCACATCGTGCTTGGGCACACCACGCCACAGCCGGCCGAAGATCAGGTAGCGGCTCACCGCGGCGAACGCGAGTTTCAAGCCGAGGCAACTGCATACCTGACGCTCAACGAGCTCGACCAGCTCACGCCGGAGTCGGCCAGTCACAGCCGGGGCTACATCCAGCACTGGATGAACGCCGAGCGACCGAGCGACCGAGCAATCCGGCAAGTGTTCGCCGCCACCGACACCATCCTGAAGGCCGGCCGCCTCACAGTGGGCGGCGAGCAAGGCGGCGCGGTATGAGCCGGCACGAACAACCCAACCTGCAACGCGGTGCCTGCCTCGATCTCTTGCCGGAGGTAGTCGACAAGTACTTCATGGCCAACGGCAACACCGAGCGGTTCCAGGTCGCAACAGCCAAAGCCATCTGTGGCCGCTGCGCCGTACGGGCCGCCTGCCTAATGGATTCCATAAAGGTGCCGTGGCCCTCGGGCGGTATCCGCGGCGGCGAACTGGCCAGCACCATCAGCGAGTTGCATCGACGCTACGAAGCCGGCGAGGACCTCGACCTACTCACGATCGAGACCCTTCGCAAGCAAGAGCCGCTGCGTGGCCGTCACGGCGGCGAGGCCTTTCGGGCGGGTCGATTCGTCTCGCTGGAATTGCTGCCTACTCCCGATATGCAGGACGTTGTAAATTCCACTGTCCCGCTCGCGGGACAAACGGCGTACAATGGGGATACATAAGTGAGGCCCCGCTCATGCCAGCACCAAGTAGATCCAGTCTCGGCACCGCCCTCGACGACGCTCGTACCGCCGCCGGGATGAGCGTTCGCCAGCTCGCCGTCGCCGCAGATGTGCCGAAGTCAGTCGTTGACCGCCTTCTTCGCGATCAAGTCGAGAGCCCTGCTCCGCACCACGTCTCGCGTCTCGCGGCCGTCCTCGAACTTAATGCTGCGGACATGTTCTTGCTCGCCGGTATGCCAGTGCCGATCGAGATGCCCAGCATGGAGGCCCTGCTGCGCACCGAATACGACTTACCAGAGCAGGCCGTGCAAGAAGCCAAAGCTCAGATCGACAAGATCGTCAGCCGCTACAAGTCAACCAACTCACGAATCCCGAAAGGAGGGAAGAAATGAAACCAATAAATGTCGTGAACAAGCTGCGCTCGGTCATGCCGATGCGCGCTCTCACCCTGAGCGAAGCCTTTGCCGTCGCTGAACTGCAGGCCACCAAACTTCTGGAGCTCTTAGAGCTCCGCAGCCCGTCGGTCGACATCGCGAAGGTCGCCGAGCTACCGAAGATCGAAGTTCACCTTGAGCCGCGGCACCGGATGCCGACGCTGGCCGGGTTCTCTCAATGGTCAGACGGCCGCTGGCTGATCGTCATCAATAAGGACAGCGTCCCTGGACGGCGCCGCTTCACGCTCGCACATGAGTTCAAGCACATCATCGACCACAATGCCGCGCGAATCGCCTACCGAAACATCGGCCATGGTGACAAGCGCCGCCACGACCAACAAATAGAACTGATCTGTAATCACTTCGCCGCCTGCGTTCTGATGCCCCGCACTTGGGTCAAGCGCGCCTGGGCCAACGGCATTCAGGGAGAGGAAGAACTCGCCGGCCTATTCAAGGTCAGCGTTGAAGCCATGCACACCCGACTCGTCTATCTCGGCTTCCTCGAAGACACCCGCAAGCCACTGGCGGAGTACTTCCGAACGGATGCGCTAGGAACGATCAACGCAACGGCCGCGTAGGCCAAAGGAGTTTCAGGTGGGACAGGTACGTCACATCCCGATCAAGGGCGATTCGCAGGGCAAGCGAGCGGTGATCTATCTCCGCGTGAGCTCGTCCGGGCAGGTCAACACCGACTACGACCCTGAAGGGATTTCGATTCCGGCTCAGCGTCGCCGTTGTGTAGCCAAAGCTCGCGAGATGGGCGTCGAGATTGCTGATGAGTACGTCGAACCAGGCAAGAGCGCCACAGCGATCGCCAAGCGACCCGTCTTCCAGGCGATGATGTCGCGGATCAAGAACCAGCGCGACGTCGACTACGTGATCGTCTACTCCGCCTCCCGCATGAACCGCAACTGGATGGAAAACGGCGCGGTTCTGCTCGAACTCCGCCAACTCGGCGTCAGCATGATCTCCGCCACAGAAAACATCGACGACACGCCCCTCGGTGAAGCCATGACCGGCATCCTCGCTGTCTTCAACGGCTTCCAGTCCGCCGCAAATGGCCAAGACATCCGCTACAAGATGGGCCAGAAGGCTCGGGCGGGCGGCACCGTCCGGATGGCGCCGATCGGCTATCTCAACGTCATCGAGACGTTCGAGGGGCGCAAGGTCCGATCCGTAGCGATCGACCCCGAACGCAGCACGTTGGTCAAGCTCGCATTCGAGCTCTACGCAACGGGTCGCCTCAGCCAGGCCGACCTTCGCGAGACCCTGAAAGAAGCTGGGTTACGGTCCCGGCCCACTGCAAAGAACCCGTACGGCACGCCGTTGTCGATCCACACCATTGGCAAGATGCTCCAGGATCGCTACTACCTCGGCATCATCACCTACGACGGCGAGGAGTATCCCGGTCGCCACGAACCGTTGATCGAGCCAGAGCTCTTCGATCAGGTCCAGCACGTCCTGTTCAAGGAACGCGGGGCCGGGACGCGCGCCCGGATCTACAACCACTACCTCAAGGGGCTGCTGTGGTGCGGCCGATGCGGCAGACGGATGATCCTCTGGCCCGGGCGCAGTAAGAACGGCTCGAAGTACTTCTACTTCGTCTGTATCGGCCGGCAAGACAAGAGCTGCGATCTGCCCTACATGCGTACAGAGGTCGTGGAGGCATGCGTTCTCGACCACTACGCCACCGTTCCCGTACCCGCAGAGCTTCGCAACCGCATCCGTGAGCGGATCGACCAGGCCGCTACCGCCAGCAAGTCAACGTCCGACAAGTTCATCAGGACCGCGAAGGCGCAGCTCGCCGAACTCGACAAGAAAGAGGACCAGTACCTCGACCTACTGGGAGACCCCGATTGGCCAGTAGACAAGCTTCGATCCCGCATCCGCGACGTTCGTGCGCAACAGGCCCAGGTACGAGCAAAACTGGCAACTCCGACTGTCGATCTCGACCGAGGACGCACGGTCCTCCTGGCCACCCTTGACCTCCTTAGCCAGCCCCAGGAGCTCTATCGGCTCGCGGACGCGGGCGGGCGAAAGCTGCTCAACAAGGCGATCTTCAGTCGGCTTCTGCTGGATGAGGATCAAGATGGCGGGCATGTCTCGGGCGACGAGCTCAACGAGCCCTTCCAGACGGTGGTGACGTATCACCGCCGAGAGCCGAAACCGTCGCCCTTCGGTCAAACAGCGCGCCTGATCTCGGTTCCAACAGAAACACCGCTCGTGGACTTGCTCGACGCCGCGATCTCTTCGCGGTGTTCAAGTAAGGCCAAGATGGTGGAGCTGAGGGGACTCGAACCCCTGACCCCTTGCATGCCATGCAAGTGCGCTACCAGCTGCGCCACAGCCCCAAAGCGCCGCTCAGTCTACAGGCGGGTCGCGCCAGGCGAGGTGGTGAGTAGACACTGCCGTCAGGACGGCACTGGCTACTCACGACCCATCGGATCGAGCGGCCGGGGTGCAAGGCAAGAAGGTCAGCGAGCGTCGTCGCCGGTCTCCTCCTCCGGCGGCGACCCGGCATTGTGCTCCTCGATCCGCCAGCCACGCCCGATGTTGGCCAGCAGCGACCAGCGGCAGTTCGACAGCGGCGCGAGGCGCCACCACGTGTCCGGGTCCATGCCGATCATCGTGCCGATCGTCGCGCGCGCCGCTGACCCGTGCGTCACCGCCACGAGCAGTGACCCTGGGCCGAGCCGCTCGAGCCACTCGTCGATGACGGCGAGGCATCGCGCGCCGACCTCGGCGTACGTCTCGCCGCCTCCCCGTCGCGCGTCCTCCCCCGCCTGCCACCGCGTGTACTCGTCACCGAACTGCGTCCGCGCCTCCGCCCGGGTCAGACCCTCCCAGGCCCCGAGATGGATCTCCCGCAGCCGCGCGTCCACCGCGACCTCGAGGCCACACTCGGCGCCGACGACCGCCGCGGTATCGAGCGCTCGAGTGAGATCTGAGGAGACGATCGCGTCCGGCTTCATTGGGGCGACCGCGATCGCCGCGCCCTCTGCCTGCGCCCGTCCGATGGCATCGAGCTTCGACTCGGTCTGTCCCTGGAACCGCCCGGTCGCGTTCCACTCCGTCCGCCCGTGCCGCAGCAGCAGGACCTGCTGCATCTGACTCATGAGGCGGGTGGCAGCGCGTCGGCTGGCAGCGGCAGGCTCGGGCAGTCCTTCCAGAGCCGTTCGAGGGAGTAGTAGGCCCGCTCCTCCGAGTGCTGCACGTGCACGACGATGTCGATGTAGTCGAGCAACACCCACCGCCCCTCGCGCTCGCCTTCGCGGCGTACCGGCTTCACGCCGTGGCCCAGCAGGCGCTCCTGGACGGCGTCGACGATGGCGTTCACCTGGCGCTCGTTCGGTGCGGCGGCGAGGACGAAGCAGTCGGTGATCGCGAGCTGTTCGCTCACGTCGACGATCCGGAGATCGGTGGCGAGCTTGTCGGCGGCGGCGCTGACGGCGGCCTCGGCCAACTCGATGCTGCGTGGTGCTGCGGTCAAGATTTCCCTCGGTGGCGGATCGGCATCAGGTTTCGCCTACCAGCCTGTCACGACTCGCTATTTGAAGTCGCGCCCGAGGATCACGATCACGTCCGCGACGCTCTGGTTCTGTGAGGTACGCCGGACGGCAGACCGCGGCAGGCCGAGTGCACTGGCAACCGTGTACCCAAGGTCGATCTGGCTGTTCGACACCTCGACCACCGACGGCTGGTTCGTGAAAGCCGCATTGCCGCTCCCCGCGTACACGAGGCGATGCGCCTGCAGCCGCGGGCACGCTCGCGCGATCAGGCCGGGCGTGCCGACGCCATTGAGCAGCTCGACCGTCGGCCTGTGCTGCCCCGCGTCGTCCGGCAGGGAACTCTTCAAGTTGTTGTTCGCGAGCTTGGCCGCGTTGTCGTTGTCGATCCGGTAAGACGGCGCACCACCGGTATCGATCGGCGCCGTCGGCAGGTCGATCGGCAGCACGTGGCCGGCGACCTGGTCGGCGGACTTGATGCCCGCCAGCAGGCTGGCCAGTTTCGTCGCGCCCAGGGTCGAGGAGCCGCCGGGTCCCAGTACCCGCAGGTCCGCGGACAGTGCTGCCCCCGTCGGCAGCTTGACGATCATGCCGTCGACGACCTGCTGCAGGCGGGCGAGCTGCGCCGCCGCGTCCTCGTGGGCCGACGCACGGTAGGTCGCGTACTCAACCGCCTGAGTGCCGTCCAGCTGGCGGGCCTGCCCTGCCGCGACCAGGATCTGCCCGCCGCCACCGCCGGTCCGCCGCACGACATCCGTGTCAACGTCGACCGTGACGCCGCCAACGCGGTTGATCAGCTTCGCGAGCTGCGCCTCGGTGAGCACCCAGGAGCCGTCGATCGTGACGTTCTCGAGCATTCCTGACAGCGCTTGGCGCGACGCCGCATCACCCGACGGCAACCCGAGGACCTTGCCGAAGTCCAGCGAGTTGTAACCGCACACATCGGTGATCACGCGGGACGGGACGAGCAGCTCGAGGCCCTCGTTGCCGTTGGTGTCGTGCGCGAGCAGAACGCTGCCCTCCGCCGTACCGTCGGGCGCTTGGAGCTGGAGCAGCACCGTCGACTGCGATCGCACCGTCGTGCCGCTGTCCTCGGTGGCCTTGTGGACGCCGAAGGCAACCGCCCCCACGGCCACGATCACCGCCACGGCGATCGCCGCGCCGCCGGCCAGCCCGATCCGTTTGCGCTGCTGCTTCTTGCGCTCCAGCCGGGCTTGGCGGCGCGACTGCTGTGGCGCCATCACCACGGGCGGGGCATGGGAGGAGATGGGCGGCTGGATCGGATCCTTACCGGCCCGGCGCTTGCCGGTCATCCCTCTACCTTTGCGTACAGCCCGCGCTTGGAGATGTATTGCACGACGCCGTCCGGCACGAGATACCAGACCGGCTCCCCCGCAAGCACGCGGCTACGGCAGTCGGTGGAGCTGATCGCCAGCGCCGGGACCTCCAGCAGGCTGACCGCACCGTCCGGGAACCCGTGACCCGACAGGTGGTGCCCCGGCCGGGTGACGCCGACGAAGTGCGCGAGGTCGAACAGCTCGTCTGAGCGGTGCCAGTCGAGGATCTGCTCCAGCGCATCGGCGCCGGTGATGAAGAACAGGTCGGTGCTCTCTCCGTACGCCGCCCGCAGGTCCAGCAGCGTGTCGTAGGTGTAGGTCAGGCCGGCGCGGTCGATGTCGACACGACTGACCGAGAACATCGGGTTGGACGCCGTCGCGATGACCGTCATGAGGTAGCGGTCCTCGGCGGGCGACACCGGCTCATGCGACTTCTGCCACGGCTGGCCGGTCGGGACGAAGACGACCTCGTCGAGGGTGAACCTGCTCGCGACCTCACTGGCCGCGACGAGGTGCCCGTTGTGAACGGGGTCGAATGTGCCACCCATGACGCCGACTCGGCGTGATGGGACCGCCCGACCGCTCACGTCTCCAAGGCTAGCCGCGGGCGTGCACCCTCACGTCGCGGACTCAGACGCTGCCGCGACGCCGCACCAGCGCGACCCCGAATCCGAGAGCCAGTACGACGGCACCGCCGATCGGCAGCGCCGGGGACATGCCGGTGTCAGGCAGCGGCGGCGACCTCTTCAGCTTCACGTGCGGCGCATGCAGCGTGTACTTGCCCGTGAGCTTCACCGTCGACCTGCCGTTTGCATTGCCGGTTCCGCACTCGGCCGACGCAACCGCCGTGTCCGACATCTTCCCGGCCGCGGAGTCGGCGTCGATCGAGATGTCGACCTGCACCGCCTTGTGCTGGCCCGGTTTGATGCTGCCGACGTCGTTCCACACGACTTCGGAGTTGGTGACCTTGTCCGCCTTCGGTCGCGTGGCGCCGACTGTCCACTTCACGCCGCTGGTCGCCGTGATGTGGTCATCGATCCTGACGTGCTTCAGCACGCAGTCGTAGGGGTTGCTTGCCGCGATCGT
>Ga0213876_10002811_pt1 | contig 10133 bp, 10 predicted proteins | sample BarmaccomBMRX_R9_FD_160113 | JGI IMG/M metagenome (GOLD analysis project Ga0213876, IMG submission 160113) | Root-associated microbial communities from Barbacenia macrantha in rupestrian grasslands, the National Park of Serra do Cipo, Brazil - RX_R9 | ecosystem: Host-associated > Plants > Roots...
AGCGCGACGTGAACGCGGTCCTCCTCACGAACTCCGTGTATTTCGGACGCTCGGACACACGCGATTTGCGCGCCGCCTTTTACGAGGCCGTAATGGAAGGTTTCGGGTTCTCGTGATTGCGCTCGGCATGATGAGTGGCACATCATTAGACGGCATCGATGCTGCGCTGGTCGACGTGCGGACCTCACAGAGGCGTTGTCAACTGAAACTGCTGGAGTTTTGCTCTACACCGTATGACGCCGCGCTTCGCAACGCTATCGAAGCGCTGTTTCCGCCGGCAAGCGTGCAGCCGGCGACCGTCGCGGATCTCCATCGCCGGATCGGGATTGCGTATGCCGATGCAGCGAGTGGCCTGCCGGCGCAGCACCACATCGATTTTGTCGCCATGCATGGCCAAACGATCTTTCACGACGGCCAAAGCGCAATAACGCTGCAAATTGGATCGCCGTACTTCATACGCGATCGTCTGGGTGCAACGGTTTGCTATGATTTTCGAAGCGCGGATTGCGCCCTTAATGGCCATGGCGCACCGCTCGTCCCGTATGCGGATGCGGCGCTGTTCGTTTCATCGGTCGAGGACCGCATCGCGATCAACATCGGCGGCATTGCAAATTTAACGTACATCCCGCGCGACTCGGAGCCGGAAAACGTTTTGGCATTTGACACTGGGCCGGGCAACATGCTGATTGATGCCTTGATCTCTCAAAGAACGAATCGTAGCGAGCGTTACGACGCCGACGGCGCGTACGCCGCTCAAGGGACGGTAGACGAGTCACTGCTTACGGCGATGCTCGAAGATGATTACTTCTCGCAATTGCCGCCGAAATCAACCGGCCGCGAACGATTCGGCGCGCCATTTCTCGCCGCGCACGACGCTGCGCTTAGGCGCTTGAGTCTCGAAGACGGCGCGGCAACGCTGGCGGCGCTGACCGCGCATGTGCTCGCAAGAGATGTCAAGGCCGTTGCCCCATTGGGTGCGCGTATCTTTGTCGGCGGCGGAGGCGCACGAAACACCGCGCTGATGTCGGCGCTGCGTGAACGCTTGCCGTCATACGACGTGGAGACATCGGATGCGCTCAATCTGCCCGCTGAAGCGAAGGAGGCAGTCGCATTTGCGCTGCTCGGTTATGCAACGCTCCGCGGCATGCCGGCGAATTTGCCCCGAGTAACGGGCTCCAAGCGTCCCACGGTTCTGGGCAGCATCGTGCCTCACGAATTGCGGGCACTGCTGGCCAAGATGCAAGACGAATTGACGGCGTGAGCGACATCGGCGACCTCCCGCCCACGGAAGCCGTCAACGCGCTGACGCGCGATATGGACCTATTGGCAACGACGGAACTGGTTGAGCTGCTTGCGCGCGAACAGCGCGACGCCGTCGAATCGGTCGTCGCGGAGCGCCATCGGATTGCTGAGGTCGTCGAAATGATTGCAACCCGGCTGAGCAACGGTGGACGCCTGCACTATGTCGGCGCGGGGACAAGCGGCCGCCTCGGCTTTTTGGATGCTTCGGAGTGTCCGCCCACATTTGGGACCACGCCCGAGATCGTATGCGCGCACATCGCCGGCGGAAGAGAGGCGATTTTAAAAGCGGTGGAGGGCGCAGAAGACGATCGCGAAGCCGGCGCTCGGGAGATGCGCGATCATGCCGCGTCCGGCGATGTCGTTCTCGGCCTTTCGGCCAGCGGATCGGCACCCTTTGTTGTCGCTGCGCTCGAGGCGGCGAAAGCAAAAGGCGCGTGGACGGTCGCCGTCACGCACAATGAAGGCAGCGACGTGGCGCGAGCTGCGGACACGACAATCGTGTTAAGAACCGGCGCAGAGCCGCTTGCCGGGTCAACCCGTCTTCGCGCCGGCACCGCGCAAAAAGTTCTGTTGAACGTGATCTCGACGGCGACGATGGTTCGCTTGAATAGAGTCTACGGCAACTTGATGGTTGACGTCGTCGCCACGAATAGGAAATTACGCCGTCGCGCCTTGCGGCTAGTCATGCAACTCGTTCATGTTGACGAGCATCGCGCGAGTGCACTGCTCGACGCGGCGGGCGGCAATGTGAAAGTGGCAGTTGTGATGGAGCGGCACAATATCGATGCCAAAGAGGCGCAGTCACGCCTCGAGGCAAGCGGCGGTTCCTTACGCGCCGTTCTGTGACGCCGGCAAAACGAAGAGCGCTGCCATGAAAAGATCGGCGCTCTTCGCTTGCCTGCTGTTCGCGATGCCCACGATCGCTCACGCGGCGACAGAACTCGTGCTTGTTCCGATCGACGACCGTCCTGTAACGCTGCAGCTGCCGCAGATGGTCGGTGCGATCGCCGGAGCAAACGTCTTGGTGCCGCCCCGCGCCATGCTGGGCCGTTTCTTATCGCCTGGCGATCCAGCCGGCATTGCGCAGTGGCTTCAGTCATCCGCCACGCAAGGCGCCGATGCGTTCGTGTTGTCGACCGATATGCTCGCGTACGGTGGATTGATCGCATCTCGCGCGCCGTATACGCCGCAAACCGTCGCCATCTCGCGCCTTGGCGTGCTATCAAAACTCAGAGAAGAGCATCGGAGCGCATGGATCGGCGCCTTCGGTACGATCATGCGTCTCGCGCCTACCGGCGTTCCGGCGATCGGCACCGCGAAAAATTTCTTTGGCGCGTATCCCGTTTGGGAGTACTTGCAGCAATACGCCAATTTGCACGATCCGCCGTTGCCGGCAGAGGAAGCAACTGCCGGCCATCTGCGGCAAATGCTCGGGCCCGCGTTGCAACAGTACCTGGCGGCGCGCGCTCGCAATCGGGCGGTCGATGAGGCGGCGCTTGAGCTGACGAGCCACGGCGACGTTAACCGCTTTGTTCTCGGTCAGGACGACGCCGGCGCCGTGGGCCTACATATAAAGGATGTTGTGGTGCTACGATCGGTCGTCCAGACGCTCGATATCGGCGACCGCACGAGCATCGAGCCGGGAGCCGATGAACTCGCCATGGCGCTTGTCGCCCACGCGCTCGTCTGGCGCATTCAGTGGACGCCGCACATCGCCGTGCGCTACTCGGTTTCCAACGGCGGCGCGTTCAACGATCCGCTTGAATTCGTTCCCGTGGATCAGACGATCAACAGTTTGATCGCTCTATGCGGCGGCGTGCGCGACGACACGCATCCCGAAATCACGCTTTACGTACGTGTTCCTGATGGGGTGGATATAAACGACCCCGCGCTGTTGACGAGCATCGAACGAGATATCGCCGCCGGCGGCCGTGTGGCGGTTGCCGATCTGACGTTCCTGGAACCGACGTTTACACATCAAGCGGCGTTTGCCCAAGGATTGATCATGTCGGGCGTCGCGGGAAAACTCGATGCCTATGCTTCGTGGAACACGAGCGCCAATACGGTCGGAACGGCGCTCGCGGAATCAATTGCGGCGCAAGCCGGGCGCCGCGGCCGTTCGTACAACGCCGTCGCGCATGCCGAGTTTATGCTGAACCGCTTTATTGACGACTATGCCTACCACGCGTTTGTTCGGCCGGTATTGAACGCGCAGTTGGATGCGGCAGGTGTGGACCACAGCTATCTTTTGCCGCAAGATGCGATGCCGGTCGACCACCTCAATCGCTCGCTCCTCTGGCGTGAAGCGGTCGAGCTAAAGAATGAGATCTATCCGCAGTACAAGGATCGGGGGCTAACCGTCACGCTTCCATGGGACCGTACCTTCGAAACGCAAATCGACGTCAAGCTCTAGCGGCCGTGTTGCTGTGTTAACGGTGAGCTGCATTGTGTCAACGCTGCGTTGCGCCGTTAACAACGACTTATACTGTGTCACCCTGAGCTTGTCGAAGGGCAGACGAAATCATGTTTATCGCGAACGGTTTTTTGCCACGATTGATGATTTAAGACATTAGGCGCGATAACGGTGGCCCTTCGACAAGCTCAGGGTGACAAAGAGTAACGCTCATTCTACGGATCGACCGGTGCGTTGGCAGAGCTCGATGAGTACGCCTTGCGTGCTTTGTGGATGAACGAACGCGATCAAATTGCCATGCGCGCCTTTGCGCGGCGCTTCGTCGATCAAACGCACGCCGCTCTGCTTGAGCGCATTAAGGGCAGCCGCCAAATCGTCCACTCGGTACGCCGTGTGATGCAGCTTGGTTTGGGCTTCGCCACGATAGCGTGCGACCGGTGAATCGTCCGAGAGCGGGCGAAGGAGTTCGACGATCGATTCTCCCGCTTGCAAACCGACTGCCTCGATGCCTTGGTCCGCGATGGTCTCGCGATACGCGATTTTGAAACCGAGCGTCTGCGTGTAAAGAACGAGCGCTGCGTCCAGGTCTTTGACGGCAATCGCAATATGGTCGAGCGTCATGCAGGCACCGCTCCGGCGGTATAAACGCCGTACTCTTCTCGCAGCACGTTGCAAACTTCACCCAACGTTGCGCTGGCATCGACAGCTTCGACGAAGTGGGGCATAAGATTATCGCGTGATTTGGCTGCTTCACGAACCGATGCGAGGCACTGCTGAACCGCTGTTGCATCCCGATCGCGGCGCAGTCGGCGAACCCGTTCGGTCTGGTTGTGCTCGATTTTTGGGTCAACACGCTGTAGTTCGATGTCGACCGGCGCCCCCTCGTGGGGCGCAAAGCGGTTGACGCCAACCACGTTGGTCTCTTTGTTTTCGATCGCTTCTTGCGCGCGGTACGCGGAATCGGCAATCCGTCCCTGAATCCAGCCACTCTCAATCGCCGCCACACTGCCGCCGAGCGCATCAACCTCCTCGATGAGTTCTTGCGCGCGCTCGATCAGTTCGTTCGTCAACGATTCAACGTAGTAGGACCCGGCAAGCGGATCGACGACGTTGGGCACCCCGCTTTCATACGCGATGATCTGCTGCGTTCGCAGCGCAAGCTTGGCAGACTCAGGGGTCGGCAACGCCAGGGCTTCATCTTTACCGTTCGTGTGCAGTGATTGCGTCCCGCCGAGCACCGCCGCCAGCGCTTGCAGCGTCGTGCGAACGATGTTGTTGTCCGGCTCCTGCGCGGTCAACGTGGAGCCGCCGGTCTGCGTATGAAAACGCATCATATGCGAACGCGGATCTTTACAGCCGAACTCATCGCGCGTGATGTGCGCCCACAGATATCGCGCAGCGCGGAATTTAGCAATTTCTTCAAAGAAGTCGCTGTGCGCGTTCCAAAAGAATGAGACGCGCGGCGCGATCGAATCGAGGTCTAGACCAGCCTCGTGCGCAGCGCGTAAATATGCCTTGCCGTTCGAAAGCGTAAAAGCGATCTCTTCGAGCGCCGTTGAACCGGCTTCGCGAATGTGGTAGCCGGAGATTGAAATCGTATTCCAGTTCGGCACTTCACGCGCGCAGTATGACATAACGTCTGTCACGAGGCGCATGGACGGCCCAGGCGGATAAATGTATGTCCCACGCGCGATGTACTCTTTGAGTACGTCATTCTGCACGGTGCCGCCGAGTTTCTCGAATGAAACGCCATGGCGACGCGCGACTGCCAAAAACATCGCCAAAATAATCGCTGCCGGCGCGTTGATCGTCATCGACACCGTCACTTGATCAAGCGGAATACCGCGAAAGAGCAACTCCATGTCCTCAATCGAGTCTATCGCGACGCCGACTTTGCCGACCTCGCCGCGAGATTGCGACGCATCGGAGTCGTACCCCAGCTGCGTCGGCAAATCAAATGCGACGGAAAGCCCGGTGGTGCCGTGCTCCAGCAGATAGCGGTATCGGGCGTTGCTCTCGGCCGCGCTTCCAAAACCCGCGTATTGACGCATCGTCCAAAGGCGGGCGCGGTACATATTTTGACGGATGCCGCGCATAAAGGGAAACTCGCCAGGCTCACCGCCTTGATGCGGCGGCCCTTGTACGCGATCGTAAACCGGCAAAATCGGGATTCCGCTTGAGTTCCGCGTTTGCGCGCGCGTCATGACGCGGCTAACTGCCGGAAACCGCGCGAGGTATCCTTGCGCCCCATATGACAACAGCGCGCTATGAGCGAGCGCCTGCGGCTCTCATCGCCGGCACCGACGATCGTCGGCCTTATTGTCGCGCTCGGTTGGCCGATGCTCTTCTTGGCATTACCCGGGCAGACGCATCAAGACGTCGGCAACGGCTCCCAAGACGTACAAATCATCCTGATGGAGTGGGCGGCCGTCATTGCCGTGGCCCTCATTGTAATTTTTTGGGAACGCCTGCCATTTTTTGCTTCGGTCGGTTTTCGCCGGCCTGGTTGGCGCGATGCGCTCGCGGTCGTCATCATGCTGTGCCTGATGGCGATTGCAATCGTTGCGGCAGCATTCGTTTTTCATGCGCGTGGCGCTGTCTTTTCAACCGCGGATCCACGAAAAATTTTGCAATTGCCGCTCGTTCTACGCGTGTCGATCGTCTTGACGGCAGGCATCTGCGAAGAGATTCTATTTCGCGGGTATGCGATCGAGCGCGTTACCGCCCTGACGGGAAAGGTCTGGATCGGTGCGGTTGCGGCGATCGTTTTGTTCACCCTGGGGCACGTTCCCCGCTACGGCTTCAGTGTTGGCCTTTTTGGCGTCGCGGTGATCGCGCTGCTCTTGACGCTGTTGTACGTTAGGCGGCGCAATTTGTGGCCGTGTATCGCAGCGCATTGCGTCATTGACGGCTTGCCGCTGATCGTGGCGCCCGCATTCGTGCACGCGCATCTCATGACAGGGTAACGAGCGGCGATTGCGCCTCGACGGTTGAGCCGAGCGAAGCGTGCACCTTTGAAACAGTGCCGGCTTTATGGGCGCGCACCTCATTCATCATCTTCATTGCCTCGATTACTGCGATCGTTTGGCCGGCGTTAACCGCGTCGTTTTCCTTGACGCCAAGCTCGATCACAATGCCATGCATCGGCGAGATCACGTCGTTTCCGTCGCTCGAGGTAACGGTTTTCGAGCTTGCGATGCGCGGTGCCGATCTTGTCGCTTCGGCCGACTGGGGCGCATCGAGCACTCGCACGGTGTACAGCTTGTCGTTGATTTCCACCCGGATGGGTTCGGGCGCTGGTCGCGCCGCCTCAGAAGGTGCACCTCCGAATGCACCGTGGCCGGCAAAGCCCCGCGCAAATTCTTCAAGCGTCGCGGTTCCATAACGGGCGCTTACGACGGATGGCTCGTCGATCAGCGCGCGCAGAATACCCAGGGTCGTCGGTACGCCTTCGATGCGAAACTCATCGATCGCACGTCTTAGCCGCGCTCGCGCCTGATCGCGGTCCGGCGCCCACACGATGAGCTTGGCAATGAGCGAATCGTAGTCAGATGAAATCGTGTAGCCTTGGAATGCGGCGGAGTCGATGCGCACGCCGATGCCGGCCGGCTCACGATACTGCGTTATCGTGCCGGGCGCCGGCCGAAAGTCCGCCGCCGGATCTTCGGCGTTGACGCGTACTTCGATAGCGTGCCCGCTAAAGTGAATCGCGTCTTGACCGAAGCCGAGCGGCTCGCCGGCGGCGATGCGAATCTGCTCGCGAATCAAGTCCAGCCCGGTCACCAATTCGCTGACCGTGTGCTCGACTTGAATCCGCGTATTCATTTCTAAGAAGTAGAACTCGTCGCCCGAAACAAGGCACTCGATCGTTCCGACGCTGTCGTATTTGATCGCTTGCGCGGCGCTAACTCCCGCGGAACGCATCGCGGAGCGCGTGCTGTCAGGGATTGCCGGCGGCGTTTCTTCCCACAACTTTTGATGGCGGCGCTGCAACGAACAGTCGCGCTCTCCAACGTGCAGCACGTGGCCGTGCTTATCAGCGAGAATTTGGAGTTCGATGTGCTTTGGGTTTTCAAGGTAGCGCTCGGCGTAGATCGTCCCGTTTTTGAAATACGCGACGGCTTCGCGATGAGCAGTCGTAAACGCGCTCTCAATTTCATCCGCGGTACGCGCGATCTTGAGCCCTTTTCCGCCGCCGCCGCCCGATGCTTTGAGCGCAAGGGGTAACCCATACCGTTTCGCGGCTGCGTGAGCCGCCGCAACATCCGCAATTGCTTCAGTGCCACCGGGAACGATCGGCACGCCGGCCGCCGCCATCGTTTGCCGGGCGTGAACTTTATCGCCCATCGCTTCGATCGCATCCGGGTGGGGACCGACCCAAATCAAACCTTGGGCGATCACGTCGCGTGCGAACGGCGCGTTTTCAGCCAAGAATCCGTATCCGGGATGAACGGCCTGCGCGCCCGAGCGTCGCGCAATATCGAGCACGCGATCAACGTTCAGGTAACTTGCTGCAGGGGAGGCCGGTCCGAGAAGATACGCTTCATCCGCGAAGCGCACGTGCAACGAATCGCGATCGGCTTCCGAATACACCGCCACCGTGCCGATCCCCATTTCCTTCGCCGTCCGCATCACCCGCAGCGCAATCTCGCCGCGGTTGGCAATCAGAAGTTTAGAAAACATCCCAGCGCGCAACCGCGTGACGCCGTAGATCCTCGAGCGTCGCATCGGCGTAACGCGTCGCGAACCGCCAGGGACTCATGCGCACGCCGCCGTTCCATTGCGCTAAGAAAAGGCGCTGAAGTGCTGCTTGCAAGGCGGCGATTTCATCGTCGTCAGGCTGCGCGCCGATAAACTCAAGCGTCAAGCGCATCGGACTTTTCCGGATACATTCCCATCGCATGGTATCCGGCGTCGACGAAATGAATGTCACCCGTTATGGCTTCGGAGAGATTAGACATGAGGTAGACGGCCGTCTTGCCGACGTCATCTTGGCTGACGTTGCGTCGCAACGGCGCCGCTTGGCTGACCTTTTCGAGCATCAGCGAGAGGCCTTTGACCTGACGCGCGCTGGCCGTTTTAATCGGTCCGGCGGAGATTGCGTTGACGCGAATGCCGCGTTCGCCAAGATCGAATGCCAAGTAACGCACCGACGCCTCCAGCGCCGCTTTCGCGATCCCCATCAAATTGTAATTTGGAACAATTGCCGTCGCGCCGAGATAGGTGAGCGCAACCACGCTTGCGCGATCGTTAAACGTTTCACGAAGCGCCTGCACTAGTGCGATGAGGGAGTACGCCGAAACATCGAGCGCCGTTTGGAAACCCGCCCGCGACGTATCGTAGACTTTGCCCATCAGGTCTTCTTTGTTGGCAAAGGCGATCGAGTGAACGAGACCGTCGAGGCGCCCGAACTCCTTTGCAAGCCGTTCGTTGAGATTGTGCAGCGCCGGATCGGACGAAACGTCGCATTCGATGACCGGGCCTCCGCCTAATTCGGCGGCTAGCTTCTCGACTTCGCCTTTTACGCGGTCACCCTGGTAAATGAAAGCCAAGCGTGCGCCATTGCGGTGCATTTGATGTGCGATACCAGTTGCGATCGACCACCGATTTGCAACGCCGGTAATAAGGATGTTTTTGCCTTCCAAAAGGTTCACGCCGCTACATACCATCGCTAAGGTTGCGCTCCCCTTTAGGCAAGATGCCCTGTACAGGAAGCGCGCGGGCGCCGCGCGCAGTTCGCTTCGTGCCTCGTGCGCTGCGTACGATCTGGTTTATCCAATGCGTCTATTACATTGCTACGGCCGTGCCGGCAATCGTCAGCCGCCGCTTTTTTGAGTCGGTGACGGGCCCAAAGGCTGACTACTGGCTCGTGGACATGGTTGCGCTGCTGATCATCGTGATCGGCGCGGCGATCGGCATCGCCGCTTGGCGGCGCTCGTTTACGATAGAAATGCTCGTGCTTTCAATCGGCGGCGCAGCGTCGTTCGCGCTGATCGATATTGTCTATGCGTTGCGCGGAAGAATCTCGCGCGTTTATCTTTGGGACGCGCTCGTTGAAATTATCATCATTCTCGCGATTCTAATCTTCGCACGCGGCGGTCACACTTCGACAGGCTCGGTGTGACACAAGGACTTCCGCAGTTACGTTATAGCGGGATGTTGCCGTGCTTGCGACGCGGCCGCTCGACGCGCTTGTTCGCCAGCATGTCGAGCGATTTTGCAATGACGCGCCGCGTCATTCGAGCCTCCACTACATCGTCAACGTAACCGCGCTGCGCGGCGATGTACGGATTATCGAAACGCTCCGTGTACTCGTCGATCAGCTCTTGCATCTTGGCGTCTTTGTCTTTTGCCCCGGCGATTTCACGTCGAAAAATCGTTTTTACGGCGCCTTCCGCGCCCATAACGGCAATTTCCG
>Ga0213876_10002812_pt1 | contig 10133 bp, 11 predicted proteins | sample BarmaccomBMRX_R9_FD_160113 | JGI IMG/M metagenome (GOLD analysis project Ga0213876, IMG submission 160113) | Root-associated microbial communities from Barbacenia macrantha in rupestrian grasslands, the National Park of Serra do Cipo, Brazil - RX_R9 | ecosystem: Host-associated > Plants > Roots...
ATGGCGCCGCACCTGGTCCAGTGCAAAGGTCTCGACATGCCGGATTTCGCCGACCACGCGCGTGAGCGGTGCGGCAATTACGGAACGCGCGAGCACCGCCGACGATAATGCGGCTAGCAGCGCCCCTAAAGCAAGACCGACGATGAGCCGGCGCAGCGTGGTTTCAACCGGACCGAGAAACTCGGCTTCAGGAATCACCGTCGCAAGCGACCAGCCGGGAAACGGCAAGGGAGTGAGAGCGACCTCATAGGCTGCGTTCGCAACAGAGAGCCTGCTCCGCCACGCTTCCTTGCGTCCCTTCTCGCCGGCACGAGCCAGAGCCTCTCGTGCGACCGGCAATAGTACCTGTTTCTGACTGCGTGCTGGATGCAATTCGTCCGCGTCCTTGTCCGGCGCGGCAACCAGCTCTCCGGTGCCGTCAAAAATGAATGCCGTTCCCGTGCGGCCGACCTCGAGCTGAGCGAGGAAATGAGCCAGCCTGGTATATTCGATGATGATGGCTAGAACGCCTTGGCGCTCCTGATAGACGTCGATCGGTCCTGCAAATGCTATCGACGGACGTTGCCCGATCGGATGGTCCAGGACCTTGAACCACTGGGGGTCCTCCGAGGCGAGCCCGCTCTTGAACCACTCCTGCTCGCCCACATGGAAATCGGTTGGCTCGAACCGGCGGTTCTCGAATTGGATGTCGCCCGGTATCACCTCGTATTCATCGACCCGGCGTTGGCCGGCATGATCTGACAACGAGATCTCCATCATCTCGAGGTGACGATCGCCGAGCTTGTGAGCCGCAAAGTAAGACCCATCGGGCCAGCCAAAGGCCACCCAGGATATCGTCCCCTGCGACTGCAATTGCGACAGGAAGACAAATTCCCGCTTATCCGCTTCGCGGGTCTCAAGGACGTTCTGCAGGAAAAGCGTGCGGATGGCGGTGTGGGCCGCACGCGCCTCATCGACGATCGCCGACACCTCCTTGCGCACGGCGGCGACGATCTGCTCGTTGATGGTCGAAGCCAGCTCTCGGCTGATGCCTTCCGCAGTCCGCCACCATAAAAGACTGGACGCCGCGGCGGTGAGAAGAATGACCGTCAGAACGAGTGCCGATACCGCCAGGCGGATGCTGATGGTTCGCGGCCTGCCGGACAAGCCGCGATTTGCCTGCGCATGGCGTCGTCTGCCTGGAAATGCGATCATCTTTGCTTTGCCCTGCGAAACGCCCGGCGCACTCTCTACCTCGAATGGCTATACGGCGCTTTCCGAGTTCCCTTACGTACCCACGGAAGTTTTCAGCGGCATCAGCGCACCTCGCTGAGGCTGTCGCCCATCATCGGTCCGCGTCTTTGCGCCTTCCAATGCCCTTTGGCTACCGTCCTCATAGAGGCAAGGCATTGGATTTGCCCTTCCGCGCTCCCCCTAATGGCCCGACACCCGATCTCACGCAGCCGTGAGCGGCCAGAACGGTAACACGGGCCGCCTTCGGGGCGAACGGGATCAATGCATGCTCGCCGAACGGGCGATGCAACCTCGAGAGGAGAGATCCATGCCTGCAAAAACTGTAGTCAGTTCGTTTGTCCTCGCTGGCGCCGTCAGCACTGCGCTTGCGACCCTGGCCGCTGCCGGGCCCCTGACCAAAGCCGAGGTCGATGCGGCGACCGCCGCGAAGAAGGAGAAATGCTTTGGTGTTGCCCTGAAGGGTCAGAACGATTGTGCCGCGGGACCAGGGACCACCTGCCAAGGCACCTCGACAGCCGACTTCCAGGGCAATGCGTGGAAGTTCGTTCAGGGCGGCACCTGCGCCAGCATCGAGCTGCCCAACGGCAAGCACGGTTCGCTCAAGCCGATCTGATGCGACGAGCACAGCCATAAGTGACGAAGGGAAGCGGAGGAGCACCATGGACGCAGCGAACAGGTCTGAAGGCCCTGCCATCGTGCCTCTCCGCTTTTCGCCTTTGATCGGCGGCGTTACCGGAACGAGCTTCAAGCATGAGCATCTTCCCGCGATCCTGGCCGAAGGCAAACAGCGGGACTTCTTCGAAGTCCACGCCGAGAACTACATGGGTGCGGGAGGACCGCCTCATCGGGCGCTGGAAGCCCTGCGCCGCGATCACCCTTTGTCGCTGCACGGCGTGTGCATGTCGATCGGAGGGCCGCAGCCGCTCAATCGGGAGCATCTCGCGCGCTTCCGGCGTCTTGTCGACCGCTATCAGCCGGCCTTGATTTCCGAGCACCTTGCCTGGTCGACGCACGAGACAACCTATTTCAATGATCTCCTGCCCTTGCCATACACGGAGGCGACGCTCGCGCGCGTCTGCAACCACGTCGACGAAGTGCAGAACGCGATTCGGAGGCCCATCCTGCTGGAAAACCCCTCCACCTATGTCATGTTTCGCGAGTCGACGATGAGCGAGACGGAGTTCATCCGCCGTATCGCCCAACGGACCGGATGCGGCCTGCTGCTCGACATCAACAACGTCTTCGTATCCGCCACCAATCATGGCTTTTCCCCACTGCAATATCTCTCCGCTTTTCCACTCTCGCGCGTTGGGGAGATTCATCTCGCCGGTCACGCCGAGCAGTTCGACGATGAAGGCGAGCCGTTGCTGATCGACAGCCACGACTGTCCAGTTGCCGATCCCGTGTGGCAGCTGTTCGAAACCGTCATTCGGCGCTGCGGTGCAATTCCGACTCTGATCGAATGGGACAGCAAGATCCCTGATTGGCCGATCCTGAAGGCCGAGGCGGCGGCTGCGCGGGCGATTCTTGATCGGTGTTACGCCATCGCACCCAGGGCCTACCGCCATGCCGCTGTTTAAGCAAAAGCCCCAGTCCGCCTATGCGGCATTCGCGGCCGGCCTGATCGATCCCTCCCGGGTCACACCTTCGGTGATCGCCGGCCCGAAAGGCAAGGCGGCCACGAGGCGCTACAACGTGTACCGCAATAATGTCACGGTCAGCCTGATCGAGGCGCTCGCCGCGATCTACCCGGCCGTCCAGCGCATCACCGGCGACGATTTTTTCCGCGCCATGGCGCGCTCTCACATCCGCATCACGCCCCCCACGTCACCCCTGCTGTTCGATTATGGCCGGGACTTCCCGGCGTTCATTCAGCAGTATGAATATGCCCAGTCGATGCCGTGGCTTGCCGATACGGCACGACTGGAGCGCGCGTGGCTCGACGCCTATCATGCGGCCGATGCCGAGCCACTCTCATCGGATGCACTCGCGGCGATGCGCCCCGATCGGCTGAGCGACGTGGTGTTCAAGGCACACCCCGCGACAAGGGTTATCTGTTCTCGGTTTTCTATTGTGACGATTTTCGCGGCCAATCGCGGCACGGGCCCTATCGGCAGGATTGAAGCGTCGACATCGGACGACGCCTTGATCACCCGGCCCGATCTCGATGTCGGCGTGCGGCACTTGCCGCCTGGCGGGGCTGTCTTCCTCAAAAGCCTTATCGCGGGACGCACGCTCGGCGAAGCCGCCGCCTGCGCTCTGGAGGTTTCGCGCTCCTTTGACATTGCTTCCAGCATCGCCGGGATGATTGAGGCGGGTGCATTTACAGCAGCTTATCCTGGGAGACAATGATGATCACTGATCAGCGAATCGCGGGCAGTGAGATCCTCCGGTCGCTCGGCCTGCTAGCTGACAAGGCCAGCCGGATGGTGCAAGCGATCGCCTTGCCTTCCGTCGTTCAGCTCGTGACGCGCGTAGCGCTGGCCGTGCCGTTCTGGCGGTCCGGCATCCTCAAATGGGACGGCTTTCTCAAGCTCAGCGACACCGCCGTCGCGCTGTTCAGTGACGAGTTCATGCTGCATCTGCCGGGCGGCCCTTACCATTTCCCGGCGCCGGCAGTGACGGCCTTTCTGTCAGGATCGGGAGAGATCGTCTTTCCGGTGCTTCTGATCCTTGGGCTTGGCACCCGCTTTGCCGGACTCGGATTGTTGTTCATGACCGCAATTGTGGAACTCACCGTTCCCGACGGTTGGCCGATCCATCTCACCTGGGCGGCGATGGCGCTCAGCATCATGGCCTGGGGACCGGGAAAAATCTCGATCGATTACCTGGCACGGCGTTTCATTCAGAATGCTCGATGAAACACGGGATATTCTTGGTTGAGTTCTGTGTTTACGCCAGGACTCCGCACCTGTAGGAGCCGATGCCGATGCTGATCGTGTCAGCTCGCCGGTTCATCTCGCGTCAGAATGAGAGAGATCGATCTGATTGCCGGGGCGGCTAACAGGACGATCGGCATCATCATGGCCCAGGAAACGAGCCAGGAGACCAGCCAGTTGCTGACGAAGGTGCCGCTCCCAAGGAGCGAAAAACTCGCGGTCCCCGCAGCCATCAGCGATGTCAATCCGGACTGGATGACCCCGAAAACAAAGTGGCTGTAGCGGCGCGGGATGGCGAACATAAGGAGGCCTTTCGGCGCAATCGAAGCAAACGCCATGCCAGATCCTCTCCAAGTTCGCCATGCCTTCCCCTGTCCGCACCAATACCCACCAGAGCGATCGCACGGTCTTGAGGCAATCTAAAACCCGGACATTTCCGAACAAGGCTCATTCCGCTGCGAGCGGCATCAGCTCCATCTGCTCGTGCAGTACGACGCCGGATAAAGGATCAAATTCGCCGACCCATGGCGCGCGGCCCAGCACGGCCTTGGTGTGCGCATAGCCGGCGTCCCAGCGCTGCATAATGCCGCGCGGACTGAAGTCGATGTCCTTGGTATGCGTCTCCCGGTCGAGTTGAGGCGCGAGCAGGCGAACCACATGCATCCGTGTCTGGCAACCGTAACCAAGCATCTCCCGAACGGCCGGGTCGTTGCGCTCGCTTTCCGGTAGTCGCGCGCCTAGCTGATTGATAATGTGTCGCAAACGATGAGCCTGTTGCTGCCGCGCGATGTGGCTCATGATGCGGCTGGAATATTGCACGTCCTTGTGCCGATTGAGCACCTCGGCCATGGTGGTAGGCTCGGCCCCTGCCGGATTCCACAAATGCACCGCGAAGATCAGGGAGTTCTTGCGGGGATTGTCGTCGAAGACCACCTCGGTCGGCGTGTTCGAGAGAATACCGCCGTCCCAATAGAGTTCGCCGTCGATGCGGACCGCCGGAAAAGCGGGCGGCAAGGCGCCCGACGCCATGATGTGTTTGATGCCGAGCTCGCAATGCTGGCTATCGAAATAGCGCATCTGGCTGGTCCCGACGTGCGCTGCGCCCACGGTCAGGCGCGGCTCGCACCCGTTAAGCAGGTCCATGTCGACGAGTTCCGCGAGAGTCTTCTCGAGGGGCGCCGTCGAATAGTAGCCCGCCCGTTCGGCGCCGAGCGGATAGCTGTCACCGGCATGCGCCAGAGGATTGGGCCTGAAGAAGCTGGGAATGCCGTGCGTTACGGTGGACCAATAGGACAGCCGGTCGTTGAAGCCGGGAAAGGCGGTGCGGATATTCCAGATCGGATTTTGCTCCATCCGTTTCCAGAACTCCTTCAATTTCGGCAGTCGCTCCGCCGGCGCATTGCCGGCGATCAAGCTCGCATTGATGGCGCCGATCGACGTGCCGATGATCCAGTCCGGTTCGATCCCCGCCTCCTGAAGCGCCTGATAGACGCCAGCCTGGTACGAGCCCAGAGCGCCGCCGCCCTGCAGCACCAGGACAATCTGACCGGGAAGATCCGGGCCATCGATTTGATGCTTACGGGGTGCTTCTGCTCGCCGTTCATGTCTCGCTCCGATTTGAACTGCCGCCCAGCCTATTCGCGTCGGCCGGGCGCTTTGTTACGTTTCTCTTCTCCGCCCCTGTCAGTGCGCGGTCCAGCCGCCGTCCACCGGCAATGCCGTTCCGGTGATTGAGGCCGCCGCCTCGCTGGCGAGAAAGGCCGTGAGCGCACCGATTTCCTCGACTGTCGCAAACCGCTTGTTCGGCTGCTGAACGAGCAGCACGTCGCGGATGACCTGATCGCGAGAAATGCCGTGCGCCTTGGCCTGGCCATCGATCTGGGCCTCGACCAGCGGCGTATACACATAGCCAGGGCAGATCGCGTTGCAGGTGATGCCCTGCTCGGCTGCTTCAAGCGCCGCAACCTTCGTCAGACCGACGATGCCGTGCTTGGCAGCCACATAGGCCGCCTTGAACGGAGATGCGACCAAGCCGTGAGCCGAAGCGATGTTGATGATCCGGCCGTAGCCGCGCTCGCGCATCGCCGGGAGTGCCAGGCGAATGGTATGGAAGGCCGAAGACAGATTGATGGCCAGGATCTGGTCCCATTTTTCCGGCGGGAATTGCTCGAGCGGCGCGACATGCTGGACGCCCGCATTGTTCACGAGAATGTCAAGCCGGCCGTGTTCGAGCAGCGTTGAGCCGATCATTTCGCCGATCGCCTTGGGCTTGGACATGTCAGCGGGCGAATAGCCGACCTTCACACCGTATTCTCGCGCGAGGTCGTCCTTGGTCTTCGCGACCTCGTCAGCCGCGCCCAAGCCGTTCAGCACGACCGCGGCGCCGGCTCCCGCGAGCGCGCGGGCGATGCCGAGCCCGATGCCGCTGGTGGAGCCGGTCACCAGTGCGACCTTACCGGTCAGCATGGGCGTATGTTTCCCGTCCGTTTTCAGCTGGATGTTCATCGCTCTGAGCCTTCGATAAGCGGATCAGGTGGTCCGCGGATGGCTCGGAATCTGCACGTTCGGAGGCAATGACGGAAATGCCCTTTGGCTTCCGAAACGATAGGTCCCGGCTATGGGGGTGAGGTGTATTCCTGCCGCTACCGGTCGGCTAGACTGCATCGATCCAAGGGGAGCTTGATCATGGAGATGCATCAGGTCCGCTATTTCCTAGCGGTCGCGCGCACGCTCAACTTCACGCGGGCCGCCGACGAATGCAATGTGTCGCAGCCGTCGCTGACGCGGGCCATCAAGCAATTGGAAGCCGAGCTCGGGGGCGACCTGTTCCGGCGCGAACGACCGACCCAATTGACCGAACTCGGCCAGCGCATGCATCCCCTGCTCAAGCAGTGCTATGAGGCGGCTGCCGGCGCGCGCTCGCTCGCGTCTGCCTTCAAGAGCGGTGAGGTCGGCGCCCTCAGGATTGCGCTCACGCACGCGGTCGACCTGTCGCTGCTCATTCCGTTCCTCAATCAGATCAAGCGCCAGTTCAACCGCCTGGAATTGAGGTTCTTGCGCGGCGATAGCCGCGAGGTCGCCGAAATGCTCAAGAAGGGCGAGGCTGAACTCGGCATCGCCGCCGAGCTCGACGAGAGCTGGGAACGACTTGATAGCTGGCCGTTATTCACCGAGGATTTTCGGCTCGTCCTGAGCAAGGAGCATCGGCTGGCGAAGCAGGGCGAGATCGCTCTTGACGATTTGCAGTCGGAGCAGTGGCTGTCGCGAAACTATTGCGAACACGCCGATCGCCTCAGCGCCTCGCTTCGTGAGCACGGCCTGAACAGCGATCACGGCCATCAGATCTCGTCCGAGCGCGACCTGATCGAATTGCTCGAGGCGGACGTCGGCGTGGCCGTGATGCCTGTGACCTCGCCTATTCCGCCAACGCTGAAGCGAACGACGGTCGAAGGCCTTGATGCGCGGCGCACCGTCCACCTCTATGGCGTGGCGGGCCGCGAGCGTACGGCCGTAGCATCCGCGGTCATGCGGATGCTGCGTGGCGCCGACTGGCGGCGGCATAAGAACATGGGCTAAGGACGGGAAGCCTACGCGCTCCGGCCGGCGTAATTCAAGGCTGCAACGAGGTCGTCGATTTCCATCCGCTTGCGGAAGTCGGGATCGACGAAACGCGCTTTGACCAGCCCGTCCCGGCCAACCACGAAGGTCGCAGGAATGGGCAAAACCCAGCCGTCATTGCCGTGAAAGTTCGCCAGGTCCTGGTGCGCCAATAGAAGCTGGATTTCGGCTCCCAGCCAGATCGCCAGATTGAGCGAGAGCGCATAGCCGTTGTCGAGATCGGTCAGGACTGGAAACGGCACCGCCCCCTCCGCCTTGAATTTCTCCGCGTAGGCCTGTGTCTCCGGCATGATTGCAACGACTTGGCCGCCGACGGCACGGATTCGGTCCATAGCCTGAACCACCGCCCTGACATTCAGACGGCAATAAGGGCACCAGTGGCCGCGGTAAAACATGACGGCGACCGGCCCCTGGACGAGCAGCGATGCCAAACTGACGAGCCGGCCGGTCTCGTCCGGAAGCAGGAATGGCGGCATCGCCTCACCAGGACGCGGCGCATTTTCACCGCCGCCGTTCTCGTTGAGCCGGGCGACCAGCCGGTCGACAGCCGCGCCGTAGGCCGGAAAGATTTCGTGCCCCGCCTCGGCGTAGGCCCGAAGTTGCTCGCCAAGCGTACCCTCCATCTCACGGCAACGAAGGAAGGCCTGTCTCAATCGTTCGGCATCGGCTGGTGAAAGCGAGGTCATGGTTCGCTCCGGCGAATCAGAGGGTCAATTTAGTTTCCGGGAAGCACCGCCCACAAGGGCGATCAAGCTTCCAAGTTCCTTCGGCTCGCATGGACGCCCCGCCTCCGGGGCCGACCGATCAGAACCCCATTCACGAAGAGTTGGAAATACCGTTGCGCCATCGGTTCGATAGCTGCCGCGTATCGGAGCCGCCAATAGCATAGGGCTATCGAGTTCAGAGCAACCAGGCATTTCAGCCTTGGACACAGCCATCCTGTCCTGAACCCAAATCTCACTTACGGGAGGCCTTCATGTTCCGCCATATCACTCATCGTCTGGCTGATCTTTCGACTTCACTTCTGCTGCTATTACTTCTTCTGGCTGCCATCTCCTCACCGGCGCGTGCTCGCGACGACGGCATCGTCCGGGTCAAAAGCGCGGTGCCAATGGCCGAAGCCATTACCAGGATAAAGGCTGACATCGCGAACAAGGGCATCAAGTTCTTTTCGGAAATTGATCAATCAAAGCTCGCGGCTGACGCCGGGATCAAGCTCCGGCCCTCGACACTCCTGGTGTTCGGCAATCCGCCGCTGGGCACCCGGTTCATTACCTCCAATCCGAACGCCGGCCTGGACTGGCCAGTCCGCCTGCTCCTGACGCAGGACGACAACGGCGACGTCTGGGCGGTCTGGACGGGTTTCGACTGGATCGCGAAGCGTCATCACATCAAGGATCGCACGGCGCAGTTCAAGATGGCCACGACCGTCGTTAATTCGATCACGTCCACCATCACCAGTAAGTAGCAAGGACGGCGGGCCGCGTAGGGACGATGCGCGGCCACCGCGCGCCAGCTGAAAGACCACGTCTACGCTTATCCGACATTTTCGGCCGACATCAAGCACATGTTCGCGCACGCGTGAACCACGTATCGGATAGCGGCTCGCTATCGATTTGGAAGCCAGCCGGCATTTCCGCAGCCAAGCGATTTCACGCATGCTGTCGATCAAGCCGGTCAGCAGACGCGGTTTACGAAAGAGGAGATCAGGACATGTTCATGCAAAGGATCAATTTTCGAGCACCGCGGCGGGTCTTTGTGCTTGCGTGTGCAATGGTCGGAGCGATGGCGGCAAGCTCGGCCGCGTTCGCGGGCGAATGCCCTGCCGACAAGATGAAGCCGAACGCCCGTGAGAAGGTCGAATACAAGCCGGTCGGCGTCACCGACGTCACGCTTGGCTCGATCGACCTCGGCAAGCAACCCGCGCATATTGAAGGTCGCGAGCTGCGTTTCCGCAAGCTCACGATCGAACCGGGCGGCATCGTGCCCTGGCACAGCCATGATGATCGGCCCGCGCTGATCTTCGTGCAGCAGGGCGAAATCGTGGAATACGCCAGCAACTGTGTCGATTCGATCGTGCACAAGGCGGGCGACCTCAGGGCCGAAGTCTACGGCACCTCGCACTGGTGGAAGAATCTCGGCAAGGAAACGGTCATTCTCTACGTCGGCGATGTCCGCAAGGATCCGGCCGACCACAACATGTAACGCGCGACGCACCTGGCACTCGTTGCGGAGGTGGCGCCTCGAGGCTTTCCCCAGCCTGCCCGATGCCTCGGGCGCCACCTCCACCGCTCAGAACATCAAGGAGGGGTCGATGACCGACGTACCCGCGACCATGACCACAATGCAGGCGCAACGGCATTCGCCCGGTCTCGTGCTGCTTTCGATCATCATTGGTCTGAT
>Ga0213876_10002814_pt1 | contig 10122 bp, 8 predicted proteins | sample BarmaccomBMRX_R9_FD_160113 | JGI IMG/M metagenome (GOLD analysis project Ga0213876, IMG submission 160113) | Root-associated microbial communities from Barbacenia macrantha in rupestrian grasslands, the National Park of Serra do Cipo, Brazil - RX_R9 | ecosystem: Host-associated > Plants > Roots...
TTCGATTTTCTTTCAAGTGGTACAGTTTCACGATCGTTCACAACTGTATCATATCAGAATATAACGTTCTGAATCTGTTACACAACCGTAAAACCTGCGATGATTCCCCCCATGGAGGTGGCGTTGCACTTGATCAGCCTGGGATTTCTCACGATCCGCCGGCACTTGGGACGGCAACCGGCGCCGGATGCGAGACCGGATGCAATGGTAACACTACACGCCGGTGCCGCATGGTCGGCTGACGGCCGGCCAGGGATGACGCTGGGTTGTGCGAGGGGTAGGATATGGGTGACGCAGACCGGAGATGGCCGGGACATCGTTCTCGGCGCCGGAATGGCTTTTATCTCCAAACATCGTGGAAAGCTCGTGGTTACGGCGCTGGAGCCCGCGGTGATAGCGTGCCGGGACGCGAAGACGCCGTTGTAAGGACACTCGCCGAATGAACGTTCACCCAAACGCTCTAAGGTACGCCCGCCGCGCTGCGCACCTGAAAGGCAGCGCCGTTCGAGACATTCTCAAGATGACGGAGTCACCGGGAATCATTTCATTTGCGGCCGGTCTTCCTGCCGGGGATGCCTTTCCGGTCAAAGAACTGGTGGCTATCTGTCAATCGGTCCTGACGGAGGACGCGACGGCCACGTTGCAATACGGTCTCACGGAAGGTTTTTATCCGTTGAGGCAATGGGTCTGCAGTTACCTGAAAGAGACGGTGCAACTCCCATGTGAGCCGGAACGGGTCCTGATCACCACCGGTTCACAGCAGGCGTTAGACCTGGTTGCTCGTGTTTTTATCGATCCGGGCGACACGGTGATCGTTGCCGATCCCTCGTACGCGGGTGCCCTCCAGGCATTTTCCGCTTATGAACCCAGACTGATTGGCGTCCCCTCGGATGAGGAGGGCATGTGCCCGACGGCGCTGAGGCATGCGGTCGCGAACTCTCCCAGCCGGCCGAAACTTATTTACCTCGTCACTAACTTCCACAATCCGACCGGCTTGACCACCACGCTGAAACGGCGGGGCGAACTGGCAAGAATCGCGGGAGAGTCAGGCGTGCTGATCGTGGAGGATGACCCCTACGGGCGGCTTAGGTATTCCGGCCGGCATCTACCCGCCCTGGCCGCCTTGCCCGAAGCATTGCATTGGATTTACCTGGGCACGTGCAGCAAAGTCCTTGCTCCCGGACTCCGTGTCGCCTGGCTGGTTGCTTCTGACGGCGAAGTGGTCGGGAAGCTGGTCACCGCCAAACAGGCTGTCGATCTTCATACACCAGGTCTGACGCAAAGGCTGGTGGCCGCATACTGTAGCGCGCAGGAAAGGTTGGACGGCCACGTTGCGCGATTGATAAAGATATACCGCGAGCGCAGGGATACGATGGCGGCGGCGATCGCGCACCGGTTTCCGCACGGTTCTACCTGGACATTGCCCGAGGGCGGTTTGTTTCTCTGGGTGGAAGTGCCCGAGCCCTTGAACACGACCCAACTATTGCCCGCTGCATTAGAGCGGCAGGTGGCGTATGTGCCCGGCGCGGGCTTCTGGATCGGTGACGCCCGGCACCACACGCTGCGGCTTAACTTCTCTAACGCGAACTGCCAGTTAATCGAGGAGGGAATCGCCCGGCTCGGGGCACTCCTGAAAGAGAAACTCGACGGGCAACGACCAGCCAATCTCAATTTACGCTGGGGTTGAGGGCGGCGCAGGGATGAGAATGGTGCACATAAAATCGGCCGTTGCAAGATTCGTCATCGAGAAGATTCCGAGAGAGAATAAGGGGAGCGGTTTCATTGAGTGTACCGAATTTGTTAATGGTCCCCAGCGAAAGGTTGAAAGGTCCGGCAGGCGCTACCATACTCATTTTCGTGTGAGCACAGCGATTCTCCAGGCGGGTCCATTCCGGCCGCACAGGGTGAAGGATACAGCGTTACGCGAGTGTTTGCGCCACGTAGGTTTCACCGAGGAAGCGGTGGGGCAGGTGTTGGAGGACAGAACGGACCGCAACATTGACGTGCCCTGCGCTCTCCGGCGCACGGCCGAGCCTTTGCCGCTTCACGTGCTGATTCGCACCTTCATTTTAGGCTTGCCGATGAGCGAAGACGCCGTGCGCGCCGCGGTGGCGCCGGTGAGCCTCGAGTGGCTTCAGGAGGTGCGTCTGATCAGACGGGTGGGTGGCGCCGTGCGAGCGGTGGCGCGTTTGCTGCCCTGGCACGACTTGATTTTACTGGGCGATTTCCTTCCACCATACGGCCGGGCGCTGCGGCCGGATTTTGTGATGAGCGGCACCAGCAGTTCCTCCCTTTCGTTAACACGGTTAACGGTGCGCCGGCGTGTGGGCACGGCGCTCGACCTGGGCACGGGCGCGGGCACTCACGCGCTCCTGGCCGCATCCCATGCGGACCGGGTCATCGCCACCGACACCAACCTCAGGGCGCTTAATTTTGCGTGGATGAACGCGTGCCTCAACGGGATCGGCAACGTGTCTTTCAAACAGGGGAGCTTTTTTGAACCGGTCGCCGACGAACGGTTTGACCTGATCGTGTCCAATCCGCCGTTCGTGATTTCGCCCCGATCGCACCTCATGTTTCAGAATCCCGGGCTGGGCGGCGACGCGGTATCGGAGTTGGTCGTGCGGCAAGCGCCGGCACACCTCAACGAGGGCGGTTGCGCGGTCAGCCTGATCAGTTGGACGCACGAGAGCGCCGAGGACTGGGAGGCGCGTCCGTGTCGCTGGGCGGAGGGCAACGGCTGTGATTTCTGGCTTTTGCACGGGACGAGCGAAGGCCCGCTTGAGTACGCGGCGCACGCGTTGCGCCAGACGGAAGCCATCCGGAACGCGCGCTACGCCGCACAGCTTGCGGCGTGGGTCGATTATTACGGCCAACAGAACATCGGCCACCTTGCGCTCGGCGCCGCGATTCTGCGCAAACGCCGGGCGAGCCGGCACTGGGTCCGTTGTGAGGATTTGTCGGGAGTAACCCTATCCACCGAGGCCGGCGAGCAAATTCAGCGGATATTTGCGGCAGAGGATTTTCTGGCCGGTTCAACCGGCGAAGACGAGTTGCTCGATTGCCCAGTGGTTTTGCATCCCGACCATGTACTCGAACAGCAACTTGTGGCCGGCCAAGAGGGCTGGGTTTGCCAGTCGCTGATGGTTAAGGCCGCGCATGGCTTGGAGAGGCGCATGACCATTGATGGGCGCGTACTGCAACTTTTGTCGCATTGCGATGGGAAGCGGACGGTTGGCGAGTTGATTGCGCACGTGGCGGCGGAAGCCGCGGTTGATTTCGCGACCGCGAAGGCCTCGGGTCTGCGCCTGGTGTGCCGGCTGCTTCGGGCCGGTTTGCTGACCGTCCGTCCCCCCCAGGACTCGACTTCAACGCTCGGCAGCGCCTCGCGAGACGGACGGGACGATCACGTCGTCCCAGGCGCGGGCCACGGCAGCGGTTCCGTGTCGTTGAGGCGCCCGTAGTCCACCAGCCATCCGCCATGCTCGTGAGACTCCGCGTAAATCTCCACGAATCGCTCGCCAAAGTGCACCTCCCGCCAGGTATAATGCTGCCGGCTCTGTACCGCCGCGGGCACCACCGGGTCCGTGCACACGATCGACGCAATGAACCGTGCGTGGTCGCGTTCCAACTCCCTTACCGTCACGCCGCGAAGCGGGCTGTGCTCATCAATCGGATGCCGGATAGTCAGGACCGCCGGGAACTCGATGAGACCCTCCACCTCCAGGCGCAGCTCATGGAAACGGGCGATCTCCTCGCCTTCTTCGGTTGCTTCGGTGCGGATCATCATGATCCGAAACCTGGCTTCGACCATCGGCACGTTCCGCTGGTTGGCCACTCGCAGCATCAGCATGGGGACGCCATCGAACTTCGAAATGACCAGCTTCTGTGAGAACAGCAGGCTCGCCGCCGGCCGAGCGAACCGAACGAAAATGAGCCCGGTGATGACGGCCATGCCGAACATGCCGACGAGAATCTCGCCCGTGGCGACAACGTGCCCATACAGGGACATGGGATATAGATGGCCGTAACCCACCGTGGCGAGGGTCTCGGTACTGAAGAAGAACGCATCGGAGAACGAACCTGCCTCCATGTTGGCGATCGCGCCGCTGCCCCCAATCCAGAACAACCAGGCGAAGAACAGATTGATGACCAGATAGCAACCCAGCACGAGGGCTGCGAAGCAAGGCCAACTGAAGCTGAGCAGCCGGTGGTAGATGTCGCGCCAGTCCCAGTCGCTGGCGTTGACTTTATAATATTCGACGCTGCCGGCGCGCACTGGGGTTGGGGAAAATACTTTTTTCACGCTCAGCACAATAGCGGGCCCACCAGCGCGGGTCACCATCAGTCCGACACCCGCCTACAGGTTCAAGATCATCCGGCGCTGCCGTCATACGCGGCGCAACCCCGTTCTCACACGCCTGCCCCCGGCGGGGCGTCACCCTGCGAACGAGTCGTACCGGCGCCCCAGGTCGATCACCGGCGTCATGTCCGGTAAAGGGTAGGCGGGTGCGTTGCTCACGATCGCGTCGAGTTCACGGAAATACCCTTCGAGTCCGCCGGGGCAGAACAGGATCAGAAAGTGGGCAGGGACTTCCTTCGGGATGGAAAAGTGATGCCTGATCCCCGGTGCAACCCGGACGAGTTCACCGCTGCCGAGCGTCCGCTGATGCCCATCGATATCAAAATGCAACCGCCCTGACACCACGTAAAACGTTTCGGTGGTACGGGCGTGGTAATGCGGATGCGGACCGGGAGCACCGGCGGGCGCTTGGTAATCCAACAACGACCAGGCGCCATCGGTAGCCTCGGCAGACACCAGCAACCGAATCTTGACTCCGCGTTGCTCCAGCAGGACCGGCGCGTTTGCAGGCGAAGAAAACAGGTGGGCGAGAGAGAGATCGGGGCTGGGCATAATGATTGGGATGTTTCGTACCGGGTAAGCGCTCGACAGGCCAGTAATAATCGTGTCCTGACCTGTCCCGATTTTCTGGCTCAACTCGATCCTGCGGAGCGTAAAGACTGCCGCCTTGGGGCGCCTAAAGCCGAACATCGCCCGGACGCGCTGCGTCGCGTCATTCGACGACGGGCGCCGCGACCGCTCGGAACCGAACCCGGCGCCTCAGCGAGCGACTGGAACGTCATATCCAGAAGGCGAACCAGCCCTGACCGCCCTCCGGGGTCGCTCCGGGGTCTGTCCCCGGCAAAGGGACGGAGCTGTCCAGGGGTAAAGCGCTCGACCCGGATGGGGCAGACCGGCGTCAAGAGTACCCGCCCGGGTTTTGGCTTGCTAACCGTGACGGGCGTACGTAAAGGCACTTGAATGAAGGCAGGCGTCCGAAAGGGCTTGATGAACGCGGGCTTTGCAACCCTTTTGGTAATCTGGGCGCTGAACTTCTGGGTTGAGCGCCGGGTGTTCGCGCGCTTGCAGCGTGCCCAAAAAGAGGTCAGCCATTTAGAGGATATCCGCACGGAGCTCTTAAGGCTCATCAGTACTTACACCGAGGCCGAGACCGGTCAACGCGGCTACCTTCTCACGGGCGATGACAATTATTTGGGTCCATATCTGGCGGCGCGGGCCCGTCTGAGTTCGCTTGTGACCCGCGTCGCCTCGATGCTGGGTAACGACGAGGGCCTGCAAATCCTTTTGCAGGCCGGTCAGGCAAAACTGGAGGAACTGCAGCGCACCATCGACCTGCGGAAGGCGGGCCAGACCGAAGCGGCCTTGGCCATCATGCGCACAGACCTGGGCAAATCCCTCATGGACGAGATCCGCCAAGCTGACAGCCGCCTGCAAGCTGAGCTGGATATGAAGGCGGCGCGCATCCTGCAAGGAGCCCGGCACCAGAAACGGCAGGCAGAACGGCTCACCTGGCTGACGCAAGGGCTGCTGGGCGGTTCACTCTTGAGCTTCTATTTGGTCGTGCGTTGGATCTGGCGGGAACGCGAACAAATGCTGGCCGCCGAACGCGAAGCCAAGCAGGTTACCGAACGGGCGCTGGCCACGGAACGGGCCGCCCACAGCGAAGCGGCCCGCGCGAACCGGCTCAAGGACGAATTTCTGGGCATTGTGTCTCACGAACTTCGCACACCGTTGAGCGCGATCTTGAATTGGGCGACCCTGTTGCGCGACGGGGTCGAGAAAGAGCGTGAACTTCAGGAAGGCCTGGAGACGATCGCACGCAACGCTCAAGCGCAGGCACGCCTCGTTGACGACCTGCTGGACGTAGGGCGAATCGCCTCCGGCAAAATTCGCTTGCAAATCGAAGCGGTGGACTTGCGGGAAGTGGTCGAAGCGGTAGCGGAAAGCTTGCGACCCGCGGTGCAGGCCAAAGGCATCCGGGTGAAAACGCTTTGGGGGACAGGTCCCCTGAAGGTGCTGGGTGACGCCGACCGGCTCCGGCAGGTGGTATGGAACCTGGCCAGCAACGCGATGAAGTTCACGCCACGAGGCGGCACCATCCGGCTCCGGCTTGCCCCGGTAGATTCCTGGGTAGAGCTGGGCATCGAGGACACCGGCCAAGGAATAAAGCAGGAGTTTCTGCCCCGGATTTTCGAACGCTTCTCGCAGCAGGATGGCAGCAGCACGCGCCAGAACTCCGGCCTGGGCTTGGGCCTGGCCATCACACGGCACCTGGTCGAGTTGCACGGCGGCACGATCAAGGCTGAGAGCCCGGGCGAAAATCAGGGTGCAACTTTTCGAGTGCGGTTTCCCATGGCCGCCGGCAGGGAACAGGAACATCAGTTTGCGGAGGACCGGATAGAGGTTCAACGGGGGGCTGAAGCCAAGGACGAGCGGACCGTCGAGGCGATCAGACTGCCAGGCACACGGGTATTGGCCATCGATGACCAAGTCGATGCGTGTGAGGCCTACGCACGCCTGCTGGGCCGGGCAGGTGCCGAGGTGCGCACGGCCCAGAGCGTGGCGGCGGCGCTGGACATACTGTCACACTGGACGCCACACGTGATTCTTTGCGATATCGGGATGCCCGGCCAAGACGGTTACTCTTTTATCCAAACTCTTCGGGGACGTCGGGCCGACGGAAGCCGGGATATCCCGGCGTTGGCCTTAACGGCATTTACCAGACCGGAAGACCGGCGTCAGGCGCTGGCAGCGGGATTTAATGGGTACTTAACCAAGCCGGTGAACCTACACGAACTGACTCGCAAGGTGGCTGAACTGGCGCGGGGCACAGGAGTCTGATACCATTCAGATGGTTCTCTCGGTAAAATGCCGGCTCAGGGGAGTGCCGGCGCCACCCTGAATTTTCGCGCGCCTCATCGGCCCTCAGCAGGCGAAGCCCAGAACCCTGAAACGATTACACGCCCCTTTCCTGCACTTGATACCGTTTCTGAGGGGAGCGCCGCCGCCCCACCCGACGATCTAAATAGTGAATTACGCCCGCTTGAAGGTTGGGTGCCTTGATGCCCAAATTGCGGCGGGCATCCATCTTCAGCCAAGCGACCGAGCCTTACCTTTGTTTCCACTGACTACAAGGATCCCCATGGGCGATACCGACATCCTCTCCATCCAGCTGTACACGTTGCGCTCGCTAGGCGAGCTCGACCGTGTGTTAGATGCTGTCAAGCAAGCCGGTTACAGCCACGTTGAGACGATTGGTGCTCACCTTGAGGACGCCGAGAACGTGCGCGCCAAGCTCGACGCGCGTGGCTTGAAGGTGTCCTCCAGCCACGTCAGTCTGGCCGGGCTGCGGGAACGGCTTGACCTCGTGATTCGAGCCTGCCGCACGCTGGGCTTTGAGCAGCTCTTCATGCCCGCCGTGCCGCCGGAGCAACGCGGGAGCGACGCGCCGTTCTGGCGCTCGCTGGGGCGCGAACTCGGCTTGTTGGCCGAGCGTATGCGCGATGAAGGCATCACGTTGGGCTACCATAATCATCATTGGGAACTCGCACCCAAGCAGGGAAAAAAAACCGCCCTGGAGTTGATCTTTGAGGCCGCCGGGGAGAGCCCGTTGGCGTGGCAGGTGGATATCGCCTGGCTGGTTCGCGGCGGCGCCGACCCTAAAGAATGGATGGCGCGCTACCGGGACCGGATCGTTTCCGCGCACGTCAAAGATCTTGCTCCGGCGGGGCGGAACCAAAATCAGGACGGCTGGGCCGATGTCGGCGCGGGCGTGCTGGACTGGCGCGACCTGTGGCGGGCCGCCCGTGAGGCCGGCGCGCGGTGGATGGTGGTGGAACATGACAAGCCTGCCGATCCAGCAGGGACCGCGCGCGCCAACTACGCCTTTATCAGCCAGATGGGAGCTTAGACACGCCATGGCACGACTCGAAATCGGCATCATCGGTTGCGGCAACATCAGCCATTCGTACCTGAAGGGGGCAGCACGGTCCGAGCTGGTCCGTGTAAAGGCCGTCGCTGACCTGCGCATGGAGGCGGCCCAGGCCCAGGCCGCGGAGTACGGGGTGCAGGCCCTCACGGTGGACCAGTTGCTGGCTGATCCGGACGTTCAGATCATCATCAACCTGACCATTCCCGTAGCCCACGCGCCGGTCAGCCTGCAGATCGTCGAAGCCGGCAAGCACGTTTATTCGGAGAAGCCGCTCGGCACCCGTCATGCAGAGGCAGAGGCCCTGATGCTCGCAGCGACGGCCAAGGGGGTGCGCGTGGGCTGCGCACCTGACACCTTCCTGGGGGCCGGTCATCAAGCCTGCCGCCGCGCGATTGATGCGGGGCAAATCGGCCGGCCGATTGCCGGTAGCGCTTTCTTCGCCAACCACGGCGTGGAGCACTGGCACCCCAGTCCGGAGTTCTTCTTCAAGCGCGGCGGCGGCCCGGTACTCGATATGGGCCCCTACTACGTCACGCAGTTGGTCAACCTGCTCGGCCCAGTCACGCGCGTCACGGCGCAAGCCACGATGGGCAGCGCGACTCGGACCATCAGCAGCGAGCCCCTGAAAGGGTCAATCATCCAGGTCGAGGTTCCCACCACCGTCAATGGCGTCCTGTCTTTCGCCAACGGCGCCAGCGTAGCTATCACCACTTCCTGGGACGTTTGGCGGCACCGGCGCGCGCCCTTCGAGCTCTACGGCTCGGAGGGGAGCATGTTGATACCCGACCCCAACTTTTTCGGCGGCGAGCCGATGGTCATCACCAAACGGGACGACGACTGGACGCCCCTCGACATCGCCGCGCACCCATTCGGCAAGCCCAACCGCCACACGCGGGCCGGCCTGCCCATCGCTGACTACCGTATAATCGGCGTACTCGATATGGCTGCGGCGATACGTTACAACCGCAAACATCGCGCCAGCGGTGAACTGGCGATGCACGTGCTTGAGGTATTGGAGGCCTTGGAGCGCTCATCGATCGAGGGACGCCACATCATGATCGAGACGCCTTGCGAACGGCCTGAACCGCTGCCGCTCGGCGAGGGTGAAGAGGTTTTCGAGGCTTGAGGCTGCGACTTGGCAATGGCTGAGAACAAAAATCGGAATGTTAGCACATGTCGGGGATAATCCCGGGAGTGCCCGTTGCCGTGCGTCAAGGCCCGGTACCGCCTGCAGGCTCTCGGGTGACGGATTTCAGAAGAAATTACTGCGGATTTTTCCTCCTCAATCACCATCTGGTCTGGTGCCCGAAATGATGCACAAAAGTTTCGGTCGGGCCAGGACCGTCAAACGTTACCTCGCTGAGCAAAAGACCCGTTAGAGAACCCGAGCCATCCTACGGCTGAAGCCGTGGGTTTTCTCGGACGATTCTGTAATCGGCACTACACGCAGGTTGTTCCCACTTATTTCTCGGGTAGGGTCTGCATATCAGCACGGACCCTGTCGCTGCTTCCAAATCAGAGACAAATCCAAACCGGCGCGCTTTTGGCGCAGACGTCGATCTCCGTGGATAGTTTGCACGACCTGACGTTGTGCAATGGGTCTACCACCCGTACCACCAACTCGCTCAAATCCCAACCTGCGGCAATTCCAGTTCCGAGTTTAACACCACGGTCTCTTGCATGCCCATTTCCGGGGCAACAATCGCTCGACCATAGAAGTGTTCGTCGATCATGGGGTTCAGGTGTGTTCGTTGAGTTTCTACATGCTTTACGGGCCCCCGACAAAAATGCGCTGGCATGCCGAAAACGGCACTGTGAACGTGCAGAA
>Ga0213876_10002815_pt1 | contig 10119 bp, 7 predicted proteins | sample BarmaccomBMRX_R9_FD_160113 | JGI IMG/M metagenome (GOLD analysis project Ga0213876, IMG submission 160113) | Root-associated microbial communities from Barbacenia macrantha in rupestrian grasslands, the National Park of Serra do Cipo, Brazil - RX_R9 | ecosystem: Host-associated > Plants > Roots...
GCGCGGCGGTGAGCTGGAGCGTCGAGTTGCCCATCGACATGAACGAGATGCTCCCCCAGCCGACGAAGGCCATGGCCGCGAGCTCGAGCGGCAGGCTGGGCGCGAGCGCGGCCAGGGCGAGCGCGACCCCGAACCCGCCGGCGGACAGCACCAGTGGCCGCATCCCGATCTTGCCGCGTGCGGCCACGAGCAGCCCGCCGAGCACGGCGCCGAGGCCCATCGTGGCGGTCATGAACCCGAAGCCGGTCGAGCCGGCGTGCAGCCCCCGGCTGGCCATGACGGGCAGGGACACCTGGAACTCGTAGGCCAGACATCCGGCTGCGGCCATCATCAACAGCGGGACGGCCAGCTCGGGTGTACTCCGCACGTAGCGGAAGCCTTCGCGCAACTGGCCGCGCGCGCGCACAGCCGGCGCGGTGGGGTTCAACGCGCTCAGGTCCATGGCGATCAGCGAGCCGACCACGGCCGCGAAGCTCGCCGCGTTCACCAGGAAGCAGACGCCCTCACCGACGGTGGCGATCAGGATCCCGGCGATCGCCGGGCCAATAACGCGGGCGCCGTTGGCCATCACCGAGTTGAGGCTGACCGCGTTACGCAGGTGCTCGGGGCCGACCATCTCGAGCATGAACGACTGGCGCGCAGGGTTCTCAAACGCGTTGTTGAGGCCGAGCAGGGCGGCCAGGACGCCAATCTGCCAGTACTGAACCTCGCCCGTCACGGTGAGCACGCCCAGGATCAGCGCCTGGACGCCCATCGCGCTCTGGAGGATGATCATCAGCCGGCGCTTGTTGACGCGATCGGCGATCACCCCGCCGTAGGGCCCGAGCAGGAGGACGGGCAGGGTCTGGAGCGCGATGATCACGCCGAGCGCGGTGCTCGAGTGGGTGAGCGTCAGCACCAGCCACGCCTGCGCGGTCATCTGCATCCAGGTCCCGGCCAGAGAGACGGCCTGGCCGCCGTAGTAGAGGCGGTAGTTCGGGACGGACAGAGCCGCGAAGGTCACGCGGCCGGCGCGGATGACGCGCGTCACGGCCGCTCAGCCTTGAGGTGCTCGGCTAGGTCCTCGAGGGCCGGGAGTGCCGTCAAGATGCGCTCCCGCTCGTCAGGGCTCAGGCTCTCGAGGGCGCCGTTCAGCGCGTCGGTCCGCTCCCGGCGAATGCGCTCGGTAAGGCGCCGGCCGGCCGCGGTCGGCTTGAGCCACGCCGCCCGGCGGTCGCCCTCGTCGGCCGAGCGCTCGACCAGGCCGCTGTCCACGAGATGCGCGACGGCGCGAGAAAGCTGGGTGGGGTTGATGCCCTCTGAATCGGCCAGGTCCGACAACCGGACCGTGCCCTCGCGCACTACCGTCAGTAGGACGGAGATCCGGGTCGGCGTCAGCCCGGCCGCGACCGCGGCGGGCGCCGGACGAAGCCGGCGCGAGAGCTTGCCGATGACCGCGCGCAGGCGGTCCGCCGTTTCCAGGTCCAGGTTCGTCAGCGTGGGGGCGGGGGACATCAGCCTCGCGATAGAACGAATACTTGCTTGCTGTCAAGCAATATTAGCAGCTCGTGGACGGGCGTCGTTCGCGCTAGCGGCGACGCCGTCCGGTGACGGCAGGCTCGGGAGGCGCCTCGGCGGTATCGGCGGCCGCCTCCCGTGGGATCTTGATCACGAACCGCGTGCCGGGGCCGGGCTCCGGCTGCTCGAGCGCGACGGTGCCTCCGTGGGAGTCGGCGACGGCGCGCACGATGGCCAGGCCGAGACCCGACCCGCGCGTGCCGGCGGCGGGGCCGCGCACGAATCGCTCGAACACCCGGTTGCGGAGCTCCGCTGGTATGCCCGGCCCGTCGTCCTCGACGGTCAGGATGGCCGCGCCATTCTCGACCGCGGTCGAGGCCCGGATGTGGGTGCCGGGCGGGGTGTGGCGGGCGGCGTTCTCGATCAGGTTGAGCGTGAGGCGATGGAGGTCGTCGCGAACGCCCGGCGCGACGGCGGGCCGGGCATCGATCGAGAGCTCGTGGTCCTCGGCCATCGGGCCGAGCTCTGAGGCCGCCTCGAGCAGCACGTCAGCTAGGTCGGTGGGGCCGCGAGACTGGGTGCGGCGCGCGTCGGCGCGCGCCAGGAGCAGCAGGTCCCCGACCAGGCGCCGCATTCGCCGGGCCGACCGCAGGGCGGCCTGCGCGGTGTCGGCCTGCTCGCCGTCGAGCTCCTCGGCCAGCAGCTCGAGATTCGCCAGCAGGCTGGTAAGCGGCGTGCGGAGCTCGTGCGAAGCGTCGGCCACGAACTCGCGCTGGCGCTCGAGGGCGGCATGGGTGTCGCCGCGTGCGGCGCCAAGCGAACCGAGCATGCCCTCCAGGGTGCGCGCCAGTTCGGCCACCTCGTCGTCGGCCTCCGGCTCCGGGACCCGCAGGGTCGGGTCACGGGTCCGCTCGATCTCGCGGGCGGTTTCCGTGAGCTGCTTGATCGGGCGCATCGCGCGGGCCGCCGTGGCGAGGCCGGCGAGGAGCGCGAGCACGGTGCCGCCGACGACGCCCAGGAGCAGAATCAGGTGGACGCGCGCGAGCGTGTGATCGACGTCGGACAGGGGCCGGGCGTAGAGCAGCCACACCGGGCTGTCCTGCACGTCCAGCTGCCTGGCGTCCACACGGTACCCCCCTTGCTCGAACGTGCCCGCGTGATCCGGGAGGGGGAAGGCCGGCGTCGTCGTCGGGAACTTGACGCCTTTGACTTTCACGTTGTTCTGGGTGCATAGCAACAGCCCGGCCTGGTTGAAGATCCGGACCTGGACGTGCTCGGCGCTGGCGTAATCCCTCAGCCTGACCGTGTGGTTGCAGCCGTCGAGGAGCCCGGTGTTGCCCGCCCAACTCAGACTCGGGCGGAGCTTCTGGGCGAGCTGATCCGCGTTGCTGCGCACCTCGTCGTTGAACTGGCCGCGCAGCTGCCGTTCGGTGAGTACGCCGACGATCGTCGCGAACGAGGCCAGGATCACGCAGGTGAGCATCGCCGAGCCGCCGGCGAGCCGCCACTTGATCGGGACCCGCCTATACGCGGAGAACGTAGCCCGCGCCGCGGATCGTGTGAAGGAGCCGAGGCTCGCCATTAGCTTCCAGTTTCCTCCGAAGGTTCGACACGAACACTTCGATCGTATTGGTCATCGAGAACGGGTCATAGCCCCAGACCTCGTCCAGCAGCCGCTGGCGCGAGATCACGATCCGTTCGTTGCGCATCAGGTACTCGAGCAGCTCGAACTCGCGCTGGGTCAGGTCGACCGTGCGGCCGCCCCGGGTGACCTCGTGCGTGTCGGGGTTGAGCTTGAGATCGCCCATGGCCAGGCTGGCCTGGCCGCGCGGCGGTCGTCGCCGCAGCAGCGCGCGCAGCCGCGCCAGCAGCTCCTGGCGCTCGAACGGCTTGACCAGGTAGTCATCCGCGCCCGCATCGAGCCCCTCCACGCGCGACTCGACGCCGTCTCGGGCGGTCAGCACTAGGATCGGCACGTCGTCGTTACGCCGGATCGTCTTGGCCACCTCGAGCCCGTCGAGGCGGGGCAGCCCGAGATCGAGGATCACCAGGTCGGGCAGGAACGCGTGAGCCTCGTCGAGCGCGGCCATGCCGTCGCCGGCGATCCGCACCTCGTAGCCCTCCATGCGCAGCGAGCGCTGGAGGACCTGCGCGATCGCATCGTCGTCCTCCACCACCAGCACGCGGGGTGTCCGCTCGTAATCGGCCATATCCGTTAGTGGTCGCTCACGTAAGTACGGTCGCACCGAGAGGTGCGACTGGTGGATGCCGGGCGAGGACGCAGGATCCGACGTGTAGCAGCGCTACACGAGGATCCGAGGACAAAGCCCGGCGCCGCCAGGCGTGCCTCGAATGCGACCGTATTTGCGTGAGGGGCCACTAGTTAGATGGTACGTCGGGCGGTTCGTGCGGGCCAGCGGTGGGATGCTCTCGCCGCGCGGGGAGGAAGCAGGTCGCCGGCGTCGAAGGCATTTCTCCCGAGATGGCCGCCCGCAAGCGCTCCAAGACGCCGCCCAAGCGCGCGACGCGCTCGCTCCTGGCTGGTCTCTCGTCGGCGCGGCTTGCCCGCCCCGAACTCGAGCCCCATCACATCGACATCCTGGGACTCGGACTGGTCGCACTCGGCATCCTGCTCGGCGGCGTGGCCTACTTCCACTGGGACGGAGGAACGCTGGGCAACGGTGCCGTCACCGCGATGCGGTTCGTGCTCGGGGCGCTCGGCTACGTGGTGCCCGCCGCGCTGGTGGTGGCCGGCGCGCTCGTGCTGGCGCGGGAGGTGCGTCCGCCGGCTCGTCCCCTTCGCACCGGGGTGATTTGCCTCACGGCGTCGATCACCCTGGCGCTGGCGGCCGGGACGCTCGGCATTGCTCCCGGCATGCTCCACGGCGCTGCGTTCTGGCGGGCCGCGTCGTTCGAGGACCGGGGCGGCGTGGTGGGTCAGGGCGAGCTCTGGGTGACCTCGCAGTTGATCTCAACCCTCGGCGCCGACATCCTCGCCGTGTTCCTGTTCGTGGCCGGGCTGATCCTGGTCACCGGCGCGACCCTGGCCGGCGTGCTTCGCGCCACCGGCGCCCGCGTGGCTGGGACCACCCGCGTGATCCGGCGCTCGACGGAGGGAATGGCCACGTCGGTGACGCGCCGTGCCGCTACCGAAGCGGCCCGCGCCAGCGCCACCCAGAACTACGCTGGAGACCCCGGGGGTGTCCTCTTGCCACCGGAGCCGGACACCTCTGAGCTGGTAGTTCGTGCCACCCACGTGGAGGCGCCGCCGATCACCGATGACGTGCCCGCCGCTGCGGATCCGGACGAGCCTGACCCTTCCGGCCCAGAGCCCGAAGCCGAGTCCGGCGTCGAGGACCGGGAGCGCGGCGAGCCGAACCCCGGCGATCTCACCCCGCAGGGCCGCTACCGAGCCAGCATCACCGACGATCCGAGCTTCGTATGGCGCGTGCCGCGGGCTCGGTTCCTCGTGCGGTCGACCGGCGATGCGGCACGGCCGGACACCGCCGGGCAGGAGCAGGTGGCCGCCACGCTGCTCGAGACGCTCGGCCACTTCGGGATCGAGGCCAAGGCGATCGGGCGGGTCACCGGACCGCACATCACCCGCTACGAGCTCCGCCTCGCGCCCGGGACGAAGGTCTCAAAAGTGGCTCAATTGAAAGACGATCTCGCGTACGCCCTGGCTGCGACCGAGATCCGGATCCTGGCTCCGATCCCTGGGAAGCAGGCCGTCGGGGTCGAGGTCCCGAACGCCCGCCGACGGATCGTCCATCTCGGGGATGTTTTCCAGGACCCGCCGGCTGATTGGTCGCCGTTGACGGTGTGGCTCGGCAAGGACATCGCCGGCCGTGCGATTGGCGCCGACTTGGCCAAGATGCCGCACCTGCTGGTGGCCGGCACGACTGGGTCCGGCAAGTCGGCCTGCGTCAACGCGATGCTCTGCAGCGTGTTATTGCGGGCCACCCCGCACGAGGTTCGCGTGGTGCTCGTCGACCCCAAACAGGTGGAGCTCAACCATTACGAGGGAGTCCCGCACCTGCTCACGCCGGTCATCACCAGCCCGCGGATGGCGGCGAACGCGCTCCAGAACCTGGTCAAGGAGATGGAGCAGCGCTACGGGACGATGTCGCTCGCCCGGACACGAAATCTGCCCGAGCTCAACCGCGCCCGCGAGCGTCGCGGGGAGCCGCCCCTTCCGTACATCCTGTGCGTGATCGACGAGCTGGCTGACCTGATGATGGTCGCCCCGGCCGACGTCGAGGACTCGATCATCCGCCTGGCCCAAAAGGCGCGGGCGGTCGGGATCCACCTGGTGCTGGCCACCCAGTCGCCGCGCGTGGACGTGATCACCGGGATGATCAAGGCCAACGTGCCGTCGCGGATCGCCTTCGCCGTGTCGTCGCAGACGGACTCACGCGTGATCCTCGACCACAACGGCGCCGAGTCGCTCCTCGGCCAGGGCGACATGCTGTTCTCGCCGGTCGGCTCGAGCAAGCTCCAGCGGATCCAGGGGGCATACATCGACGAGGAGCAGATCGCCGAGCTGACCGAGGCATGGCGTCGGCAGGGCCAGCCGGAGTTCCACGACGAGCTGTTGGAGGAGGTGGAGTCTGCGGGGGGAGACTCGTCCTCCGGGGAGGATTCGGATTTCAATCCCGACGAGGACCCGTTGCTCGACGAGGCGATAGCGCTCGTGGCCCAGATGGGGACCGCGTCGACCTCGATGCTCCAGCGCCGGCTGCGTCTCGGCTACACGCGCGCGGGGCGGCTGATCGACATGCTCGAGCGGCGCGGGATCATCTCCGGCTACGAGGGCTCGAAGCCGCGGCAGGTGCTGATCACCGAGGCGGACGTCCCCCGCATCCTGGCCCACCTGGCCGAGGCCGAGGGCGCCGGCGGGGCGGCCCCGGTGCGCGTTCCGGACGACACCGGCGAGCAGCCGTGAGAGCTCGTCCGCGACCGCCGCGGCAAAGCGATTAGAGATCCAGTCAGGGTGCGCTCCGACGCTAGCCTTCCCAGGCGGATGGCGGACATCGGCACGACACTGCGCGAGGCGCGAATGCGCGCCCGGATCGACATGAGCGAGGTCGAGGCGCGCACGAAGATTCGCGCAAAGTATCTGCGCGCGATCGAGAACGAGGAATGGGACCTGCTTCCCGGCCCGGTGTACGTCAAGAGCTTTTTGCGGACATACGGCGATTTCCTGGGCCTCGACAGCCGGCACCTGGTCGACGAGTACAAGCGCCGCTTCGAGCGGCCGGCCGACCAGGACCTGCGGCCGATCAGCGCGCGGAGTCGAGACCGCGAGCGCAGCGAGCGCCGCGGACGCCGGCCTCGACTCGGTCCCATCGGAGCGGTTGTGCTGGTGCTGACTGCCGTCGTGGTCGCGCTGTTTCTGATCGGCGGAGGATTCAACTCGAGTACGGGGACGAGTTCCACGCCGACCACCTCGGCTGGAGCGCGGACGACCACCAATCAGCACGCCTCAAGGAGCCATCGGCATCGTCACAGGCCTGCGCCCAAGCCGACCAGCGTGACCCTGAAGCTCGTACCCACGAGCACCGTGTACGTCTGCGTGGAAGATGGCAACGGCAAGCGCCTGGTCCCCGGCGTGATCTACTCGGCCGGCCAGTCGATCCCCACCCAGACCGCGAAGAAGCTGCTGATCACGCTCGGCAACAGCGCCGTGCAAATGAAGGTCGACGGCAAGACGGTGCCCGTCGCTCAGGGGGCACCGATCGGGTATCAGCTCACCCCAGGGAACATGAAGTTGCTGCCCCGTGGACAGTTGCCCACCTGCGCATGAGCGCCTGCTCGCATCGGGCGGCGGTCAGGGCCGGCATCCTGATTACCGGCACCGAGGTGTTGACCGGGATCATCTCCGACCGCAACGGCCCGTGGCTATCCGAGCGCCTGGTCGAACTCGGCGTCGACGCGGCGATGATCCATATCGTCGGCGACCGCCCCGACGACCTGATGGCGGCGCTTCGCTTCATGGCCGACTCGGAAATGGCTTTGATCGTCACCAGCGGCGGCCTCGGTCCGACCGCGGACGACCTGACTGTCGAGATCGTCGCGCAGTTCGCCGGGCGCGAGATGGTGCTGGACGCGGAGCTCGAGGAGCGGATCGCCGAGATCCTGCGGCCGCTGATGAGTCGCTGGCCCGGGCTGGACGCGGAGGCGATCCGCTCGGCCAACCGCAAGCAGGCGGTGGTCCCGCGCGGGGCTACGGTTCTGGATCCGGTGGGCACCGCACCCGGACTCGTCGTGCCGCCTTCAGATGGTGCTTGTCCCATCGTCGTCGTGCTGCCCGGACCGCCGCGCGAGCTGCACGAGATGTGGGAGAAGGCGGTCCAGACGGAGCCGTTCCGACGCGCCATCGCCGGCGCCAAGGTGTATCGGTGGGGAGTCGTGCGGCTGTACGGGATCCCCGAGTCCGAGATCGCCAACACGCTCCGCGCCGCGGCTGACGCGAGTGTGCCGTTGGCGCCGCTCGAGATCACGACCTGCCTGCGCCGCGGCGAGATCGAGGTCGCCACCCGGTACGAGGCCGCGGCCGAGCCGGCTTATGCCGCGTTCCTCGACTTTCTCGCCGAGCGCCACCCGGATCAGTTGTTCTCGCGCGATGGCTCGACCGTGGATGAGCAGATGGCGTCGCTGCTGGCGGGGTCCGGGTGGACGGTGGCAGTGGCGGAGTCGTGCACGGGCGGGCTCATGTCGGGGCGCCTGAGCGAACTGGCGGGCTCGTCCGCGTACTTCCTCGGCGGACTCGTCGTGTATTCGAACGACGCCAAGATTTCCCTGGCCGGGGTCGACCCGGCGCTGATCGAGCGCTTCGGCGCGGTGTCGACGGAGGTGGCCGAGGCGCTGGCTGTTGGGGCCGCAATGCGTCTCGGCGCCGATTTCGGGATCGGGATCACGGGAATCGCCGGGCCCGGCGGCGGGACCGAGGAGAAGCCGGTGGGGACGGTGTGTTTCTCGGTCGCTTCGCGCGACGGGGCGCGGCTCACCCGCCGCCTGCGCTTGCCCGGGAACCGATCGGACATTCGCGAGCGATCGACCACCATCGCCATGCACTTGCTTCGCCGGGTGCTCGTCGGCGACGTTTCCGCCGCGCCCTCCTCCTCGGTGCGGGACGCTCGCACCGAGCGGGCGTGAACGCCCCGGCGCCTGCGTCGCCGTCCGGCGCGCCGGCGCCACGGCTCCCCGCCCCGACGTCACGCTCCGACGAGCGCGCGCGGCTGTTCGTCGCCCTCGAGCTGACCCAGCCCGCGCGCGAGGCCTTGGTCGAGTGGCGGTCGGCGGTGCTCTCAGAGTTTCGCGGGCTACGCCCGGTGCGATCGGAGAATCTCCACGCGACGCTCTGCTTCCTCGGCTCCCGCCGGGCCGCCGAAATCGACGCCATCGCCGCCGCGTGCGCCGTGGTGGCGGGCGAGCCCGCGGTCGAGTCCCGGTTCGACGAGCCGGTGTGGCTGCCGGCGCGGCGCCCGCGCGTCCTGGCTGTGCAGCTGGCCGATGACGACGGGGTGCTGGCGCGGGTTCAGGCCGCGCTGTCCTCGGCCCTGGTGGCCGGCGGCTGGTACGTCCCCGAGTCGCGTCCGTTCCTGGCCCACGTCACGGTGGCGCGCGCCGGTCGAGACGACCGGATCCGCCCGGCGGAGTTGCCCCCGGCACCGGCGGTCGAGGTGCGATGTTCGCGGGTGACCCTGTACCGCTCGCGGCTCGGCTCCGGTGGCGCGCGCTACGAACCCTTGGGCGTGGTCGATCTTGGGTTGGCCCCGGGGGCGGCCGACCCGGTGTCCGTCGTGCGACGGTTCCACGACGAGCAGGCCCGGGTCTACGCCGGCGGCTCGATCGACGCGGTCCGGGCTCTTCTGAGCGACGACGTCGTGTGGCACGTACCGGGCGCCAGTGCCATCGCCGGCGAGCATCGCGGGGTCGACGCGGTCATGGAGTACTTCCGCAGACGCCGCGACATGATGGACGGGACGTTCCGCGTTGAGGTGCACGGAGCGTCGACGATCGCCGGCCGCGTCGTGCAGCTGGCCGGCGGACGCGCGGTGCGTGGGGGCGAGGTGCTCAGCTGGGAGACCGTAGGCGTGTTCCGGGTCGCCGGCGGCCGGATCGCCGAGTGCTGGCTGATCCCGTTCGATCAGGCGGCGTTCGACCGGATCTGGTCCTAAGCCGCCGACACGCCTCACAACCCGGACATCCGGCAAGCTTCAAGGATGCGAGTCGTCATCACTGGTGCCACGGGGACGATCGGGCGGGCGCTCATCGCCGCCCTTGTCGATCGCGGGGACGAGGCCGTGGCGCTCTCCCGCGATGCTGGGCGCGCGCGGGATGCGCTGGGGAATCGGGTGCAGACGCACGCTTGGTCCAGGCCCGGAGACGAGCCGCCGCCTGAGGCCGCACTGGCCGGCGCCGACGCGGTCGTGAACCTGTTGGGAGAGCCGGTGGCGCAGCGCTGGAGCGCCGAGGCCAAGGAGAAGATCCGCCGCTCGCGCGTTGCCGGCACCCGGTCGGTCGTGCAGGGACTGCTCGCGTTCGCGCCCGATCGACGGCCTCGCACGCTCCTCTCGCAATCCGCCACCGGCTACTACGGTCCCCGTGCCGAGGAGC
>Ga0213876_10002817_pt1 | contig 10116 bp, 9 predicted proteins | sample BarmaccomBMRX_R9_FD_160113 | JGI IMG/M metagenome (GOLD analysis project Ga0213876, IMG submission 160113) | Root-associated microbial communities from Barbacenia macrantha in rupestrian grasslands, the National Park of Serra do Cipo, Brazil - RX_R9 | ecosystem: Host-associated > Plants > Roots...
TGACGCCCCGGCCGGCGATGTCGGGCGCCGAACCGTGCACGGCCTGGAACAGGCTCGGGTGCGCGCGGCTGGGATCAAGGTTCGCGCTCGGCGCGATGCCGAGGCTGCCCGAGGCCGCGGCAGTCAGGTCGCTGAGCACGTCGCCGAACAGATTCGAAGCGACGATCACCTCGAGCGACCCGGGGTCGCTGACCACCCGCGCCGCCAGCGCGTCGACGAGCACGCTGTCGGACTCGATCTGCGGGTATTCGCCGGCGACGGCGCCGAACACCTCGTCCCAGAACGGCATCGCGTGGCGGAGCGCGTTCGACTTGGTGGCGCTGGTGACCCGCCGGCGCCCGTGCGTGCTCACGTAGTCGAACGCGTAGCGGATCACGCGCTCGATTCCCGCGCGCGTGAACACAGACGCCTCGATGGCCACTTCGTTCTCGCCGGCGCGGTGTACTCGGCCCCCCGCGCCGGCGTACTCGCCCTCGGTGTTTTCCCGCACCACGACAACGTCGAACTCGTCGACGCCTCGCAGGCGGCACGGAACGCCGGGCAGCGAACGAGCGGGCCGCAGGTTCACGTACTGATCGAAGCGCTGGCGCAGCTCGAGGATCGTCCCCCACAGGACGACGGCGTCGTCGACGCGCGGGTCGCCGAACGGCCCGGCCAGGATGGCGTCGAATTCGCGCAGCCGTCCGGGCAGCTCGGTCGCCATCGGCGTGCCGGTGCGCACGAGATACTCACCGCCGGCCTGCTCGAAGGATTCGAGCTCGACCGCGAAGCCGCCCAGTTCCGCCGCCAGCTCGAGCGTCGTCCGCGCTTCGGCGATCACCTCGGGGCCGATGCCGTCCCCCGGCAGCACGGCCACCCGGTAGGAACCTGGGGCCGGCACTCAGGCCGGAACCGCTTCGCGCTTTGCGGCCGCCTCGGCCATCGCCGTGATCATCACGCGCTTCTCCACCTGGGGGCGCGGGTAGGCGCGGCGACTGTGCGTGAGGCGCAGCGCGAGCATCGTCTCCGCCAGCTTGTAAGTCAGAGGACCCGGGTTGAGGACCGGAACGGGGAGGTGCTCGCTCAGAAACGCGTGGGCCTGATGCATGGTCGTCGAGCCGAGACAGATCACATCGGCGCCGTCCTCGACGCAGCGCAAGCCGGCATCGCGCAGCTTCGGGAAGACGACGTCCTCCTTGCCTCCGAGCAGGTTCTCCACGTCCGGCGGCGTGTTGATCGAGCGCACCGAGACGAGGTGCTGCTCGAGGCCGTACTCGCGGACCCCCTTGTGATACAGCGCGATCCAGCCGTCCCACTGCGTCAGCACGGAGAACCGGTGCCCGAGCATGAGCGCGGTCAGATACGACGCCCGCCCCGGCGCGATCACCGGGATGTCGAGCATCGAGCGCAGCGCGTTCGCTCCCGAGTCGCTCATCGTGTCGATGCACAACGCGTCGTAGCCATCGTCGGCCGCTTCGAGGCCAGCCTCGAGCATCGCGAAGTCGGCCAGGACATAGTCGTGGTAGCTGTCATACAGCGCGGGCCCCGCCTTGACGGGACGGAAGTCGAGCCCCATGTCGGCGGACAGCGTCACCGACTGTTGCTGGGCACGGCGATTGGCCAACCCTTTCTCATCGAACGCGAACGGTACGAGCACACAGACCCTCGGCATAACCCCTCCAGCAGACGCGTTGGCAGGACGATCCTACGTCGTCGGCGGCGTCTCGGGCAAACGGCGCCTGACGATGCGCTCGAGCCCCATCGCGAGCAGCACTCCCCAGAGCATCGGATTGGCCAGCAGCTGCGCCAGCGCGCCCATCGAGCTGCCGAACACGATCCAGATCGCGCTCGGGATCAGCGACGGGGCGACCACGAGCCAACGGACGGCCGGCGGCTCCTCGCGGATTCCCTCGAGGGCCTGAACGACGACCACACCGAGGAGCACGGCGAGCAGCGCGGCCGAGACACTGAGTGGCAACATCGCGGCGAGATCGACTACCGGTCGCACGAAGGCCAGCGCGCCCAGCGCGACGCCCATAAACAGCAGCGGTGCTCGGCCGAGGTGACCCAGCAGCCGGACGATGCCGGGTGACTCGAGCCGCGAGACGTTTCCAACCAGGTTGCCAACGAGCGCGCCGCCGGCCAACGCGGCGCCGTGCATGAGAAACGAGGTCCGGGCGGCGCCGGGGCGGACCTCGAGGTCGTGCGTGACTGACATGACGGTGCCCGAGGCGATCGTGTTCAACGCGGCGAGCGCACCCGCCAGCACGAACGGGAAGACGACACCTGCCTGCACGTTCGGAGCACCCCAGGGCAGCAGGGGCGGCCCCGCCAGACCTCCCGCGACCTGACTGTGCGGCACGCCGTCGAGGACGAAGTAGATCCCGGTGCCGGCAACGAGCGCACAGAGCATCACGTACGGCGTCAGGCGGGAGAGTCGCCGCATCGCCAGCACCGTCCCGACGACGACGAGCGTGGCAGCCCAAGCGCTGCCGCTCCCGGGCAACCCGTGGGTGGCTCCCACTGCGCGCTCGAGCGTAGCCGGCAGCACGGCGAGAATCACCACGAGCGGAAAGACGCGAGCCACCAGAGGCGTGAAGAAGCGAACCATCAAACGGTCGACTCGCAGCACGCCAAGCCCGGCGACGAATATCCCCGCCGCCAGCAGGCCGCCGGTTATCGCGCCGAGGCCGTGATGACCCGCGCCGGCGACCACGCCGATCGCCGCGAGATAAGCACTGGCTGGACCCTCGTACATCGGCAGGCGAAAGCCGAGGCCGACCTGGAGCAGCGTCGCCAGCCCGAGCGCGAGCAGCGCGCCGGCGAGCAACGTGTGGATCCGCGCATGGGGTACTCCGGCAAGCGATCCGGCCACGAGCCAGAAGCCCATCGCCGCAGGAACGATCGCCGCCGCCCACAGCACAGCCACAGTGACGTCCCGTCGCAGGGTTCGAAGCCGGCTCCGCCGCGAACCGGGACGCGGAAAGAGGGTAGAAGCAGTCACGTTCTCGCGCAGCTCGCGGGGCAACTCGGGCAGGGTCCGGCAGCGTCGCCGCGGCTACTGTACTGTTGCCGTATGCGACTGCATACTGAGATGGGCGATATGGACGTCGCCGATTTGCAGGCGCCGCTGGCGACGCTCACGCCAGGCGAGGAAACTTATGCGGCCATCCGCCGCTCGATTCTCGACGGGACGCTGACGCCGGGAGAACGGATTGTCGAGCAGCAGCTGGCAGCGACGCTCAATGTCAGCCGCACGCCGGTGCGCGAGGCGCTGCTCAAGCTCGAGCGCGAGAACCTGGTGGCGCGCATCGGGCGCGGGATGGCGGTGCGCCGCTACTCCAGCGACGAGGTGCGCGATATCTACAACCTCCGCGCGCATCTCGAGAGCTTCGCAGCCAGGATCGCGGCCGACCGGATCACCGATCCCGAACTCGGTGCGCTCGAGCGGATCCAGGACGAGATGGAGCACGAGCGCTTCGAGCCCAGTCACATCGAATCGATTCGCCACCTGTCGCGTGACAACCAGCGCTTCCACGCGCTCGTCGTCCGCGCGGCGCGCAACGCACCGCTGGACCGCTGCTTCGTGCAGGTGTTCCAGCTGCCCCTCCTCTACAAGGCGTACATCTACTTCGACGAGGATCGGCGCCGGGGTTCGGATCGCGATCACCGCAAGCTGATCCAGCTGCTGCGCAAGCGCGACGCGGGCGGCGCCGAGGAGCACTGGCGCCGTCACCTGCGGCATGGCGGCGACGTGCTCGCCCAACATCTCGCCGCCGGCGAAGCCGGAGAATTCTGAGGCTTCCGTAGGCCTGGATGAGCTGGGTGAGCGCCCCCGTGCTCGTCGGCCTGGGCGTCGGGACGGCCGCGATGGCGACGAGCACGTTCACGACGCTGGGGCTCGGAGCGCTGGGCCCCGATCTGCGCTCGAGCTTTCATCTGACCACGTTCCAGATCGGGCTGCTCCCGGGTTTGGTGTTTCTCGGCGCGCTGATCGCATCCGTGCCGGCGGGCCACCTCACGGATCGCCTCGGCGCGGGGCGCACGCTGACCGTCTCGCAGCTCGGGGTCGCCAGCGGCGTCGTGGTGGCGCTCGCCGCCACTGGGCGCTGGCCGTTTCTCGCCGGCGTCGCCATCGCCGGGCTCGGCTATGGCGCGGTGAACCCGGCGACGAACGTCCTCTCGACCTCGCTCGTGCCCCGCCGGCGCCGAGCGCTATTTCTCAGCGTGAAGCAGACCGGCGTGACGCTCGGGGGCCTGATCGCGGGAGCGACGCTTCCCCGGCTGGCGGCGACGCTCGGCTGGCGGCGCGCCGTCGGCGTCGCGGTGGCGCTGCTGTTGTGCGGAGCGGTGGCGGGAGTGTGGGTCACTCGCCGCGAGGCTCGGGGCTGGTTCTCGGCGCCGAAGGCCGTGCCGGAGGACGGGCACGCAACGCCCGAGGTGACCGTGTCCGTCCCCGGCGGGCGACCGACCGCGCTGTTCGGCTTCGTCATGTCCGGTGTGCAGTTGAGCCTCGCTGGCTATCTGACCGTCTATCTCGTGGACACGCACGGCTTCTCGAAGACGACGGCCGGAGTCGCCCTAAGCGTGGCGTTCGCCGCCGCCTGCCTGGCCAGAATCACGTGGGGGTGGGTCTCGGACCGGTTTTTCGCCTCTCACGCCAGCACGCTCGTGCTCATCTGCGCCGGCAGTGCCGCCGCGCTGATAGCGATCGCGGCCGGCGTGCGCGGTCCAACGCTGTGGCTGGTGATCGTCTTGATCGGCGCCTGCTCGATCGGCTGGAACGGCGTCTACATGGCGCTGATCACCGACCCGGCGGCCCACGCCGGCCTCGGGCGCGCCACCGGTCGCGGGCTGACGGCCATCTATGGCGGCGTAGCCGTCCTGCCGCCGCTGCTAGGCGTGGTCAAGGATCTCTCCCATTCGTGGTCAGCGGTTTGGTTCACGGCCACGGCCGCCGTGCTCGTGGCCGGAACGGCGCTGGCCATCAGCCCACGCCACCGGGTCCGCGTCGGAGCGGAAGCGCCTGGCGTCAGCCGAGCGCAGACCGGTATCACGACGTGAGCACCGGGCCGACGGTCGACTGGTCTGCGGCGCTGCTGCGGGCGCTGCTGTTCGTTCCCGGCAACGATCGGCGCAAGCTCGCTCGCGCGGGCACGGTCGGCGCTGACATGATCGTCATCGATCTCGAAGACGCGGTCGCCGAAGCCGAGAAGACGGCGGCGCGCGCGGTGGCCAGCGAGGCGATCGCCGCGCTGGCGCCGGCGAGCCTGGTGGCCGTGCGCGTCAACGGCGTGGAGAGCCATCGTTTGGAGGACGACATCGCCGCCGTGACGCGGCCTGGGCTCGCGGCAGTCGTTGTGCCGAAGGTGGAAGATCTCGACACGCTCGCGAGGGCGGACCGGGCCCTGAGCGAAACGGAACGGGCGCACGAGCTGCACGACGGCGCGACTGGGCTGTTGGCCATCCTCGAGACGCCGCGCGGCATCGCGCGCAGCGAGGAGATCCTGTTCGGCGCTCCGGCGCGGACGATCACCGCGCTGTTCGGGCTGGCTGACTTCGCCGCCGCACTGGGCGTGGAACTCACCGATGAAGGCGACGAGCTCTTCTACGCCCGCGCTCGCCTGATCGTCGCGGCACGCGCTGCCGGGCTCGCGGCGCCGATCGATGGGCCGTTCCTGCGCGTGGACGACCTCGACGGGCTCCTGGCCGACAGCCGGCGCGCCCGCGCTGCTGGCTTTCAGGGCCGTCTGGCGCTGCATCCTCGCCAGGTCGAACCGATCCAGCGGGCGTTCTCGGACCTCAGCGAGGAGCAGGTGGCGGCGGCACGGAAGGTGGTCGAGGCGTTTGAACTTGCGGAGGCGAGCGGCGTCGCCTCGATCCGCGTCGACGGCCAGTTCGTCGATTATCCGCTGTACAACATGGCGCGCGCGAAGCTGCGCCGCTACGAGGCCTATCGAGCCGCTGCACCGCGGTGAGGGCCGGTATGCTGCTGTATACAAGAGGGGCGGGCGCGGCGGCGGCCTACCGAGCCCGCGTGAGGAGAGGATCAGGGAGATGGATACACGCCGCGATCAGCGCGAGACTGACGGCGCGACCCAGCAACGCGCCGCGCCCGACGTGATGACCGACGGGCCCCTGCAGGGCATCAGGGCGCTCGAGTTCGGTCAGCTCCTCGCTGGGCCCTACGTCGGCACGCTGCTCGGCGACTTCGGCGCCGAAGTGATCAAGATCGAGCCGCCGCCGCAGGGCGACGCGATGCGCGAGTGGGGCCGGTTGCGTCACAACGGGCGCTCGATGTGGTGGTCGATCCTGGCCCGCAACAAGCGCTCGGTGACGCTCAACCTCCGCCTGGAGGAGGGACAGGAGGTGGCGCGCCGGCTGGCAGCGCAGTGTGACGTCGTGCTCGAGAACTTCCGCCCCGGCACGATGGAGCGCTGGGGACTTGGACCCGAGGGCCTGCACAAGCTCAACCCGCGGTTGATCTACGCGCGCGTCACGGGGTACGGCCAGACGGGGCGCTACCGCGATCGCCCCGGTTTTGCCGCGGCCGGCGAGGCGATCTCCGGCCTGCGCTACATCAACGGGTACCCAGATCAGGCGCCGCCGCGCTACGGCATCTCGATCGGCGACACGCTGGCCGCGCAATCGGCGTTCACCGGCATCCTGCTGGCGCTCTATGCGCGCGACGCCCGCGGCGCCGAGGGTCAGGTGATCGATGCGTCGATCGCCGATGCCTGTTTCTCCGTCACCGAGTCGACCGTGCTCGAGTACGAGAAGACCGAGGTCGTGCGAGAGCCGACCGGCACGCGGCTGCCGAAGATCGCGCCGTCGAACGTCTATCGCTCGAAAGATGGCCGCTGGGTAGTCATTGCGGCCAACCACGACACGTTGTGGCGACGACTGGCAGCGCTGATCGGCAAGCCGGAGCTGGGCGACGATCCGCGCTTCAGCTCCCACCGCGCCCGAGGAGAGAACGAGGACCTGCTCGACGAGCTGATCGGCGAGTGGGCGGTTCAGTACACCGCGGCTGAGCTCGACCGGATCGTGAACGAGGCCGGCGTGGTCTGCGCCCCGGTGTACAACGCCGCCGACGTCTACGCCGATCCGTACTTCCGCGAGCGCGGCCTGCTCATCGAGTACGAAGACGAAGTGCATGGCACGATGACCGCGCCGGGCGTGGTGCCCAAGCTCACCGCGACTCCCGGGCGCGTGCGCGCACCGGCGGAGTGGACGCTTGGGGCCGACACCGGCGCCGTCCTGCACGACCTCGGGCTCAGCGAGGACGAAATCGGCCGGCTCCGCCGCGACGGCGTGCTTTGAGCCCCGGGCCACCGGCGCTCGCGCGCCCGCCGGCGGTGACGCGCCGGCCGGCGGTCGTGCGTCCGCCGGCACTCGCTGCTCGCGCGATGGTGGCCACGAGCCAGCCGACCGCCACCGCAGCCGGCCTCGACATGCTGCGCCGCGGCGGGAGCGCGGCAGACGCGGCGCTCGCGGCGGCAGCCATGCTCACCGTCACCGAGCCGATGGCCACCGGGCCCGGCGGCGACATGTTCGCGCTCGTGTTCGCGGGCGGCCAAGTCGAGGCGATCGACTCGGCCGGCCCCGCGCCGCGCGACGCAGAGCCGGCACCACCCGACCGCTACGGACCCCGATCGGTGACCGTACCGGGTGCGGTGGCGGGCTGGGAGATGCTTGCGCAGCGCCACGGACGGCTCGGCTTGGAGGCGTGTCTGCAGCCTGCGATCCGGACGGCGCGCGGCGGGTTTGCCGTGGGCACGCGATGCGCCTCCGCGTGGGCGACGGCACCGAACTTGCCCGAGGGCTTTCGGCCGGCGCCCGCGCCGGGCGACCGGATCAGCCTCCCGGAGCTGGGTGCGACGCTCACGGGGATCGCCGAAGCCGGGCCAGGCGCGTTTTATGGCGGCCGCGTGGGACAGGCGATCTGCAAAGTCACGTGGCTGGCGCCAGACGACCTTCGCGCCCATCGCGCGAAGATCGTGGAGCCGCTCGCGCTGCCGTACGCCGGGCACGTCGTGCTCGAGCTTCCGCCGCCCACGCAGGGGATCGCTGCGCTCGAGGCGCTGGGCTTGCTCGCCCACACCGACGGGACGCTGTCAGCGCAGATCAACTGCTGTCGGCTCGCGCTCGAGGATGCCTTCCGGGACGTTCGCGACGGCAGCGATGTCAGGTCGCTGATCGCCTCCGAGGCAGTGGCGCGACGTGTCCGCGAGCCGCCCCGGCTCGCGTTCGAACCCGGAGGCGCGACGGTCTACCTCTGCGCCGTCGACGACGATGGCATGGCGGTGTCGCTCGTGCAGAGCCTCTACGAGCGCTTCGGCTCGGGCGTGGTGGCCCCGGAGACCGGAGTGATCCTGCACAACCGGGGCTTCGGCTTCGACGTCGCCGGCGTGGTGGCGCCGGGCGAGCGGCCTTACCACACGATCATTCCAGGGATGCTGCTGACTGCGGACGGCGAGCTGCGAGGGCCGTTCGGCGTCATGGGCGGGTTCATCCAGGCCCAGGCGCACATGCAGCTCGTGCATGGCCTGCTCGACGAGGGACTTGATCCGCAGACGGCGCTCGATCGCCCACGCTTCCGCGTCTCAGGCAGGCGGGTCCTGCTCGAGCAAGGGCTGTGGGAGCACGCCGAGGAGGTGGCAAGGCTGGGGTTGGAGCCGGTGGCCGAGACGAACACTTACCTGTTCGGCGGCGGCCAGCTCATCCTGCGCAATGATCAGGGAACGCTGATCGGTGGATCCGACTCGCGCAAGGACGGCTACGCCGCCGGTTGGTGAGGCAGGTTCGACGGCCGGTGCCGCGGCCGCTTGGCGCCGCGGACCTGGGGCGAGAAGTAGTACTGCGTGTGGATCATGGGTGCGCTGAGGACGCGCTGTGCCGGCGCGTCGCAGACCTCACATCGCACCTCGGGCGACTCGTCCATGCGGTGGAAGACCTCGTTGCTGTGACCGCGCGGGCAACGGTATTCATACAGGGCCACGCCTGAACCCTACCGGGCGCCCCCGCCGCACGCGTCACGGACAAACCGGTGGTCAACCTCCGTGCTTGCTCGCGGCGCCCATCTCGGTATACAGTCGTACGCGAACTGATCCGGACGAAGGGAGAGGTCGTGCCGAAGGAGATCATCGCGGTGTTTGGCGTCGACATCGACGCCGTCGGCGGATGGCTTGGATCGTACGGCGGTGAGGACTCACCGTCCGACATCCAGCGCGGGATGTTCGCCGGCGAGGTGGGTTCACCCCGGATCCTCAGGCTGTTTCAGAAGTACGACATACCAGCGAGCTGGTTCATCCCTGGGCACTCGATCGAGACATTTCCAGACTCGGTGAAGATGATCGTCGATGCCGGCCACGAGATCGGTGCACACGGTTACTCGCACGAGAATCCAGTCGCGATGACGCCCAAGCAGGAGGAGGACGTGCTGGCGCGCAGCGTCGAGTTGATCGAAAAAGTCTCCGGTCAGAGACCGCGCGGGTATGTGGCGCCCTGGTGGGAGATGTCGGCGGTGACGGCGGAGCTGCTCAAGAACTATGGGTTCACCTACGACCACAGCCAGGGTTACAACGACTTCACGCCGTTCTACTCCCGCGTAGGTGATCAGTGGACGAAGATCGACTACACCAAGGATGCGGCGGAATGGATGAAGCCGCTGGTGCGCGGCCAGGAGATCGACCTGGTCGAGATCGCGGCCAACTGGTACCTCGATGACCTGCCGCCGATGATGTTCATCAAGAAGTCACCTAACAGTCACGGCTTCGTCAACCCGCGTGACATCGAGGAACTGTGGCGGGATCAGTTCGACTGGGTGTACGCCAATATGGACTACGCGGTCTACGCACTGACGATTCATCCCGACGTCAGCGGCCGCCCGCAGGTCCTGCTCATGCTCGAGCGCCTGATCGCCTACCTGAACCAGCACGAAGGCGTGACGTGGATGACGATGGAGCAGGCGGCCGACGACTTCCGCCGCCGCTTCCCGTTCAAGGGGTGATCAGCGCGGGTGTGCATCCTCTGTTACGGGCTGACGGGCGAGGAACACTGGACGGACGCTCGGGTGGGGCACGAGCCGCGCGCGAGCGTCCGCGCCCGGCGGCGCGCGATGATCGACCAGATCAT
>Ga0213876_10002818_pt1 | contig 10116 bp, 6 predicted proteins | sample BarmaccomBMRX_R9_FD_160113 | JGI IMG/M metagenome (GOLD analysis project Ga0213876, IMG submission 160113) | Root-associated microbial communities from Barbacenia macrantha in rupestrian grasslands, the National Park of Serra do Cipo, Brazil - RX_R9 | ecosystem: Host-associated > Plants > Roots...
AGGAAATATAGTTCTTTGCGGCGCAATCAGAGGTTCACAGGTTGATTTTGATCCCGGCCCAAATACTTATTATGCTAATTCAGGTCCCAGCTTTGCGCATTTTATAGCTGCTTATAACGCTAACGGAGATTTTTTATTTGAATCAAATGGTGCGTGCTTAAATTCATCGTCATCATCACAATCATTCCTTTTAAAAACCGATAAAAGCGATAATATTATTTGTGAAGGGTATTTAGGCGGAAGTATTAAGCTTGATTCAAGATTTGATTCTGCAATTACCGCAAATAACGGCAGTTTATATTTTATAAAATATAGTTCAACAGGAATTCCGCTTTTTATAAAAACACTTTATGCATCAAATCAATCACAGCAACTTACATTAGAATCGCTGGCGCTTGATAATGCAAATAACATATATATAGCCGGAGAATTCAATGGTAAAGTTGATTTTGATGCCGGCCCCGACTCTGCATATTTGATTTCTCAAACAACAATGCACAGCGGTAATAATGCTTATCTCGCCAAATATGATTCATTGGGAAATTATCTATATGCTTACAATTTTGCACCAATAGACAGTTTTTTCAACCGCGGAGTTTATAAAATGGATTTATACATAAATAAAAATGATGAAATAACATGGGGTTTAAATACAAATGGCTCAATAGATTTTGATCCTGGTATTGATACATTCTATTATCATTCGCCACTTAAGGTTTATCAAAACCTGAATGGAGATTATTCTTTTGTAATTGTAAAATTCAAACAAACACAAACAGCAAAGCCATTTAATATTTATGCTTTATCAACAAAAGCTGATATTGATAAGCCCACAACTTTTAGTTTAGATAAACCCGACAAGCATAAGTAATTAAGTTTGCAAAAAATTAATCTATGTCTTTAAAATTAGGCCGGGATGTTTTTGGAAACGAAGCTGATAAAGGAAATGTTTTGTCGAAAGAAGACGCAGGAAATTTATTTACAGGTTGGGTGAAGAATCCCCGGTTGCAATTACATATGAAACAGGTTGCGGCATTGATGCATGCGTGGGCAAAAGAAAAAGAAAATTTAAACGATGCAGACGCATGGCGGTGGGAACTTGCAGGTCTATTACATGATGCAGATTGGGATCAATGGCCGGAAATGCATTGTAAAAAAATTGTTGAAGAGTTGGAAAAGCGACATATTGACCCGGAAATTATACATGCCATTGCAAGTCATGGCCATTTGCATTTTGGTGTAATTCCGCAAACAAAAATGGATAAAATGCTGTACGCGTTTGATGAATTAAGTGGCTTGATCCATGCTTATTCTTTAATGCGGCCAAATGGTTATGAAGGAATGGATGTGAAAGGAGTGAAGAAGCGGTTAAAAGAAAAATCTTTTGCGGCAAATGTTTCAAGAGAAGATATTAATGATGCGTGTGAAAGAGCAGGCATTGCTCCGGATGATTTAATTGCTTTTATAGTTCTTAAACAGTCTGCGGTTAAAGAATGAGTTAATTGATTTTACAGCAGTAATAAGTTCATTAAATTTGCGGCGTTTATGAAGCAGTTTGCAGTTCCAAATATTTACAGAAGTGAACTTATCAGTGCGATAAAGAATAAAAGAAAACGTGAAGACAAATTAAAAAAAGATTTCTCTCCAACCTTACTTGATTTTGGTGCCTTGAAAATTTTTCTCGCAAGACATTTTGGGTTTTGCTATGGCGTTGAAAATGCAATTGAAATAGCTTTCAGAACTGTTAATGAAAATCCTGGTAAAAGAATCTTTTTATTAAGTGAAATGATTCATAACCCCCAGGTTAATACTGATCTTAAAGAAAAAGGAATTGAATTTTTACAGGATACGCAAGGCAAGCAACTAATATCATTTGATGATTTGAGTGAAAATGATGTTGTATTGATACCGGCTTTTGGAACTACAATTGAAATCGAAAAGATTTTACATAGTAAAGGAATTCAAACAGAAAAATATAATACCACTTGTCCGTTTGTAGAAAAGGTTTGGAACCGCAGTGCGCAAATTGCGGAGAAAGGTTACAGCATTGTAATACATGGTAAACCAAAACATGAAGAAACAAGAGCAACATTTTCTCATGCGTCATCGCAAACACCAACAGTTGTGGTGAATGATATGCATGAAACGATTGAATTGTCAAAATATATAACTGGTGAAAAACCTGCTGAGGAATTTTATAAAGAATTTGCGGGACGGTATTCAAATGGTTTTGATATAACAAAAGACCTGCAACGTTTTGGTGTAGTGAATCAAACAACACAACTGGCAACTGACACGCAGGCCATTTCAGAATATTTAAAGCAGGTTGCAAAACAAAAATATCATTTATCTGATGAAAATATTGAAGAACGTTTTGCTGATACAAGAGATACACTTTGTTATGCAACAAATGATAACCAAACCGCAGTAACTGCCTTATTAAATACCGGTGCTGATCTTGCCATTGTGATTGGCGGTTACAATAGCAGTAATACTTCACACTTAGTTGAATTGTGTGAAGAAAAATTGCCAACTTATTTTATTGACAGCGCTGAAAAAATCATATCACCAACGGAAATTTTACATTGCAACTGGAGAACAAAACAGGAATACCTCACGCATGATTTTCTTCCTTCAAAAAATCCTTTAAGTATTTTAATTACAAGTGGTGCGAGTTGCCCTGATGCTGTTGTTGAAGATGTGATTGAAAAGTTAGCGGCCTTTTTTAATGCTGATAAAAATATTGAAGAATTGATAAATGAATTTATTTAAACCTTTATTTCTTCATGCTTTTTCATTCCCATCCTGTATAACATTACTCCCATCACTGTAAAAAATAGCACACCTAAAAAGTCGTACATACTTATACCTAACGTTTTTTCAAGTGAAGGTTCAAGATTTATTGTTTCCATTTTTGCAGCAACATTTTCGCTGCCTGCAATTAATAATGCAACAATTACACCTGCTAATGCACCGCCGGCAACTAATCCGGTTGCAAATAAATTGCCTTTACCCAAATCATCTTCTGCAACAATTTGTCCTTTGCGTTTTTTGCGCCAGTCAACTAAACCGCGAATGGCACCTCCGCAAAAAATAGGAAGAGTTGTACTCAAAGGAAGGTAAGCACCAACAGCAAAGCTTAAAGAATTTACGCCGCACAATTCCATTACAACTGCGAGTGCAACGCCAACAAAAACAAATTGCCAGTCGAGATTGAATGATAAAATTCCTTTGATCAATGTTGCCATTAATGTTGCCTGCGGGCCAGGAAATTTATCTGTACCGATGGCATGCGTATAACCTTGTGCAACCATATCTGCTGTTGGTTTGTCAAGAATTTTTATAGTTAAACCAATAACGAGCGATGAAACAATCGCACCGATAAACAAAGCAATTTGTTGATTGCTTGGTGTTGCGCCAACTAAAAAACCTGTTTTTAAATCTTGTGAAGTTGCGCCTGCATTTGCAGCAGCGATACAAATCATTCCGCCAACAACCAACACCATTGGTTCGTATGTTTTACCGCTCCATCCAATGCCGATAAAAACCAAACACGTACTCATCACAGTTGCAATAGTCATTCCGCTGATTGGATTATTGCTTGAACCAATGATACCAACAATGCGTGATGAAACTGTTACGAAAAATGCACCAAACAAAACGACTAAAACACCCAGCAATAATTTGCTTCCAATTGAATTGCCTGGAATCATCGGAATAAAAGCCATTAATAAAATCAATGCAATGCTTCCAAACAAAACAACTTTTAAGCTGAGATCTTTTTCTGTTCGTAATTGTGTTGTTCCTGCTTTGCGATCTTTTATTGAACCGATACTTTCTTTGAAGGATGAAATAATTGTTGGAATCGTTTTCATTAATGTAATAAAACCGCCTGCAGCAACTGCCCCAGCACCAATCTGCCGTACATAAGCGCGGTAAATTGCATCAGAGGTATCATTGAATAAATGTGTTGTCGGATTCCATCCACCAGGTCCGCCTGCAGTATTCAAATCTTTTAAATAACCAAGCTTTATTAATTGCGAAGCAATAATTGTTTGATCATGAATTAATGTTGCGAGTAATGGATTAAACACTAACCAACTTAACACACCACCTGCAACCAAAGTGCCTGCAATGCGTGGCCCTATGATATAACCAACGCCTAAATATTCAGGCGTAATTTCTCCGCTGATCTTTGCTGCAGGGAAATATTTGTTGGATAGGTTAGTAACGTATTGCGGAGTTTCTGAAATAACATGCAATACTTTTTGTAAGAATGCATACAACATGGCTACGCCTAAACCAATGAATGCAGTCTTTGCAATATCACCGCCCTTTTCACCCGCTTTTAAAACAGATGCGCATGCAGTACCTTCGGGATAGGGGAGTGTTGCATGTTCTTTTACAATTAATGAACGACGTAAAGGAATCATCATTAATGTTCCAAGCAAGCCGCCAAAAATGGCAAGAATTAAAATCGTTACGTAATTGAAAAAATTTGCGCCAACACTTTGCCCGTTCACCATTGATAAGAACAAAAATCCAGGTAATGTAAATGCGACGCCGCTTGCTATACTTTCACTTGCAGAACCTGCAGTTTGAATAATATTATTTTCAAGAATTGTCGTCTTCAACAATTTTCTGCCGATCGTTATTGCAATAACTGCAATAGGAATAGATGCACTTACAGTTAACCCGGCTTTTAATGCGAGGTAAACATTTGCTGCACCAAATAAACAGCCCATGATGCAACCCATCACAACAGACTTAACAGTAAATTCTTTCATGTGTGTTTCGGGCGAAACAAATGGCTTAAATGAATTTGGTTCCTGCATATTTCAAATTAAAAGTCAAAAATAAAAATTAAAAAAAGCGATGTAAATAACATCGCTTTAATTATACAATCAAAAATTAGTTTAATCATCACCCGCTGCTGCTTCTTCAACCACTACATTTAATTTTTTTGTTAACGGCAATAATAAAAAGCAGGCAACAATTGCTGCAACGGCGCTTATTGCAAAGAACACTGCTTTATTATCAAACTTATCCCAGAAGCCGGCAAGTATGCCTGAAATTTTTCCGCCTAATGACGTTGTGATAAACCATCCGCCCATCATTAACGCAGTTAATCTTCGTGGTGCAACTTTTGATGTTAACGATAAACCAACCGGGCTTACAAATAATTCACTTATGGTAAATACACCATAACTGCTAACGAGCCACCAGCTTGAAACTTTATTAAAATAAATATTGGTTACTAAACAAGCAACAATCATTACTACAGATGATAAACCTGCAATTAAAGTTCCCCATGCAAATTTGCTTGGTGTTGAAAGTGTTTTACCGATGCGTTGCCGCCATGCAAAAAATGCAACTACAATTGGTGTAAGAACAATAATCCAAAATGGATTTACCGATTGGTAAATTTCTGTTGATATCAATTTTAAATCTTCACCGGGTGCAGGGTATTTATCTTTAGGCAAATTCTGAAAATACAAGTCAGTGCCTTGCTTTGTCATTACTTTGCCATTCGCATCTGATTGCGGGCGAAACTGCTCATCAACAACAGGTACTTCAGTTGGTTTTGTGTTCACTGATTCTAAAAAACCAAAAGGTTTTAACGCAGGCTGAATTGCTTTTGGCGCTTCGCGATCGGTATATGTTTGCGCCCAAATTGTAAGCGCTGTTGAGTTTTGACTATATATATTCCAGAAAATGATGGAAACAGCAAATAATATTAATAACGTTCCAATGCGTTTCTTTTCAAAGCCTATTGAACGACGCCATAGGTTGACATAAAAAAAGATTACCGGAATACAGGCAAAAACAAATGCATCATCAGAATCTGAATTTAAAATATGCCCGGGGATAAACCAGCCAATAGCGCCTGCAATAATTGCAGGTAAAAACACTTTTATAAAAATTTGCGAGATCGGCATATCACCTTCTTGCGTTGGTTTAATAACATCAGCATGCTTGATATATTTCAATCCAAATGCGAACCATATTAAGCCAAGCACCATTCCAAAACCTGCTGCAGAAAATGCAATGCCCCAACCGTTATTATCCTGGTATTTATTATGCAGATAAGCTGCAACAAAATTGCAGAAGAATGCACCGATATTTATGCCCATGTAAAAGATGTTATAGGCAATATCTTTTTTAGGTTTTAAATCAGGGCGATTATAAATGTTACCTAATAATGTACTTATGTTTGGTTTGAAAAAACCATTACCTATAATTGCAGAAGTTAAACCCAAATACATTATAAGGTCACTGCCATTCAACGCAATTAAAAAATAACCGAGCGCCAATAAAGTTCCTCCTAAAAAAATTGATTTTGTATAGCCCAAAATTCTATCAGCAACTAAACCACCAAGAAATGGCGTTAAATAAATCAACGCAACATAAGTTCCAACAATACTAATGGCTGCAACGTTATCCATTCCTCTTCCACCGTGACCAACCGTATCGGTTAAATACAAAAAGAAAATGCCGATCATTAAATAGTAACCGAAGCGTTCCCACATTTCAGTAAAAAAACAAACATATAAACCACGCGGATGTTTACCAGTTAAAGCGGTTGGTTGAGCCATATTTAAATTTTTCGTTAGAGTAATTAAAGATTATGAATGCTCAAAATAAGCAGAATTTCTAAAACGAAAATTGAAAATGTGCGAAGTGCATTTAATAGCAAACAGAAACAAAAAATCTCCGTTTGTATAAACAGAGATTTTTGCCGATGTTCTTGAAGAGATTGTTAGGGCGTGTTTATCATCGGTTGCAATTATTAATAATCATTGTTATTATGCAGTTGAATTGTTCCCACTCTTGTTCCAACAGTTTTTGCCAATCCCCAACCTGTTTCAATAGAAATACGAAAATGAATGCCACCGTAATAACGTGAAATGCCTGCTTCTTTTGCAGCATCAAAAATTGGGGAATACGTTCTTGGCACCCAACCTCTGAAATCATAAGCATGATCTGTTACACTTGCATTGCCAAACACAACTTGCAATGCCTGCATTACAGAACCTGTAACTGCTGCATGTGCAGCCGGATATTCTGGGTGCGGAGGTGTTGTAATAAATGGAAGCCATGTTGGGTCTATTAATTTTTGTATGTAAGATACCGGCCTTATAAGTGTGTAAGTATATTTTGATCTGAAACAAACTATTGCTCCGTCTCTTTCAGCAATACCTGCTTTTGCATAAGCTTCTGCAGCTTTTAATAAATGTGCTCCGTTTTGTTCAATTGCTTCGGTTGCTAAATACATATCGTGACCGGCCGGTGTATAACCAACACCATCACCCTGGTCAACCCAATAATTTGCAATAGTTTTTTGTTCATCGGTTAACGTTTTAGAAACATCATATAATTCTTTCACCATTTTATAGTAAGATGAATTTGGGTCTTCGGAATAAGCAACAGGAAATGCAGGCGCAACACCGCTTAAATCATCTGCAAGGTATGTGCGTGCACTGCCAATGTATGGCAACACAGGCGGGTTTACAAAGCCGGGAGGCGTTGGTACCCATGCACCCGGAAATACAGGTGGCACATAACCAACATTCGAAAGGTTAATATCATCAGTTAAATACCAATTATAAATTGCATCTGCAATGCTGCGACCGAAAGCTTGTGAACGTGTAAATTCATCTGTGCCTGTATAACGTGCTTTTTGATTGTATGCATTTTCCATTGAATCAATACTTGCAGAATCTGTTGCTGATAATCCAACATAAAAATGACGCACCAAACTTGCCATTGCTGCATTAGCACTTAATTGCCAGTTATAACTTTTGCCATTTTCTTTTGCAGGCATCTGCGGCATTTGATATAATTTTTCAGATAAGCTAATTGCATTTGGATCCATATTTTTTACCGATTCATATAAACCAATACCGATATAGCCGAAGTATCCGCCAAATGCCAGCGTTGAATTTTTATGCAATAAAAAACGAAGCTGTAACCTGTACCAATCAGTAGCAACAGAAGCATCATACTTTTGTAATTGCAGATCTGATTGTGATGAAGTGCTTGTATTTACAGGAACATCATTAATGTTTTTCTGGCAACTGTTAAACAATAACATCATACTAAATAATAAAGAAGATAGCATGCAGATTTTTACTGCAGATTTTTTGTAATGCGCAAAATATTTTATGCGCAAACGTGTGAGTGTAGTTTTCATGATTGCTGTTTTGAAATGAAGTGAATTAGAGAAAAAGGGTTTATGTTTATTATTTGCTGTTATTCCTTTACAAATTTCAGTGTGGCAATTTTTTCACCTGATTGAATAGTAATGTAATAATTTCCTGCTGGTAATTTTTCAATATTGAATGAATAGCTTTCTGCATTTGCAGTTACTTGCTGAATTAATCTTCCTGAAATAGTATATAATGAAAGCATTGTTTTAGATGATGCGCTTAAACCATTAATGTTAATCACATCTTTTGAAGGATTGGGAAATAATCTTGCCTTGATTGAGTTGCTTAAATTATTTTTTGTGGCTGATGAAGTGCTTGCATTATCATTTGTAAAGAGAGAATTATCATTAGAAAAATTCAGTTTCCATTTATATGCACCGCCGTTATCATCGTAAGTTTCTGCTCTGCCTGTCCAGCCATAAGAAGGATTCAGATATGCAACAGATGAATGGTTAACCGTTTCACCAGAATCAATCACCTTCCACGTTGAACCATAATCAGTGCTGTAAGATGAACCTGTAACAGGAGTAAGTGTGCCCGGCAATGTGGATACAAATACATGTGTGCCAGGAATAACTGTTATAAATCCCCCCATTGGGTAACCCGTGAAATTTACATCACTCCAGGTTGCGCCGCCATCATGCGTTACTACTACATAAGGTGCTACAAAAAAATCAAATGAAACACCAACTCCGTTTAGTTTATCTGCAAATGCAAAATCAAAAAGCGGAGTTGAAAGAGTATAAGAAAATTGTTGCCAGTGTTTTCCAAAATCATCCGAACGATATATATAATTATTGCCATAATTATCGAATGCTTTAAACCAAATTCTGTTTTGAAAAACGGTATAATCATTAAAAGTAGAAGCGTATGCATAACCTGGTATGGGTGGAATATTTTGATTGGAAACACGCTGCCATGTTTTGCCTGCATCACATGTAGTATAAATTTCTAATCTTGAAGTATCGCCATTATTATCACCAACAGTAAGACCATGTTGCGCATCAAAGAAATAAACAAAGTCAGGAAATGAATTATCATCAAATACATTTAATTTTTTCCATGTATCGCCGCCGTCTGTGGTTTTATAAATCCCGCCACCCAAACCAACAAATGCATTATACATTGATGCATAGCAAGTATTAGCATTAATTGGTGAAATAGTACCTAATCCGTAACCAGCAGGTGCAGCTACTGAATCAATTTTCCATGTTTTGCCGTTGTCTGCGGTTCTCACAAATTGATTTGCTTCATAGAATAGTGAATCGTAATCTACTCTCGCCCACACGGCACCAAAACATGGCACTTTTACCTGCGGCATATAACTGTTGTATGTGTGCGGTGCATCAACATCCTGCCAGTAAGGATTAATTTTTAAATTAAACTTTTGGGTTGAACCTTTTAAGTTTTGATTGTTATACATGCGCATCATAAAATTATTTTTCTGTTTCATCTGCATAACCTTTGATTGCGCAATAATGTGTACACAAGCAATCAATAAAAGCATTGTTAAGTAGAACATCTTTTTCATAAAAAATATTTTAAGTGAATTGATGCTGTAAAAATCAGATCCTGCACTTCACTTAATTTTTATATTCTACTGTTTGATTAATACAATAGCTATTCAACTTCATTACAGAATACAATGAATTGTATCGGCGATGAATGACATAGAGCGATGAAAGCTTTTATTCTGTTGAAAAATTTTTTTAAGCGCTGATTAACTAAATAACTTTATAGAAACATGCATACCGTGACAGCTTACGAGTTTATATTCTCCGAAAAAAATTCTCACCGTATTGCAAGGCATGCAACGTTCTGGTTTGCTTTTATGCTGTACTTTTTTATGTACAGGTTTTATGTGGTTGACATTAAATACTTTTCTCTCGCTGAAACGTACACCGTA
>Ga0213876_10002819_pt1 | contig 10115 bp, 8 predicted proteins | sample BarmaccomBMRX_R9_FD_160113 | JGI IMG/M metagenome (GOLD analysis project Ga0213876, IMG submission 160113) | Root-associated microbial communities from Barbacenia macrantha in rupestrian grasslands, the National Park of Serra do Cipo, Brazil - RX_R9 | ecosystem: Host-associated > Plants > Roots...
TGCGTGCACCGGCCGCGCGTGGGTCATTGACGGCGCTGATCGCCCTGCTCGCCGTCACGACCGCCGGTAGCCTCGGATGATCCTCGCCGCCCACGGTATCCACGTCGAGCTTCCGCGCGGCTGGAGCGGGCGGGTCTTCGCCGGTCACGGCGCGGCGGCCACGCTGCATGCTGCCAACTTCGCCCTTGCGCTGGGTGACGGCGAGTTCGGCGGCCGCAGCACGGCGGCGATGCACCCCGGGGCCTCGTTCCTCGCACTCACCGAGTACGAGCCCGGCCGAGGGCTGAAGCCGGGCGTCGGGCTGTTCGCCGCGCGGCGGATTCCCCGCCCGCTCGATCCGACCGCGTTCTCAGCCGCCGGCCTGGCCCATCCGCGTCCGGGTCAGGTGGGCACGCAGCACTTCTTCACCGCCTCCGGGCGCCCGTTCTGCCTCTACGTCGTGCTGGCCGGCGAGCGGGCGACGCGCCGCCGTCAGCTGCACGCGGTCGACCACGTGCTCGGCTCGCTCAGGATCTCGCCCCGCGTGCGGCGGCCTGCGGATGTCTCTCGGGCATAGTCCGAAATAGTTTTCCAACGACCTCAGCCGCCGGTCACGAGCTGGCCCTGGTAGAGCGCCGCGTCGTGACCGGTGACCGCGACACACGGCGTCAGGTTGCGCCGGTAACGATTTGTGTAGCGCGCGCTGATCGCGCTCGCTACCAGGACGCCCGACGCGTCCCGCGTCGCCTTGGTCACGCGAACGGCGATCGAGAAGGGCACGAGCTCGCCGGCCGGGTACGTGCGCCCGCCGCAGCGCAGGGGGACGTAGAAGCTTCCGCTGCCGGTGTAATACCCCGGCCCCCGCTGCTGCAGGGCCAACGAGTCGCCGCCGATAACGCGCTGGCGGACCAGCAGAAGGGTCGGACGCGGCCCAACCGGACACGGCGAGGCGAACCCCCAGCTCCGCGTCACCCGCTGGCCGGTGCGCTCGCCACGAACGCGCACTGCGGTGACGCGGCCGGAGAGCAGAAACTGCCCCTGGAGCCGAGCGAGCCCCAGAGTCGGGTCCACTGGGGAGCCGCCGGCGCCAAGCGCCGAACCGGTCAACCCGCCGGCCGGCATGGCAAGCGCGCCGAGCGCTGCCACCACACCCATCGCCCGCCTCGCCCTCACGTTCCCAGCGCCCTCGCGATCACCATCTGCTGTACCTCGTCGGTCCCCTCGCCGATGGTGAGGATCTTCGCATCTCGGTAGAACCGACACACCGGGTACTCCTCGACGTAGCCGTAGCCGCCGTGAATCTGGACCGCCTCCTCGGCGGCACGGACGGCCAGCCGCCCGGTCTTGAGCTTCGCCTGGGCGGCGAGCAGACTGAAGTTGCGCCCGGAGTCCTTGAGCCAGGCCGCTTTGTGAACGAGCAGTCGGGCCGCCTCGATCTCGGTCGTCAGGTCGGCCAACTTCGCCTGGATGATTTGAAAGCGAGAGATCGAGTGCCCGAACGCGCGCCGCTGCTTGGCGTACGCAAGCGCCTCGTCGAGAGCGCCTTGCGCCAGCCCGACTCCCATCGCCGCGACGCCGATCCGCCCGATGTCGAGCACCTGTAGGAATTGCCGCAACCCAGCGCCGCGGCGCCCGACGAGGTTCGCCTCCGGCACGCGGCAGTCGGTGAACGCCAACGGCCGCGTATCGGACGCATTCCAGCCCATCTTGCGGTAAGGCGTTCCCTGCTCGTACCCGGGCGTCCCATTCTCGACCAGGATGTTCGAGATCTCACGGCCGCCGCCGGTGACGGCTGTGATGGTGACGAACGCTGTCAGCTCCGTGCCGGCGTTGGTGATGAACTGCTTGGCGCCGTTGATCAACCACTCGGCGTCGTCCAGCTCGGCTCGCGTCTGGGTGTTGCCGGCGTCCGAGCCCGCTTCGGGCTCGGTCAGCCCGAATGCCGCCAGCCGCTGGCCGCTGCACAGCAACGGGAGCCACTCGCGCTTCTGAGCCTCCGACCCGAACAGGTAGATCGGTTGGGTGCCGAGCGACGTGTGCGCGCACATCGTGATCGCGACAGAGGAATCCACGCGCGTGAGCTCCTCGACGGCCAGCGCGTAGGCCAGCGTGTCCCCGCCCCCGCCGCCGTACTCCTCCGGGAACGGGATCCCCATGAGATCGAGTGCACCGAGGCGCGCGACGATGTCATACGGGAACGACTTGGTTCGGTCGAGCTCCTCCGCGACCGGCCGCACCTCCTGCTGGGCGAACTCGCGCACCGTGTCGCGCAGCAGCCGGTGATCGTCTGAAAGCTCGAACTCCATCGAGACCCGGGATTGTCACAGCGCGGACCCGAGGCCGGCCGCAAGCTCGACTAGCAGCCGTACTCCGAACCCGGTCGCGCCCTTGTCGGCGAAGTAGGGCCGGGGGACGTCCCAGGCCATGCCGGCGATGTCGAGATGCGCCCACGGCTTAGCACCCGCGAAGTGGTGCAGGAACTCCGCCGCCGTGACAGCCGTGGCTTCCCGGCGCACGCTGCGATTGGTCAGCTGCGCGTACCGACCCTTGATCATCGCCGCGTACTCCGGGTGCAGCGGGAGCGGCCAGACGAGCTCACCCGTTTGGTCGCCGGCGCGCCGCACCCGATCGGCCCACGCGCCGTCGTTGGCAAACAGCCCGGCGTAGATCGAACCCAGCGCCGTCACCACGCCGCCGGTCAGCGTGGCGACGTCGACGATCTGAGCAGCGTCGTCGCGGACGGCCGAACACAGGCAGTCGGCAAGCACGAGCCGGCCTTCGGCGTCGGGGTTGTTGACCTCGATCGTCGTGCCGTCCTGGGCGGTGACGATGTCGCCGGCCCGCATTGCGGTGCCGCTGGGCAGGTTCTCGGTCGCGCCCACCAGCCCGAGCAGACGGACCGGCAGCTCGAGCTCCGCGATCGCCGCCAGCGCCTCGATGACCGCCGCGCCCCCCGCCATGTCGAACTTCATCTCGTGCATCGTCGAGGCCGACTTCAGCGCGAGCCCGCCGGAATCGAACGTCACCGCCTTTCCGACCAGCGCGAGCTGCGGTGCCGGCGCGTCGGCTCCGCCGTACTCGAGGCGGATCAGCCGGGGCGGCGTCGCCGAGCCCCGTGCCACCGCCGCGAACGCTCCCATCCCGGCCTCGCGGATCTGCTCGCCGTCCATCACCGTGACCTTGACCCCGGCCACGCGCGATGCGTACTGCGCGAGATCCTCCGGCGTCAGGTCGTTGGCGGGGGTGTTGCCGAGATCGCGGGCGCGGTTCTGAGCGCGAGTGAGCACCCCCGCGCGCCTCACGATGTCGCTCACATCGTGGTGAGCGCTGACGACCAGCGCCTCGAGGCGACGCTCGTCCGCGGCCGGGCGATAGCGGGCGAAGCGATACGCGTGGAGCAGCGTACCTTCGACGAGACCCGCCACGACGCGATCGTCGACGTGATGGGGGAGCTCCCAGCACAGGGTTCTCGTCCCGAGCTCCCGCGCGCGCCCGTGGACGATCGCCGCGGCGATCCGGGCGCGTTCGCCGTCGAACGCCTCGCGCGCGCCTAGTCCCACGAGGACGAACCGCTTACCGCCGGCGTGAGCTACCGCCAGGTGCTTGAACGTCCTGCGCGCTTCGCCTGACTCGAGCAGCGCACCGAGTTCGCCACCGGGCAACTCGTGCGCCACGCCCTTGCCCTCGAAGACGCCGATGGCGATCGTGTCCGCGTGGGTGCTGGGCGGACTCGCAGTCGTCGCCTCGACGTGCACCCGACGACCCTAACGGACCGAGCCGGCGAGCTGTCCCAGCGCTCGCCGACCAGGCCAAATCCCCACTACGATTGAGAGCGAGCCGCCGCCGTCCAATTCGAGGGAGTTTGCACAGATGCCGAAAACAGTGATCTTGTCCACCGCCCGCACTCCGATCGGCAAGCTCGGCGGCGGGCTTGCCAGCGTCGACGCCACCGAGCTCGGCGCCACCGCGATCCGCGCCGCACTAGAGCGCGCCGAGGTCGAGCCCGAGCAAGTGCAACATGTGATCATGGGTCAGGTTCTCCAGGCCGGGCAGGGCCAGGTCCCCTCGCGACAGGCCCAGGTGAAAGCCGGGATCCCGAAGGAGGTTTCTTCCGAGACCGTCAACAAGGTGTGCGCTTCGGGCATCCGCGCCAGCGGGATGATCGACACTGCGATACGGGCAGGCGACCTCGACGTCGCCGTCGGCGGAGGCATGGAGTCGATGTCGAACGCGCCGTACCTGCTCAAAGAGGCTCGCTTCGGCTTCCGCATGGGCGACGCCAAGGCGATCGACGCGATGATCAACGACGGCCTCAAGAACCCGTTCACGGACAAGCACATGGCTCAGGAGGCAAGCGAGGTCGCCGAGGAGCTCGAGCTGACGCGGCCGGATCTCGATCGCTGGGCGCTGCGCTCGCATCAGCTTGCGGTCAAGGCCACGGATGAGGGCCGTCTGCCGGAGGAGATCATCGCGGTGACGGTTAAGGGCAAGAAGGGGGACACGGTGGTCGAGATCGACGAGGCGCCGCGCCGTGACGCGAGCCTCGAGTCGCTGGCCAAGCTGCCCCCGATCTTCCTCAAGGACGGCTCGCACACCGCCGGCAACTCGCCTGGCGTCAACGACGGCGGCGGCGCGTTGGTCCTCGCCAGCGACGAATGGGCCAAGCGCAACAACAAGCGCCCGCTCGCCACGATCATCGCCCAGGCCGCGGTCGCGGACGACTTTCCCTACCTCGCGCGGACGCCGGCGAAGGCCTCCAAGCTCGCGCTCGAGAAGGCCGGCCTCAAAGCCGAGGACATCGACCTGTGGGAGATCAACGAGGCGTTCGCGTCGGTCACGCTGAACTCGATCCGGATGCTCGGGATCGATGAGGACAAAGTCAACGTCAACGGCGGCGCGGTGGCTCTCGGGCACCCGATCGGCGCCTCCGGAGCGCGGATCCTCGGCGCGCTCGTGACCGAGCTCGCTCGGCGCGGGGGCGGCCTCGGCTGCGCGGCAATCTGTTCGGGCGGCGGCCAGGGTGACGCGGTGATCGTGGAGGTGAATGGCGGCTGACGTAGGAGGCGGGCGGCATACTCGCGCCGCCGCCTTCTTCGACCTCGACCGCACGCTGATGGAAGGCTCGTCGGCCTTCCAGTTCGGTCGTGCCGCTTTTCGCGCCGGGCTGATCGGCCGCCGGCAGCTGCTCAGCGACGCTTGGGCGAACGTCCGCTTCCGGCTGCGGGGTTCGACCGACGCCGACACCCACGCGCTTCGCGAGCGGATCTCGCGTTCGCTCGAAGGCACTCGCGTGCGCGATCTCGAGCGTCTCGGCGCCGATGTGCTCGCCGGCGTCCTGCCGCGGATCTATCCGCAGATGCTCGCGCTCGCGCACGAACACCAGGACGAGGGGCGGCGGGTTTACATCGTCACCGCCGCCGCGCGGGAGCTGGCTGAGACGCTCGCGCGTGTGCTGGCGCTCGACGGTGCGATCGGCTCCCAGTTTTCCGAGGTCAGAGATGGCGTCTACACCGGGCGCCCCGCCGGGCTGTTCATCTACGGCCGCCAGAAGGCGCTGGCGATGATCCAGCTGGCCGAGCACGACGGCATCGACCTCAGCGCCTCCTACGCCTACTCGGACTCGGTCTCAGATCTCCCGATGCTCGAGACCGTCGGTCATCCGGTGGCCGTGAATCCCGATCGGGAGCTGGCTCAGCGGGCGGGCGAACGGGGGTGGCAGGTGCTGCGCTTCGAGCGCCTCGGCCGCCGGGTGAGGGTCGCGGTCGCGCTGAGCGGCGCCGCTGCCGCCGGCGGGATCGGCAGCGCCGCGATTGCGCGCCGGGGCATCTTGACGCCGGCCCCGCGGCGCCGTCGCTGGCGCCCGCGGCTCAGGCCGCCGTCGCGTCCTCAGCGCTGGCTCGCGGCTATCGGCCGCGGCTGAGCAGCAGCGCCACCTTGGTGCCGTGCGCACGCCGCGCACGCGCGCCGGGCCGGCTCGAGATCACGCGTCCCTTGCGCACGCTGCGCGAGCGCGCGCTCTTCACCCTCCCGAGACCGCAACCCGCGTGCCGCAGCGCCCGCTTGGCCGCCGATAGCGTCTTGCCGCGCAGCCGCGGCACCTTGCAAGGCGGGAGCGGCTTGTAGGTCAGGCTGACCGCGGTCCCGCTCGAGTTCCCGGCGACGTTGGTGGCGACGGCGCGGATCGTGTTCTTACCCCGTCGCAGCGACACCGTGGCGGCGAACGCGCCCCCGGCGCGGACCGTGACGCCGCGCCCGGAGACGCTGAGCGATGCGACCCCCACGGCGTCTCGCGCTCGGCCCGCGACGCGCACGCGCGAGGCGTTGACGGTGCTGCTGTCACGCGGTTTCGAGATGACCACGCTCGGCAGCCCGAAGCGGTCACGTTCGACCGGCTCGAGGTTGGCGAGGGCGCCCAGGGTGCTCGCCTGCGAGTAGGACCAGTCGTAGACGACCGAACCGCCGGGGGGAACCGTGTTGGCGTAGTGCATCAGGAACGTCGCCATCTGCGCGCCGCGCGCGGAGGTGAACGTCGCGCTGCCCGGCGGGCGGTTGACGGTGATGGCGCCGATCGGGTTCGACGTCGCGGGCTGGAACCCGGAGGCGTCGCCGATCACGATGATCGAGCTCGGGCTGCTCGGGAAGGACGCGAAGGTGTCGGGGTTTCCGTGAGCGGCGAGCGACGTTTGACCCGGGAAGGCGAACCCAGGCGATTTGCCGGAGGCGGCGGCCTGCACCGATTGCCCGAACAGGATGTCGAGAGCATGGCTGTGGCCGTCGACGCTGGTGAAGCGGTCGGTCACCCTCGCCACCTGTCCGCCGGGCAGCAGGCGCGTCGTCTGCTGCACCTGGATGCCGGCGTCGTGGAGCGCCGGGCAGCTGTCGCTCGTCGGCGGGAACGTAGCCGGCGGATCGCAACCCATCGCCGGGTCGGTCTCACCTATCCCGACCACGTCGTGCGCGGGGTTGAAGATCGCGCTGTAGCTCAGCGGCTCGAAGCCGGCTTGGGTCGCGAGGCTCGGGATCGCGCCCGGCACGTACGCGTTCTGGCCGTCGATCTGAAGTGCCGAGCGTCCCGCTCCGGTGCCGCTCGACTCCGGCAGGCAGCCGTTGCCGGCGAACAGCGCGAAGCTGCCCAGCGTCGAGGTGTCGGTGGCGTAGGAGCCGGTCACCGAGCACTCGCCGAGTGACTGCAGCGCGAACGACCACGGCAGCGTTCCCGAAAGGATGTAGTAGCCGTACAGGCTGCCCGACGCCGTATGCGAGAACTGATCGCTGACGCTGACCGCCGGCCCCGCGAACGCGGCCGCCGCAGCTCCGGTTCGCGTCGAGCCGGACGGGATCATCGCCAGGCGGCAGGCGAAGCCCGCGATCGGCGACAGCGGGGCATTGATCGCGAAGCTGCCCGACGAGACGTCAACACCCGTCACCACCCGCGTGAGCTGGGTGTCGCTGACCGTGTAGCAGACGAGATCGCCCCTGGCGCCGAGACTGGCCCCGGCGACGGTTCCGCGCACGGTGACGCTGCCGGCGTCGTTGTCGCCGTCGTAGAAGAGCTCAGCGCCGTTGCCGGGCGTGGAGATGCTCGAAGACGTGATCGCGGCACGAGCCGGTGCTGCGAACACCAACCCGGCCACCACGGCGAACGCGAGCAAGCGCTTCATGGCCCCGGATCAGGCTACCTTAGTGCTTCTCGCCGTAAATACGGCCGCACCGAGAGGCGCGACTGGCGGATGCATGCCTAGGACGCAGGAGGCGCGGCGCAGCAGCGCTGCGCGAGCCTCCGAGGACGAAGGCAGGCGCCGCTGGGCGCGGCTCGAATGTGGCCGTATTTACGGTGGGGAGCACATAGACTTCGTCTGTGGCCACGCGTCCGCGGATGACGGAGCTCGAACGCTGGGAGCGTGAGACGTTCGCCCGCGCGCCCGAGCGCGACGCTCCGTTCTCCACCATCTCGGGCGAGCCGATACGGCCGCTGTACACCGAGGACGATCTTCCCGCCGACCCCGAGGCGGCGATCGGCCGGCCTGGCGAGTTCCCGTACACGCGCGGGGTCTACGGGTCGATGTACCGCGGCCGGCTGTGGACGATGCGCCAATTCGCGGGCTTCGGCACCGCCGAGGAGACGAACAAGCGCTTCCGCTACCTGCTCGACCACGGCCAGACCGGCCTCTCGACGGCGTTCGATATGCCCTCGTTGATGGGCCACGATTCCGACCATCCGCGGTCGCTGGGCGAGGTCGGGCGCGAGGGGGTGGCGATCGACACGCTGGCGGACATGGAGACGCTGTTCTCCGGCATCCCGCTCGATCAGGTCTCGGTCTCGATGACGATCAACGCGCCGGCGCCGATCATGCTCGCGTTCTACGTCGTTGCCGCGGAACGGCGCGGGATCGGATCCGAGCGGCTGTCGGGGACGATCCAGACCGACATCCTCAAGGAGTACATCGCCCAGAAGGAATGGTGCTTTCCGGTCGATCCGGCGATGCGGCTGGTGACCGACATGATCGAGTGGTGCGCGGGGCACATGCCGCGCTGGCATCCGATCTCGATCTCGGGCTACCACATCCGCGAGGCCGGCTCGACGGCGGCTCAAGAGCTGGCGTTCACACTGAAGGACGGGCTGACCTACGTCGAGAAGGCGGTTGCGCGCGGGCTCGATGTCGACGCGTTCGCGCCGCGCCTATCGTTCTTCTTCAACGCCCACATCGACTTCTTCGAGGAGATCGCCAAGTACCGGGCGGCGCGGCGTATCTGGGCGCGGGAGCTACGGGACACGTTCGGCGCCCGGGACGAGCGCTCGCTGCTGATGCGCTTTCACACCCAGACAGCCGGCGTGTCACTAACCGCCCAGCAGCCGCTCAACAACATCGTGCGCACCGCGATCGAAGCGCTCGCCGGCGTGCTCGGCGGCACCCAGTCCCTACACACGAACTCGTTCGACGAGGCGCTGGCACTGCCGACCGAGCAGGCGGTGCGCCTGGCCCTTCGCACCCAGCAGATCTTGGCCGAAGAGACCGGGGTGGCGAACACGATCGACCCGCTCGCCGGCTCCTACTTCGTCGAGGCGCTGACCGATCAGCTCGAGCAGCGCTGCCTCGAGTACTTCGGCAAGATCGACGAACTGGGCGGGATGGTCGAGGCGGTCAAGCTGGGCTTCCCGCAGCGGGAGATCGCCGACGCTGCGTTCCGCTACCAGCGGGAGGTCGAGTCCGGACGACGCAAGGTGGTGGGCGTCAATGCCTACACCGAGGGCGACGACCACGAGACCCCGATCCTGCGCATCGACCCCCAGTTCGAGGCCCGTCAGGTCGAGCGTGTACGCGAGGTGCGCCGCCGGCGCGACGCCGACGCGCTCGCGCGGGCGCTCGACGCGCTTGAAGCCGCCGCCCGCGAGCCCGACGAGAACCTGATGCCGCACCTGCTCGAAGCCGCCCGCGCCGAGGCCACCGAAGGCGAGATCGTGCAGGCGCTGCAGTCGGTCTTCGGCACCTATCGCGAGGCCCCGGCCTTTTAGGCGTCGGGTCATCGGGCTCCGGACGACCAAAAAAGACCACACTGCGAGCCCCGTCGCTCAGTGGTCGCAATCGTGGTCCTCTGGGCGCAGATTTCGCGACCACCGGCGCGCCGGCGTTGCAGTGGTCGACTTCTTTGTCGTCGCGCCACTGCTTTTCAGGGGGGCGCGCATGCGCCGCGGGCTCGCCGCGCGCTCGGCATCCCGCCTCGCTTGATCGCGCGGCACCCGCGTCATCCTGCTCCCCCGGCGGCGCATGCGCCGCCGGGGCCGGGCCACATGTGGGCCGGCCAATTACACTGCCCACCCCGAGATGTCCGCCGCGCCCGAGAAGAAGATTCGCGTCGTCGTGGCCAAGCCCGGACTCGACGGCCATGACCGCGGGGCCAAGATCATCGCTCGTGCCTTGCGCGACGCCGGCATGGAGGTGATCTACACCGGCCTTCACCAGACGCCCGAGCAGATCGTCGAGACGGTGATCCAGGAGGACGCGGACGCCGTCGGCTTGTCGATCCTGTCCGGCGCGCACATGACCCTCGTGCCGCGGATCATGGACCTGCTCAAGGAGCAGGGGGTCGATGACGTCGTCGTCACCCTCGGCGGCACGATCCCCTCCGATGACATC
>Ga0213876_10002820_pt1 | contig 10112 bp, 11 predicted proteins | sample BarmaccomBMRX_R9_FD_160113 | JGI IMG/M metagenome (GOLD analysis project Ga0213876, IMG submission 160113) | Root-associated microbial communities from Barbacenia macrantha in rupestrian grasslands, the National Park of Serra do Cipo, Brazil - RX_R9 | ecosystem: Host-associated > Plants > Roots...
CGCGCGCCTCGTGTTCGCTCAGCGCGGCTATGACGCCGCCGGCGTCCGCGACGTGATCCGCCGGACGCAGCTTGCGCCGGGCACGTTCTACAACTACTTCCCCGACAAGGAGTCGGTGTTTCGGGCCGTGCTCGACGAAAGTGCGCAGGAGGTGCGCCGGCGTCTGCGCGCCTCCCGCGGTGGCGCTAAGACGCTCGAGGGGTTCGTGGGCGACGCCTATCGGGCCTGGTTTCAGTTTCTGGTCGAGGACCAGCTGATGTTCGACCTGCTGCAGCGAAACGCCGGGACGATCCGGGCGCTGTTCGGCGACTCAGTGCTGGGTGCCGGCGTCCAGGACCTGCTCGAGGACCTGCAGGCGGCGATCTCTCGCGGCGAGCTGCCGCCCTTCGACGCCGATTACATGGCCGGAGCGATGGCCGGCGTGGCGCTCGAGGTCGGGGTGCGGATGGCCGAGCGCAACCCGCCTGACCCGGCCGGCGCCGCTCGGTTTGCGACCGAGCTCTTCTTGGGTGGGATTGGGCGTCTCGGCCAAGCTGCTGCAGACCGCGGTTAGGCCGTCGCTGCGAGAAGCGGCCAGGCTGCTGCTGAGGGGTGCGCTCAGGCCGTTGCGCTGAGCTGAGCGGCGCGGGTTCGTAGCAACTCGATCAACTCGGTGCTGCGGTGAAAGGGATCGGCGATCACAGCGCTGCCGTCAATGGCCAGCGCCGCACGCAGCCGGCCGTCGACCTCGGCCACGAGCGCGGGACCCTGCGGCACCGATGCGCTGTCCAGCTCGGCCAGCTCCTGCAAGCGGAAGGCGTCGGCGGCCGCCGCGTAACGCAGCGTCACCTGCCCGACCGGAATCTCCCCATCGTCAGGCCGGCGCGCGGCAGCAGCGTCAGCGCGAAGCTTGCGGAGGCGCTCGCTTGAGGCGAGGAGGTTGAGCGACCACATGCTGCTGCTCCTTTGACTGGAAGCTAACTAACTCATCATACATTTTAGCCGGTTACGCCTGATTTCTCGTGGCGGCGGTCAATCGCGGCGGGATCGCCGCCCAACCGCAGATCGCCGCTGTGTTCGTAAGCGACCGCAGCGCGCCCGGCGGCGCAGGCACCTACGCTCGCGCCTCGAACTCGGGAGTCTCCGACGTCTTGGCGCCTTCCACCACGAGGACGTGGGCGGTCGCGGTTGGTGTTACCACTCAACTATCATCGGCGGTTATGACTGATGGGACTCAGGCGCCGGGCGAGCTCGAGCAGATCTCGGCGTTTGTCAACACGGTCGACCTCGAGGCGGGCCGCGACGAGCTCGCCCAACCGGAGGCACTCGCGGCGTGGCTCGCCGATCGCGGGCTGGCGCCGGCGGAGGTCAGCGTGCGCAACGCCGATCTTCGACGCGCGATCGAGCTGCGCGAAGCGCTGCGCGCTGTCTTGCTCGCCCACAACGACGGTCAAGATGTCCCCGCCGGCGCGGCGCTGACACTCGAGGCGGCGGCGCAGCGGGCCCGCATCCGCCTGCGCTTCCTCACCGACGGGCAGACGCAACTCGAGCCTGCTGCCGGTGGCGTTGATGCCGCGCTGGGGCGCCTGCTCGCGATCGTCCACGGCGCGATCGCCGACGGCAGCTGGGGTCGGCTGAAGGCTTGTCGCGAGCACAGCTGTGCGTGGGCGTTCTACGACCACACGCGAAATCACTCGCGCGCCTGGTGCGACATGCAGGTGTGTGGAAACCGTGCCAAAGCCCGCGCCTACCGCAGGCGCCACGCGCAGTAGGCGTTTCTTAACCGGACAGTCGCTCGAAGCGCGCTCGCGCCTGCGAGGATGAAGGTTGCTCATGCCCAACTTCTGCCGCCACAACCGCCTGATCCAGAACTGCCCGATCTGCTCTCGCGAGCAGGCCGTCGAGCTACGGCCGCTGCTCTCCTCGAGCGCGCCGCGCTCGAGCCTGCCGCGCCCGGAGACCCAGAGTGCACGCCGTTCCGGCGCGCCGGGGCCGTCGCGGGCACGCGCCGCTTCGAGGTCAGGCGGGGCGGCGGGGCTGCGTGTTCGCCGTCTCGCGCGGGGGGCCGATGACGGCTACGGGTCGATGCTCGTGCCGGGCTTGCGCTCGAGCGCAGATGCGCGACGCCTGGTCGAGGAGCTTGCCTTCGCCGAAGGACGGCTGCGGCGACTGGCCAGCGATCCGCCCGGCCTTTATGCCGTGGCTGCTTCGCAGAACCTCGAGGTCGAGGAGCGAATCTGGCTCGCCTTCCTGATCGCCTACCTCTGCCCGGTGAACGGAGAGGACCCGTTCGCTTCGATCCGCGAGGTGAGGACGTCGTGGCGCGGCGAGCTGCCTGATCTCGATGGCGTCGCGCTCGGTCCTCGCAGCGCGCATGAGCCTGGGCGGGGGCCCCGCACGCTGGAGGCCTACCGGACGTGGGCGGCGCGAGCGGGATCGCAGCGCACCGCGATCAGCGGAGAGCCGACGTGGACGCCGGAACGCCGCTTCGATCGCGCGTTCGAGCGACTCTCGTTGCCGGGCCTGCACCGTGTTGCGCGCTTCGACTTCCTGGTCACCTTGGGCTGCATCGGCGTCATCGAGCTACGGCCTGGCACGCTCAGGCTCGGCGCCAACGACGCCGTGACGGTTGCCGCTAAGCGAGCGTTCGGGATTGGCGACACGCTGCTGCTCGAGCGACGGGCTCACGAGCTGGCGGACGCATGTGGGCTTCAGCTGGCGGCGCTCGATCTCGGGTTGGACAACTGGGAGCGCGGCGAGCGCGCCACGCTCGGCCTCGGCTCCGCCGACGAGCCCGATGGTGAGGCGCTGAGCGCCGCTCTCGCCGCAATGAGTTTGTAACCACCGCAACTTACCCGGGGCGCGCGGGTTCTGGGCGGCGAAACGTCGTCTGGGATATCCGGAGGAGCGCCATGCGCCGCGTGCTCGTGTTGCTGTTGTCGGCTCTTGCCATCGCCTCGGGGGCGACATTCGCGTTGGGACAGGCGATCGCGGCGTTGCCCCACGCGATCGTGTGTCCGCTCGTCGAGGTTGCGCCGAGCTGCTGCCCGGGCAGCGTGTGCGCTTCCGGCATCGGCGTGAACGCCACGCCGAATCCCGTCACGGCGGGCGCGCACGTGGTCTTCTCCGGACGCACCCGGTTGCCGCAGGGTCGCGGCATGCGGGTGGCGCTCTGGCGGCGGCTGTCAGCAGAGCGCCGCTTCCACGTCGTACAGCGACGTACGAGCGACGGTTCGGGGGCGTTCCGGTTCGTCCGCGCGCCGGACACGAACGGAGCGTGGTACGTCGCGGGCGAGGGGCTTCGGAGTCGGACGATCCTCGAGCGCGTTCGCGCGTTGGTCACGCTCGTGGCCTCCGCCGGGACCGCCGTCCCCGGCGATCGCATCACGTTCAGCGGTCACGTCACGCCGTCGCACGCCGGTCAGCAGGTGGTGCTCGAGCAGCTGCGGGCCGGCCGCTGGCGGACGCTCGCGCGAGCGAAGCTCGACCGCCGGTCGAACTACCGGGTCACTGTCAGGTTCACCGGCTCAGAATCGGTGATCGTCCGCACACGGCTTGCTGCCGACCGGCAGAACCTGCGCTCGTTTTCTACGCCGCTGACGCTCGACGTCAACTCCGTGCACAAGATCCGCCACGTCGTCGTGATCATGCAGGAGAACCGCTCGTTTGACAGCTACTTCGGCACTTTCCGTGGCGCGGACGGAATCCCCGCCGGCGTGTGCGTGCCGGATCCGCTGCACGGAGGCTGCGTAGCTCCGTTCCACGACCCCGCGGACAAGAACGCGGGCGGCCCCCACGGGATGGTGAATGCCAAGGCCGATATCAACGGCGGGGCGATGAGCGGGTTCGTCGCGCAGGCCGAGAGGGGGCGCAAGTGCACGTCGAACAATCCGAACTGCAGCCCCTGCCAGCAAGCCGGCCAGAGCCGGTGCATCGATGTCATGGGCTACCACGACGCGCGCGAGATCCCCAACTACTGGCGCTACGCGAACGACTTCGTCCTGCAGGACCACATGTACGAGCCCAATGCGTCGTGGAGCCTGCCCGAGCACCTGTTCATGGTCTCGGAGTGGTCCGCCTTCTGCACTAACCCAGTCGACCCGTTCTCGTGCAAGAACGCGCTGCAGAACCCCAACCCGTCCGACGGCCAGGCGCATTATGCGTGGACGGACCTGACCTACCTGCTCCACAAGGCAGGGGTGAGCTGGGGCTACTACGTGTTCAAGGGCACCGAACCCGACTGCGAGGACGACACCGCCGTGACGTGCAACGGCGTGCCTCAGAACGCCGCGACACCTGGGATCTGGAACCCGCTGCCATCGTTCACGACGGTGCGCCAGGACGGGCAGGTGGGCAACGTCCAGTCGCTGACCAACTTCTATCGTCAGGCGCGCGGCGGGACTCTGCCGGCCGTGTCCTGGATCGATCCCAACGGCAAGGTCTCCGAGCACCCGCCGGCACTAGTGAGCGCCGGACAGACCTATGTCACCGGGCTCATCAACGCGATCATGAGCGGCCCAGAGTGGAACAGCACCGCAATCTTCCTCTCCTGGGATGACTGGGGCGGCTTCTATGACCACGTCGTCCCGCCCGTGGCTGACATCAACGGCTACGGGTTGCGGGTGCCGGGGATCGTGATCAGCCCGTATGCCCGCCAGCACCTGATCGACCACCAGACGCTCAGCCACGACGCCTACAACAAGTTCATCGAGGATGACTTCCTAGGCGGGCAGCGGCTGAACCCGGCCAATGACGGGCGACCGGACCCGCGGCCCGACGTGCGCGAGGCCAGCCCGTTGCTCGGTGACCTGCGCGCGGACTTCGACTTCGCGGCCCGGCCGCGCCCGCCGGAGATCCTGCCCGTGCATCCGCCGCCAGGGCCGGCTTCGACGCCGCCGGCCTGATCGTCGATCCGTCCGAAGCACTCCCTACCTTTGCGGCCACCGCACCCGAGCCGGAGCCGCAATGCCACTCTGCTTCATCGAGCCGCAGAACGCAATCCGGGTCATCGCCGATTCGGTCGGTCGCGAGGCCCGGCGCCAAATCCTCGGCGAGGTCGTGCACGCGTGGGTCGACGAGATACCCGACTCGGAGCTCGAGTCGCATTACGCCAAGGCCGTTGCCGACCTGGACGAGCACGACCTGTCGCTGCTGGCGGCCTGGCACGCGTCGCTCGAGGTCGGGCACCCGCTGCCGAACAAGGAGTTCCTGGTCAACGTGTTTCCCTCGCTGGGGGAGAACCGCCGCGAAGCGCTCAAGATCGCGGCCGGGTTTCGCGGCGAGGAGGCCTTCGAGGCCGGCGTTGGCGAGGAGCAGGCGCTCGACACGGTGCTGCCGTGGTTGTCCGAAGCTCGCTGCGTCGAGCTCGCGGGCGAGTGCCTGCAGCTGTACTGCTGGGATCGCCTCGGCAGCGAGAACTGACGAACGGTCAGCCTGCGGGGTCGCTCAGCGCAGCCTCGATCTCGGCGATCGCCTGCTCGGCGTCGCGGAACCAGACGGCTCGCATACCCAACTCGCGGGCCGCTGAGCAGTTGAGCTCGATGTCGTCGACCAGCAGGGCTGCGGACGCCGGAACCCCGAGGCGTTCGAGCGTGAGCTCATAGATCCTGGGCTCCGGCTTGCGGGTGCCGACGAAGGCCGAGTCGACGATGACGTCGAAGATCTCCTCCACCGGCAGCTTCGAGCGCCACCGGTCCGACCACTCCCGGACGTTGTTGGTGCAGATCGCGAGCTTGAGGCCGCGCTCGTGGAGCGAGTACATGTATTCGATCACAGGCTGGTTCGGCTCGAGATGCGCGAAGTAGCGCTCGCCGAAGCTGTCCAGGTCGACGTCGCGTCCGAGCTGGCGGGAGAGCTGGGAGGAAAGTGAGCCCAGGAACTCCGCCTCGCTCATCCGTCCGGTCTCGAGCTCGAACAGCGGATTGGCGCCATCGCGTGCCGCCATCGTCGCCATCGCCTGACCCAGCTGCTCGAGCGAGATCCCAGAGGCGTCCTGAAACGCGGCGAACGAGTCGATCAGGGGCGAGGTGAGCACGCCGCCGAAGTCGCTGATGACGGCCCGGATCGAACTCATCCGCGGCTCGCCGTCGAGAGGAGATAGATGCCGGTTCCCTCGCTGCCGCGGCTGTGCCAGCGCAGCGGACACACCAGCAGCTCGGTCAGGTCGTGCCGCAGTCGCACGCTCACACCGAGCGCGTCACCCTGCGCCCGCCGCGGGTACTGCTCTTGCTCGTTTTCGGCCTGCAGCCAGAGCTCGACGCCGGCGTGCAGAGGCAACCCGCCCCGAGCGTAAGTTGTCGAGAGGCGCGGCTCGGCCACGGCGAGCGGGCCGGCCGGCTCGAACCAGCTCGCATGCAGGGCGTCTCGGTCATGGCCGCGAGCGCCGGCGGGACGCAAGGCGCTCAGCGACATCCCCTCCTCGTCGGCGAACCACGCTGCCACCTCCCGCACCGAGTCGAACCGGGTCAGCTCGAGTCCGCTTCGAGCCGAGCGCCATCCGAGGCAGTCGACCGCCTGCTCGCTGCCGCCGATCTGCGCTCGGCCCCGAACTCGACAGAGCTGATCGAAGCCTTCGGGCTCCGTCCAGCTGGCGGGCGGGCTCGCTGCGGTCACGGTGAGCTCGAGCCCCGGGCCGGCGGCCCTCCACGCTTCCGTCGCCGATGAACTCTCCAACGCGACCGTGACAGTGTCGGCTTCGCTCTCGGGCTCGGTGCTGCCGACTGTGGCCACGCCTTCAGCGCCCGCCTGAACGCACCCCCAAAGACGAGCGTCGAGATCACCGAACGCGACCGTCCGGAGGGCCGGGGCGGCGACCGCGTTCACGGCCGAAGCTGCGGCGGCTTGATGTCGACTGCGGTCGAATCGACGTCGTAGGCGGACCCTGTGCGGCCTCGGCGGGTGGCGCGCAGGACCAGCCGGCCCAGCAACCCGCGCCCGAGCAGCGGTCGCATCAGCGCTCGCGAGGGCGGCGCCAGCAGCGCGAGCGCGAGGACGTCCGTGATGAAGCCCGGGATCATCAGCAGGATCCCGCCAATCAGCACGAGGGCGCCGTCGGCGACCTCGCGCGCCGGCGCACGTCGCTGCGCGATCGCCTCACCCAAGCGCCGCCAGGCGGCGGCGCCCTGAGAGCGCAGCGCCCAGATGCCGAGCGGCCAGCCGGCCAGCACCAGCACGATCGTCGCAAGCACCCCGATGGCGTGGGCGACCTGGATGGCGACGAGAACCTCGGCGATCGGCCAGCAGATGAGCAGCGCGAGCAGGGCGGGCATCACCATCAAGGCTACTCAGCGCCGCGAGGGCGGGCCGCGTTACGCGAGGGCGGGCCGCGTTACGCGAGGGCGGGCCGCGCTACGCGAGGGCGGGCCACGATCCTTCGATCCGCACGCCCGGCAGCCGGTGCAAGCCCATGTTCTCGATCAGCGCCCGGATCTGCGGCTGAGCGCCGCGCAGGTGGATGGCCCATCCCCGCATCCGCAGCCGCCGAGCCAGCATCGCCAGGTCGAGCATCAGCGAGGTGTCGGCGAAAGCGAGCTCGCTGAGATCAACGATGACGTCGGTCTCGGCGCCGATAGCGCGCGTCAGCGCCTGGCGCCGCGCGCCTTGCGTGGTTCGGTCCTCGTCGCCGCCGCAGCGCAGAATGCCGTGCCTGTCATCGAAACCGACGATCGCAGAAAGCTAGCGAAAGCTGCGGATCGCCGACCGCGGGGCGGCTGAGCGCGGTCTCGTACACTGATGAACGATGGCAACCGTGGATGAAGTCACAGAAGCGCTTCGCGACGTGATCGACCCGGAGCTCGGCCTCGATTTCGTTGAGCTGGGGCTGATCTACGAAGTCCAGATCGACGAGCAGGGCACCGTCGACGTGACTTATACGCTGACCAGCCCGGGCTGCCCGATCGGGCCGCAGGTCTCCGAGCAGATCGAGGAATTCGTCGGCGAGCTCGAGGGCGTCCGCGACGTCCGGCCGACGATGACGTTCTCGCCGCCGTGGACTCCCGAGCGGATGAGCGAGGACGCCAAGTTCGCGCTCGGCTTCTGAGGCCGGACTCCGCCGGACCTCTGAGCGGAGGGCTCCTCGGACGGCTCGAGCGGGCTCGATCCCTCGAACCCGCTCAAGCCTCTTCCACCCGCCAACGTTCCCGCTGGGGGGTAGCGGTACTCGCTGGCCGAGACGTGGGCGGACGGGCAGGAACCAGTTGAACACCGAGGTCCCCAGCCACTTGGGATAACGCTTCACGCCCGCTCAGGTTGGCGAGTTGACACGCGAACCGTGCCTCCCGCCGGGCGTCCCGGCGGCCGGGCGTACCGGGGGCAATCAGCTCTCGGGCGGCTTTCGCGGCCGTCGTGAGCCGCTCGAGCGCTTGGCGCGCATGTCCGCCGCCGGGCCGCTCTGCGCGCGTGGCCGCGGCGACGGGACGATCGGCGCCGGCGCGCCGTTGCTGCTGCGAGTGGAGGCACGCTTGGGTTTGGCCGCCGAGGCTCGCTGGGCCTTGTCACGGGCCGCCTGCACGAGCTCCTGCAGTGAGGCCTCGATCCCCTCGGCGATCAGCGACACGTCCGGAAGCGCGTCGTAGTCCGCCAGTAGTCCGTACTCGACGCGGCCGTTGTAGGACATGATCGCCACCGCGAGGCCGTGGCGCTCGGGTAGGAAGGCGAGCGGGAACAGGTCGCGGAGCTCGCGCCCGAGGACATAGAGCGGCAGCTGTGGCCCGGGGATGTTCGTCACGATCAGGTTGAACAACCGGGTCGAGAAGTTCAGCCGCGAGGCCTGGGCCAGGATCGTCGGCGGGGCGAGGTTGTTGACCGCGGCGAGCGTGGCGGCGCCGACCGCCTGCTTTGACTCCTTGAGGCCGTCCATTTCCTGCTTGACGAACCTCAGCCGGGCCACCGGGTCCTTGATGTAGACGGGTAGCGGCCCGCGCATCGCCGCCAGTCGATTGCCAAGCGTCCCGCGCTCGTCCGCGGCCCGGACCGACACCGGCACGAGCGCGCGCATCTCGAGGCCTTCGGTGCGCACGCCGCGGGAGCGCAGCCACCGTGCCAGCGCCCCCGAGACGACCGCGAGCACCACGTCGTTGACGGTTCCCCCGAGCGCGTTCTTGACCTCCTTGTAATCGCTCAGCTGCTGGCGTACGACGGCGTAGCGCCGGTGCGGTCCAATCTCGACGTTCAGCGGAGTTTCAGGAGCTGGGTTGAGCCCGGCCCAGACGATCTCGCCGAGCCCCTCGGCGGCGTCGCGGATCAGCTCGAACGAGCGGGCCGGGCGGGTCGTGGCCTGGACCGCGCGCGAGACCAGCTCGGCGCTCGTCGCCACGGCGCCGCGGACGCCGGCCAGGATCAGCTCGGCCGACGAGGGTTCGGTGTGCGGCCGCCACGGCTCGAGGTCGGCAGGAGCTGGCGAGGGCACCGGGCTGAGGTCGAGCAGCACGGTGGCGAGATCGACACCGGAGACGCCGTCCACGAGGGCGTGGTGGGTCTTGAATATCAGCGCGAAGCGATCGCCTTCGAGGCCCTCGACCAGCCAGCTCTCCCACAGCGGCTTCGAGCGGTCGAGCTGCTGTGAGGCAATCCGAGCCGTGAGCTGGAAGAGCTGCTGCTCGGTCCCCGGCGCGGGTAGGGCAGCGTGCCGGATGTGGTACTCCAGGTTGAACGTCGGATCGTCCACCCAAAGCGGGCGGCCGGCTTCGAGCGGAGGCGTGGCCAGGCGCTGGCGGTAACGCGGTACCAGGTGCAGGCGGCTGCGGACGTGGTCCAGGTACTGGTCGCACTCGGGCGCGGGGCCGTCGAAGATCAGCACTCCTCCTATGTGCATGTGCGACGCCGGCCCTTCCTGATGCAGGAAGGACGCGTCGATCGAGGTCAGGCGGTCGAGGTGCTGTTGTGGCATCGAGGAACCCCCAGCGACGGCGGAAAGGCCTGGCGGGCCTTTCGAGCAGACCCACGGGGCGAGAAGGGTACGCTTTCGCGATGCCCTGGGATTTCTCCACCGAGCCGGCGTTCCAGCGCCAGCTCGACTGGATGAACGAGGTGGTGCGGACGCGGATCTGGCCGCTCGAGACGCTGCTGGACGAACTCGGCTGGGAGGGCCTGCAGCGGGGCCTGGCGCCCGTGCAGCAGGACGTGCGGGCGCGTGG
>Ga0213876_10002821_pt1 | contig 10109 bp, 8 predicted proteins | sample BarmaccomBMRX_R9_FD_160113 | JGI IMG/M metagenome (GOLD analysis project Ga0213876, IMG submission 160113) | Root-associated microbial communities from Barbacenia macrantha in rupestrian grasslands, the National Park of Serra do Cipo, Brazil - RX_R9 | ecosystem: Host-associated > Plants > Roots...
CCGCTCATCATCTCGGGCGCGTCGGACGAGGCGACGGACAAGTACTACCAGGCCAACGCCATCATCCCGCACCTCAAGAAGGCGGAGCTGGAAGGCCCCGAGCAGAAGCCCGGCCCCGGCGACTACGTCCTCGACGAGAAGCAGCACTCGGCCGTCTTGACTGAGGAGGGCGTGGACAAGGCCGAGCGGCTGCTCGGCGTCGGCAACCTCTACGACCCCTCGAACATGGAGATGCTCCACTGCGTGGAGAACGCCCTGAAGGCGCACACGCTCTACCGGCTCGACCACCATTACGTCGTGCAGGAGGGCGCGGTCATCATCGTGGACGAGTTCACGGGTCGCCTCATGCAGGGCCGCCGCTGGTCGGACGGACTGCACCAGGCGGTCGAGGCGAAAGAGGGCGTCAAGATCGAGCGCGAGAACCAGACGCTCGCCACCATCACCTTGCAGAACTACTTCCGCCTCTACGACAAGCTCTCGGGCATGACCGGCACGGCCGAGACCGAGGCGGCCGAGTTCGACGCCACCTACAAGCTCGAAGTCGCCGTCATCCCGACCAACCGGGAGATGATCCGCAAGGACAACTCGGACGTTATTTACAGGACGCTGCCGGAGAAGTGGGACGCCATCATCGAGGAGATCGTCGAGCGCCACGAGACGGGCCAGCCGGTGCTGGTCGGCACGGTCTCGGTCGAGAACTCGGAGCTGATCTCGCGCCGGCTCGCCAAGGCGGGCATCCGCCACCGCGACGAGGCGGGCAACATCCTGATCGAGGGCGACGGCACCATCCCGAACTACCACCACGTCCTCAACGCCAAGCACCACGAGCGCGAGGCCGAGATCGTCGCGCAGGCGGGGCGGAAGGGCGCCATCACGATTGCGACCAACATGGCCGGCCGCGGCACCGACATCCTGCTCGGCGGTAACCCCGAGTTCCTCGCGCGCGAGCACCTGAAGCGCCAGGAGATCGACCCCGAGGAGGCGACCGACTTGCAATGGCAAGAGGCGCGCGAGTACGCGAGCGGCAAGCGCGCGGGCGAGCCTTCGGAACCGATGGTGGCGACCATCGCCGAGGCGCTCCGCTACGTCGAAACCATCGTCGAGAAGGAGCACCAGGAAGTAGTCGGACTCGGCGGCCTGCACATCCTCGGCACCGAGCGCCACGAGTCGCGCCGCATCGACAACCAGCTGCGCGGCCGCGCCGGACGCCAGGGCGACCCCGGCTCCTCGCGCTTCTTCCTCTCGCTCGAAGACGACCTGATGCGCATCTTCGCGGGCGACAAGGTGAAAGCCCTGATGCAGCGCCTCGGCATGGAGAAGGGCGTCGCCATCGAGTCGAAGATGGTCTCGAAGCGCATCGAGGCGGCGCAGAAGTCGGTCGAGGCGCGCAACTTCGAGACGCGCAAGCACCTCCTCGAGTACGACGACGTGATGAACCGGCAGCGCGAGACCATCTACGGCCTGCGCCGCCAGCTGATGGAAGACCCCGACCAGCGCGAGTACGTCCTCGGCGTCGCCGAAGACCTCCTCGGCGACCTCGTCAAGCAGTACCTGCCCGCGGACGCCTCGCCCGACGACTGGGACTTGGAGAACTTCAAAATCCAGCTCCAGTCCGTCTACGCCTTCGACGCCGAGGCCGAGGGCATCGACTTCGACAACTCGACGGCGGCGCACGTCAACGAGGCGATCTGGGAGAAGGCGAAAGCCTCCTACGAGGCGAAGGAGGCGCAGGTCGGCCCCGAGGCGCTGCGCACCTACGAGCGCATCATCATGCTCAACATCATCGACGCGCAGTGGAAGGATCACCTGCTCGCGATTGATCACTTGAAGCAGGGCATCGGGCTCGTCGGCTACGGGCAGAAAGACCCGCTCGTCGAGTACAAGAAGGAGAGCTTCGACATGTTCCAGGCGATGCTCGACCGCATCGACACGGCGACCGTGCGCACGCTCTTCAACCTCCAGGTCGTCGCCGAGCAGGCGCCCGAGCAGTTGCAGCAGCGCCGCCAGCGCCGCCCGTCTTCGATGACCTTCACGGGGCCGAACCAGGGCGCGACCGCCGCGGGCGAAGAGGCCGCGCGCACCAAGACGGTCACGCGCGACCAGCCCAAGGTCGGCCGCAACGAGCCCTGCCCCTGCGGCTCGGGCAAGAAGTACAAGAAGTGCTGCGGCGCCAACGCCTGAGCGGGCGGAGGCATCGCCGTTGGTGCTATGATGAAGGCGGGGCCAGGCTGAGGGAGCCGGCCCCGCCTTCCTTCTGGAACAGTATTAACGAAAGTCTCTAAGGAGTCGTTATGCCTCGCACGCTTAAACTCCTGCCCGCCGTCTGCGCGCTCGCGGCCCTATTCTCGCTCTGCGCGCCCGCGGCCCTCGCGCGCCAGACCGCCCCGGCGCAAGGCCCCGCGGACGACTTCGAGCGCGGCAAGCGACTACTCGCGCAGGGCAACGCGGACGCGGCGGCCGACGTGCTGGGCCGCGTCGCCGAGAGCCACAAGACGGACGCGGACGTGTGGTACGAGTTCGGCCTCGCACTCACCCACACCCACAGGCAGAAGGAGGCGCGCAAGGCATTTGAGCGCGCCGTCGAGCTGCGCGACACGGCACCCGCGCGCACCGGGCTCGCCTTCACGCAGTTCCTCCTCCGTAAGACCGATGACGCCGAGCGCGAGGACGCGCGCCGCAACCTGACGACCGGCACCGTCCGGCTGCGCGCTGTGCTCGCGGCCGACGGCCGCGTCAGGCACATCATGGTCGTCGAGAGTCTGCCCGACGGACTGACGGAGAGGTCAATCGCGGCGGCGCGCCTGATCAGTTTCACGCCCGCCACCCTCGACGGCCGCCGCGTCTCGCAGTACGTCATCCTCGAATACAACTTCAACGTCGAAACCCGTTACACGAGAACCCCGCCGCAGGTCGTGATGCCCAAGAACCCGCGGGGGAACTCGCCGCTGCCGCCCCCGAACAGGCCCTAGAATCCATTCACGAACGAATGAGCGCTAACACCACCTCGAACAACCCGGTCGTGCAGGCCGTGCTCTCGGGCTCCGCGCCGCAGCCGGCGCGCATGGCGGCCGCGCGCGGCATGCTGCCCGTCCCGCAGGACGTGCTGCTCGAACTGCTCGTCGCGCTGCGCGCCGACTCGGACGAATCGGTGGCGCGCGCCGCCGAGGAGACGCTCGGCAGCCAGGACGCGGTGACGCTCCTCGGCGTCGCCTCCGCGCAGGAGACGGCGCCCGCGGTGCTCTCCTACTTGGCCTCCCGGCCGGGGCTCGCGCGCGAGGTGCAGGAGTCGCTCGCGCTCAACGCCTCGACGCCCGACGAGGCCGTGGCCGCGCTCGCGCGCGTGACCGCCGAAGGGCCGGTGCTCGAACTCGTCTCCCTCAACCAGCAGCGCCTCATCCGCGCGCCCGCCATCATCGACGCGGTGCTCGCCAACCCCGCGCGCACGTCCGAGGCCGACCGCCGCGTCCGTGAGACGCGCCGCGAGTTCTTCGAGAAGGAGCGCGGCGCCCGGCAGGTCGCCGAAGAGATGCGCGCGCGCGGACTGGGCGCGGCGGCCGAGTTCGTCGAGTCGGCCGAGTCCTTCGGCGCCGAAGGGGGCCTGAGCCTCGACGACGCGTGGCTCATCGCGCAGCACATCGAGGTCTCGGACGTTGACGTTGACGACTCGTGGCTCCTCTCCGAGCGCTACGAGGAGTTGCTCGACGAGACGTTCGAGCAGCGGCAGGCCGCGGCCGAGCGGGTCGTCGCGGAGGCGCTCGGCGAGGGCGGGGCGACGGCCGCGCCGGAGCGCGTCGCGCTCATCCGCCGCATCATGCTGATGAAGGTCAAGGATCGCATGAAGCTCGGGATGAAGGGCGACCGCGAGGCGCGCTCGATCCTCATCCGCGACTCGAACAGGGTCGTCGCGACGGCCGTCATCAACAACCCGCGCATCACCGATCAGGAGGTCGAGGCCATCTCCGCCATGCGCACAGTCGCCGACGAGGTGCTGCGCCTGATCGCGATGAACCGCAACTGGGCGCGTCAGTACCCGATCATCCACAACCTCGCGCGCAACCCGCGCACGCCGCTCCCGACGGCGATGTCCATCCTCCCGCGCCTCCACACCAAGGAACTCAAGGCCCTCGGCCAGAACCGCAACGTCTCCGACAACATCCGCCGCCAGGCGCTCCGCCTCGCCACCGCCCGCGGGCAGTAAAAGGCCGTGAACGGTAAACCGTGAACCGTGACAAGAAGAACTTGTATTCCTCTTGTCACGGTTCACGGTTTGCCGTTCACGGCTCTTAAAAAATCTCCGAGCCCTTGCGCACGACCGACCAGGCCACGTCGGCGAGGGTGTGGCTGGCGGCGCCCCACCAGAGGCCGGCGAGCACGGCGGCCAGTGCGCGCGGCCCCACGCCGTAAGCGCCGGCCGACGCCTCGACGAACCTCCAACCTTGCGCCACCTCGCGCCACCCCGGCGCCCCGCCACCCGAGAGGAAGACCGCCCGCGCGTAGACGCACGCCCACGCCACGAGCGTCAACACCGCCGCGAAATAGACGACCCGGATCAGCGTCCCGAAGACGATGCCGTGCGACCAGCGCGAGCGGTGCCGGAAGATGACCTTGTACGGCCACCACAAAAACCGCAGCGGCCCCCAGCGCGTGTACTGCCGCGACTGTATGTCGAGGTCAGGCCCGAACATCAGCCCCCCGAACAGCATCGCGGCCGTCGCCGCCGCGCTCAGCCACACGCTCCCCGTCAGCCCCCACGCCGCCGCGAACGTCGGCGGGGCCAACACCAGCGTCACCATGTCGTGTGTCTTACCCGAAGGCATGAGAACAGTAGACAGTAGGCAGATGGCAGTAGGCAGTGCGCCCCGCGTTATGGAAGTTGAAAGTTAAATCGGAGTTTTCGAAAGCGAAGTTCTTAACTGCCTACTGCCATCTGCCTACCGCCTACTGCTTATAGCATGCGCCGCGCGGCGGAGACCAGCCGTTTGCCCGTGCGTCGGGCGGGCGTGTACACTGTCGAGCTTCGTCGGAGCGTGCATGGGTAAAAAGGGAAAGGCGCAGGAATTTTTAGAGTACGCGGCCACGCGTGCGCTGCTGTCGGGGCTCGGCGCGCTGCCGCGGCCGGCGGCCGTCTCCGTCGGGCGCGCCCTGGGCCGCGCGGCCTACCGTGTAGCGGGGGGCCTGCGGCGCACGGGCACGCGCAACCTTGAGCTGGCCTTCCCCGAGATGGACGAGGCGGAGCGCGCGCGAGTCCTGCGCAGCTCGTTCGAGAGCCTGGGGCGCCAGCTCGGCGAGGTCAGTCAGTTCCCGCGCGCCACCCCCGAGCGCCTGCGCAAGATCGCCGAGTACGACAGCGAGGACGTTAAGCTCCTCGACGTGGCGCGCGAGCGCGGCCGCGGCGTCATCTTCCTCACCTCGCACCTCGGCGCGTGGGAGATGCTCTGCTTCGCGCACTCGGCGCTCTACGAGCCGCTGAGCTTCCTCGTCCGCCCCCTGGACAACCCGCGCATCGACCGGATGGTCGAACGTTTACGCACGCGCTTCGGCAACCGCCCCATCGACAAGGGCGCCGCCGCGCGCACCGCGCTCCGCCTCCTCAAGCAGGGCGGCACCCTCGGCGTGCTCGCAGACCTCAACACGCAGGAGCGCGAGGGCGTCTTCGTCCCCTTCTTCGGCCACCTCGCCTGCACGACCGCCGGCGTCGCCACGCTCGCCCTCCGCACCGACGCCACCGTTATCCCGGTCTGTGCGCCCTGGGACGAAGCGCGTGGCAAGTTCGTCTTCCGCGGCGGCCCCGTCATCGAACTCGTCCGCACGGGCGACGACCGGCGCGACGTGGAAATCAACACGGCCAACTTCACGGCCGCCATCGAACGCCACGTGCGCATGTTCCCCGACCAGTGGCTCTGGATTCACAAACGCTGGAAGACGCGTCCCAAAGGCGAGCCCGACCTCTACGCGCGCCCGACACAAATTCCTTCGGAGAGCCCCTCCGAAGCAAAAATTTCTTCACAGGCTCCAACCGAAAAGATTTACAAAGCTTAGTGCGCGAGTTTTCACAAATTACTTTAACCTTTGAGGCTCAAAGGTTTACGATAACCTCCCGGGCTTGTCACAAATTTGTTGAGAACGTTGCATTTTCTTCTTGACAGTTAACAAAAAATACGTATAATTCCTCACCAAGTCACGAAGCAATCGGTAATCTTAAATTGAGCAGTGCTTCGAAGATGATTGACAAGAGCGGCCGGGTTGGTTCATTCGGCCTTACGGGCAGGGGCAGTTCCTAATTTTCGCCCCGGTAAGGTTGATCAGTTCTAAAGCTATATTTTCCGCCCGTCCAACACGACCGCCAAAACAGCCGGATCGCCCGTATGTGACGATCTCCAGCAAATAGTCAACGCCACCCTGAATCTCCGAGCCTGCCCGAAACAACGCCCCGTCGGTTTACCCTAGACCGACGGGGCGCCTTCTTTTGTGTGTGGGAATTTTTGGGCGCTTACTTGATAAGCTCTTTAGCGGCCCCGCGCACCGACTTCCGCCCGGGCTCTTGCTTGCCGTCCTTAGGTTCGCGCTCCTCGGCTCGACGGAGTACTCCTTTGAACTGGATGTTGATCGTGCCCCCGAAGAGTGCGAGGCCGACCAGCGCGATCAAGACAAGCTCGCCGATGCCCATAATCACCTCAAACTTCCTGTAGGTTCTACATTACATTGCCAAGCCCCCGTCGGCCTGGATGACCTGGCCGGTGATGTAGCGCGCGTCGTCGGAGAGGAGGAAGCAGGCGATGCGCGCGACCTCGGCCGGCTCGGCGTAGCGGCCCATGGGTATCTGCTCGCGCAGCTTCTGCCGGTACTCTTCGTTGAGCGCCTGCGACATGTCGGTGGCGACGAGGCCGAGGGCGAGCGCGTTGACCGAGACGTTGCGGCTGGCGACCTCTTTCGCCAGCGCCTTCGTCAGCCCGATCATGCCGGCCTTCGAGGCTGAGTAGTTCGACTGGCCGCCCATACCGACGACGCCGCTGATGGAGGAGATGTTGAGGATGGAGCCGCCCCCCTCGTTCTTGAGCATGTGGCGGAGGGCGGCGCGCGAGAAGTTCCAGGCGCCCTTGAGGTTCGTGTCGATAACGGAGTCCCAGTCCTCCTCCTTCATGCGCAGGACGAGGTTGTCGCGCGTGATGCCGGCGTTGTTGACGAGGAAGTCCACGCGCCCCAGCTCGGCCTTCACCTGCTTGACCATCTCGGCCGCGGCCTCCGTGCTCGCCACGTCGCACTGCGCGGCGAGCGCGCGCACGCCTGAGCCCTCGATCTCCGCCTTCAAGCCTTCGGCCGCCTCCGCGCTCTGCGCGTAGTTGAAGGCCACGTCGGCGCCGCGCCGCGCAAGCTCTAGGGCGATGGCGCGGCCGATGCCGCGCGTGGCGCCGGTGACGACCGCCGCACGCCCCGCAAAGGGTTTCACTTCGGCACTCAAGCTTTTCTTCCTCCGTTACAGTGTGTTCGTGCGAGCGGGCATATTAACACACACGGCGGCCGCAGCCGTTTGGCGGAAGGCGGGTTTTATTGTAAAGATTAGGCAGAGCGCACAACGCAACGCGCACGGAGGGGTGGCATGAAGTTAATCGTCCTCGCCGCGGGGTACGCCACGCGGCTCTACCCGCTGACGCTGAACCAGCCGAAGCCTTTGCTCGACGTGGCCGGCAAGCCGATGCTCGAACACGTGCTCGACAACCTCGCGCCCGTCGAGGAGATCGACCACGTCTACGTCGTCACCAACGGCAAGTTCGCCGGCCACTTCGAACGCTGGGCCGAGGGCCGCCGCTCGCAGAAAGACGGGCCGGAGATCACGGTCGTCAACGACCACTCGACCGACGACTCGAACAAGCTCGGCGCCATCGGCGACCTGAACCTCGTCTTGAACCAGGCGGCGGTTGTTGACGACATCGTCGTCGTCGCGGGCGACAACCTCTTCAGCGAGCCTCTCGTCGGGTTCGGCGAATACTGCCGTGCGAAGGCGGCGCCCGTGCTCGCCGTCTACGACGTGGGCGACCTCGAAGCGATCAAGAAGTACAACTCCATCGACGTTGACGACGACGGCCGCATCACCTTCTTCGAGGAGAAGCCCGCGAGCCCGAAGAGCACTCTGACGGGTATCGCGCTCTACTACTACCCGAAGGCGGCGCTGCCCCTCATCCGGCGGTACGTCGAGGAGGGCAACAACCCCGACCAGCCGGGCCGCCTCGTGCAGTGGATGTACGAGCGCACGCCCTTCTACACGTGGCGCGTGCCGGGCATCTGGTACGATGTCGGGTCGAAGGAGACTCTGGAGGAGGCCGGCCGAATCTTCTCTCGCCCGGCCGCGGGCGAAGGGAAGGGTGAGTAAAGCATGCTTGATCTGAACTACGTCCGCGCGAACCTTGACCGCGTGCGCGCGGCACTCGACGCGCGCGGGTTCCCCGCCGCGGCGCTCGACGACTTTGCCGCGCTCGACGCGGAGCGCCGCCGCGCCATCGCCGAGTCCGACGCCCTGAACGCGCGCCGCAACGCTTCGAGCCGCGAGATCGGCGCGCTGATGAAGGAGGGCAAGAAGGAGGAGGCCGAGTCGAGGCGCAAGGAGGTCGCCGAACTCAAGGAGCGCATGGCCGAACTCGAACGCGCGCGCGACGAGGCCGAGCGGCGGATGCAGGAGCTGCTCGCCACCGTCCCGAACGTGCCGCACGAGTCGGTGCCGGTCGGCCCAGATGAGTCTGCAAACAAAGAGGTGCGGCAATGGGGCGAGGCGCCGCGCTTCGACTTCGAGCCGCAGGATCACGTGGACATCGGCACGCGCCTCGGCATCCTCGACCTGGAACGCGCGGCGAAGATTGCCAGCGCGCGCTTCGCCATCCTGAAAGGTGCCGGCGCAAGATTAGAACGCGCGCTCATCAACTTCATGCTCGACGTGCACACGCGCGAGCACGGCTACGAGGAGACTTTGCCGCCCTTCATCGTCAACCGCGACTCTCTCTTCGGCACGGGTCAGTTGCCGAAGTTCGAGCAGGAACTCTTCAAGCTGACGGACGAGCGCGGGCTCTACCTGATCCCGACGGCCGAGGTTCCCGTCACGAACATCCACCGCGAGGAGATTCTCGACGCGTCGCAGCTCCCTTTGAAGTTCGTCTCCTACACGCCCTGCTTCCGCTCCGAGGCCGGCTCCTACGGGCGCGACACGCGCGGCGTCATACGCCAGCACCAGTTCGACAAGGTCGAACTGGTGAAGCTCGCCCTTCCCGAAAACTCTTACGAAGAGCTGGAAGGTCTGACGCGCGACGCGGAGACGATTTTGCAAAAGCTCGGGCTGCACTACCGCGTCGTCGCGCTCTCGACGGGAGACATCAGCGCCTCTTCGGCGAAGACGTATGACCTTGAGGTGTGGCTGCCCTCGCAGAACGCCTTCCGCGAAATCTCCTCGTGCTCGAACTTCGAGGCGTACCAGGCGCGGCGCGCGCAGATACGCTTCCGCCGCGCGGGCGGCGCGAAGCCCGAGTACGTCCACACGCTCAACGGCTCGGGGCTCGCGGTGGGGCGCACCTGGCTCGCCATCCTTGAGAACTACCAGCAACCGGACGGCTCGGTCGTCATCCCCGAAGCGCTCCGGCCGTACATGGGGGTGGAGAGGATAGAAGCGAAGTAGACAGTAGAAAAACAGGCGGCGCGGCTTTCATCCCTTGACGATGAGAACCACGCCGCCTGTGCCTTTCCCTACTGACTACTGTTTACTTCCTTTCACATCCCCTTCCCGGCGACGGTGCCCTGGTGGAAGGCCGCCTTCCACTGGCCGCCGCGGTTCGTCCAGATGGTCGAGTGGTACATCGTGACCGTCTTGCCGTGGTCGGGGCCGGCGGCCTTGTAGGTGATGAGCGTGGCGTCGGAGTCGAGCTTCGTCTCCTTGAACTCCGAGAGCGCCCACTTCGAGGCGTCGAACGACGTGATCATCTTGACCGAGGTCGCCTTGTCCATGACGCCCTCCGGCTCCACCTCGTAGGCTTCGGGCAGCAGGTAGCTCCCGAAGGCGTCCGAGTTCTTCGCCTTGATGGCCTCCCAGACGGCCTTCTCGGCGTCGGTGGCAGAGGCGATGGTCGCGG
>Ga0213876_10002822_pt1 | contig 10108 bp, 10 predicted proteins | sample BarmaccomBMRX_R9_FD_160113 | JGI IMG/M metagenome (GOLD analysis project Ga0213876, IMG submission 160113) | Root-associated microbial communities from Barbacenia macrantha in rupestrian grasslands, the National Park of Serra do Cipo, Brazil - RX_R9 | ecosystem: Host-associated > Plants > Roots...
AGCCCGACGCCGACGGCCATGCGCCCCTTGCGGTCGTCGTCGTCGATGCCGTGCTGAGCGGCAGGCTGCTCGGTTACGTGACCACGCGCATCTGCGTTCACGATCGGCCGTGCCGGGATCTGGAATAGACCGCGTCAGATGCCGAGCCAGTCGAGCCCGTTCGGCAGCGCCTCCGCGGCATAGAGCAGTTGCAGCACGCGCCGCCGCCCCGGCGCGAGCGCGCGCGCCGAGGCGTGGAGGATCGGCGTGGCGTAGAGCCAGACGTCGCCCCGCGACGCCTCGCAGGCGAAGGTCTCGAGGCGCGCCGCCAGGGCCTCCATCTCCGGCTCGGCGACGCGGCCGAGCAGGTGCGAGCCACGCAGGATCAGCAGGGGCGCGTTGTCCGGCCCGGCCGGATCGAGATGGATGCGCAGGGTGAGCAGGCGCGCGAGGAGCGCGAACGGCGGCACGGCGTGCACGATACCCGTTTTCACCGTCCAGCTCGCGAAGCCCGGCGTGTCGATCCGCCGCCGCAAGGCGATGGTGCGGTCCTGGTGCCAGCCGACCGACCAGTTCCGCCTCGGCGACTTGTCGAACGGGATGGCGCGGACCGGGCGCCCCGCCGGGCCGAGCACCGAAGCGGCGAGCTGCGTCGCCGGCGCGACCGCATCGGCCAGGCCGGGGAGGGGCCGGAAGCGCGTGCCCGGCCGCGCGTCCGGCGCGGCGGCAAGCATCTTCTCCAACGCGGCGATCTGCGCGCCGGCGAAGGCAGCGGGGAAAAGCTGCGCGCCGTCGGCGGCGAGCGTCGGCGCGCGCGGCGGGGCCGCGCTGGCGACGGCCCCTGCGGCTGCGGCTGGCCTCAGTGCGGCTGCGCGGCGGGCTGCGCCGGGGGCTGCGCGGCGCCGGTCGTCTGCGCGGCGGGCTGGGCGGCGACGGTGGGCTGGGACGGCGCGGCGGTGGCCGGCGCCGGCGCGGCATGGGCGACCTGGTCCGGCGGCAGCGACATCTGGAAGATGTCGTTGAAATTGGCGCGTGCGTCCTCGACCTCGAGATTGGCCGACTCCTCGGCGCTCGCGCGGGTCGAGCGCGAGGCCATGTCGCGCTGGATGATCGCCTGGCGGAACGCCGTCTGCTCGGCGGGGCAGGCCTGCGGATATTCGGTGTTGAACTGGGCCAGGGTCTTATGGGCGTGGGTGCTGGCGTCGACGAACACCCGGAGGCAGTGCGTGAAGCTTTCGCGCGCGGCGCGGGTGGTGTCGGACGCCTGCAGGGCCATTGCGGCGGAAACGATCACGAGTGCAGTCGAAATCATGGTTCAATCCCCCAACTGCTTGAGAACAGGGAGGATGCGCCACTAAAGGGCAAAAAGGAAGCGCTTTTTGCCGAATATGGGTTATCCCGGGCGAAGCCGCCGCGTGCCGTCCGCCGGCCCGAATCCGCGCCTGTTTTCGCCTCGGCGGCAGCGGCCGATCGGACCCTTGGCGACCGCGCCCGCAAACCTCGTCGGGAGCGGCCCGCGCGCGGCGCTCTCAACCCATCCCGCTCAGCCCGGCGTCACCGCGGACGAGGCGATGTCGTCCACCGCCTTCCACGAACCGTCGGCCTGGCGCCGGTAGGTGGTGACGTAGCTGCCATGATCGTCGAATGGGCGGTGGCTGCGGGGGTCGGTCATCCGCATCGTATAGGTGCCCTGGGTGTAGGCGAGGTCGCCCGCGGCCGAGACTTCGACCCGCTCGGCATGGAAGTGGAGCGCCAGCGCCGGATCGGCGACCATCTCGGCAATGCCGGCGCGGATCTGCGCCATGCCGACCATGCGGCTGCCGGGCGCCATCAGCACCGCGTCATTGGTATAGTGGGCGGCGAGGCGGGCGACGTCGCGGTGCGCCCAATCCTGGTTCCATCTTTCCTCGAGCGCGCGGATGGCGGCGGCGGCGCCCCGGCTTCCGGCGCGATGGTGCTGGGCGGCGGCTGTGCCGAAGCCGGCGGTGCAGAGCGAAGCGGCTGCGGCCGCGGCGAGCAGGATCTTCATGGCGGGTTCCTCCTTGAGCTGGCGGATTCGACGCAAGCGGACGACGCAACGGACAAGGATGGCGAGGAGGGTAGAGGGTCCGCCGGACAGGGCAAGCCGGAACCGGGTTCCGGCGGCCGGCGATTCGCCCTCGAAGCGACCGTCGGCCACGTGCGGCCCGGCGGGCCGGCCCGCCCGAACGCCGCCGCCACACGCCGGCGTTCGGGCAAGCGCGCGCGTTCCCAACGATTTTTTGCGTTCTCCGCCTTTGCCGGCCGCGGCCGCGGCGCATCCGTATCGCAGCCAAGTGCTTAGACTGGAACGACAATCGTCGTTCCGGGAACGGCAGAGGCGCGTCAGCCGGGTGCGACAATAAAGTCACAGCCTGGCTTTGATTGCCGGACACCCCGATCGCGATGCAACCGCAGAGGCGGGATATCGTTTCCGGGCGGACTGACTTTCGCGGTTTATCTTCTGGATGCGCTGCGGCATTTCAGCAACAGGTAGGGGGCGAACCGCGCTTGCACGGAAACCCCGCTTACCGTAAGGAGTTCACGTCGTTCCCGATCGGGACGCAGAAGAAAGGGGAAGATTATGCGGAAGCTCGCCATTGTTGTGGCGCTGTCGTCCACCGTGCTCGCGACTCCGGCATTTGCGCGCAATGGCGCCTGGTATGTCGGCGGCGATTTCGGTGCGATGATCGTCGAGGATGTCCAGTTTGACTACGGCCTGAATCCCACGGTGCCGAGCTCGAACCGGGCGCAGCTCGTTCTCAACCACGACTACGGCTTCGATGGGGCCTTGTTCGTCGGCTACGATCTCGGCGCGTTCCGGCTCGAGGCGGAAGTCGCCTACAAGCGCGCCAACGTGAGCGATATCGAATTCTCGACGCGGGTGCCCGGTTATGGCGGCGGCCCGGTCGGCGGGGCGTTCGGGCCGAGGCTCGACCCGGCCGGCGGTGGTCGCACGAGCGCGTTGAGCTTCATGGTCAACGGCATGCTCGATTTCGGCGACGACGACGGCGTCAGCGGCTTCGTCGGCGGCGGTGTCGGTGTCGCCCGCATCGACTACAACAACGTCCGCGCCTTCTCGAATCAGGGTGCGATCGTCGACGATTCCGAGACGCGTTTCGCGTGGCAGGTCGTTGCCGGCGTCCGCCAGGCGGTCACCGACAATATCGACATCACCGTGCGGTACCGCTTCTTCAACGCCGACAACATTCGGACCGTCGATTATCGCGGTTTCGAGTCGAACTCGCGGTTCCGGTCGCACAGCTTGCTGGGTGGCATCACCTTCAACTTCGGGGCTCCGGTGCCGCCTCCGCCGCCGCCGCCTCCGCCTCCGCCGCCTCCGCCGCCTCCGCCGCCTCCGCCGCCTCCGCCTCCGCCTCCGCCTCCGCCGGTGTGCGCGCCCGGACCCTATATCGTGTTCTTCGATTGGGATAAGGACGACATCACCCCGCAGGCGTCGGCGATCCTGGACAACGCGGCCTCGGCTTATGCGACCTGCGGTAACGCCCAGGTGGTCATTGCCGGCCACGCGGACCGTTCGGGCCCGGCGGACTACAATGTCGGCCTGTCCCAGCGTCGCGCCAACAACGTCCGTTCCTACCTCGCCGGTCACGGCGTGCCGGACGGCGTGATGACGACGCAGGCGTTCGGCGAAAGCCGTCCGATGGTCGAGACCGCCGATGGCGTCCGCGAGCCGCAGAACCGGCGCGTGGAAGTCACCTACGGCCCCGGCTCCGGCTGGTAAGCAGGATCCCGCCGCTCCGGCGGCGGGACGCGAAATGATCGGGGCCGGTCTTCGGACCGGCCCCATTTTTTATGCGCGCCGGAGGCGCACTTATTTGGTGCGCGCAGAGACGCGGAGAGTCGGAGGTTCCGGCGGGCGTCCGCTGATGTACCGCGGTTTCGAAGCCGCGCTGCCGCGCGGGAATGCGCAGCCTCTCTGCGCCTCTGCGCGAATACCCATCGGAGATAGAGCGCTCATGAGCGCTGGTCCGAAGGCCCTGTTTCGGCGGGAGCGGCTTTGCTAGGACGCCGCCTGTTCAATCTTTGAGGATCGTCCATGCGGATCGCAATCATCGGGACGGGCTATGTCGGCCTCGTCTCCGGCGCCTGTTTCTCCGATTTCGGCCATGAGGTGGTCTGCGTCGACAAGGACGACAGCAAGATCGCCGCGCTCGACCGCGGCGAGATGCCGATCTTCGAGCCGGGCCTCGATCGGCTGGTCGCCCGCAACGTCGCCGCCGGCCGGCTCTCCTTCACCACCTCGCTCCCCGCGGGCATGAAGGACGCCGAGGCGATCTTCATCGCCGTCGGCACCCCGTCGCGCCGCGGCGACGGCCATGCCGACCTCTCCTACGTCTATGGCGCCGCGCGCGAGATTGCGGGCCTGCTCGACCGGCCCGCCGTGGTCGTCACCAAGTCCACCGTGCCGGTGGGGACCGGCGACGAGGTCGAGCGCATCCTGCGCGAAGCGGCGCCGGAGGCCGAGGTCGCGGTCGTCTCCAATCCCGAATTCCTGCGCGAGGGCGCCGCGATCGAGGATTTCAAGCGCCCGGACCGGATCGTCGTCGGCACCGAGGATCCGCACGCGATCGAGGTGATGCGCGAGATCTACCGTCCGCTCTACCTCAACAAGGCGCCATTGCTGTTCACCTCGCGCCGCACCGCCGAGCTCACCAAATATGCCGCCAACGCCTTCCTGGCGACCAAGATCACCTTCATCAACGAGATCGCCGATCTTTGCGAGGCGGTCGGCGGCGAGGTCCAGGACGTCGCCCGGGGGATCGGCCTCGACGGACGGATCGGCGCCAAGTTCCTCCACGCCGGCCCGGGCTATGGCGGTTCCTGCTTCCCGAAGGACACGTTGGCGCTGCTGAAGACGGCGGAGGATGCGCAGGCGCCGCTCCGCATCGTCGAGGCGGTGGTGCAGGTGAACGACGCGCGCAAGCGCGCGATGGGACGCAAGGTGATCAAGGCGCTCGGCGACGAGCCGCGCGGCAAGATCGTCGCCCTGCTCGGCCTGGCCTTCAAGCCGAACACGGACGACATGCGCGACGCGCCGTCGATCAGCATCGTCCAGGCGCTGGAGGATGCGGGCGTGAAGGTGCGCGGCTACGATCCGGAGAGCATGGAGCAGGCGCGCCCGCTCATGCCGGACGTCGAATTCTGCCGCGGCCCCTATGAAGCGGCGCAGGGCGCAGATGCGGTGGCGCTGGTCACCGAATGGGACGATCTCAGGGCGCTCGATCTCGAGCGCCTTGCCGCCTCGATGCGCGGCAGCGCGCTCGTCGACCTGCGCAATATCTATCCGCCTGAAGAGGTCGAGCAGGCGGGCCTGACATATTATGGTATAGGTCGCGCGCAGCGCCCATCGCAGGGAGACCGTCCATGATCCGAACCAGTCCGACCATCCTGATCGCTGCCGGGATCGCCGGCGCGGCGTTCGCCCAGCCCCAGCCCCAGATCCCGGCGCAGCCGCAGCCGCAGGTCCAGGAGGCCCCGACGATCATCGAACTGCGCAAGGCGGACGGCAGCCTCGCCGCGCGCGCGATGGTCTGGCAGGGCCGGACCGGCCTGGAGGTGCGCGTCCAGGCGGCCGGCCTGCCCGCCGGCCATTACGGCGTCCACTTCCACGCAGTCGGCCGCTGCGAAGGCCCGGCCTTCGCCAGCGCCGGCCCCCACTGGAACCCGACCAACCGCCAGCACGGCAGCCTCAACCCTGCGGGCCACCATCTCGGCGACATGCCCAATCTCGACGTCGACGAGCATGGCGCCGGGCGCCTCGAATTCACCATAGCCGGCGCCGCGACGAGCGGGCCGCAGGGCCTGTTCGATGCCGACGGCACCGCGATCGTGATCCATGCCGGGCCCGACGATTACCGCACCGATCCGAGCGGCAACAGCGGCGCCCGCATGGCCTGCGGCGTGCTGCGGGCCAGCTAGAGCGGCGTGTGCTGAATAAAACCCGTATCCGCTCATCCTGAGTAGGGACTGAGCCTGGCGAAGGCCCGTATCGAAGGACCGTCCTTCGATACGCCGTTTCGACAGGCTCAACGGCTACTCAGGATGAGCGACGGGATAATTCCACCTGAACACAACCCGCTCTAAACCACTTCCCCGGCCGCGCGGGCGCGCTCGGCGGCGCTCGCCTCGAGCGCCGCGATCCGGCGCGACGCGAGCCAGAGCGCGATCAGGGTGAACGGCGGCACGACGTAGAGCGAGAAGATGCCGGCGGCGAGGCTGCCGGTGACGTCGGCCATCTTGCCGGCGGCATAGGGGCCCAGCGCGAGGCCGACCATCGTCGTGCCGAGCACATAGGTCGCGCCGGCGGTCGCGCGCATCCGCGGCAGCACCACGTCCTGCAGGCTCGCGACCGCTGCGCCGACCCAGGCAGAGCCGAACAATTGGGCGATCGGGCTCAGCAGATAGAAGGTGCCGAGGCTCGGGGTCGTGAACATCCCCCAGACCGCCGGCGCCGGCAGGACCACCGCCAGCATGTTGACGAACAGCCGCCCGCGCGGATCGCGCCGCCGCCACAGGTCGGAGAAGATGCCGCCGAGGATCACGCCGGCCGCGGCCGCGATCGCCGCGCCGATGCCGAGCATCGTCGCCACCTCCTCGGCGGCGGCGCGGCCAGGCAGGAAACGGGCCGGCGCTGTCGCAGCGCCGTAGAAGGTGCGGATCGCATAAGGCGGCGCCCAGAAGCTGATCGCATAGGTCATGAACGAGATGCTGCCGATCGCGATCACCAGCATCACGACGGTGCGATTGCCCCAGATCAGCCTGTAGGTTGGCGGGTCGCGGTGGCGGAGCGCCTGGATCCAGGAGAAGACCGCGTAGATTCCGAGCGCATAGGCGGCCCATTGCATGCCGTCGCCGGTGAGCAAGGCGAGCCCCACGGCGATCGCGGCGATGACGGCGAGCGCAGCCAGGTTCACCGCCAGTGCGCCGGGGATCATCGCGGTGCTGAACAGGGTCAGCGGCGGCAGGATCGCGATGAGCTCGCGGCCGAAATCCCGCCAGGCGCCGGGCCGCGCCGCGGGCTGCTCCAGGCCGTCGAGCGCCCCGCGCCGCGGCTCGCGCAGGGTCAGCACCCACAAGGCGAGCAGCAGGCCCGGTATGCCGACCGCGAGGAAGGCGGCCTGCCAGCCGGCAAGGCCCAGAGGCGCGTCGGCGGCATGTGGCCAGGCCGCTTCCCAGCGGCTGCTGACCAGCCCGCCGACCGGCAGGCTGAGCCCGCCGCCGATATAGAGGCCGGCGGAATAGATGGAGAGCGCGGTGGCACGCCTCTCCCGCGGGAAATAGTCCGAGATCATCGAATAGGCCGCCGGCGACGCGCTCGCCTCGCCGACCCCGACGCCGATCCGCGCCGAGGCCAGCATCAGGAAGGAGGAGGCGAAGCCGGACAAAGCGGTCATGCCCGACCAGAGGGCGAGACCGAGCGCGATCAGGCGGCCCCGGTACCAGCTGTCGGCGAGCCGCCCGAGCGGAATCCCGAACAAGGCGTAGAAGACCGCGAAGGCGGTGCCGTAGAGAAAGCCGATCTGGGCGTCGGCGAGCTGGAGGTCGCGCTTGATGCCCTGGGCGAGGATCGAGATGATCTGCCGGTCGATGAAATTGACCGCATAGACCAGCACCAGGACGATCAGCGCATACCAGCCATAGGCGCTGACCCGGCGCGGCGGCGCTTGGCCCGGGTCGATCTCCCCCATCTTCCCCTCCGATTGTGCTTGTCTTTGCTTCTGGCTAGCAGAGCGAGGGCTTTGGCAACAAGGGCGGCGCGTGATGCCGGTTTCGATCCTGTTCGTCTGCCTCGGCAATATCTGCCGCTCGCCGCTCGCCGAGGGCGCGTTCCGCGCCGAGGCGGCACGGCGCGGCCTCGATGCCGAGGCGGATTCGGCCGGCACCGGCGGCTGGCATCGCGGCGAGCCGCCCGACCGGCGCGCGATCGCCGCGGCGCGGCGGAACGGCGTCGATATTTCCGGCCTGCGCGCCCGCCAGGTGACCCGCGCCGACTTCGACCGGTTCGACCGGATCCTCGCGCTCGACGCGGAGAATCTGGCCGATCTGGAGCGGCTGCGGCCGCCCGGCAGCCGCGCCCGGCTCTCCTTGCTGCTCGACCATGTGCCGGGGCGGGAAGGGGAGGCGGTCGCCGATCCTTATTATGGCGGCGACCGCCATTTCGACGAAACCTGGCGCGATGTCGCCGAAGCCGCGCGGGCGCTCGCGCGCGAGCTCATCGAGGAAGATGCCGCATGAGCCTGATTCTCCACGCCCACCCGCTGTCCTCCTATTGCTGGAAGGTGCTGATCGCGCTCTACGAGAAGGAGCTGGATTTCGAGCTCCGCCTCGTCAATCTCGGCGATCCCGAAGACCGCGCCGCCTTCGCCGCCTTGTGGCCGCTCGCGAAGATGCCGGTGCTCGAGGATCCGGCGCGCGCAGCGATCGTGCCCGAGACCAGCATCATCATCGACTATCTCGACGTCCACCATCCGGGCGCGATCCGGCTGATCCCCGAGGAGGCCGACGCGGCGCGCGGCGTCCGGCTCTGGGACCGGATCTTCGATCTCCACGTCCAGACGCCGATGCAGAGGATCATCGCCGACCGGCTGCGGCCGCCGGACGCTAAGGACGCCTACGGCGTGGCCGAGGCGCGCGCGTCGCTGGCCATTGCGCTGGCGACGGTCGAGCGCGAAGTGGCGGGCAGGAAGTGGGCCTGCGGCGAGGCATTCACCCTTGCTGACTGCGCCGCGGCGCCGGCCCTCTTCTATGCCGACAAGGTGATGCCGTTCGGCGCGGAACATCCCGCGGCGGCCGGGCTGCTCGAGCGGCTGAAGGCGCGGCCGAGCTTCGCGCGGGTGCTGGCCGAGGCCGAGCCCTGGTTCCAATATTTCCCGGCCGAGTGAGCGCGTTCGCCGAGCGCGTGGCCGAACTGACCGGACTCGCCCCGGACCGGCTCCAGCGTCTCGCCGGCGGCGATCTCAGCGAGGTGCTGCTGGTTCCGCGCGAGGACGGCGCGCCGCTCGTCGCCAAGGGCGGCCCAGCGATCGCCACCGAGGCGGCGATGCTGCGCGCGCTCGCCGCCGCCGGCGTGCCGGCGCCGGCGGTCGAGGCCGAGCATGAGGGCGTGCTGCTGCTCGGCTTCGTCGAGAATGACGGGATCTTCAGCCCGCATGCCTGGGCCGAGATCGGCGCCGCGCTGCGCGCGCTGCACGACCGGATCGGCGAAAGCTATGGCTGGCCGGCCGATTATGCGCTCGGCACGGTCGCGCTGGACAATCGCGAACGGAGCGACTGGCCGCGTTTCTGGGGCGAGCAGCGCCTGGCCGCCGCCGCGAGCCTGCTCGACCGGCCGTGGCGCGAGCGGGTCGACCGGCTCGCCGCGCGGCTTCCCGATCTGCTGCCCGCCGCGCCGCCCGCCGCCTTCCTCCACGGCGATCTCTGGACCGGCAACATCCTCGTTCGCGAGGGCCGGCTGGCGGCCCTGATCGATCCCGCCTGCTATCACGGCCACGCCGAGGCCGAGCTCGCCATGCTCCGCCTGTTCGACGCGCCGCCCGACGAATTTTACGAGGGCTATGGCGGCCTCGACGCGGAGGCGGAGGACCGGCTGCCGCTCTACCAGCTCTTCCCCGCGCTCGTGCACATGCGCCTGTTCGGCGCCACCTACGCGCCGATGGTCGATCGGCTGCTGCATTCCGTCGGCGCGTGACCGGCCTTCAGCCCAGCCGGTAGCGCTCCACCATCGAATAGACCGCGCCGTCCGGCGTCAGCGCGCTTTCGAACAGGGCGAAATGGTCGACGGTGAAGGGCGGGCTGGTCAGGCCGCCCACCTGCTCGAGCAGATTGCCGAGCGTCCCGGAGCTGCGCTTCAGCCGCGCCAGGGTGATGTGCGGCAGGAAGGCGCGCTGGTCCTCGGCGACGCCGACCCGCTTCAGCGCGGCGTCGACCTTCCTGTGCAGCGCCTTCAGCGGCTCGTGCGGCGCGAGCCCGGCCCAGACCGCGTCCGGCCAGCCGCGCCGGTCGAATGCGCCGATCCCGTTCACCGAGACCTCGAAGCTCGGCTGGTGCACCGCGCCGAGCGCGGCGTGGACGTCCCCGGCCCGGTGCC
>Ga0213876_10002824_pt1 | contig 10103 bp, 12 predicted proteins | sample BarmaccomBMRX_R9_FD_160113 | JGI IMG/M metagenome (GOLD analysis project Ga0213876, IMG submission 160113) | Root-associated microbial communities from Barbacenia macrantha in rupestrian grasslands, the National Park of Serra do Cipo, Brazil - RX_R9 | ecosystem: Host-associated > Plants > Roots...
ACCGACGATGACGATGCGGGGGCGGCGCGGCGTTGCTTGGGCCGCGGCCGCGGCGGCCTCGGGTGCCTGGTCGAACATGGCGCGCTCCGAAGGCTCAGGCGCGGCCGAAGAGTCGGTGGGCGATGACGGCATCGAGCGAGAGTGTGCCCGGCCCGCGCGAGATGATGAAGCCCAGCAGCGAGGCCCACATCAGATGCTCGGCCCAGTTCTCGGGATAGACCAGGAACTGGATCACCATGGTCATGCCGAACAGGGCCGCCGCACCGAAGCGGGCGAACAGGCCCAGTACGATCAGCACCGGGCACACCAGCTCGGCCGTGGTGCCGAGATAGGCCGCGACGTTGGTCGGCAGCAACGGCAGCGCGTACTCGTCGCGGAACAGGCCCAGCGTAGTCTCCCAGCTCTGGATCTTGACCAGGCCGGACTTGAAGAACACCGCGGCGACGGAGACGCGGAACAGCAGGCTGAAGACCGACTGCGGCACGCGGCCCAGCATGGCGCGCGTGGCGGTGAGGCGCGAGATCAGCGGGGCAGACGACGACTGCGACAGGGCAAGCGTGTTCATGATCGAGATCCTCGGCAAAGGGGTGGTTCGGACGCGGCGGCGACGTCGATGCGGTTGGGTGCGTCGACCCGGCGGTGGCGGGGGTTACGGTCCCGCCGGGTGAAGCGTCGCGCCGCGTCCGATCTCGGTGATCAGCTCTTCTTGGAGGTCAGCGAGCCGCCGACGATCTTGGCGCAGGCGCCGGCCGGAACGCTCAGCCAGGCGTCGGTCTGGCCGTCCTTCTTGGACGTGCCGGCGCAGGACGAGGTCGCGGTCTGGCAGTCGTTCTTGCCGGCCTTGGCGACGCCGAAGCACTTCTCGGTCTTGGCGTCCTGCGCGCTGGCGGTGCCGGCGACAGCGACGGCGGCGATCAGGGCGCTGGCGATGATGGCGGTGGTCTTCACGGTTCAGTCTCCTCAGGTTTCGTTGGCGTCCGCGATCTGCGGATGACGCGAACCTGCCTGAGGCGCGGCCCAAGCTGAAATATCGGCTCCCTATTGCGTCGATGCGTGGCGCCTATGGCAGGCGCAGCAGCAGCCGGACAAGCCAGCGCGTGCGCGGCGAGAATAACGCGTTCGTGAAGAACGAGCCGGCCGCACGCTTGCTGACTTCGCCGAGCGTCGGATAGGGCACGACCATCTGCGCCACAGTGCCGAGCTTCAAACCGTTTGCCATCGCCAGGCACCAGACGTGGATGAGCTCTCCCGCGCGCGGTGCTGCGATGCCCGCGCCCAGCACGCGACCGCGCTTGTCGGCGACGACCTTCACCAGGCCTGTTGTCTCGCGTTCGGTCTGCGCGCGATCGTTCTCGTGCAGTGGCCATCGGGCGATACGCACGCCGTCGCCATGCTGCTCGCGCGCTTGGGCCTCGGTCAGGCCGACCTGCGCCAGTTCGGGATCGGTGTAGGTCGTCCATGGCAGGGCGGTGGCGTGCACGTTCACCGGCAGCCGGAACAGCGCGTTGCGGATCACCAGCGAGCCGTGGAAGCCGGCCATGTGCGTGAACGGATGCAGGCCGTTGACGTCGCCAATGGCGTAGATGCGTCGGTTGCTGGTGCGCAGTCCTTTGTCGACCGTGATGCCGCGCTTGGTGAAGGCAACGCCAGCCTTGTCGAGATCGAGATCCTCGATGTTGGGTGCGCGGCCGGCGGCGACCAGCAGATGCGAGGCCTCGATGCGCTCACCACCGTCGAGCTCGATCGCGATGGCGCCGGCAGTGCCCGATACACGCGTAATCTTCACCTTGTCGCGCAGGACCACACCTTCGGCCTTGAGCCTCGCCGTGATGATTGCCGCGAGTTCCGGGTCGTCCTTGCCGAGGATGGTCGCGGCCTCCAGCACGGTGACGCGCGCGCCCAGCCGGCGATGCGCCTGTGCCATCTCCATGCCGATCGGGCCGCCACCGATGATCACCAGATGATCGGGCCGTTGGCGATTGCCGAACACCGTCTCGTTGGTCAGATACGGCACCGAGTCGAGGCCGGTGATCGGCGGTGCCGTCGGCCGCGAGCCCGACGCGACCACGAAGCGGTGCGCGCGAATCCGTTCACCGCCGGCGTCGACGGTGTCGGGCGATTCGAAGCGGGCGGTGGTGCGCAGCACGCGCGCGCCCAGTTTCTCGAAACGCTCGACCGAGTCGTTGGGCGCGATGGCGGCGATCACACCCTTCACGTGGTCCATGGTCGCGGCGAAGTCGATGGTGGGCTCGACGGAGGCGATGCCGAAGCGAGCCGCGTCGCGCATCGTCTGCGCGGTGTGGCCGGCGGCGATCAACGCTTTTGACGGCACGCAGCCGTAGTTCAGGCAGTCGCCGCCCATCTCGCCGCGCTCGATCAGCACGACGCGGGCGCCGAGCTGTGCGGCGCCGGCGGCCACGGTCAGCCCGGCCGAGCCGCCGCCGATGATGCAGAGGTCGCAATCGTGCGCCATCAGGCCTTCTCGCGCCGGCTCCTCAGCCAGCCCCACACCACCGGTACCAGCGACAGCACCGCCAGCGCCAGCAGCGGCAAATAGAGATGCGGATCGCGCAGCATGCCCAGGTCCGGCGTATGGCCCTGGTCGAAGACCTTGTCGAGCCCGGCGCCGATGCTGGCATAGACCGCCGTGCCGGGGATGATGCCGAGGAAAGTCGTGATCACGAAGGTCCGCGTCGGGACGCGGAAGAACGCCGGCACGATGTTGAGCAGCCAGAACGGGAAGATCGGCACGAAGCGCAGGAACAGCATGTAGGAGAAGGAGTGGCGGTTGAGCCCGTCCTCCATGCGCGCGAACCAGTTGCCGGCGCGTTTGCGCAGCACGTCGGCGAAGGCGCCACGCGCGGCCAGGAACACCACGGCGGCGCCCAGCGTCGCCGCGGTCACCGACAGCGCGGTGCCCGGCACGATGCCGAACAGGAAGCCGCCGAGCAGCGTGCCCAGCGCCCCGATCGGCAGCGAGAAGGCGATGATCAGCACGTAACCGACGAAGTAGATCGCCATCGCCAGCAGGCGGTGCTCGCCGACCCAGTTGACGAGTTCCATGCGATGCGTGCGCACGGTCTCGAACGAGAGGTAGCGATGCAGGCCGAAGGCGAAATAGGCGACGACGCCGGCGACGATCACCGCGAGCGGCAAGAAACGCCGCCAGCGTGGAGCGTCAGAAGGCCCGTCCGATGGCGCCGACTTGTCCATGCCGGCAAGCTGGCACGCGCGCACAGGCCCTGCGACTCAAATCACCGCACGGCAGGGTGAGCGCCGTTGGCGGCTCAGTTCCACAAACTGGAAACGGAGCGCTCGTCCGAGATGCGCTGGATCGCCTCGGCCATCAGCGGCGCGATCGGCAGCTGGCGGATGTTGGTCGAGCTTTTCACCGCCTCGGTCGCCTGGATGGTGTCGGTGATCACCATCTCGGTGATCGGCGAGGCGGCGACGCGCGCCACCGCGCCGCCCGACAGCACACCGTGCGTGACATAGGCATGCACGGCTTCGGCGCCGGCTTCCTTCAATGCCACGGCGGCGTTGCACAAGGTGCCGGCGGAATCGACGATGTCGTCGACCAGGATGCAGGTGCGGCCCTGGACGTCGCCGATGATGTTCATCACTTCAGACACGCCAGCGCGCTCGCGCCGCTTGTCGATGATGGCGAGGTCGGCGTCGACCCGGCTGGCCAGCGCCCGCGCGCGCACCACGCCGCCGACGTCGGGCGACACCATCATCAGGCGTGTGCTCTTGCCATTGAAGCGGCGCTGGATGTCGTCGGAGAAGATCGGGCCGGCGAACAGGTTATCGAGCGGGATGTCGAAGAAGCCCTGGATCTGCCCGGCATGGAGTTCCATGGTCAGCACGCGGTTGGCGCCTGCCTCGGTGATCAGGTTGGCGACCAGCTTGGCCGAGATCGGCGTGCGCGGTCCCGATTTGCGGTCCTGCCGCGCGTAGCCGTAGTAGGGTACCACCGCCGTGATCCGCCGTGCCGACGAGCGACGCAGCGCGTCGATCGCGATCAGCAGCTCCATCAGATGATCGTTGGTCGGATACGACGTCGACTGGATGACGAACATGTCCTCGCCGCGCACGTTCTCGAGGATCTCGACGAAAACCTCCATGTCGGCGAAGCGGCGCATATTGGCGCGGACCAGGGGCAGGTCGAGACGAGCGGCGATCGCCTCGGCCAGCGGCCGATTGCTGTTGCCGGTGAGAATCTTCATCGACGCGATCCCCGCCGCGCGCTCTGGCGGCGCGCAAAGCCTTACAAATAAAGGAAAATCCCCGTTTGCGGGCGGCACCATAAACAGCTTTGCACGGCCTGTAAACCGCGCGGCCTGGGACTATCTCACGCAGCCGCGATGACCTCGATCTCGACCAGCCAGTCCGGCGTCAAGGTCTGCACGACGATCGCCGTCGTGGGGATCGCGCGACCACCCAGCGCGCGCACGCGGGCATTCTGGTTGGCCTCGGCATAGGCCGCATCGCGCAGATAGCTGGTCAATCGCACGATGTTGTCCACCGTCATGCCGGCCTCGGCGAGGATACGGCGCAAGTTGTTCCAGATCAGCATCAGCTGCTCGTCGAGGCCCGCCGGCGCGCGGCCGTCGGCATCCAAACCCATGGTGCCGCTGACGAAGAGGAAACGCTGGACGCCGCTGACCTCGACCGCATGCACATAATCGGGTGTCGCCGCGTAGATGCCGTTGCTTGGGTTCCTCGGCGTGATCTGCATGGGTGCGACTCCCCTCAGCGTCCGCGCCGGATCAGCTCGAGGATGCCTTCGCTGGCGGCCAGCGTGATGACGTTCGCGACGCCGCCCCAGTCGGCGTTGAGCGCGCCGGCCTTGATGTCGTTGGCCTGCTCGAGATCGCCGAGCTGCTCGCCGCCTGGTCCCTTCAGCACCCAGCGGATGACGATGCGCTGCTTGCCGTCGGCCGGCTTGCTGACGTCGACCGAGCCGATCACCGTCAGGGCGCTGCCGTCGGGTGCGTCGACCAGCACGACCTCGTTTTCGCCCAGCGCGCGGCGCATGCCGGCTGTCAGTGCGTGATTGCCGTTGCCGGGCGCGCCGGTGACGCTGACCACGCGCACGCGCGGGAATTTCGCGGCGGCCGTCGGCGGTGATGGCGGCGGTACGGCGACGGGCGGCGCACCGCCTGGCGTGGGTGGCGGCGGCGCGGCGGACGTCGGCGTCACTGGGCCCGGCGCACCGCCGGCGGGCGGCACCTCGGTCGGCGGCAGCACCGTGGTCACCGCGCCGACCGGCGCGTTGGCCGGGTCGGCGCGGCCGATCATGTCGGCGACGTGATAGGCGCCGCGCGAGGCGACGCGCGAGATCAGGCGATCGCCGCCGTCGAGCCACTCGTCCGCCCGGGTACTGACAACCTGCTCGCGGCTGCCGATCAGCGTGCCCTTGGCGTCGCGCACGGTCCATGTCCAGGTGATGCGCAGCTCGTCCTTCACCTGTTGCGGTTTGCCGCTCACCTCGATGGTGCGCGGCGCGCCGCCGTTGGTCGTCGCGACAATGCCCTGCTCGCGCAGCGCCAGCACGATGGCGACCGGGAGGCGCTCGGCCATGGCATCGGTGACACCCTTGGGCGGCAGCACGACGAACTCTGCCTGCTCGATCGGCGGACGCCGGCGTGCGGCAATGGTGGCCGGGCCCTGGTCTTCCTTCTCGTCCGATCCGAGCTGGAACGGCCGCGGCAGGTCACCGCAGGCGCTCAACGCCAGCAGACACCAGACCAGGACGAGCCGAAGCAGGCTGCTAGATCGCGACACAGGTCACCAGCAGGCCCAACACGCAGAGCACGGCGAAGATCACCAGGTACGGCATCGCGCTCAGTCGACCAGCATGATCGCCGACAGGCCGCGGCCGTAATCCTTCACGCCCTGCAGCGTGTTGCGGCGATAGCTGAAGAACTGCCGCTCGTTGCCCAGCGTGTCGTGGCCGCTGTCCTCGGCGGTGGCGACACCCAGCAGCCTGAGCCGGCGCAGCAGGTAGCCGGGCAGGTCGAACATGTAATGGCCGGCACGGCGCGAGGCGGAGAAGAACGCGGCGTTGGTGTCGTCCTGGGCGATGAACGGCGCGGGGAACTCGGGGCCGACCTCGTAGGATTCGCGCGCGATGCAGGGGCCGATGGCGGCGTGCACGCGGGCACGCTGCGCGCCCAGCTTTTCCATCGCGACCAAGGTCGTCTCGACGACGCCGGCGAGCGCTCCCTTCCACCCAGCGTGCGCGGCGCCGATCACGCCGGTCGAGGTGTCGGCCATCAGCACCGGTGCGCAATCCGCCGACAGCACGCCCAGCGCGACGCCGGGCCTGTCGGTCACCATCGCGTCGGCCTTGGGCGCGCCGGGCGACGTCCACAGCGCCTTGTCGTCGACCGTCAGCACGGTCGTCGAGTGGATCTGATGCACCGTCAGCAATCGCTCCGGCGCCAGGCCCAGGCGGCCGGCGGCGCGGGCACGGTTCTCCGCGACGTTGGCCGGATCGTCGGTCGAGCCGTAGCCGCAATTGAGCGAGGCGTAGATGCCCTGGCTGACGCCGCCTTCACGCGTGAAGAAGGCGTGCCTGATATGCGGCAGGCGGGCGAGACTGGGTAGCGTCAGCACGGGCAATCGCCGTTCGTCGCGGATGGGGCGGCGAGCCGAGTCATATGAAACCGGCCGCCGGGGGCAGCGCCGGATCACGCAACGCGATCGCGCGAAACAGGGTGCCCATTTGATCGGGGTCGATCAAGCGTCGCAACGCCACGCCGATCGTTTCCGCCTGATCAGGCGTCGCCATCTGACGCAGCAGCGCGGCACGGGTCTCGATGCCCAGATCGCGCAGAAAATCGCCCTGCGCCGTGGGACCGTCGATCATGGCCCCGGCCTGGTGGGCTGCACGATGGACGGCGGCGAAATCGACATGGGCTGTCAGGTCGGCCTCGCCGATCGCCTCGAACACGCCGCTGGGCTTGTGGGCGCGCAGTGCCTGCAAGGTGTCGCCATTGGTGCCGGACTCGTAACCGTAGTCGATGAACAGCGCGGCGCCGCGGTCGGCCACAATGCGGCGCGCGACATCGGATACCAGGGACGTGACGGACGGCGACAGCTCGGCGACCGCGCCGACGCGATCGATCGCGCGCACCGGGTCGGGCAGCAATGCGGCCAGCGGCGATTTACCGGGTGCCGAGGCGAAGGCGAACTCGCTGTTTCCGCGCGCCAGCCCCACCATGCGCTCCGCCCAGCCCCAGGGCTGGCGCACGAGCTGGCGGATCGGCAGCGCGTCGAGGAATTCATTGGCGATCAGCAGCAGCGGCGCACCTGGCGGCACCTCCGCGAAGCGTTCATGCCAGTGCAGATCGAAATAGTCGGCCAGCGCGCCGCGCTGCAGGTCGCGCAGACCGGCGTGGATCTCGATGAGATGCAGGTCGAGCGCGTCATGGAAGCCGGGCACCGCGCGGGTGGCGCGCAACGCGTCGAGCAGCAGCGTGCCGCGGCCCGGGCCGAGCTCGACCAGGCGCACGTGCTGCGGCGAGCCCAGCACCAGCCAGCGTTCGGCCAGCCAGGCACCGACCAGCTCGCCGAACATCTGGCTGATTTCCGGGGCCGTGACGAAGTCGCCGCCGGCGCCCAGCGGTCGGCCATTGCGGTAGTAGCCCAGCGCCGGGTGGTTCAGCGCCTCGGTCATGAACTCGGCGACGGTGATCGGGCCGGCCAGCGCGATGCGGCGGCGCAGGATGTCGGCGAGTTCGGCCATGCCTTAGGCTGGGAGCCGCGGCCGATTGAGCGCGCGGGCGATCAGCCAGGCACCGAAGGCCACCAGGGGCAGCGACAGGATCATGCCCATGGTCAGCCAGTTGCCGACGAGGTAACCGAGATGCGCGTCGGGCTCGCGCCACAACTCGCCGGTGATGCGTGCCATGCCGTAGCCGGCCCAGAACACACCGCAGATCAAGCCCGGTCGGCGGCGCATGCCGAAGACCTGCCACAGCGTGAGGGTGATCGCGAACAGGATCAGGCCTTCGAGGCCGGCCTGGTAGAGCTGGCTGGGATGGCGCGGCACTTGCAGCGGATCGCGCGGGAAGATCATCGCCCACGGCACGTCGCTCGGCCGGCCCCACAGCTCGCCGTTGATGAAGTTGGCCAGGCGCCCGAAGAACAGGCCCTGTGGTGCCATGATGGCGATGACGTCGGCGAATGCGAACAAATCGGCTTTCTGCTTGCGGGCGTAGAAGATGATCGCCAGCGTCACGCCCAGCAAGCCGCCATGGAAGGACATGCCGCCCTCCCACACCGTGAAGATCTTCAGCGGGTTCGAGAGATAGAAACCGGGCTTGTAGAACAGCACGTAGCCCAGCCGGCCGCCCAGGATCACGCCGAGCGCCGCCCAGAACAGGAAATCGTCGAGTGCCTTGGCGCTCATCACGCGGGGCGTCTGTTCGACGATGCGCCGCGCCATCACCCAGGCGACGACGAGGCCCGTGATGTAAGCCAGCGCGTACCAGCGGATGGCGAGCGGGCCGATGGCGATCGCGACGGGATCGATGTCGGGGTACGGAATGATCGCTGGCAGCATGGGCGCGGGTGTAGCGGCCCGAACAGCCGCTGTCACGCGAGGCGTTGTCGCTGTGCCCTAGTCGTCCGGCGGCACGAACATGTAACCGGCGCCGCGTACGGTGCGCAGCGACATCGGCCGTGCCGGGTCGGTTTCGATCTTGCGCCGGAGTCTCAGGATGCGGATGTCGATGGCGCGGTCGAAGGCTTCAGGCTCGCCGGTGCTGGTGGTCTCCAGCAGCCAGTCGCGTGCCAGCGGCCGGTTGGGATGCTCGGCGAACAGCCTCAGCAGCTCGAACTCGCCGGAGCGCAGGAAAACGTCCTCGCCTTGCAGCGTCGTCAGGCGACGCGTCTCGAGATCGAGCAGGCAGCGGCCCATGCGCACGCGCGGCCCGTCGCCGGCGGCCGTCGCGTCCGTGCCACCCGAACGGCGCAGCACCGCCTTGACCCGCGCCAGCAGCTCGCGCGACTCGAAGGGCTTGGGGATGTAATCGTCGGCGCCGGTCTCCAGCCCGACGACGCGGTCGACCGTGTCGCCGCTGGCGGTCACCATGATGATGCCGACGCGTTTGCTGCGCTCGCGCAGGTAACGCGCCAGCGCGAAGCCGTCTTCGCCACCCGCGAGATGCAGGTCGAGAAGCACCAGCGCCGGTGGGTCCTTCTCGACCAGCTTGCGCAGGGCGCTGCCGTTCTCGACGCCCGACGCGCGATAGCCGTTGGTCGACAAATAGGCGATGAGCGCTTCGCGCTGAAATATTTCGTCTTCAACGACGATGACGTGCGCGCGCGAATCTTTTGGTACTGCCACGAACATTCCCCACTCCACGCAGAGTGCCGAGCCCTTGCGCCGCAAGCAAGCTCAGCGGTGCGGATCGTTCGTCGACAAGTATTCAGTGATATAGCAACGGACGCCGGCCTCCAAAGTCGTGAAGGGCGCGGAAAAGCCCGCTGCACGCAGCCGCTCGACGCGCGCCTCGGTGAAATACTGATAGCGCGCGCGGATCGCTTCAGGCGTGTCGACCCAGTCGATGGCGACGGGTCGGCCCATCGCGGCAAAGACGGCGTGCGCAAGGTCGAGGAAGCTGCGTGCCTGTCCGGTGCCGATGTTGAACAGGCCCGATACGCGCGGCTGGCGCCATAGCGTCAGCATGGCATCAACGCAGTCATCGACCCAGACGAAGTCGCGCAGCTGGCCGCCATCGGCGTAGCCAGGATTGTGCGAGCGGAACAGCTTTGCGCGGCCGCCATCGCGCACCTGCTCGAACAGCGCCAGCGCGACGCTGCGCTGGCCGCCCTTGTGATGCTCGTTGGGGCCGTAGACGTTGAAGAACTTCAGGCCGGCCCATGACGGCGGCGCCGACTCGCCGGCCGAGACCATGCGCAGCACCTCGAGATCGAAGCGGTGCTTGCTGGCGCCGTAGGGGTTGAGCGGCTCCAGCCGGCGCAGCGCCTGGCCGTCGAAGGCATCATCGAAGCCTTGCGCGCCATCGCCATAGGTCGCGGCCGAGGAGGCATACAGGAACGGGATTCACGCCGGGCGCAGAAGCGCCACA
>Ga0213876_10002825_pt1 | contig 10102 bp, 11 predicted proteins | sample BarmaccomBMRX_R9_FD_160113 | JGI IMG/M metagenome (GOLD analysis project Ga0213876, IMG submission 160113) | Root-associated microbial communities from Barbacenia macrantha in rupestrian grasslands, the National Park of Serra do Cipo, Brazil - RX_R9 | ecosystem: Host-associated > Plants > Roots...
AGGATGGGCATGTTCTGCGTCTCGAGCGTGTAGGTGCCCGGCGTGAAGACATCGGCGATCTTGCCCTCGTTCTCGAAGACGGCCGTCTGGCCTTCCCGGACGACGAGCTTGGCGCCCATCTTGATCTCGTTGCCCTGGCGCGGGAAGCGCCAGACGATCGTGTCGCGACTGTCGTCGAGGAACTCGACGATGTCGATGAACTGGCCCTTGACCCGGTCGAGCAGACCCACTGTGACTCCCACCCTGCGTCGATGACGTGCAGGGAGAAAGGTATCGGAGGACCGGCCGTCGGACCTGAAAATCCGGACAGTTGGGCCGAACGGCCCAATCGCGAACGCGGCTGCCTGCTTTGTGATGCATGAGTGACGGCGGAAGGTCGGTGGATCAGCACAGATCAGCAGGGCAGTCGCGACATCGGCGGAATGGGCCGGGCCAGCCTTGCTGCATCAGGATCTGCGCGCGCTGCCAGGCAACTTCGCACGGATGATCGATCATGTCGGCCCACCCGTAGCGCAGGGTCCACTGCCGTGCCACGGCACTGCGGTTGTCCCGGCGAAAGTCTCGCCAGATATCGCGGGCGCGATCGTGGCCGAGCCTCCCGTCGAGCTCCCAGTGCAGCGCCCACTCCTTGATCAATCCATCGAGGTACTCGCTACCGTCCGCGAGCCGCTTGAACTGGCGCTCACCGGCAGGCAGACCATGCCGCCGGTGCAGAGCCACGTCCCGGATCTCCAGATACGAATGCGCACCTCGCTCGATGTCGGGCAGCACCTCGAGTGCGATCTTGCGCCATCTGGTGAAGCTGCTCTGATTCAAAGCCGCACGCAGCCTGGGCACGGTGGTTCCGCGACCACGAATCGCGTCGGCAATGAGGCTCAACGCGGCTTCGGCGTTTCGACACGACGACAGCATGTCGAGCACCGTTCGCTCGATTCGAGTCCGCCGAGGAGTCCGCACCGGGTGGACGTCGTCGTCACGGAGGTCACGCGATCGATGGATGACCAGGCCTGGCTGGTTCCGAACCGTTCTCCCGTAAGGGATCGTCACGTGAATGGCGGCGGGGCGCTTGCACAGCCCTTCCAGCCAGCCTGCCGTGTCGTGGCTCAACGTCGACCCGGGGCCGGCGTAGAGCAGAGCGGCGTACAACATCGTGACCGGCGGAATCGGCCCGCTGAAGGTCACGTACGTTCGAGGCAGCGGCGACTGCCACCGACCGGTCGCGACAAGGTCGAAGACTCGCCGGTCGGACATGCCGGCAGTCCGGCACCCCGCGAGACCCACCGCACCCGCAGTGTCTGCGCCGAGATGCGCGAGAGTGCCATCGCGATGCGGATTCAACATGCTTTGAGCCTGCGTGGCTGGAGGCGCCGGGCTCAACGCCGTCGGCAAAGTTGTGGACGGACCTGTGCTGCTTCACCGACAGCGGGGGGTGTGTCACGCAGCACAAAGTCCGGATCGGTCAGCGGCGGGGAGGTTTGAGGACGGCGAAGGGATCCGTGATCGCGAGCTCGCGGCTCGAGAAGCGGTAGCGCATCGCCGGCCGCCCACCGCTCGGACCAGGCGCGCCGCGAGACTTCGTCGGTTCGATCAGGTCCCGCCGTGTCATGACGCGGGCCAGGTTGGTCTGCGTCACGGGATACCCGAGCGCCGCGCTGATGATGTCGCGCAGCTCCGACAGGGTGAACTCGTCCGGGGCGAGGGCGAACCCGATGTTCGTGTACGACAGCTTGGCGCGCAGCCGCTCGACGCCGGCCTCGATGAAGTAGTGGTGATCGAAGGCCGTCGCCGGCAAGTCCTCGACCGGGATCCATTTCGTGTCAGCCGGCAGGTGCGGTGTGGCAGAGCTCGGGACGACGCCGAGGTACGCCGTGGCCAGGACCCGTCCCCGCGGGTCACGTTTGATGTTGCTGTGGGTCGCGAGCTGCTCGAGGTGCGCCACCTCTCGGACGTCGACCTTTTCCGCGAGCTGTCGCAAGATCGCCTCACGGAGGCGTTCGGTCGGACCGACTCCGCCGACGGGTAGCGACCAGCGTTTTGCGTGAGGCGCTTGCGCGCGCTGCCACATCAACACCGAGAGCACGCCGTCACGCACTGACAGGACGACGGCCGCGACCTCGTGCGGATACGCGGTGAGACCCGGGGGAGTGGCCCCGGCGCGTGGCGCAGCCATCGCGTCATGTTACGGTTGGAGCAGTATTCGCCTCAAAGGCGAAAACCTGCCGAGGAGGGGGAGCCGGATGAGCTGGACCGATGAGGTACGACGGCTGGCGCGCGAGCGCGACGCGGTGATCCTGGCTCACAACTATCAGGTCCCCGAGATCCAAGACGTCGCGGACCACGTCGGCGACTCGCTCGCGTTGTCGCGGCTCGCCGCAAGCACCGATGCCTCGACGATCGTGTTCTGCGGTGTTCATTTCATGGCGGAGACCGCGAAGCTCCTCTCGCCGGAGAAGACCGTGTTGATCCCAACGGCGGCCGCAGGCTGCTCGCTCGCCGACACGATCGAAGCCGATCAGCTGCGCGCTTGGAAGGCCGAGCATCCAGACGCGATGGTCGTTGCCTACGTGAACACGAGCGCCGCGGTGAAGGCCGAGGCCGACATCTGCTGCACCTCGTCCAACGCCGTGGACGTCGTCGCCTCGATTCCCGCCGACCAGCCGGTGCTCTTCTTGCCCGATCAGTTCCTCGGTGCGCATGTGCAACGCCAGACCGGACGCGACAACATGCACATCTGGATGGGCGAGTGCCATGTCCATGCCGGCATCTCGCCGTCGGACGTCCGCGCCCAGGTCGCGGCTCATCCCGATGCGGAGCTGCTCATCCATCCCGAGTGCGGCTGCGCGACGTCAGCGCTGTGGCTGACCGGTACCGGTGACCTGCCGGCGGAGCGCACCCACATCCTGTCCACCGGCGGCATGGCGGACATCGCGAGCACGCTGACCGCACCAACCGCGCTGGTCGCCACCGAGGTCGGGATGCTTCACCAGCTGCGCCGGCTGAACGCGGGCGTCACCTTCCTGCCGATGAACGAGAAGGCCTCGTGCCGCTACATGAAGATGATCACCCCTGAGCTCCTGGTGCAGTGCCTCGCTGACGGGCGAGACGAGGTCACCGTCCCCGAGGAGGTCGCCGAGCGGGCACGGCGATCGGTCGAGCGAATGGTCCTGGTCGGCGCGCCGGGAGGCGGCGAGTGATGCGCGACGCCTACGAGGTCATCGTCGTCGGCTCTGGTGTCGCTGGCTTGTCGGTTGCGCTCGGCCTCGCCGGTCGGCGCCGGGTGGCTCTGGTCACCAGCGGGGAGTTCGCGGGTGGCAGTACCCGCTGGGCGCAGGGCGGGCTTGCTGCCGCGATCGGCGCTGACGACCGCCCGGCACTTCATGCCGAAGACACGGTGATCGCCGGTGTCGGTGCGTGCGACCACGATGCCGTCGCGGTGCTCACCGACGGTGCCGCACCGGGCCTCGTCGGTCTGCTCGACCTCGGTGCCGACTTCGACCGCGACGCCGAGGGACACCTGGCCCTGACCCGCGAAGGCGGTCATCATCGCCGCCGGGTGGTGCACGCCGGTGGCGACGCGACCGGTGCCGAGGTGAGTCGCGTGCTCGCCGCCGCGGTTCGCGATGCGCCGATCGATGTCATCACGGCCGATGTCACCGACCTGCTGCTCAGCAGTTCGACGTACCGGCCACAGGTCACCGGCGTCATCGCCGACGGCGTCGAGCTCACGGCGCGGGCCGTCGTCCTCGCGACCGGCGGCGTCGGCGGTCTGTATCCCGTGACGACCAACCCGGCGGAGGTCGCGGGTGAGGGTCTCGGACTCGCGCTTCGAGCCGGGGCGTCGCTGGTCGACGTCGAGTTCGTGCAGTTTCATCCGACCGCCCTCGCGGTCGACGGCATCGCCGGCCAGATCCCGCTGGTGACGGAGGCCCTCCGCGGCGAGGGTGCGGTGCTGATCGACGGCGGGGGAGCGCGCATCATGGCCGACGTCCATCCGCTGGCGGACCTCGCGCCACGCGACGTCGTCGCGCGGCGCATCGACCAGGTGCGGGCAACCGGCGATCGGGTCTTCCTCGACGCGACGCGCATCACCGATCTGTGCGACCGCTTTCCCACGGTGATCGCGGCATGCGGGCGGTACGGCGTCGACCCGATCGTCTCGCCGATCCCCGTCGCGCCGGCGCAGCACTACCTGTGCGGTGGCATCCGTACCGACCTGTGGGGAGCGACCGATGTCGCCGGCCTGTACGCCGTTGGCGAGGTCGCGGCGACCGGTGTGCACGGCGCCAACCGGCTTGCCTCGAACAGCCTGATCGAAGGCGCCGTCTTCGCGCGGCGGCTTGCCGATCGCCTCGCGAGTGCCTTGCCGCAGCGGCGTGCCGCCGGCGATGCGGTCGCCGCTCCCTCCGCAGCTGCGGGCGACGTCGCCGCGATCCAGCGAGCCATGGCATCCGGTGCGGGCATCCGGCGTAGTGCGCAGCAGCTCGCCGTTTCCCGGCGCGCGATCACCGCCCTTCCGAGCAGCGATCGGGCGCTCGCCGCGGACGCCATCCTCGCCGCGGCTGCGGCTCGCGAGGAGAGTCGCGGTTGTCACTGGCGTGAGGACTTCCCCACCACCGACGCCACATTTCAGCGCCATGTCGTCGTGCGGCTTGGCGCCGACGGCCGATGTGAAGCCGCGGTCGCCGGTGACCTGGAGCGCACCGCATGAGCCGCGACGCGTTGGTCGCGGCCGGGCTGGATCCGGGCGATGTCGCAGCCGTCATCGAGCGCGCGAGGTCCGAGGACCTCGGCACGTCAGGTGATCTCACCTCTGCCGCCACCGTCCCGGCCACGGCGACGATGACCGCGTCGTACGTCGCTCGCGACAACGGCGTGATTGCAGGGATGCCCGTGCTCGCCGCCATCATCGACACCTCCCTCACGGACGGCCGGCTCGAGAACCGCGTGACTGACGGCGATCGGGTGCGGCCGGGCGATCGGCTCGCGGTCATCTCGGGGAACGCTCGCGAGGTTCTCGCCGTCGAGCGACTCTCGTTGAACTTGCTCGGGCACCTCAGCGGCATCGCGACGGCGACGCGGCGCTGGGTGGATGCCGTCGAGGGAACCGGGGCGCGGATCCGGGACACCCGCAAGACCATCCCCGGGCTGCGTGACCTCGAGAAGTACGCCGTGAGGTGCGGCGGCGGGGTGAACCATCGCCGCGGCCTCGACTCTGCCGTGCTGATCAAGGACAACCACGTCGCAGCGGCCGGCGGCGTTGGCGCGGCGCTCGACCAGGTCGCGGCTGCATACCCGGACTCAGGCCTCATCGTGCAGGTCGAGGTCGACACCCTCGAACAGCTCGATGAAGCCCTCGCGCATGGCGCGACGCAGATTCTGCTCGACAACTTCTCGATCGAAGACATGACGCTCGCCGTCAAGCGGATCCGTGCCGCCGCTGGGGGCGTTCTGGTCGAAGCCAGCGGCCGGCTCCGGCTGGCGGACGCGCGGCGGGTGGCCGGCACCGGCGTGGATTTCCTCGCTGTCGGAGCGCTCACCCACTCGGCGCCGGTGTTCGACATCGGTCTTGACATGGAGGCCTGACCCGACCGGCGGTAGTGCGATCCGCTCGACACGGTTAGGCTCCGTGTCAAGTCGTCATCCCGGCTCGTCGCCGAACGGACAAGGGGCTCGCGTGGACACCAAGGCTGCTGTTCTCTGGAAGACCCACTCGCCGTGGGAGATCGAAGAAATCACGCTGGACGACCCCGGGCCGGGCGAAGTAACGGTCGAGCTGGCCGCCTCCGGGCTGTGCCACTCCGACGAACACCTCGTCACCGGCGACATGCGGATGCCTGACGACATGCAGGAGCTGCTCGGCTTCCCGCAGTACCCGATCATCGGCGGCCACGAGGGAGCCGGGACGGTCGTCGAGGTCGGTCCTGGTGTCACCAGTCTCGCGGTCGGCGACAACGTCGCGCTCTCCTTCATTCCCTCGTGCGGCCGCTGCCCGTCGTGTTCCACCGGCAAGCAGAGCCTCTGCGACCTTGGACAGTTCCTGATCGTCGGTCGCCAGATCGCTGGGCTGACCGCGCGTCACCACCTCGCCAAGGACGGCACCGACATCGGCATCATGTGCTGCCTCGGCACCTTCGCGCCCCACACCGTCGTCAACGAGGCGTCCTGCATCAAGCTCGAGGACGACATCCCCACCGACAAGGCCGCGCTGGTCGGCTGTGGTGTCACGACAGGGTGGGGTACGTCGGTCTACCGCGCGCAGGTGCAGCCAGGCGAGACCGTCGTCATCGTCGGCATCGGTGGGATCGGTATCAACGCCATCCAGGGCGCTGTCATGTGCGGTGCCCGCCACATCGTCGCGGTCGACCCGGTTCAGTTCAAGCGCGATTCGGCGCTGCAGTTCGGCGCCACCCACGCGGTGTCCGATCTCGAAGAGGCGTTCGCTCTCGTCGGCGAGATCACGTGGGGCGCCATGGCCGAGAAGGCGATCATCACGACCGGTGTTGCGGAGGGGTCGATGATCGCGTCGGTCATGGCGCTGGTGTCGAAGGGCGGCCGGTGCGTCGTCACCTCCGTCGCGGACATCGCCGCGACCGAGGTCACCCTCTCGCTGTTCGAGTTGACGCTGATGCAGAAGGAGCTCGTCGGCGGCATCTTCGGTGGTGCCAACGCCCGACGTGACATCCCCCGCTTGATGCGCCTGTACAAGGAAGGCAAGCTCAAGCTCGACGAGCTGGTCACGACCGAGTACAAGCTCGAGGACGTCAACCAGGGCTATCAGGACATGCGGGACGGCAAGAACCTGCGTGGCCTGATCCGCTACTAGCACCGCCCGGGCGCCGACTGTCAGAGGTGCGTGAGAGGTTGGCGTCGTGGCTGACTTCAATGACCAGGATCTCGCCGGCTCGACCTTCGACGACGTCCAGCTGCTCAACGCCAAGTTCCGCATGGTCGACTTCACCGGCTCCGAGCTCAAGCACGTGCGTTTCAAGGACGTCTCGATTCTCGGCGAGCTGGTCAACGTCGAGATCGAGGCCGATCTCGACAACGTCCGCATAAACGGCGTCGACATCGTGCCGCTGGTCGAGGCAGAGCTGAATCGCCGCGACCCCGATCGAGGGATCATCTTCGGTGCCCGCACGGCGGCGGAGATCCGCACTGCGTGGGACACGTTGCAACAGCTGTGGGAGCCGACCATCGCGAGGCTGCGCTCGCTTGCGCCGGACCTGCTCCACGAACGAGTCGACGGCGAGTGGTCCGCGGTCCAGACGCTTCGGCATCTGGTGTTCGCGACCGACTCGTGGATCCTCCGCGCAGTGCTCGGCGACCCCTCGCCCTACCACCCGCTGGACCTCCCTTACGACGAGATGCCGGACATCCCTGGTATCCCGCGGGACTACGAGGTGCGGCCGTCTCTCGACGAGATCCTCGACGTTCGGGCCGACCGGATCAAGATCATGACCGAACTCGTGTCCCGGCTCACTGATGGGCAGCTCGACGGCATGACCGAGCCGGTCGAAGAAGTCGGTTACCCCGAGTCTGAAGCCTTTCCGGTGCGTGGATGCGTGCGGTGCATCCTGATCGAGGAGTGGGAGCACCGCCGCTATCTCGAGCGCGACCTCGATCGATTGACGGCGCGGTGAGCCGGGACCTCGCGGCGTTCACCCGCATCGCGGCGATGGACCACGGGCTGTGTGTGGTCAACACTGTTCGCGTCGACGGCACGATCCAGTCCTCCGTCGTGAACGCGGGGGTCCTGGTGCATCCGACGTCCGGTGACCAGGCAGTCGGTCTGGTTGCGGTTGGCGGCTCGGCGAAGCTTGCCAACTTGCGGAAGCAGCGCCGGCTGTCGGTGGTGGCGCGATCGGGGTGGCAGTGGGCGACGGTCGAGGGTGACGCGGACCTGATCGGGCCCGATGACCCCTGGCCCGGCATCGACGCGGAGGCCCTGCGGCAGTTGTTGCGCGAGGTCTTCACGGCGGCCGGCGGGACACACGACGACTGGGAGGAGTACGACCGCACGATGGCCGTCGAGCGTCGGACAGCGGTCCTCGTGACGCCCGTGCGGACCTACGGTGTCTCCCCTGAGTGAGCCCGCGCGCACCAGGCTGGGACTCGCACGATTGTGGCGGCCCGCTGTCGGGCACGACTAGAGCATGAGTACTCCTGAATCCCCTGTGTCCGCCGGCACCACGCAGCCTGCGGGTGAAGGCCTGTCCGACGAAGAGGCAGTCGCCGAGGTCGCCGACCAGACGTCATCAGACCGCAAGGCGGAAGACGTCTTCGAGCGGGAGAGCGATGGCGCGAGCACCGATGCGCCGATTGACGAGGCCTCCGCGGACGACGTCGCTGACTGAGAAGAGCGCCACCGCGTCGCGGTTGCGGCGTACCGTTCTCGCATGGTTGCCGGGCCGCTCTCCGACGAGCAGATCGGTGAGTTCGTCGAGCGCGGTTGGACGGTCCTACGACGCGCCTTCGCTCCGGCGGTCGCGCGTGCGGTCAGGTCTGCGATCGGCGAGCGAGTCGGAATCGACCTGGCGCAGCCGATCCAATGGACGCAGCCTCGAATCTGGATTCGGGAGCTCCTGACCGACTCGCCGTACACCGATGCGCTCACCGACAGGTTCCGCGCAGGCGTCGACCAGCTCGTCGGTGCGGACCGCTGGGTCATGCGACCGGAGATGGGCAGCTGGCCGATCACCTTTCCCGGCTTCAACCACGATCATTTCGGTCACGGCTGGCACGTCGAGGGTGACTGGTTCCGCCACCGCCTGACCTCGCCGGAGCAGGCGTTGCTCAACCTTTTCTGTTTCTCGACGGTCGAACCGGGTGGCGGAGGGACGCTCGTCGTCGAAGGCTCGCATCATCTAGCCGCTCACCTGCTCCGGGACGCCGAGCCGGCGGGGATGGACGCCACAGACCTCGCTACCGCTGTCGCCCGCCGGCTGGACGAGCAGGGCTGGCCGCCGGCCGTCGAGGTCGTCGCGGAGGAGGGCGACGTCGTGCTCGCTCACCCGCTGATCCTGCACTCGCCGGGGCCCAACCGAGGCACCTACCCGCGGGTCATGGCACAGCCGGCGTTCAGCATGGTCGAGCCGAAGCGGACCGTCGGCGCGGGATTGTTCCCCGTCGAGCTCCCGCTTGCGGCTACGGGGTGATCACATTGGTCGGATCGGGCTTTCCGGTGGGCTGCGCCTGGCTGTAGTCACCGAACGGACCGTCGCGGCGGGCAGTCGCCGCCGCAACACCGTCCGCGTTGGCAAGGTCGATGAACTCCATGGCGTCGGGGGTGTTACGCATCAGGCCGTCGAGAATGGGGCCGAGCGTCTGCGTCGCGCCGAGCCCCATGTTCTCGAAGGCCTGGTTGACGATCAGCTTCATAGCGGCGAGCTGTGATGCCGGGATGGCGGCGAGCTGCGCGGCGGTTCTCGCCACTTCGGCCTCGAGATCGTGGAACGGCACCGCTCGGTTGATCAGGCCGACATCCGCCGCCTCGCGGCCGGACAGCGGCTTGCCCGTCAGCGCGTACTCCTTCGCTTTGGTCAGGCCGAGGCGGTAGATCCACATGCCGGACAGGTAACAGCCCCACATGCGGGAGTACGGCGTGCCGATCTGCGCGTCGTCGCTCGCGATGACGAGGTCGGCGCACAGCGCGGTGTCGCTCCCGCCACCGACGCACCAGCCGTGCACCTGGGCGATCACCGGCTTGGGGCAGCGCCACATCGACATGAAACGTTGCGTCGGGCCGTAGACGCCGGTGCCGATGAAGTCCTTGCCGGGATCCCACTTGCCGTCGGTGGTGTTGAGGTCGTCCCAGTGGTGGAAGCCGCCGCCGAAGTCGTACCCGGCGCAGAAGGACCGGCCGGCGCCGCGTAACACCACGACCTTGACCGCCGCGTCGCGGCTGGCCGTGCCGATCGCGTGTTCGAACTCCTCCGGCATCGGCGGCACGATGGTGTTCAGCCGATCGGGGCGGTTGAAGGTAATCGTCGCGACGTGGTCGGTGACGTCGTACAGCAGGGTCTCGTAGCTCACCCTTCAGATCATGCCGTCGCCGCCGGCACCGCCGACAGCAGGTCACGAATGTCCGCCGGCCCGGGACCCA